>JAABUS010000403.1_pt1 | contig 110697 bp, 12 predicted proteins | sample 5560161 | NCBI WGS metagenome assembly JAABUS01 (sample SAMN10711885, study PRJNA513376) | rock metagenome | isolation source: Antarctica rocks | place: Antarctica: Victoria Land, Trio Nunatak nord | collected 2016-01-04
CTCCAACCCCCAACACGCCGAACGGACACGGCTCCGCGATTCTTGTACCCAGTCCCCAGTCTCGAACCCCCAGTCCGCCAGGTCCAGCACCTCATCGAAACTCCTTCAGTCGGTCACGCATCATCAGCATGTAACCGTCTTCCCCAAGCGGGATACCCACATCCGCATTCGAGATCGGAGCGGAGCGGAGCGGAGCGCTCGGTGGTGGGAACATCGGAAGGCGTTTCGTCTGGGATAATAGCTATGCAAGGTCGAGAGATTGTGCGAGCGGAGTTCGTGGTTGAAGGAGCTCGTGAGGAGTGCATGGTGGTGGGAAAGTCGCCTGTGCGTACGAGTATCGACTCCGTCGAGGTTGGAACGCGGCGAGCTTTTTCGGGGGGTGGGGAGACGAAGAGTTTTTTTTTTTTTGGTGAGTGAGTAAGTGTTTTAGCGGACTACTGGCACTTCCAAGGTGTTTGATCTGAGGATGTTCTGATTTGGGAGGGTAAAGTCGTGAGCGGGGATGCAGCGAGTCGATGCGCGGGTTTTAAGAGGCGGGTGTGCGGTGGGAGAAGAATGGGAGAGGGAATAGTAAGGGATAGGAGATTGAAGATAGGAGATAATTAGGTGAGTATATCAGGAGGATAGACTGAGAGAGCTACTCTTGGATTAGGCGAAAAGATATCGACATAGTACGTCTTGTAGAAGGGATTAAAATATGGGATTCGAGATTCTTGAGAAGGGCCTAGGGGAGCGGTAGCGCAGGGGGGAGGTTTTTTTATATGCGCATACGAGGATGCCAGGATAGGAGAAAGAGGAGATAGAAATTCTACTTATCGTATATTTAGAAGCATAGAGCTAGCACCGGGGCAAGCACCGATGTACGTATAGCTTCAACATTACGCAACGGAAAGAATTTCGTAGGTAGGGTATCTAGGGATCTAGAAAACACTTTAGTAGTCAGTAAACTCCTAGCTGAGATACCGATTATCGGTCAAGAGTATGCATCTAGTCTCGAGCAGCGGGAGTGTAGAACCTGGAGGGGAAGTCGAATGTATTATACCACTCTACCAGGAATAGGCATCAGTCATACAATAGAACGAGCGCAACTCCTGAGCTCGGGCTTGAAGGAGCGAGGCCATCGAGCCGTATTGCTGCTGCAGGACCATGAGCGAAATCTTAGGAATGTAGGTCAAAAATTCTCTCCGCCCGCTTAGCGGAGTAATTGGGCAGATTCTATCTCTCCAGCGGGAAGATGCAGAAGCCCTGGGAAGCGAAAGGGATTGCCGGCTGGAAAGGATGAGCTGACTAGAGGCTGTCAGCAGTTTGCATAATTTGCCCGGATTGCTTGGAAGCAGCGAGCCATTGTTACACAAGAGACACCGATAAATTTTGCGATCTCCATGACCCTCTCACTGCTCATTTCAGCCTCCTTGTTACTCCCCTGACAAACCCTCCAAGTACCTCTACAATCTTCGGGTTCCCTCCCAAACTCACGTCCAACAGCCCCAACAGCACCACCAGCATGCCCCACTTCAATCCCCTCACCACCAATTTTCCCACCATCCCTCCACCCACCGTCTGATCCTCCATCCCCTCTCCCCTCTTGAAACCTGGTTCCTTCCGACTACTGATCTTGCTGATGTGTTTCTTGTCCCATGGCGGGTATCGGAAGCCGACAAGATATTCGAACCAGCTTGGGATGCTGACCACGGTGCGGAGATGCGTGAACGTGTCGAACCCGTAACGGCCGTGGTAGGAACCGTGGCCTGAGGTGCCGATGCCGCCGAAAGGAGTGTTGGGAGTGCCGGCATGCACCATGATGTCGTTGATGGTGACGCCGCCGGAGGTGGTATGGGCGAGAACTGAGAGAAGGCGATTAGTAGAGATATTATTGACAGACCAGGGAGGATTGATATGCATCTGGGTATTACATCGAAGACCCTAGATCTAGATAAAGGGGTATGGAACACGGAAATCAAGGTAGATAGACTGCAAGGAGTATGAAGCAGGACTTACTTTCATCGATTTCTTTCTGGTCGCTACTGAAGATGTAAAGACCAAGCGGGTGGTCCATGCTGTTCGTGATCTCACAGGCTTTGCGGTAATCTGCTTTCATGATGGGCAGTAGAGGTCCGAAGATCTCTTCGGACATCAAAGAATCTGAAAATATCAGTACCTTTTCATACCCTGTCTCTATCAAGAATGGCATAGAGCTAGCAAGACCCACCTTGTAAAGTCACATCGGTGACAATAGCTGGTTGAATGAACTTCGTCTCACGGTCTAACTCTCCGCCATGTACGAGCTTCCCCTTAGTCGCTTTCAGAAGCCCGAAAACTCGGTCATAGTTCCGCTCATTGATGATGTGAGACATCTGGCCTTTGCCTTCGCCCTTCTGGAATTGATCAAGCCAATGACCCACTCTCTCCACAAATTGATCATGGACCTGCGGGTCGACAATCACATGATTGCAGGATAGACAGATCTGGCCACCATTCAAGATCTTTGAGAACAGGATCCTCTTAGCAGCGATATCGATATCTGCCGTCGATGTCACAATCGCAGGGGCTTGGCCCCCAAGCTCGAGTACTATTGAGGTTAGCGATATGGCCCATCTTGGACAGTCCTCGCACCATGTCCTCATACCGGTAGGCGTCATATGTTTCGCCGCCGCGACCTGCACAATTCTTCCCACATTCGGCGATCCTGTGTAAAAGACATGATCGAACTTTTTTTCCAAGATCAACATCGTCTCCTTCGGGCCCCCTGTCACAGCCCGTATAGCCCTCTGATCCAGATACTTCTCAATTAGCTTCTTTATCAGCTCCTGCGACGCCGCCGCCACCTCCGATGGCTTGACCAGCACGCAACATCCCGCCGACACCGCCGCAACCAATGGCATCAGTGCAAGAACGAAGGGAAAATTCCATGCCCCAATCACAAGCGCCACGCCACGCGGCTCTTTGCGAATCCGGGCCTTGCAAAGCGTTCCGAACAAGAAGCCGGCACTAGGGACTTCATCCGCAGCCCATTCTTCGACATGGGCGAGGTGCTCGAGGATGTCTTTTTTCAAGCCGCCGATATCAGCATAGTAGGACTCGAAGTCATGGCGATGGAGGTCCTCATGCAGGGCTGCAGCGATGGCGGGCTCGTTGTCGTATATCATCCAGAAGATTTGCTTGAGCTGCCATCTGCGCCAGGCGAGGGATTTAGTCAGGCCGGTTCCGAAGGTGGAGGTCAGGGTTGCGTAGGCGATTGAGAGCTCTTCGGGGGTGGTGAAGGGAGCCATAGTGAGACGAACGCGACAGATGATCGATAAATTAAGGGAATGCGGATACAGCCACAGACTGATCGAGGGAAATTCTAGTAGAAGTCACCTTTAGCGCTTGAAGATCACAGCTCGATCGCAAGGGTGAATCCAGTCTATGTCAGATTGCAGACAGAGATGCCTCGGCAATTCTGGTGGAGCATACTGTGATAATGTTGCCTCAGTAGTCAGACTGTAAGGTGCGAGTGCGCCTGCTCCCCGCTGGCGCACTAAGGTATGAAAGACGTGAGGTATGATAGGCTTGTATTACTATGTCCCAACTATATGGGGTAGGTAGTAGTAGGACTAATCGTTGAAGAACAACGAGGGACGGGCTTCCTCCCTATCTAATACTCCGGTAGACTGACCGTTCGGTTCCAACAGTTGGAATCGAATTGCATAAATTATGAAAATACTGACTATATTAGGTTAAAACTTGGCCTAATTAGGTATAACTTTCGGGTCGGGTTATAGATTTTGGGGAAAAACCGACCCGAACGGTCAGCCATTATACTCGCCAAGTAGTCGCCATGACGTGCGAGCCTGTTCCTCGCTATCTAACCAGAAAGGGGTGCCGTGCCATCCGGGGCTTTCATAGGCTCCCGGGGTCACGTGCCCTGCCATACCCTGAGGCGCCAGCGCGCCGGGGTAGACTGACCGTTCGGTTCCAACAGTTGGAACCGAATTGCATAAATTATGAAAATACTAACTATATTAGGTTAAAGCTTGGCCTAATTAGGTATAACTTTCGGGTCGAGTTATAGATTTTGGGGAAAAACCGACCCGAACGGTCAGCCTACGCCGGGGACGCTATAGTATTACACAGATTCTATAAGAAAGATTATATTTGAACTCGTTGCTTTGCGATCCTAATCTTCGATTAAAGTTAATAAATTCTCAATTCTAAAACAAGCTCTAAAATCTTTTTTTAGAAGCAAATATTTAGTAGAATAGTTTAACACTAAATGCAAAGTCTTGTTTAGTATTTGTCTACTAATTTTAATAGACAAAGCGCGCGTTTAAATATAAACTTTTTATAGAATTTAAAAACAAAATCTTATTTTTTTGTTAAAATAAGAACAATTCTAATATGTTAAAAGTCTAATAAAAACAATTTTTTAATATTAATATATAAAATTTAATCTTAATTTTCGATATATTATTGTTAAATTGCTAGTAACGCAAATATCTTACAAACAAAATAAAAAAATACTACAAAAATAGATAGTTAATTGCAATTATAAACAACTATATAAATATAAATTATTGTTTATTTATTAATTAATTGTCTTAAATTGTATCTTTGTTAAACAACTTATACAAAGTCGATATTTTTAATATTAAAAATAAACTTTTGCAATATCTAAAGAGTTTTGCGCGTCTTAGTTAATTATTTTGATTAACAATATTTGCTTTTCGAAAATTTAAAAAATTTAACAAATTTTTCTTCTTTTTTTTTATGTTTACGTCTTAAGCTTTTTTTAATTATTAAGTTTTAAATCGATGTTTTTTAATATTTAGTTTTTTCTTTAACTTAAAATTTTTGTTTATTAATATTGTTAATTTTGTTATATCTTTATTATGTTGTTTTGTATTCTTAATAAATTCGATTTGTTACTTTGTATTTTTAATAAACTTAAACTTAATTATTTTGTAAAAAAATCTTCTTAAGATGCGCAAACAAAACAAAGATTTTTTAAAATTTGTAATATTTATATTATAAGAAAATTTAGCAAAAAATTGCTTTAAAAAATAAATCTTGTTAATACTAAATTTTAAATTGTAATATAATAAATATATAAAAAAAAAATTAAATTAAACTCTTTTATATTGCAAAGTAAAAAGATATTTTAATATTAAAAATAATAATAACTTTATTGTTTAAACTTTAAAACGCAATTATTAATATTTTTAATATTAGTATTAAATTATTACTTAATTGCAATCTTAAGTAAAATACAACAAAAGTATAAATTGTTTTTTTTATTAAATTTAATTAATTATGCTTTGTACAATTGCGCTATAATACAACTAAAATAAGTAACTAAATAAACAAATTTATCTTTAAAATATACTTCGAATTTAAGTATATTTTTTGCGTTAAAAACAACTATAATAAAGATTTTCTTATTAATTACAAACAAATAGTTATTGTATTAATCGAAGATTAACAAATTAATAATTAAGATTTTTTTAACTTAATTATCTTTTTGCTAATTGTAGTAAATATAGTTTGCAATATTATATTTTTAAAAGAAATATATCGAATTAATTAGAAACCTAGAAGTCTACGAAAATCAACACTATATTATCTTACTATACGAGAAGAGATCGAAGAAATAAATTTATTAACGAGCAAGCTCGCAATTTACTCGAATTGACAAGATTAAATAAACGCAATCGACGCAACGTCGACAAGTAATTAAGACGTTGTTAAGACGTCTTAACGCAAATTAAAACAAATAGCAAAGAATATAATAACAAAAACATCTAATATAAAGAGACTCTATAAATCTAAGAAGAGAAATACGTCTAAAATTGTTTTAATTGAGACGCTAACAAAATAGTTCTTTTTAATAAAGAAGTTGACGTAAAGACTAGACAACTTGTTTGCGCAAGAGATACGTATTAATATAATCTCGATTTTAAAGAGATTAAAAAAAGCAATTAACAAACTAAAGAAAACAAAGAATATCAAAAAAATTATATAAGAAAAAAAAGATTATATAAGCTACAATAGCAAGAGACTTATTAATAACAAAAAAAACAAAAAATTAAATAGATATCGCTTAGACGCTTTCGATACAACAATTAACAAAAGAGATAAAGATAATAACTTAAATTAAAGAGAAACAAGAGATAAAGAAAGTAAGCAAAATAAATATTGCAAAAATAATAGTATTAGTATGCAATTTTAACGCAATTAAAACGCTAATAGCGCGACAAGACATACAAGAGATAAGACGCTTTAAAAAAATAATTGGTTTTCAAATAAACAATAAGAGCAACAAGAAGATTTTAAAATTAAGCAATTTCTAAATTAAGAAGATCTTTAATACAACAATATTGTATTACAAACGCACAAAAGTAGTAATATACAAAATAAGAGTTAAAAGTATATTAAAAAATATAAAAAAAAAAAAGCAAAAACAATAAAAAAGTTGTGCAAAACAATATATTACAATATAAAGATCAAGAAGATAATATAACTTACTAAAGAAAATAAGAAGAAAAAATATATCTCGATTGTTATATAAATAGATAGCGCGAAAATAACAAACGTTCTTATATAGCTAGAAGTAATTTATAAATCGAATATAAAAATAGTAAAATACTATAATACAAGATGCAAAATAAAACAATGCATAAAGTACTAAAAATACAAACATCTTATATATAAATATAAGAATTAGCAACAATGCGCATATTGTGCGCAAGAATATCGCTTCGATTAATACTTTTATTTATTAACAATTCCGGAATTCTTGCTAATAGTACTATTAGTTGCTAATAGTTAAAGTAGTAGATTAGTTAATAAGCTCGCTCTATATAATTAAGCGCAAGATTCAATTGCAAATGTTTATGCGTTGCAATATTAATAGTCTTAGCAAAAATAGCAAATTTAGTAGAATTAGCATAGCTCGCACTCTTTTTACGATTTTCACTAAAAGAGCGCAATCTACGTATTGTTTATAATTTTCTTACAATAGTATCGATAGTACTAAAATCTTTCGTACTATTAGTATAAATTCAAACATACTCTCAATTGTCTACACTAGTTCTACTATATTTATAACTAACATATTCGATAATTTAACTTTAATTGATTTTATTACTTTAGAATTGTTAATAAAGCAAAGCTCTAAATATTTCGATAATTAAATTTAGTTTAAGATTATAAAAATTTGTATGCGTTCTTCTTACTATATATAGAAGTCTTTCATCGGCAATTCCGGAAAAGATGCTTTATATAAGCTATTTCTGCTATCTATTCTCTATAGAGACGATATCGACATTTCTGCTCGTTTCTTCTTGCGCTAACCTAATTAGGAAATTTAAATTATTTATATAAATTAGTATTATTTTATACTTAGTTCGAATATTAGCCCAATTAGGCTAGTACTAGGGACGTAATAAATTATCGAAAATAGAATTTCTTAATTTTATTAATAGATTGGCGCTTATAGACGCGAATTTATTTATAGAATCGAGAAATTCTAATTTTGATAATTAATTACGTCTCTAGTACTAGCCTAATTGAGCTAAAAAAATTCGAACTAAGTATAAAATAATACTAATTTATATAAATAATTTAAATTTCCTAATTAGGTTAGCGCAAGAAGAAACAAGCAGAAATGTCGATGTTGTCTCTATAGAGAACAAATAGCAGAAATAGCTTATATAAAGCATCTTTTCCGGAATTGCCAATGTTAGTACAAATTGCACTAAAGATTGCGTCTTCGCGTAGATTTAAAATCTATTATATTTATTTGTATTATTTACAATGTTATTTGTCTTATTTATCTTATATTATATTGTATAGTTTTTTCTTATTTTTAGCTTCTTCTTTTAAGTAGTTCAATTAAGTGTTAACTTCAACATTATAGTCTTTGTTTAACTCTCGAATTTTACTTAAGTTTTGTACTTATCTTAATTTAAATTCTTTTAATCGACAATTTTAATTGTATTAATTAACTTGTTTACAATCTATATTAGTTTTAATAATATTAAAAAGATATTAAACACAATTTACAATATTTATACTTCTCTTCCTTAATATTGTTTGTTTGTCGAACGTCTTTTAATTAACGCTATTTAGAAGTTAAATATAGTAGATAGTCTCTACGTATCTTATTTGCTTGTTTATTCGTCAAATTAATTGTTAAGTTATAATTATTGCGTTAAGTTCGAAACATTAGTATTTTTAATATACTTTTAACAAAACATTTGTTTAGTTCGATTTTTAAAGAAAAATCTATTTTAATATTATTATTAAATTTAATTGTCTCTTGCGTACAAGTTGCAATTAATTAATTATATTTTAAATTAAGTTAAATTGAATTAAATTAAACTAGATTAAGCTAGATTAAGTTATCTTTAAAAGTTTTATCTATCTTTGTACTAGTTTTATTTCTAGAATTTTTCTAAAAGCGTCAATATAATTAGTTAGTATATTATATTGATCTTAAACAATTAATAGACAATTTTATTCTTTTTGTACAAGATACTTATCTTTGAATTATTTTTTATTTTATTGTTTTACAAATGTTATTGCAATTAGTTAATACAATATATAGATATTAGATTACATTAAAATAGCTTAAATTAAAATAAGCTTCTTCGAAAAGAGTAACTTACTTTTGTAATATTATTTCTTTTACTATTTTTTTATAAAATATATTATAGTTAGTTAACGCGTTTTATAGATCTTAAATCAAATTAAATTAAATTAAATCAAAATTTCTCTAAAATTTGAATCTATATTTTAAGATTTTTTTTTTTCTAAATTGTAGCTAGTACTTTGCGACAATTGTTAGCTTCTAATATTAATAAACTTAATTTTATTTATTCTATTTTTTATTAAATATTTTAATATAGATTTGTTAGCTTTATTGTTAATAAATATATTTTTATTGTTTAGTATTCTATATTGTTATAATGCTATTTTAAATTTAAACTCGAAACTATTTAAATTAAACAAAAAGTCTTTTAAAAAAAAGTATATTTTTGCTTTAAGTTCTAAATTGCAATCTACTTCTTTATTGTAAAATATTATTTTCTCTCGCAATTTGCGCAATTCTAATTCGATTTTTGTTGTACTTTAATTATTTTATAGCTTTTGTATAATATTCTAGATTTCTAATATTATTAACTTAATATATATAATTATATAATTTGCATTATAAGCTATTTATTGTTAATTCAATTTTCTTTAAATTTGATTGTAATATATACTTTGTAATAAAATTCCTCTATACAATAACAAATTATAATATATATTATTTTGATTATCTTTAAGCTTAGTTTCGTAAATAAATATTTAATTAAGAAATTTGTTTTAAAACTTTTTCGATTGTTGTTAAAAAATAATAATACGAAAATCTTAACAATTATTAAAGCTTAAAACATTTTAAATAGTATTTTTGTTTATTAATAATTTATATTTAAGAAGACGCAATTTCGTAACAATATTACAATATAATTACATAACTTTTTGTTATTGCTAAAATTGTAATAATTCTTAATTATCTCGCGTATTTGCTTTATTATATATAATCGAATATTGCTTATTAAATTGAACAACTATAACAAATTAATTTTGAATCGATATTAACAAACTAAAATAACTATCTTTTTTGTCTCTTTTAATGCTAAAGTATTGACAATATTCTTGTTTTGTTAATATTTAAAGTTGCTTATTTAAACAATTATTTTTCTTTATAACTTTCTTATTAGTTTAGATAGCTTTGCTCTCTATTTAGAATTTGTTCAAAAGTCGCAACTCTTAAATTTAGTATTGTTACAAACAATTGTAATTTGCAAGAGAGAAATTACATTTTGTATAATTTGCTTATATTTTAATATTAAATAATATTTTGAGCGTTGTTGTTACGGATTCCATGGAGGCCTGCGACACTATTGTCTAATTAGGCTTAGCGTCGGCCTTATATCCTTAATCCCGGCCGATCTATCTAGATATCTGTCTTAGACATCTTAGATAGTTGGAATTAGAATTACTTTACCTATTATATCTGCATTAGATCTACTAATCTCTAACAAATAATAGCTTTAATAGTTTACAATTATCTATCTTTTATCGATAGACTTGTTGCAATAAAGCAGCATTAATAACAAAGTAATATATTGTCTGCAAAGAACATTTTGCCTACTATACTATCTAAAAATTAATAAAAAAATTATTTAAAAAGAAAAGATTCTCTTTAGTAGACTTTAATTTGACAAAACTTACAATCGACAACAATCTTTCTATAAATTCTGCTATTACTGTTAAATTAAATAACAACAAAAAATCTATCTTGTTTTTCTTCTTTTTCTTCTTTATTTTATTAAAAATGTTCTTACTATTTATTAAGAAAGATATAAGATAGTTATTTAATATTATAATAAAAATAAAAACAACAAAATTAACAAAGCAATAGTTAAAGACTATATATGCTCGTTATAATGCATTAGAAGTATAGAGCAATTGTTTAAACAACTTTATCGAACAAGACTTTTAGAATATAATTTTAAAATCAGATATTAATACTCTTATTTAGTTAATAAACAATTAATCTATCGAAATTAAAAAAATACTGCAAAAACTATATAGCAAAACTAATACAAAAAAAGTATCTATATAGTCTAAAGCTTCTAATTTGATAGAACAAATATTATTTAGAGCAATATTAAGGACATTAAAGATAACGTCGAAGAAAGTATCTTTTTAAAATAATTTTATATTGCAAAATCTACAAAATTCTTATAAAAGACAAATCTTCTCTTATTGCTATAATATCTTATTATCGCAAAATATATAATATTAGCAAATATATATATTACAAAGCTATACAAAAGAGAACAATAACTATAATTATAATAAAGATAGAAGCAAAAGTTATTTACAAAGTATTGTCTCTTATTTTACTAAAAAGCTTTCGATATCTAATTTTAAATTTATATATTTACAAAACACTTCTATTATTGTTATAACAATAAGATAAAAGCAATTTAAATTATCTAATATAGAATACTTCTATTCAAAACTGTTAAAATTTTTTTATTCAACAAACAACTATATAATATTCGAAAAAGATATTTTCTATTGCAATATTTATATATTTATGTAGCAAGTTAGACGTATAGCAGCAACAAAAAAGATAAATAAACAATTGTATCTTTGTCTACACAAATCTATTATAATTTAATTTACTAATTAATCAGAATATTTGCAAGAAAAACTTAGTTAATCGAAGAAATTCTACGTAACTTTAATTAATAAGTATAAGATATTTATCTCTAAAATCTTCGATAAGTTGCAGACAAAGCATTATATTATACAAAATATACAAAAAAAATATTCGACAAATAACTATATTTAATTTATTACAAACAATTATATAATATTGTTAATTTTGCAGCTCTTACTTATATATAAAAGAATTTTAATAACAAACTATACTATAATATTAGACAATCTACTAAATATACAAGTTCAAATAAGTTTGTTAAAATATTAAAAAATATAATCGAGCACTATAAAAGCATTATTAAGTACAATATTAGATTATCTGCTAATATATCTGTTAATACAAGTATTAGCGATTAATTTAACAAAAAGAAAATAGCTTTTTAGCGCAATATTAAATTAATAGAACATCGTCTATTTAATTAAGTATTGCAGCAATATTAACAAATATTTCTATTGTTGTCGCAAACTAGAGAATATTAAAACAATCGAGATTATTAGTCAAAAAATCTATTGCTATTGCGTTAATATTTGCAGTATTTAGCTCTATCTTCTAATTAAACGCTTCTAACTAATTAAACAAAAACATACTTTTATATCTACTTTATTATATATACAAAGAACGTCTATTTAGATAACAACAAAACATATTATTTTGTATCTACAAATATCAAATACGCTACTACAAATACTTAATTTGACAAAATAATAGTCGCATTTTATAGTCAAATACTTTTAAAGAAAAACTTTAATAATAGTTATACTATTTGTTACAATATATTACTCTACTTATACAATATTTGTTAAATTAGCTATTCGAAAAACTATTAAAAACTCGATAACTATATATTTAATTACTATTAGATAGATATTTGTTCTAGTTAAAACAAGAAACACAAACAATATATTAATTAAATAAAATATACAATCTTAAATATCTACAAAATTAAGTTGTTGTCTAATAAATATGCAATCTTTAAAGCAAAGCTCTTTTAGAACAACAATTAAAAATTAATAATTGTTTGCGCAAACAACAATTCTAATATTAGCTTTATAAACAAATTACTACTACTTAAGAACGTCAATCTATATATATATCTAAATATTGTTTTGTCTATTACAGTACAAAATATTGTCGACAAAAAGATAGTTAACAAATATATATATCTATCTATTTATATAGTAGATATAAACAAGATTATTCTTGAAGTACGCTTGTATATTACTAAGAGTATTAAGACAAAAATAATATTAGACAATAATATTCTAGAGATATTTTAAAATAAAATTAGTTTGTATTTGTATAGCAAACAAATACAAATCGATTGCATTTAAATATCTATCAAATTTATATTATTAACAATATTGTTAGTAAGCTTTTATATTATCTCTATTATTGTCTCTACTATTCTAAAATTATATCTCAAATCTATAAGCAAAAAAGCAACAAAGATAATAAAATTTACTATAAGAAAAAATCAAAAAGAACGTATTAATATTATCAAAATTAATGCGCTTTTGCAATGCTCTTCTATTGTATTTGTCGCATTTATTGTAGATAAATTAAAGAGTTATTAAATATTTTGCTTTATTGTTTCAAATATCGAAAAAATAAATTTCAAATTTATCTCTAAAATCGACTTAAGAAAGATCTCGAAAATATCTAAATAGTATTATTGTATTGCTTTTCTTACAAATTATTCTTGTTACTTAAATTGTATTAAATCGACAATCTTATCTTATTGTTATTTGTATTAGTTCTAACAATATTTCTCGATTGTTCTTGTTATTGTCTTCGCAAATATTTCGAAAAAAATAGATATATAAGTTATAGACTTTTTCTTTGTTTTATATACTTGTATAGCTCTAATATCTTTGCTTCAATATTACTAACGTTTGATATTATAATAGATTGTTTGTTTGTATATAGAATCAGATTTTATAGTTGCTATCTTATAATATAATTACAAGAGCATAGTCTTTTTTCGAAAAAATAGACAATTATTACGAATTCTATAAAGATTTGCAATACTATTGTCTAATTAGACTTAGCGTTGATCTTATACTCTTAATCTCGATCGATCTGCCTAGATATCTGTTCTAGGCACCTTAGATAGTTGGAATTAGAATTACTTTATCTATTATATTTGCATTAGGTTTACTAATTCCTAACAATTGTCTAATATTCTTTTATAATATAAGTATATTAGCGAATGTTGTTCGAATTTTTCGCGAAAATAATAATTCTTTTTGTTAATTGTTAAATGCGAAGAATTGAGAAGTAAGATTCGAACAATTAATTGTTAAAGACGCAAAATTGTAAGTATTAGAGAAAGATTAAGATAATTGTAATTTATGCGTCTTCGACTTTCTAATTACGTTTTTAGAAAACAAGATAACAAATAAGAATTGTAATTAATTAAGAAAAGATTTAAGAAAAGAAACAAAACTTACTTTGTTTTGTATTTGCAAAAATAATATCTTTATTGTATTGCTCTTTTTTTTATTAACAATAAAAGCTCTTTTACGCTTGCTTAAGAGACGCAAAAACTTGTTCGATTTAAAGTCTAAATTGTTTCTTTTATTTGTCGAATTGTTATTCTACGCAAATATAGATTAATAAATATTTCTTAATTTAATTAATAACAATTGCGTTTATTAAAAATATTGCAACTCTTAGTCTCTTAAATATAGTTAACGAAATTATATACGCAAGTACTATTAAATTAGCGTAAAACACAATATAAGAGAATACTTGTTACAAAGTAAAAAACTTAAGACAAAAAAAGATGTTTAAGAAAAAAGCGATAAGAGAGAAACAAAAACAATAAGAAGCTAATATAATGCGTCGATATATATTTGTTTATAATTTAAGCTAAATTTGACTTAATATAACTCAATATAATTTAGATTAATCTATTTTGCTCTAAGAGTCTCTTGCAAAATATTCTATATTGTTTGTCTCTTTATTATGTTATTTATATTATAATAAATATTTTAATAAACTAAGATAAACATTGTTATATTGTCTATTATAAAGAAATAATAATCTTAATTATTGTCTTTTATACTTTAACTTATCGAAAGAATAGAATTGTATAATTCTTTTAATTATTATTAATTATTTTTGAACATTCGACTCTTAACAAGTTATTTAAGTTATTTTGCTAAAATAAAGACAAGTTTTGCAAAATTGCAAATACTAAAAAGAAGTTAAACAATTTTTCTATTATAAATTTACACTTATCTATTTAATTGACATTTATATAATGTGTTAACTTTTGTTGTATATTTAATTAACGTAAAATAATACAACAAAATATATTATTATGTGCAAGAATATAGAAAAGACTTTGCGCTATATATGTTTTGCTATCTAACACAATTAACAAAACAACTAATAACAATATTGTTCGAATAAAGTTTTTGCTCTTGTTATTTACAATACTAAATAACAAGTTTAAGATATTGCTTGCGAAATTTACAAACTATATCTTAATATTGTTGTTTTTCTTGCTAAAAGATCTCGCATTAAAGCTTGTCAAAAACAATCTATTTGTTAAACAATTGTCTTATTTAACAATAATATTTTAATCTTCTTTCTTGCGTTTAAAGCAAAAAGCACAAACAAAATTGTTATTATCTTTTTTGTTAATTTGAGACAAATTACTCTTTTTGTTGTATTAAAGTATATATTATCTAAGTTTATTATTATTATCTTTCTTATTATTGTTGTCTTTATCTTTAATAAATTTACGAAAATAATGCAATTCTAATATATAACTAAACTACGCAAGAGAATAAAATAACAAAAGACAAACAACTAGTTAACTATTGTCTAATAGTTTAATAAATAAAAGTTTAGTAAAATTGTTTACTTAAAATTTCTAATATATCGACGCATTATTAAATAATACAAATTAAAATTATATTTTAATCGATAATAATAGTACAAACAATAATATCTTAATTTGTTTTAATAGATCTAAAGAGAACAATATCTAAAAAAAAAATCTATTATATATCAATTTAAATACTAATATAGTTTTCGACAACAATAAAAACAACAATTTGAGAGAATTTAATTTAAAACGTTTACATTCTATATTAATTAGCTTATCTTCTCTTATAGAGTAAAAGACATATTTGTCGACTTCTTTATTAGTTTTATCTTGTTTTATATTATTAATATTTATTTAATTTTAAAACAATTGCAAAAATTGTTTTTGTTACAAGTTACAAATTTGATTAGAATATAAGAGTCTATATATTAAAATATATTCAAAGAAAAAATATAAATTCTAACAATAATATTTTATATACTTATTAAGAGATTGTTTGCTTTGTATATTGTTTTAGATTTAACAATTCTTTATTAAATTAATCGAAATCGAAATTAAGTTGTCTCAAATTTAATATATTAGAAAGTATATTAATACAAGAAGTTTATCGCGATATACGCGCGTTAATATTATCGATTTCAAATATATTTTTGCACTTTTGTTAAAAATGCTATTGTTGCAAAAAACAATATTACAAAGTTTTTAAATATATTTCGAAAGCGTTTTTATTAAATAAAATTTAATAACAATTTGTATCTTTAATTAGTTTAGAATTAAATAAAGCTCTTAAAAAATTAAGACTTATCTAAGATCTTCAATATTACAATACAATTTTTTTACAATTTAATTAACAATAGTTTTATTTTTTATTAGCAATATACTTAAAGATTGTTTGATACTTATCTATTAAGAAATTGAACTTAAAAATTGTGTTTAACTTAATAACAAATTTCTTTAGATTGTATAATTTTAAAAAAAACTATACTCTTAAAATCTTCGCTTACTATATTGGCGTTAATAATTTTGTCAAAAATCAATAATAGTCTCTACAACTTTGTTTAACTTGTAACAATATTTACAACAAAGTAAAAACAAATATTTGTAACAAACTTAATAAAAATATCTTTTTAATTATTGTTAAAAGCAATAATTATAATAATATTAATAAAGACAATATAATTTAGTATTTTTTAGCTTAATTAAAGTATAATTGTTGTAATTAAGTTAATTTAATTTTGAACAATTTAACTTAATCTTAAATAAATTAACTTAAAACTTAAATAATTTAATTTAATTATTAATTAATTTGAGTTTTAAAATAGATTTGCTTTTCTTACTAATAACAAAATTCTTAATATTTGCTATTTTCTCTTTATATCTTTTATTTTTTTTAAATATATTAGTTACGTCTTTTGTAATTTCGAGTCTTAAAATAACAACAAAAAGAATATATATTATATAAAAGTCTATATATTGTATAGTTTAGTTAACTTGTTTAATATATTATTGTAATCTAAATAATATAAAATAAAGATATTATTATTTATTGTTAAGATAAATATTTAAGTAGTAGAGAGAGTATATAGACTAAAAGTCTCTTTATAATTCTAATAATACAAATTTTATCAACTTAACTTAGTTATTGCGTCTTTAATTTTTTTTCTTTTTTTAATATTGTTTAATCTATATATTTGCAAATCAAATTTTATTAGTCTTAAAATTAAAATTATATATAGTATCGTATTAATTTTAATCGATAAAGTTGTTAATATAATACTTTGTGCGTTTCTAGTTTGTTAACACAAAATATATGTTGCAAATAATATATAACAAATTGTAGAATTGTCGAAAATATAAATATATAGAATTTTTGCTTATATTAGTAAGAAAGTCGACTATTTTATATATTTTATATATTTTATATATTTTATATATTTTATATATTTTATATATTTTATATATTTTATATATTTTATATATTATATTAGTAATTTATTAATTATAATATTGTTTTATTTCGATTAGTGTTTCTATATACTTTTGTAAACGTTTAGTACAATTTAATTACTAATAGTTAAGCACAATAACTATAGATTGTACGCTTTTTATATATCTATTGTTGCTTTTTGTTAATCTATTGTTTTAATAAATATTTTTTAACTAATATTTTTGTATTTATATATAATCTCTTTGTTAATTAGTTTTATTGCGTTAATAAGAAATATATCGAATTATATTTTTTTGTAGTCTTTTCTTATTTGTGTAATTCTTTTTGTTTTGTTTTTAACAAATCAAAAATTTGTAACTTTTAACAAAGTAGTTTTCTATTTAAAATAAATTTTGTTCTTAAACGTTTAACTCTAATCAATTGCGAATTAATTTCTGTACTTTTTTGCGTTTTTTTCGAATAAATATTGTTAATATATTTATAAAATTCGAATATTTGAACTTCTTCTCTATAGCAACTTTTTCGATTTTTTGTTAATATTTGTAATTTATATATTATTTGCTTAGCAATACTCGATTGTAAGAATTAAGTTGTATTAATGAATTTATCGACTTTTATATTAATTTGTTAATTTTTTTCTTTGTTTCTTGTTTAACAACAAGTATTAAATTAATCTAGAAATAAAAAATTATATTGTTTATAATACTAATATTAATATATTAAGTATTGTAATCTAATATTTGTGTTTTCTATCTCTCTATTTTATTTATTTTTAAAAAGAATTGCTTTAATAGAACTTTGTATATTGCTTTGTTGTAAAAGATATTATAGTTCTAAATATTATTAAATAGTTAAAGAAAATCTATATAGTAAGTAAGAATATAAAGCTTAAAAATATTAAAATATATCTTATTTTTGTTGTTTTTATTGTGTATTGTATTCTATAATTAATACTTAATAAAAATTGTCTTTAAATTGTTAATTTAATACAACGTATACTTTATATAGCTTAATATATTTTTGTTATAAAAAATATATTAAGCAAGTATAACAAAGTTTATAATTGTTTAAATATAATATATTGTTGTATTTTGCTTTTTTATTAGCAAAGATATTATTGCAAAAACAAACTAATATACTTTTGTTTGTAAATATTGCAAATACTTTTTCTTAATTTTTACAATTAATATTAAGTCTATTAGTACTAAATTTGATTAAATTTAACTTTGTTTTATAATTTAATCTAAATTATTAATAGTTATATATACTAATAACAAGCTTTAATCTTTATAATATTGTATTATTTAAATCTTGTTTGTAACTATTAAGATTAAAATAATTGTAACTTTTTCTAATAATTAATCTTGCATATTCTATTATCAATCTTCTATATATATTTTAATATAGACGCAAATATTGTTTGTTATATTAATCTAAATCAACGCGTATATTAGATTGTTCTAAAAAGATTTATAATTAAACAAAAAACATATTATATTTTTAACATTTTAATTATAGATAATATACTTAATAGAGATAAAACTATTAATTGTATCTTCGATTATAAATTCTATTTTGCGCTATTTATTATTTTTAATTTTCTACGAGATAGTTTTTATTTGCGTATATTACTTATTGTTGTTGCGAAAACTATAACATTCTTATATATTTTTGTTATTCTTATTTTAAAATAATGCGTCGATAGTATTCTTTGTAAGCTTGTAGTCTAATATCTATTTTGCAAACTTATAATTCTAGATATCCTAAAAAAGACTATATATTGTTAAGAGAATAGAAAACAATTTTTGTGTAATTTTTTTTATTTAATAGATATAACTACTTTTTCGAGCTATATTGTTAATAGATTCTTTTGCTCTTTTTTTCTAATTGTATTGCTTAATTATTATAATTAACATAATAAATTGTAGACTTATTAATATATAGTTCTTTGTTTTGTTATTAGATGCTTGTATAATATGCTTAGAATTAGCAAAATTCTCTATTTGTAAAATCGAAGAATAATACTTTTTAATTTCTATAATATGCGTATTCGAAAACTTATAATTATTTTAATTTAATTCGAATAATTGTAAAACTTTGTTAAATATTATTTTATTAAATATATCTAATATATTAATCTTTTCTAAGTGTTGCTTTGTTTTAAGAAAACAATTGCGCAACTAATTTAATTTTTTTTTTTTTTCGATTTTTTTTTCGAGTTCTTTTTTATATTTTTTTTAGATTTAAATTCTTTTCGATACTTTGTCTCTCGAATTATCTAATATTTAATTAGATAGCGCGTTAGTTTGTTATTGTTCTTTGATGTCAAATTACATGTATCGCAAAAACAAGATATAGTGTTTTGCTCTCTTTTCTTAATAATCTTGTTTACTATATATATATAACGCAATAAGACAACAAATACTTGAAGATTTGTTAAAATATATAATTTATAAAATATAATTAATATATTGCGTTGCAAAGTTATTAATATTATTATACTAAATCGATTTTAAAGAAGCGTCTTAAGTCTTGTCTTCTACTATTATAGATATTTCAAAGAGATTAATATTATTATTGAACAAAAATATAGTTTAAAAAACATAGATCTTTAGACTACATTAATATATACTAATATTATAATAAAAATTTAAAGTTCTAATTGTTTATCAAGTATTAAGTACAATTGTTATAAGAGATTAGTTAATTAATTATATTTATAAGTTTCAACTATAGAGTAATTTATTAATTAATTATTATATATAATATAAACAAGTTGCGTAAAATTTAAATATTAGCATATTTCTTTTTTTATTTTGCGAAAATCTACAACAACTCTATTTCGAATTATCTCTTTATATACAGATTAATATATTAGTACTACTTAAAAAATTTATTTAGTTAAATATTAATATTATAGTTAACTCTAAATAAACTCTCTTTATTAAAAATATAATATTAGTATTAGACAACGCAAACTATTGTTGTTAAGTTATTGCAAACTTAATTAAGTATTTGCGCTAGTTTGTATCAATTTGCGTTAACTTAGACAAGTATAACAAAAACTATATTTAAAAAGAAAATATTAGTTTTATATACAATTGTATTTATTAAAGAGATAATTCTCTTAATTAATTTAAATTAATTTGCGTCAACTTAAGCAAATATAACAAGAATTGTATTTGAGAAAGAGATATTAGCTTTATATACAATTGTATTTATTGAAAATATAATTCTCTTAATTAATTTAAAATAGTTTGCGTCAAATTGAGCAAACATAGCAAAAAATACGTTAAGAGAAAAGATATATAGAATTACAATTTTATGTTCGATTAAAGTTATTGAAGACACAATTTGTTTAATTAATTTAGATTAATTTGCGTCAATCTAAGCAAATATAATAGAAACTACTATTGCAAAAATGCTCTTTCTTAATTAACATAAATTGATTTGCGTCAAACTAAGCAAAAATAGCAGAAAATATATTAAAAGAAGAGATATATAGAATTAGAACTTTATATTCGATCAAAATTATTAAAAACACAATTTTGTTAATTAATCTAGATTATTTTGCGTCAATCTAGACAAATATAGCAAAAACTACTATCGCAAAAATGCTCTCTTTTAATTAACATAAGCTAATTTGCGTCAAACTAAACAAGCATAATAGAAAATGCGTTAAGAAAAGATATATAAAATTATAGCTTTATATTCGATCAAAACTATTGAAAACACAATTTTGTTAATTAATCTAAATTATTTTGCGTTAATCTAGACAAGCATAACGAAAACTACTATCGCAAAAATATTCTCTCTTAATTAATATAAGCTAATCTGCGTTAAATTGAACAAGCATAGCAAAAAATATATTAAAAGAAAAAATATATAGAATTATAACTTTATATTTGATCAAAACTATTAAAGATACAGTTTTGTTAATTAATCTAGATTATTTTGTGTTAATCTAAACAAGCATAACAAGAATTGCAACAAAAGAACAAATATATAGAAATACAATCTTATATTTGATTATAGCTATTAAAGATATTGTTCTTAATTAATCTAAATTAGTTTGCGTCAATCTAGACAAGCATAACAAGAACTACTATCGCAAAAATACTCTCTCTTAATTAACATAGACTAGTTTGCGTCAAATTGAGCAAGGATAGCAAAAACTATATTAAGAAAAAAAAGTCGTAGTATTATAACTTTATATACGACTATAACTATTGTAGAAATGCTCTTTCTTAATTAATATAGACTAGATTGCGTCAAATTAAGCAAGCATAATAGAAATTGCATTAAGAGAAAAAAGATATAGAATTACAGCTTTACATTTGACTATAGCTACTAAAAATATTATCTTCTAATTAAAATAAATTAATATGCGTTAATTTGAGCAAGAATAATAGTATTTACGTTAAGAGAAAAGTTATATTAAATAACAACTTTATATGCAATTTCGAATTAATAAAGATATAATAATCTTAATTAATCTAAATTAATCTAGCAATTGTATTAAAAACTTAGTTGTGCTTTTGTAATTAAGTATTACAAAACTTTTTAAAATATTCTTTTTGTTTGTTTTTATATCTATTGCGATTACAAGTAAGTTTCGAAAGTTTAATATAAAGAATATTAGACTCTTGCTTTTAACAAAGCTTTATTAGTATATTTTCTTGTTTAAATCTTCTTCTTTTTATCGACAAATTAAGTTTTGTTCTTAATTTGATGCATATTGCAATAATTGAAAAGTAATTAAAGATTGCTTTGTACAACTAATATTTTAAAAAAAGAAAAATTACGCACAAGCAAAATAGCAAAAAAAATAAAATAAAAAGTAAAACAAAAATAATAGCAATAAATTAAGTTAATTAGGATTTAAGTCAAATTAACTAAAATTAAAATTATAGATTCGAAATAAAATATAGAGATAAATACAAATATAACTTTTTAAGTTGTTAATTTTTGTAACAATATTTATGCAACAACTATTTAAATTGCAAGAAAATTTACAATTTTAAATTTTTTAGTTATAAATTTAATTATTGTAAGCTAATGGTTTAGCGCAATATTCTTAATTCTTATTTTTGTATATAATATATAGTATAAGACTTTTAACTTGTTATTTTAATATTAGACGAAAACAAAAATTTAAACAATTCAAAATACGCTATATACGAGCTTGCATATAATAATAATTATAATATATTAAAATTTTTGATTTTTCTTTAGCATTTTAACAAATTTTAATTAATATATTTAATTTGTTTTGCTATAAAAGCTTGTTTATTAGTTACTTTTTTAACAAACTTAAAAACATTAATTGTTGCTTATTGTTTCGAATTTCTTAAATTCTCGAAATATATTCGAAAATACTCTCTTTAAAATTAAATACTCTTGCAAAAACTATAGAGAGAAGTTAGTATATAATACTTGTAAAATAAAACAAACATTAAGATTTGCAATAGAAATAGCAAAAATAACAATTATAATAAAGCAAGAGCTAAAATAAAGATAGAACTTATACGTTTTATTATTAATATTATTTTAGAAGAGCTCGACATAATTAAGATAGATATTTCGAAATACTTTAAAAGAACTTTCTTAATAGCAAATAGCTAATCAAACTTATTATTAAAAAGAGAACAAAAGAAAAAACAACTTAATTAGAATATCGATAAATATCTTAAAGAAATCGGAATCCTGCGAAAATCAACACTATATTATCTTACTATACGAGAAGAGATTAAAGGGATAAATCTATTGACAAGCAAACTCGCGATCTACTTAGATCGACGAAATTAAGTAGACGCAATCGACGCAATATCGACGAGTAATTGGAATACTATTAAGATGTCTTAACGCAAATTAAGACAAATAACAAAGAATATAATAATAGAGATGTCTAACATAAAGAGACTCTATAAATTTAAAAAGAAAAACGTGTCTAAAATTGTCTTAATTAGAATATTAACAAAATAATATTTTTTAACAAAGAAGTTAATACAAAGACTAGGCGACTTGTTTGCGCAAAAAATATATATTGACATAATTTTAATTTTGAAAAAATTAAAAAAAGCAATTAACAAACTAAAGAAGACAAAAAATATTAAGAGAATTATATAAGAAAAAAAGATTATATAGATTACAATAGTAGAAGATCTATTAATAACAAAAAAAATAGAAAATTAAATAAATATTGTTTAGACGCTTTCGATACAACAATTAACAAAAGAGATAAAGATAATAACTTAAATTAAAGAGAAACAAAAAATAGAAAAAATAAATAAAATAGATGTTGCAAAGATAATAGCATTAACATATAATTTTAATACAATTAAAATGCTAATAGCGCAACAAAATATATAGAAAATAAAATACTTTAAAAAAATAATTGTTTTTTAAGTAAATAATAAAAGCAATAAGAAATTTTTAAAATTAAACAATTTCTAAGTTAAGAAAATCTTTAATACAACAATATTGTATTGCAAATATATAAAAATAATAATATACAAAATAAAAGTTAAAAGTATATCGAAAAATATAAAGAAAAAGAGAGCAAAAACAATAAAAAAGTTATACAAAACAATATATTACAATATAAAGATTAAAAAGATAATATAATTTATTAGAAAAAGTAAAAAGAAAAAATATATTTCAATTGTTATATAAATAAATAGTGCAAAGATAATAAATACTCTTATATAACTAGAAGTAATTTATAAATCGAATATAAAAATAGTAAAATACTATAATATAAAATGCAAAATAAAACAATATATAAAGTATTAAGAATATAAATATTTTATATACAAATACAAAAATTAGTAACAATGCGTATATTATACGCAAAAATATTGCTTTAATTAATACTTTTATTAAGAATATATATCTTAATAGAAATGCAAAACTTGTAATAGCATTTATAAAATATACAATTTTAAGTATCTTAAAAAACAAAAAAAGAAAATAAGAATTTAGAAAATTGTAAAGACAAAATTTCTATATTATGTTATTAGAATATCTAGATTAGAAAAATTATTTAACTCGATTTTAATAATTTTTAAAAATACAATAATATTTACACAAATTTTGAAAAATATATTAAAGAGAAAGACAACAACAATTAAGTATTTATTTTAAGCTATTGTTTTGCAAAGCATTCTTATTAAAACAAGAGAAAACGTAATTTAACAATTAATTAAGAAGAAATACTCTAACAAATTGATAAAAAGTTAATTTGTTTTAGTAGAACAAAATAACAATAAAGCAATAATATTAAGTTTAATAAACAAGTTAGATTTAACAAATATATTCGATTAAAATATATTAAATTTATTAAATATTTTTTTTACTTAAAAAATGAAAAATCTTGTGCAAATAGACACAAACTTTAACAAAAAACTTTAATAAATATGCAAAATAAACTTTATATATTGCAATACAATATATACAAATTAAAAAACAAAATAATAATTGCATTATTGCAAAAAAAGAAAATAAAAAACTATAATATATTAGTAATACAAGAGTTGTAATACTATTATATTAGAACAAAGATATATAATTTTAAATATATAGATTTTATATTAGTAAATAACAAAGAACGCATTTGCTTTTATATTAACAAATATATTAATAACAACAACTATTATAGTATATAATATATTAAAAATATAAAAATTATAACTATATAATTGCGATTAAAAAACAATATTGTAGAATACAAAATTATTAATATTTATAAAGTCTATAATTTATTTTTTAACAACTATAACAATATAATAAATAAAGATAGTTTTAACGCAATTTAGAAGATACTAAAAATACGAAAAAAGAGTATTATAATAGACAACTTCAATCTATATTATTTTTTGTAAAAGAAATCTTTATATTTTAGACAATATTAATTATTTAATAATCTATTAAATATAATATATATAATTAATATTATGTTTGCGCTTTTGCAAGACACAATTATAAGAGATTATTAAGAAACGCAAATTATTATCGATTTGTTATTTATTATAAAAAAAATAACAAATTGTCTAATTTATTGCGAAATAGACAAAGAGATAAAGAATTTATTAAACTATTTGTTAATAAAAACAATATTAGATTTTAAATTGCAAAAGAAGTTTATATATTGTTTTAAACATAATTGAAAAGTTATAAATATTAAGAAATTTAACAATATATTAAGAGAACTTTTATCGAAATCTTTATTAAATAATACAATAAAATTAAACAATATTAATAAGTATATATTTAAATTAATAAAAATATTAGAGAAAATTGTTAAAGACTTAATTTTATAGACAAAATTATATAAAAAAGTTAAACTAAAATAAATACAAAAGTATATTAATATAATTAAGAAGACTAGAAGATTGCAACGTTAATATTGTATTTCTTGCAAATAAAAAAAATATATTTAAATATACAATAGAAAAGACAAGATTTTGAAAAAATATAAAAGAGACAAGTTTCGAAGTTAGATACCTTTAAAAAGTATTTCTAAAAACTTATTTAAAATAGCTAAGTTAATTAGAAATATAACAACAAATATATTTATTAAGTTTACAATTTTGTTACTTTAAACAAATACAAAAATAACAACAATTGTAAAAAACAAAATTAAAGCAATATTTTAAGTTTACTTTCTATCGTTATCGATAATCTTAATTAACAATATAAAGAGCTTTTTTTATTTATTTTTAATTAAGAACAACAAAATAATATTAAAGCGCAAAATAATAAAAGCAACGCACAAGACAAGTTTAAACAAAATATTAAGTATTAACAATATAATTAATAAAGTACTTAAGTAGTTAGTTTGCGTTATCTTAAAACAAATATAATCTTTATTTAATAAATATATTTAAAAAAAGATACAATTGTTTTATTTTAAAAAGACAATTACAATAATACTATATAAATTAAACAAGAAAAATTACTTCGAATTATTATTTTTTAGATTTATTGTATTGCTTAATATACTAAACAAAATATTAGAATTAATAATATTAGAACAATTGCGCTATATTGTTAAGATATACAATACTTTGTTAAATACTTAAATAAAAGTTAGAAAATAATATTTAATAAATACAATATTGCAATTAATTACAAAAAAGATATATATTATATAAAACAATTAAAAGAAGAGAGTAGTATTTTTATTAAATCTTAATATATTTAACGTCTTTAACAATATATTATATATTCGATTTCTATCCAATATAAAAAAGCGAAAAATTTCTACTAGATTGCTTAATTAAGTAGAAAATTTCTTAAAAAAGCAACGCACTATATTAATTATTAAGAAATATACAATAGAGAAGCGCAAAATTAATGTAAATATATTGCAAAACTCTTTATTGTTTTCGATATTATATCTTTTTTATAATACAAATCTATTAAAATAATACAATAATATTTAATTGCAAATTAATGTTACAAAATTTGTAAACAATATAAATATATTAATATACAAGAAATTAATCGAACGCAATTGCAAAATATTAAAATAAATATATAATAAATATAAGCAATAAATACAAACTTATAACTCTAAGTTTGCGAAAAAAAAGTATAAACTAATTTATTTTTTATATACTTTAAAGAGATTTAATATAATTGTTAACATTATATTAATAAGACACAAAATAATTGTTAAACTTAATATAAAAATATTAAGAGTTAAACTTAATTTTAGATTAAGATAAAAAAAATATTTGCAACAAATAGAAACAAAACTAATAATTAAATATAAGAAAATTATAATAATTAAAAGTTTCGTATTTAATATATTAATAAATACAAGAAAACGTAAATATATAATAATAGAAAAATTAATAATTGTATACAATATTGCAACGTAATATACTCTAATTATTATTAAAAAAGTAAGAAAAGAGATAATTGCAAAGCTACAATCTATATAGAAAAGAACGCTTTATTATATTATTAATATTTATAAGACAATATTTACGAAGACTTTGTAAATAGAAACTAATATATTTTCTATTAATATTTATTTAAAAAAGCTAGTACAAAAATTAATAACTATTATAGATATTAAAGAATTAAGAAAGATTATTAATACAATAGTACTTTATATATATAACAATTTTATATTTAGAAAAAAGAATGCTTATTAAAACTAAGATTGATACTATTGTAATTTAAGAGAAAATAAATAAAAGCAAAAGTTGCGTTAATTGCGCAACAATAACTATATATTGCAATACTATAAATAAAGTCTTTAATAATAATTATTGCTTGCAACAAAAAAGTAGTTTAGAAAAAATATAACGCAAAGTACTTAATTTTTATTAAAAAGTCTACTTGAACAAAAGCAAATATAATAAGAATATTATTGCAATTTTAATAAAAGTTAATTAAAATATAAATAAATATTTAGAGAGAACTAAAATAGCGTTTACGCACTACAATAAATTCGAAGATTTAACAAAAGTAGCAAAAAAATTTGGAAAGCATTGCAAGATATTTACTAATCTAAAAAATCGAGTTTATAAAATATATTTAAACAATTAAATATTAATTAAGATTATAAAAGAGATAAAATCGATATTAAATTAAATATAATTAAGACAAGTATAGATTGCTTGCGAGACAATATATTAACGCAAAACAATATTAAAATTGCACTAAGTACTTAAGTATAAAAATATAAAAAATAACAAGATTGCAAACAAGATTGTAAATGTTGTATAAATATATGCGATTATATTTAAATTGTTTTAAATTATATAGCTCTCTTCTAGTTTAATTAAGAATAAACAAGATAAAATTTAATTAGTTTTTTTGCAAATATTGCGTTTTTAACATTACAACAAGCATATATAATTGCGAACAAAACAAAATAATTGTTAAATATATATTGCTAGTATACTCTATATAGCGACAAGAAAAAGCTCAAATGCAAAAGTGTAATATTATAGTGCTCTCGACGCGCTAGCGTCTTAAGATATAACAGAACACGTAACTCTAAGTATCTATAGAAGTCTCAAATAACACAACATTTCTTTCTAATTAAATAGCAAGAAACAAGCTTGTACGTTATAGCGAGTATTAGATAGAGAGAAAGCTTGTCTCTTGTTATTCTTTAACAATTAGTCTTACTACTATCTACTCTAGATAATTAAGATATAGTAATACAAGTTTATTATATTTTATATATTTTATATCTTAGTGCGTTAATAAAAAGCAAACGTATTTGCACTTTATAATTCTAATTGTTTTATTTTTCGAAAAAAAGATTCGAAACATAATAGTATTATATTAAATTATAATAACTTAAGTTTCGATAACTATTTAATTACTAAATTAGAGTTTAAAGACTTTAATGCTTTTTAAGATAACAATTGTTTACAAAACGTTAACAAAAATAATTCTTGTTAATATAACAATAATAAAGAAGATAATTTAGTTACAATTAAAGCTTTTACTTTATATTAATAGATAAAAATCTTAATAACAAAGATTTAAGACTTACAAAATATTTAGCAAACTTAAACTATAGTAATTGAACAAACAAATTCTTAAGTTTTACAACTTGTTATTGTATTGTTATTAATAATATTTAAGTCTCTAAAGTTTAAAAAGTTAAAATTATACAAAAATTAAAGTATAAAAAAATATATTATTTAATTTTAAAAGATTAAAATTAATATAATACAATTTTTGATATATTTTATTATAAATAAGAACAAAATTCTTTATTATATATTATTTTTAAAAAACAACATTGCTATCTAATAATATTTAAGAACAAACAATTATATCAAATTAAAGAGCAAGATCTTTAAAAAAATTAAAAAGTTTTTATTAAATTTAATAATTAATTTTGCTAATTGTTGTTTTTTTGTCTACGAAAAATAAGAGATTATTAGATAGAAATCAAATTAAAAGATAATTATCTTTAAAGAATATCTAAATAGACTAAAGATTTATTTAGTATTGCTTTCGAAAAAGTATAAAATCTATATATTTTTAGTTAAACTTAAGTCGAACTTAAAAATAAAAATTCTAAAAATTAATAATATATCGAATATTTGCAATAAGCTTTTAATTATAATTATTATACAAAAATAAATATTAAATTGTATTTGCAAAGTAGATGCAAACAACTTTAAAAATTAGCAAATAATTAAAAGTTTTAATATCTCTTTAGACAAATTTTATTAAAATTAACGCTTAAACAATATTAACAAATTTATTAAAAGTAAGAAGTTCTATATTTTTAAGAATTTGTCAATATTGCGCAAGCAAATCTATAAGATTAATAACGCAAATTATTTAAATTGTATCAAATACTTTAAATATTATAAAAAGAGATATTATAAAACAAAATATCTTAATAAGTACAAATAAAACAAGTTTATTGTTGCTATTGTTATTACAATAAATACAAAAAAAGATTAAGCTTTATTAACGTCTTGCAAACAAAGCAAAAAAAACAAATAAAAACAATAAATTCGATTTTAATAAAAAATTAAACTTAACTTTTTAATAACAAATATCAAGTTATAAATCTAGTTAATTTAGAAGCTAAGATAAATCTTATTAATTATATCTATATAGTACAATAGAAATTGCAACTTACATTTGCTATTTTATTAATACTAGATTTTTTTAAAAACAATAATTGTTTCTATTACAACGTCTATAAATTAATCTATTACTTAATTAACTTATAAAATTAGTATTAAAAATGTATTATTTTGTTCTACTTAATAGAATATATAAGTTCTAATTTTATATTAAATATGTTAATGCTATTTAAGCAAGATATATTAATTAATTCGAAAACGCAAAGCTAGCAATTTAAGATTTTAGATAAAAAATTAAAGATAATCGATTTTAAGCAATTTGTTTTAGATCTTGTTAAATATAGTACAATCTATATAATTGTTTGTGCTAGTATTATAAAGATATTAAGCAAAAAACTAGCAATATTTAAGATTCTTAAGAAATTAAGAAATCTAGAAGATGTTTATAATAATAAATTAACTAAAATTCTATTAGAATTAGAAAAAGAAAATTACGCTATTAAGCTTTAGAACAATAAAGAGCTATTATTTATATCTTTTTATAATTTTTTACAAAACGAGCTAGCAATACTTCGACAATATCTTAATAATATATTAGCAAAAGATTAAATTAAGCATTTAGTTTTGCTTGCAAGTGCTTCTATTTTATTAGTATTAAAATTGAACAATAAGTTATATTTATATATCAACTATAGAGATCTAAATGCAATTACTATTAAAAATCGTTATTTATTGTCTCTAATTATAAAAACGCTAGATTGCTTATACGAAGCAAAGCACTTTATTGTTTTGAACTTAAAGAATGTCTATTATTGCATTTGCATTAAATGCGATAATAAGTAAAAGACGATATTTCGTATACTTTATAAGTATTTCGAGTATTAAGTTATACTATTTGAACTAACAAATGTATTTGCAACTTTTTAGATTTATATTAATAAGATGTTGCGAGAATTAATCGATGTAACTTGCGTAATTTATATAAATAATATACTTGTATATAGCAATAATTCGACAAAGCATTAATATTACGTTAAATGCTAGAATGTTTTCGCAAATATTTGTTGTATATTAATCTAAAAAAGTGTAAATTTAATATTATAAAGATTAAATTTCTAAGCTTTATTATATTCTCAAAAGATATATAGATAAATTTAAAAAAAATTAAAACAATTAAGAAATAATTTAAATTCAAAACTTATTGCAAACTTTAAGTGTTTTTAAACTTTGTAAACTTTTATAGATACTTTATATATTATTATTTGAAAAGAGTTGTTTCTTTTATTAACTTGTTAAAAGAAAGTAAGAGTAACAAAAAATATAACTCTTTTATTTGATCAAATAAAGTAGAATAAATATTTTGTTAACTTTGCAATATCTTTATATTAACTTTACTACTTTGTTACTACAATTTAGACAAAAAAATAAGAATGAAAACTAACGCGTTTAACTTTGCAATCGCGAGTATTTTAAGTTAACAAAATAACAACAAAAATTGATACTTAATAATACTCTAATCGCAAAAGATAATTTCGATAAAACAAAATTATAAGATATATAATTAGAAATTGCTAGCTATTGTAATTGCTTTTAAGCAATAAAGATACTACCTCAAAAGTAATGCTTATCTTATTAAAATATAATCGAATTATAATAATTTTAAAAAATTTATAAATTAAAAGAAGCTAAACTTAAGACAAACTTATTAAGCGCTTAAGTTAATTGTTTATAATTTTAAAATCTTTTATTGTTTAAGTAAAAAAAACTTAACAAATAAATTATTAAAATATCTTAATTATAAAGAGATCTTATTATTAAATACAAAATTGCTATTAATATTATAAAACAAATTAATATTGTTGTTTAACAAAGATTTGTTAACGCAAAGCAAACAAAAGATATTAAATAATTTAATTCTTGTATTTTAAAATAAGCTAATATTGTTATTTAACAAAAAGTTGTTAACGCAAAGCAAATAAAAGATATTAAATAATTTGATTCTTGTATTATAACTAGCAAAAGTATTTACTAATAACGCAAAGATTTTGCAACTATAAAGTAAAAAAAAAGGTTTTAAAGAACTAGCATCTTTATTTTAATTAGCTAATATATAAATTGTTATCTTAAGAGAAGTAATTAAAGATATACTAGAGAAACTATATAAGAAATCTTAAAAATTAATAAGATTCTTAATAAAGAATCTTTAGATTAAAGATATTTAAGTCGAAAAGATTCAAATTAAGATCAAAAAATTGTTTTGTTATAAATAAAAAATATAAATTCTAAATTAAAAGAATTTTATTAAATATAACAAATTATTTTATGTTTTAAAGAATGCAATTACTAAAAAGAAATTAATTCGAAAAAATTATAATAGTTTTTTAACAAAATATTTTGAAATCGAGAAAACTTTAAATTTATTTTAGCAAAATTATTTTTTACTTGTTTATGCTAAATAGATAAAAGTATATATTAAAATATATAATATTTGTTAATATATTGAAGTTTTTTGTTATAAATTATATAATAAGTTTTGATTCTTATTTGTTACAATAAAGTTATAAAAAGAAATTATTATAAACTTTGTAAAAAATTTGTTGTTAAATAAATATTATAAAGTTGTATATAACTCGATTTTCGTAATAATCGATTGTTGTACAAAAATAATCAAATATGTATTTGTAATTATTAGAATTAATATTGCAAAACTAGCGAAAATATTTTTTGATAAAATTGTTTTATACTTCGAAACGTTAACAAATATAGTAAGTAATAAAGAATCTATCTTTATTAGTATCTTTTAATTTATTGTATATTTTTATGCACAAATTAAAAGACAATTAAGTATTGCTTTTTATTCTTAGACAAATAATTTAATTAAACAACAAAATTAAACTTTTAAATATTATTTTTGTACTTACGTTAATATTAAATAGATAAAATAAACAAATTTATTGTTAATAGCAAAATTTGTCTATAACAATAGTTATTATATCTTAATTAAAGCTTTGTTGTTCTATTTAATATATAATTATTACTTAAAGATCTATTATAAAATTAAGAACAATTTTATTAAAAAAAAGATATTATTAATATAGAAATGCGTAAAATAGCTTTATAATTTAAGAAAAATTTTAATAAAAATTTTTGAAAACGTTGTTGCACAATAGACGAAATACTACAATAAAAAATATAAGTTAAAGAGCTTTGCTATAGAAGAATTAATTATATTTTTAATTAAAAATTTGAAGCAAAAGAGATTTAGCAAAAAAATATTGTACAAGTATATTAAATTATTTAGAATTAAAAACAAAACTAAAACGCAAATTTATTATCTTACTCTACTTAATATCTATTAAATTTATAATACTTTTTATATTTTACTTCTAAAATTATATTTGTATCGCGTTAATAATAAGTAGACAAAATAAATATTGCAAACTTTAAAACTTGTTAACAACAAAATTTAATAAAAGATTAAAAAAATTCTAAATAAAATTAAGTTAAAAAGACAAATATAATATAAAATTAAATAAATAAATTAAAACAAAGAGTACAATTAATAATTAAAAGAAAAATCTCTAAATAATATTAATAAATTGCAAAAGAACTTTAAGAAACAAATATATAGCAAACAAAAACAAAAAAGATAGCGCAACGTATATTGCGACAACAACAATTACATTAATAATAATTTACTTAATAAAATATCGCGCAATTGTTATTGTATTGTCGTTAATAATTAAATTATATAAAAAGATTTCTTTATTTTGTTACACAAGATATTAAAAATAATAAAATTGCTTCTTTTAATATAAATACTTAAAATATAGCTTAAAAACAAAGTTATTTTATTATTGTTAATTAGTCGACAACGTATTATAACAATTTAGCAAACTCTTAATATTTTATTAAACTTATCTTAAAACAACTAAAGAAAACTCTTAAATTTATTTAAAAATAAGTTGTTAAATTTTTTAAAATTAATTATAAATAAGTTTTCGAAATTGTTCGAAGTATTTATATTCTCTTAAAAAAGACAAATTGCAAGAAATTTATTTTGTACAATATTTTTTGTTTTTGTTATAAACTTGTCTTTGTTATCTATATATATTTTTATTTTTTTTATTTTTTAGAAATATATAAACAAACAAAGCGCAAACAAAATAAAAATAAAAATTTATTATATTTTTATCTAACAATTTTGTTAACAACTTAAAGTTACAAAAAGACTTAATCTTAAAGTTGTAAAATTTTGCAAAAAAATCTTTTAAACTTATTTAATTTAAATTAATAATAAATTTAAAAACAATTTGTTTTAAATTTTTTTTTTTTATCTTTATTAACAACTTATTTTTGTTTTTATTTCTCTTTTGTTTCAAATTTTAAATATCTATTAATAAAATATTAAAAAGTAGACAAAAATATTTATCTTTAATACTTTTTTAAAAAGTAGATCGATTAATTATTGCATTTTAGCAAAAATTTTATTTTAAATTATTTTTGTTTTTGCAAACTTTTGTTCGAATTTAACTTAATATTTTTAAACAAAAATTAAATTTTATTTAAGTCGATAAATATAAAATTAAGTTTAATTTGTTATTAATAAAGTAAATTTTTTATTGCGTTATTAACTTTTTATATTGCAAATTATACTCTTTTGCACGTATTTTATTATCTTGAAAATTGTACTTTTTATTTCGAATATCTTGCAATAATTAATAATAAGTTTTTTTACAAAATCTTAAAAGCGTTTAACAAACTAGTAAATATTAACAATTGTTGTATTATAAATATACAAAAAATTTATTGCAATATAATAATTTAATTTGCGATAAAAAATTTTGCAACAAATATAAATACTTTTTTTTTTATAAATATATATATATTTGTTTATGCAAGTTATATATAAAAAATTATTGCAAACTATAATATATTAATATTGCAAACAACAAAATATTAAAATTATTTATTCTTTTAATTTCTCGATTTCTCAAAAAATATAATTAAAAAAATAGAGAAAAAAAAGCGAAAAATATATTAATTTAAAATTTGCACTATATATATAAGCTTTATATATTGTTGTTTTTGCGACAATTTATTTATAGCAATAAAGCAATTGGAATTAAAAAAAGTATAAAGAGAAAGAAAGAAAAGAAAAGAGAAACAACAATATTTATATTTATAATTTATCTAACGTCTACGCAATATTAATTTTAGTTAAATTCTATTTTAAACTTTAATAATAATAAACAACAAAGCAATAACATATTATAAATTGCTATTGTTGCTATTATATTGTTCTACAAGTTGTGTTAAGTTAATATATAAATTTACTTCTATTAAATAGAAGACTCTTTTTCTTCTAATTTTCAAAGAGATTTAAGAAGATTTTTAACAAACTTTTGCAATATTAACGCTTAGCAAGCGCTTTTGTTTTAATAAAACTAATATAGCTTTTTATATTATTAAGAACTAGTACTCTAAGAGAGAAAATAATTATAATATTATAGCGCTCTCGATGCGCTAGCGTCTCAAGATATAGCAAGACACGTAATTTCGAATATTTATAAAAGTTTCAAATAATACAACATCTCTTTCTAGTTAGATAGCGAGAAATAGACTCGCACATTATAGCAAGTATTAGATAAAGAGAAAGCTTGTTTTTTGTTGTTTTTTAACAATTAGTTTTACTACTATCTATTCTAGATAGTTGGAATATAGTAATACAAGTCTATTATACTTAAAGCAGATAATATAGTGCAATTATATATCTATTGCTTGTCTATAAAATCTATATTGTAAGAGATCTAATATATACGAGATTGCTAAGATGCTAATCTAATCGAGTAAGAGTCTTGCAAGAGATAATTGTATCTTATTGACTTTAATACTTTTACTAAATATAAGTAAACTCTAATTTCTAAGCAAATCAATTAACTATTAACAAGCAATTGCTAAGTCTATTTGCTTGCTCTCTTAATCTATAAATTATTTATTATCTATTTTGTTTGCTATCTCAATATAGTATATCTAATATGTCTAAGAATCTTTAAAATTTTACTAATAACAATATCTTAGTAAGATTATTTGCGATTATATTCTTTGTAAATACGTATTTTAAAACAATTAAATCTAATTCGACTATCTTGCAAATTTAATAATATTAAACGTTAATATACTTTGTGTGTTAATAATATTCTAAATTAGAGATTAAAGCAATTGCTTCTTAATTGTCTTTATATAAAAGAATTAAAATCTTAGAATTATATGCAATTGCATTGATAGGAAGCAAAACTATACTATTTCTTTGTCTATCTTTGCGACAACAATATACTTAGTCTTGCAAGTAAATTAAGTAACAAAATCTTATTGTTTAGAGCTTTATAATATAGAATTATTAAATAGAAAGTAAATTTATTCGTCTATTAAACGACAACTGTTAACTACTTTAACGAAGTCTATATTTATATAATCTATTAGACTCTTGTTTCTATTGTAATAAATATTATAATATAGTATTTCTTTAACGTATCTTAGAATACAAGTAATTGTATAAATATATGTAGAATTTAGATTAAAACAATAACAAGAAAGTATTAATAAAGCAAATTCTAAATTCGATTATATTATTGTTATAATATATATTAATAATTCTATTATTAATATATATTAATAGATAGTATTAATATTAGCTTTTTAGAACTTATTTAAAGATATAGTTATATTAGAAAATTCTAAATTTATAAGAATTAATAATGTCTTGCAATCTAATATTTCAAAGCAATCTAATATTGCTTGCAAATAAATTGTCTAATTAAGACTAATATTGCTATTTGAATATATAATTGATATATTTAAATAATGCGAAATAGAGTTTAGATTGCTTATCTTAAAATGTATTTTAAGACAATTCTTTATTAAATTTAGATAGATTTCTTTAAGATTAATTAGCAATATATTATTAATATAGATATACAAATGTATATTCTAATTCTTTAATACAAAAACAAAAGAATTAATAACAATAAGTATAAATTCTAGACTCTTAAGAAAGTTCTAAATAACTTTATACTAAACTTGCAATAATTGTCGAAAATTGTAAAGAGCTTTTTATAACTTGTATATTAAAGTAGAATTTTTAATAAAGTTGTCAAACTAACTTATGTAAATAACTTTATTATAAAGAAAAGCAATAATTATATTTATCTAATAAATATAGAGGAATTCTTAATATATAAATATCGGATACAAAGTTTAAAAAGCCCGGAAGTTTGCGAAAATCAATACTATATTACTCTACTATACAAGAAGAGATCGAAGGAATAAACTTACTAACAAGCAAGCTTGCAATTTACTTGAATTGACAAGATCAAATAGACGCAATTAATACAATATCGATGAGTAATTGAAATGTTGTTAAGACATCTTAACGCAAATTAAGACAAATAACAAAGAATATAATAACAAAGATATTTAACATAAAGAGACTCTATAAATCTAAGAAGAGAAATACGTTAAAAACTGTTTTAATTGAAACGCTAATAAAATAGTTTTTTTAATAAAGAAACTAACGCAATAACTAAGCAATTCTTTTGCGCAAAAAGTGTGTATTAATATAATCTTAATTTTAAAGAAATTAAAAAGAGCAATTAACAAACTAAAAAAGACAAAAAATATTAAAAAAATTATATAAAAAAAAGAAATTATATAGATTACAATAGCAAAAGATCTATTAACAACAAAAAAAACAAAAAATTAGATAGATATTGTTTAGACGTTTTTGTTGCAACAATTAATAAAAAAGATAAAAGTAATAACTTAAATTAAGAAAGAACAAAAGATAGAGCAAGTAAACAAAATAGATATTGCAAAAATAATAGCACTAATATGCGATTTTGACGCAATTAAAACGCTAATAGCGCAATAGAATATATAGAAAATAAGATATTTTAAGAAGATAATTGTCTTTTAAGTAGATAGCAAAAGCAATAAGAAAATTTTAAAATTAAGTAATTTCTAAATTAAGAAGATCTTTAATACAACAATATTGCGTTGCAAACGTACAAAAATAGTAATATACAAAATTAGAATTAAAAATATATTAAAAAATATAAAAAAGAAAGAAGTAAAAACAATAAAAAGATTGTATAAAACAATATATTACAATATAAAAATTAAAAAAATAATATAACTTATTAAAAAGAGCAAGAAGAAAAAATATATTTTAATTGTTATATAAATAAATAGCGCAAAGATAGCAAATACTTTTATACAATTAAAAATAATTTATAAGTTCGATATAAAAATAATAAAATATTATAATACAAGATATAGAATAAAACAATATATAAAGTATTAGAACTATAAATATCTTATATACAAATATAAGAATTAGTAGCAATATATATATTGTGCGCAAAACTATTGCTTCGATTAATATTTTTATTAGAAAAATATATCTTAATAGAAGTGCAAAATTTGCAACAATATTTACAAAATATACAACTTTAAATATCTTTAAAAACAGAAAAAAAAGATAAGAATTTAAAAAATTGCAAAGACAAAATTTCTATATTATATTGTTAGAACAACAAAATTAGAAAAATTGTTTAATTTAATTTTAATAATTTTTAAAAACACAATAATATTTATATAGATCTTAATAATTATATTAAAAAAAAAATAGCAATAATAAGATACTTGTTTTAGATTGTTGTTATACAAAATATTTTTGTTAAAACAAAAGAAAGTATAGTTTAGCAATTAATTAAAAAGAAACGCTTTAACAAATCGATAGAAAATCAATTTATTTTAATAGAATAAGATAGTAACAAAATAGCAATATCTAATTTAATAAACAAATTAGATTTAACAAATATACTTAATTTAAAAAATATATTAAATTTATTAAATATTTTTTTTACTTAGAAGATAAAGAATCTTATACAAATAAATACAAATTTTAAGAAAAAACTTTAATAGAAATACAAAACAAATTTTGTATATTGCAATACAATATATATAAGTTAAGAAACAAAATAATAATTGTACTATTGCAAAAGAAAAAAATTAAAAAATTATAATATACTAATAATACAAGAGTTGTAATACTATTATATTAAGACAAAGATATATAATTCCAAATACGCAAACTTTATATTAATAAATAACAAAAAACATATTTGTTTTTATATTAATAAATATATTGACAACAATAGCTAGTACAATATATAGTATACTAAAGATATAGAAACTATAACTATATAGTTGCAATTAAAAAACAATATTGTAAAGTACAAGTTTATTAATATATATAGAGTCTATAATCTATTTTCTAATAATTATAACAATATAGTAAATAGAAGCAATTTTAATACAATTTAAAAGATACTAGAAATGCAAGAGAAAAATATTATAGTAAACAACTTTAATCTATATTATTCTTTATAAGAAAAATCTTTATATTTTAGACAATATCGATTATTTAACAATCTACTTAATATAATGCGTATAATTGACGCTATATTTGCGCTTTTGCGAGATACAATTACAAAAAACTATTAGAAGACGCAAATTACTATTGATCTATTATTTATTATAAAAAAAATAATAAATTGTCTAATATATTGCAAGATAAATAATAAGATAAAGAATTTTTTAACTATTTGTTAATAAAAACAATATTAAATCTTAGATTGCAAAAGAAGTCTATATATTGTTCTAAATATAACTAAAAAATTATAAATATTAAGAAGTTTAACAATATATTGAAAGAATTTTTATCAAAATTTTTGTTAAACAATATAATAAAATAAAACAATATTAATAAGTATACGTCTAAGCTAATAAAAGTATTAGAGAAAATTGTCGAAAACTTAATTTTGTAAACAAAATTATACAAAAAAATTAAATTAAAATAAATATAAAAGTATATTAATATAATTAAAAAGACTAGAAGATTGCAATGTTAATATTATATCTTTTGCAAATAAAAAAAATATGTTCGAGTATATAATAGAAAAGACAAAATTTTAAAAAAATATAAAAAAAACAAATTTCGAAATTAGATATAAACTTTAGAAAGTATCTTTAAGAGTCTATTTAAGATAGTTAAGTAAACAAAAAATATAACAACAAATATATTTATTAAGTTTACAATTTTATTGTTTCGAACAAGCACAAAAATAATAACAATTGCAAAAAACAAAACAAAAGCAATATTTTAAATTTATTTTCTATTTTTATCGATAATTTCGATCGATAATATAGAGAGCTTTCTCTATTTGCTTTTAATTAAGAATAACAAGACAATATTAAAGTACAAAATAATAAGAGCAATATATAAAGCAAGTTTAAATAAAATATTAAATATTAACAATATAATTAATAGAGTACTTAGACAACTAGTTTGCGTTATCTCGAAACAAATATAGTTTCTATTTGATAAATGTATTTAGAAGAAGATATAATTGTTTTATTTTAAAAAGACAATTACAATAATGCTATATAAATCGAATAAAAAGAATTATTTCAAATTGTTATTTTTTAGATTTATTGTATTGTTTAATACTTTAAACAAAATACTAAAATTAATAATATTAGAATAATTGCAATATATTGTTAAAATATACAATATTTTTTCGAATATTTAAATAAAGATTAGAAGACAATATTTAATAGACACAATATTGCAATTAATTACAAAAAAAATATATATTATATAAAACAATTAAAAGAAAAGAGTAGTATTTTTATTAAGTTTTAATATATTTAATATCTTCGACAATATATTGTATATTCGACTTCTATACAATATAAAAAAGCAAAAAATTTCTATTAAATTGCTTAATTAAATAGAAGATTTTCTAAAGAAACAATATACTATATTAATTATTGAGAAATATACAATAACAAAGCGCAAAATTAATATAGATATATTGCAAGACTTTCTATTATTTTCGATTTTTTTTTTTTTTATAATACAAATCTATTAAAGCAATGCAACAATATTCGATTGCAAATTAGTATTATAAGATTTGTAAATAATATAAATACATTAATATACAAGAAATTAATTAAATACAATTGCAAAATACTAAAACAAATATATAATAGATATAAATAGTAGACACAAACTTACAACTCTAAGTTTGCAAAAAAAAAATATAAACTAATTTATTTCTTATATATTTTAAAAAGATTCGATATAGTTGCAAATATTATATTAACAAAACACAAAATAGTTGTTAAATCTAATATAAAAATATTAGAAGTTCAACTTAATTTTAGATTAAAATAAAAAATATATCTGCGACAAATAAAAACAAAACTAATAGTTAAATATAAAAAAATCTTAATAATTAAAAGCTTTGTATTCGATACGTTAATAAACGCAAAAAAACGCAAATATATAACAATAGAAAAGTTAGTAATTTTATACAACGTTGCAACGTAATATATTTCGATTGCTATTAAAAAATTAAGAAAAAAGATAATTGCAAAGATGTAATCTATACAAAGAAAAGCGCTTTATTGTATTATTAATATTTATAAGACAATATTTACAAAGATTCTATAAATAGAAACTAATATATTTTTTATTAATATTTATTTAAAAAAACTAGTGCAGAAATTAATAATTACTATAAATATTAGAGAATTAGAAAAAATTATTAATATAACAATATTTTGTATACGCAACAATTTTATATTTAGAAGAGGAGAATATTTATTAAAACTAAGACTAATATTATTGCAATTTAAAAAAAAATAGATAAAAACAATACTAGAAGTTGCGTCGACTATACAATAGCAACTATATATTGCAATATTATAGATAAAGTTTTTTATAACACTTATTGTTTGTAGCAAGAAAATAGCTTAAAAAAAATACAACGCAAATTGTTTAAATTCTTGTTAAAGAATTTACTTAAATAGAAATAAATACAACAAAAATATTATTGCAATCTTAATAAAAATTAACTAAAGTATAGATAAGTATCTAAAAGAAACTAAAATAATACTTATATATTATAATAAGTTTAAGAATCTAATAAAAGCAATAAAAGAATTTGCAAAATATTGCAAAATATCTACTAATTAGAGCAATTAAATTTATAAAATATATTCGAACAATTAAATATTAATTAAGATTATAAGAAAAATAAAATTAATATTAAATTAAATATAATTAAGATAAGTATAGATTGTTTGTAAAATAATATATTAATGTAAAGCAATACTAAAATTGTACTAAATTTTTAAATATAAAAATATAGAAAGTAATAAGATTGCAAATAAGATTGCAAATATTATATAGAAATAACATCTTTCTTTTGTTAAACAAATAACTATCGAGTTTGTTATTAGAAAAACACTTATTTAGAACAAGACTTAAAAAAAATAAAAATACAAATAGTTATAAAATAAGAGCAATATAGAGTTTTGTAAAATTGTTTCTATTGTTATATATAAATATATACAATTATATTTAAATTATCTTAAATTATATAGTTTGCTTCTAGTTTAATTAAGAATAGATAAGATAGAATTTAATCAATTTTTCTACAAATATTGCGTTTTCGATATTACAATAAATATATACAATTGCGAGTAAAACAAAATAACTGTCAAATATATATTGCTAGCATACTCTATATAACAATAAGAAAAAACTTAAATATAAAGAGAAATTAATATTATAAATCTAAAATAACTATTAGATAAAGTTAAATCTATTATAGCAACAATACGTATAATATTGTCTACTAATTTGCTAAAACAATTTTAGATAACAATATTATTAGAGATATCTAGAATTTTTTTCTAATTCTATAGAGTTTTTGCGTAAAAAATTTATTTGTATACAAATATTACAGTATAAAGTGCGAAAGTTATTGCAAGATTAGAACAATGTTAAGATATTAACAAAACAATATTAAAATAAAGTAATACAAAGAAGAGAAGAGTTGCAAATTCTAATTAATTAGATGTTAGCAAATAGACGCTAATACTATTTGTTAGATTGTAATTAACTGAAGTTAAACTCTAGAAAAAACAGAATCTTGTATAGACTCTTAGGGATGTTGTATTAATTATAAAAAAAAAAAAAAAAAAAAAAATATAGAGACTACAAGCTTCTATTAATACAAATAGAGCTTTAAAGAACGCTAACTTTATTACGTTTATCTAAATAAAGATAAAATCTATTTTAGCAATCTACTTATAGTTGTAAATTATTTATTGTATCTTATATTTAAGAATATTGCTATTAAAATTATATTTAATCTTAAATATCTATCGATTAATAATTATCTTTTAATTGCGTAGTAGTTTTGTAAGCATTTATATATTATTCTTAATATATAAGACGATTTTAGTCTTTATAATCTTTTGTTATTGCGACTATTTAAATAATTAACAAGTCTTCTTATAGAACTAACTTGAAGCAGATAATGTAGTATAGTTATGCATCTATTGCTTGTCTATAAAATCTATATTGTAAAAAATCTAATATATACGAGACTATTAAGATGCTAATCTAATCGAGTAAGAGTTTCGCAAAAGACAATTGCATCTTATTAACTTTAATACTTCTACTAAATATAAGTAAACTCTAATTTTTAAGCAAATCAATTAATTGTTAACAAGCAATTGCTAGATCTATTTGTCTGCTCTTTTAATCTATAAATTATCTATTATCTATCTTGTTTGCTATCTTAATATAGTATATTTAATATATCTAAAAATCTTTAAAATTTTATTGACAACAACATCTTAATAAGATTATTTGCAATTATATTCTTTGTAAATACGTATTTTAAAACAATTAAATTTAATTTAATTGTTTTGCAAATTTAATAATATTAAATGTCGATATATTTTGTGCGTTAATAATATTTTAAGTTAGAAATTAAAACAATTGCTTCTTAATTGTCTCTATATAAAAGAACTAAAATTTTAGAAACTATATACAATTGTATTAATAAAAAGCAAAATTATACTACTTCTTTGTTTGTCTTTGCAACAACAATATATTTAGCTTTGCAAATAAACTAAGTAATAAGATCTTATTGTTTAGAGCTCTATAATATAAGATTATTAAATAAAAAGTAAATTTATTTGTCTATTAAATAACAATTGTTAATTGCTTTAGTAAAGTTTGTATTTATATAATCTATTAAACTCTTATTTCTATTGTAATAAATACTATAATATAGTATTTTTTAATATATCTTAGAATATAGATAACTGTATAAATATATATAGAATTCGAATTAACATAATAACAAAAAAACATTGATAGAGCAAATCTCAAATCCGATTGTATTATTGTTATAGTATATATTAATAATTCTATTACTAACGTATATTAATAGATAGTATCGATATTAGCTTTGTAGAACTTATCTAAAAATATAGTTATATTAAAAAATTCTAAATTTATAGAAATTAACAATATCTTGCAATCTAATATTTTAAAGCAATCTAATATTGTTTGCAAATAAGTTGTCTAATTAAGATTAATTCTGCTATTTGAATATATAATTAATATACTTAAGTAATGCGAAATAGAATTTAAATTGCTTATTTTAAAATATACTTTAAGATAATTCTTTATTAACTTTAGATAGATTTCTTTAGAATCAATTAGCAATATATTATTAATATAGATATACAAATATATCTTCTAATTCTTTAATACAAAAACAAAAGAATCGATAACAATAGATATAAATTCTAAACTCTTAAAAAAGTTCTAAATAATTCTATATTAGACTTGCAATAATTGTCGAAGATTGTAAAGAACTTTTTGTAACTTGTATATTAAAATAGAATTCTTAATAAAGTTGTTAGACTAATTTACGTAAATAGCTTTGTTTAGAAAACTATAAAGAAAGACAATAATTATATCTATTTAATAGATATAAAGACTACAAGCTTCTATTAATACAAATAGAGCTCTAAAGAATGCTAACTTAATTATATTTATTTAGATAGAGATAAAGTCTATCTTAGCAATTTGTTTATAGTTGTAAACTACTTATTGTATTTTATATTTAAGAATACTACTATTAAGATTATATTTAATTTTGAATATCTATTAATCGATAATTATCTTTTAATTGTATAATAGTTTTGTAAGTATCTATATATTGTTCTCAATATATAAAACAATTTTAGTCTCTATAGTTTTCTGCTATTGCAATTATTCAAATAATTAACAAGTCTTCTTATAGAATTGTAATTTTGTAATCGATAGATCTAATATTTTTAATATTCTAATACTAGAAAGACTTAGACTATTATTAATAGACAGTACGCAAAAAACAAGTATTATATATATATAATTTTTAGATTTGTTATAACAATTTAGATTTTTGTAGTTAGAACAATTTGTTGTTTTGAAATTTCTAGTTGTTCGATTTAAGAACAGCAATAACAAAACTTTGTTATAAATATATTTCGATAGCTTTAATAATAAAAAAGATTCTACAATAGTATTATTTAATATTGTAGAATTACAAAATACTAACAATAAAGTAAATAATAGTATAGAATTTTGTAAAATAAATTTATTTTTAGTAGAATTTTTTTAATTTAATTTATTTTGATTTAATATAAACTAACTATCTATATTGTATTTATATTGTTTTTTCTCTTTAATATTATCAAGAATTTTTGTAGTATTTAAAGTATTTATAGATATAAAATATCTATTCTAAGAATATTAAGCAATACTTATTTTGTTGTTATTCTTTTTTGTTTAAATATGTTTTTTTTTTTTTTTATTAAAATTATTTTTAGTATATTTCGAAATTGCTAAATTAGATATATAATAGCTAGTCTTTTTATTAAAATATATATTGCGTAATAGATAGATTTGCTTAATTTTAAAATTGTAGATTTTTTATTAATTTAGATTTTCGTATTCTACAAAAATATTTTTTTAGAAATAATTATTAAATTTGTGTCTTATTGTTGTTTTTGATATATATATATAAAAGCAATATTCTAATGCTTTTAAATTTAAAATATTTAACTTAATTTTATTAATTATTTTAAAGAGTATAGTATTAGATTTGCAAAACAATATTATAATAATTCTATTTTATATATAGATAATTGCTTTAATAGTATAATTCTAGAGTCTTATAAATATCTAATATATCTTATAAATTGCACAAATTAAATTGACAATTATATATATATTCTTTTTGATAATATTGTTTTGTTTAGATATATAAGAGACAAACAATTTTTATTAAATATTTGTTTTCTTAAATTAATTTGCAAAAATATTTCTTTCTAGCTTATTATTTGTTGGTATATATTTAATCTAATAATTTGTTTACTTCTTAATTTAGATACAAAATCTCTATAGATATAAAAGAATTTTATTCTTAGTTTTTATAATATAGATAAAGAATATATTAAAGACGTTATTCTTAATTAATAGAAAATAACAATTATTGCAAAATATTATAGATAGCAATTCTTTAATATCGATATAAATTTAATCGAGAAACGCAATTGCTTTTAATATAAAACATCTAAAAAACTCTAATTGTTGCTTTATTTTTAAACAAGATTTATATATCTTTTTTAAAATAGATTCTTTAATTTCTATTTTAGTAATTTTCTTTATATTAAATAGAATGTTTCGATAACTTAGATAGACAAAGCAACAATATTAGATTTTAATATCGATAGTTTTCTTAAATATCTTAAATATATAATAAGATTTTTTCTCTTACTAAATTTTTGCTTGCGCAGATTGTTTAATTTTGTATAGATTTATTACTTTAAATATTTTAGATCTTAAAAGATACTATTGTTTAATATTATTTGCAAAGATTATATACTAACTATTGTAATTAAGATATATAGATTGTTTAAATAGAAAATAGCATTTAATACTTTTGTTTTCTAAAACAATTATATTAATAAAATTAATTTTAATATTTAAAACAAATAGAATTTGTATAAGTATTAAATTATTATCTTTAGACAACTAAATTAAGCAATTATCTATATCTTTAATAGATAGAACAAAATTATTAGTTGTTTCGATTTTTGTATAGTTGTAATATAGATTCTTAAAAAAAATTTAATTCTCGAAAATATATATAGTAGCTTCTAAGTTAATAATTTATACAACTTTTGCAATTGCAATAGCAAAATAGTTAATTTTTAATTTGTAATAAGAAGACTACAAAGAAAAAGAAATAGATATCTTATTAATATATTTGTAACTTCTAATTATATTAACAAAAGAACTAGATATTAATTAATTGTTGTTTTCTAAAAAATTTAAGACAAAGTTCTAACAATTTTCTTTATAATTGTGCTTGCAATATTGTTATCTATAATTTGTTTTGTTACAATTGTTGTATATTGCGTTTTTATAACAATGTTTGCAGTTTTTGTATATTTTTGAGAATATAGATTGTTGTTGTTAACAATTATTGTTATTATAATCTTTATTTCTATTGCAATCTTTGCAATTGCAATTTTTATTTCTTTTTTAAAATTTTTTACGTTTTTTACTAAATTCTTAATTGTTAATATAATTGTTTTTATTATAGTTGTAATTTTAATAATTTTAATAATTTTTATTTTTTTCTTGTTTGTGTTTTTGCTAACTTTGATCTCTATTATTGCAAATAAAATTAATTTGTTTGTTTTAAATCTTTTAATAATACTTCTCTTATTATAAATTCTAAAAAAATTGTATTAAAATCAAATAGTTTGTTGTCTTTGCTATTGCAAACTTATTAAACAAAATAAATTATTTAGATTTCAAATTGCTAATTAAAAAAATTAATTGTCTTAATTACAAAGTAATTCTTAATTAAGATCTTAAAATCGACAATTTTTGTCTTTAATTTGTCTAATTAGCTATAAAAGTTTGCAACATTTTTGTATTTAACAAATAATAGATTTTTTATCTTGTTTATTAACTTTTATTTGTTGCTTTAATTGTTAAGAATACTAATCTTTTTAAAATAGTTTTATATTTTTTTTGCAATTTAGATAAATTTGAGTTGCAATTAAATAGTTTTATTGTATATAAAATCTATCTTTTTGCGTATTTTTGTATTATAAGATTCTTATTTATTTATTTTATCTAAATTTGACATAAATTTTAATCTATTATTATTAACATTTTCTTATAAGTTTGTATTAAGTAGAGCGAACTTTATATTTTTAAATTAATTCGATTACGTTAACAATTCTATTAGCTTTGCAAATATCTATTCAAACAATTTATTATTATCTTTACTTATGTTGCAATAATGTTTAAGATTTGTAAATATAAAAAGAATAATACAAAAGCTATAAATATCGATTTATACTTAAAATAAATTTTCTCGATATATAATTATTTTGTAAATTCTCTTTACAAATTAATTGAATTACTAATAATATTTTAATATTTAATATAATTAAGATACTTGTTTAATAAAGTTGTTTCGAGTTTATAACTACTTAAAGCAAATAATATAATGCAATTATATATCTATTGTTTGTCTATAAAATCTATATTGTAAGAGATCTAATATACACGAGACTATTAAGGCGCTAATCTAATTGGATAAGAGTCTCGCAGAAGACAGTCGTATCTTATTGGCTTCAACAAACTACAATTTTGTAATTAATAGATCTAATGTCTTTGATACTTTAACACTAGAAAGATCCAAACTATAATTAATAAACAATGCGCAAAGAATATATATTATGTATATATAATTTTTAGATTTGTTACGACAATTTAGATCTTTGTAGTTAAAACAATCTGTTATTTTAAAACTTCTAGTTGTTCGATTTAAAAGCAACAATAATTGAGCTTTGTTATAGATATATTTCGATAACTTTGATAATAAGAAAGACTTTGTAATAGTATTGTCTAATATTGTAGAGTTATAAAATACTAGCATTAAAGTAGATAATAATATAGAATTTTGTAAAATAAGTTTATCTTTAATAGAATCTTTTTAATTTAATTTATTTTAATTTAATATAAACTAATTATTTGTATCGTATTTGTACTATTTTTTCTCTTCAATATTATTATAAATTTCTACAATATTTGAAGTATTTGCAAGTATAAAATATCTATTTTAAAAGCGTTAAATAATACTTATTTTGTTATTATTTTTCTTTGTTCAAATATGTTTTGTTTTCTTTTTATCGAAATTATTTTTAATGCATTTCAAAGCTATTAAATTAGATATATAATAGCTAGTCTTTTTATTAAAACGTATATCGTATAATAGATAAACTCTCTTAATTTTAAAATTGTAGATTTTTTATTAATTTAGATTTTTATATTCTACGAAAATATCTTTTTAGAAACAATTATTAAATTTGTGTTTTATTGTTATTTTTAATATATATATATAAAAGCGACATTTTAGTACTCTTAAATTTAAAATATCTAGCTTAATCTTATTAATTATCTTAAAGAATATAGTATTAGATTTGCAAAATAATATTGTAATAATTCTATTTTACGTATAGACAATTGCTTCGATAGTGTAATTTTAGAGTTCTATAAATATTTAATATATTTTATAAATTGTACAAATTAAATTAACAATTGTATATATATTCTTTTTAATAATATTATTCTATTTAGACGTATAAGAAGCAAACAACTCTTACTATATATTTGTCTTCTTAAACTAGTTTGCAAAGACGTTGCTTTCTAGCTTATTGCTTGTTTGTATAGATTTAATATAATAATCTATTTATTTCTTAATTTAAGTACAAGATTTCTATAAATATAAAAGAATTTTATTCTTAGTCTTTATAATATAAATAAAAAATATATTAAAGATGTTATTCTTAATTAATAGAAAATAATAATTGCTACAAAATATTATAGATAATAACTCTTTAATATTAATATAAATTTAATTAAAAAATACAATTGCTTTCAATATAAAATATCTAAAAAACTCTAATTGTTACTTTGCTTTTAAACAAGATTTATATATTTTTCTTCAAACAAGTTTTTTAATTTTTATTTTAATAATTTTTTTTGTATTAAATAGAACATTTTGATAGCTTAAATAAATAAAGCGACAATATTGAATATTAATATTAATAGTCTTCTTAGATATCTTAAATATATAATAAGATTTCTTCTTTTATTAGATCTTTGCTTGCGCAAGCTATTTAATTTTGCGTAAATTTATTGCTTTAAATATTTTAAATCTTAAAAGATATTATTGTTTAATATTATTTACAAAGATTTTATACTAGCTATTGTAATTAAAATATACAAATTGTTTAAATAAGAAATAGTATTTAATATTTTTGTTTTCTAAGACAATTATATTAATAAGATTGATTTTAATATTTAAAACAAACAAAACTTATATAAAAGTTAAATTATTGTCTTTAAGCAATTAAATTAAGCAATTATTTATATTTTCGATAGATAGAATAAAACTATTAGTTGTTTTAACTTTTGTATAATTGTAATATAAATTCTTAAAAAAAATTTAATTTTTAAAGATACATATAATAGTTTTTAAGTTAATAATTTATACAACTTTTGCAATTGCAATAACCAAATAATTAATCTTTAATTTATAATAAAAAGATTGCAAAAAAAAAGAAATAAATATCTTATTAATATATTTGTAACTTCTAATTATATTAACAAAAAAATTAAATATTAATTAATTGCTATTTCTTAAGAGTTCTAAAGTAAAGTTCTAGCAATTTTCTTTATAATTGTGTTTGCAATATTGCTATTTATAACTTTTTTTATTATAATTATTATATATTGTATCTTTATAACAATATTTGCAATTTTTGTATATTTTTAAAGATATAGATTGTTGTTGTTAACAATTATTGTTGTTACAATCTTTATCTTTATTGCAATCTTTGCAATTGTAATTTCTATTTTTTTCTTAAAATTCTTTATATTCTTTACTAGATTTCTAGTTGCTAATATAATTATTTTTATTATAATTGTAATTTTAATAACTCTATTAATCTTTATCTTTTTTTTGTTTATATTTTTGCTAATTTTAATCTTTATTGTTGTAAACAAAATTAATTTGTTTGTTTTAAATCTTCTAACAATACTTTTTCTATTATAAATTCTAAAAAATTATATCGAAATTAAATAGTTTGCTATCTTTGCTATTGCGAGCTTGCTAAACAAGATAAATTATTTAGATCTTAAATTGCTAATTAAGAGAATTAATTATCTTAATTACAAAGTAGTTCTTAATTAAAATCTTAAAATCGACAATTTTTATCTTTAATTTGTCTAATTAATTATAAAAGTCTATAATATCTTTGCATTTAATAAGTAATAAACTTTTTATCTTATTTATTAACTTTTATTTGTTACTTTAATTGTTAAAAGTGCTAATTTTTTTAAGATAATCTTATACTTTTTTTGCAATTTAGATAGATTTAAGTTGCAATTAAACAATTTTATTGTATATAAAATTTATCTTTTTGCGTATCTTTATATTACAAGATTCTTATTTATTTATCTTATTTGTATTTAACGTAGATCTTGATTTATTGTTATTAATATTTTTTTACAAGTTTGTATTAAGTAGAGTAAACTTTATGTTTTTAAATTAATTTAATTATATTAACAACTCTATTAGCTTTGCAAATATCTATTCGAATATTTTATTATTGTCTTTACTTATATTGCGATAACGTTTAAGATTTGTAAATATAAAAAAAAAAATATAAAAGCTATAAATATCGATTTATATTCGAAGTAATTTCTTTTAATATATAATTGTTTTGTAAATTCTTTTTACGAGTTAATTAAATTACTAATAATAATTTAGTATTTAATATAATTAAGATGTTTGTTTAATAAAGTTGTCTTAAGTTTATAACTACTTAAAGCAGATAATGTAGTGCAATTATACATCTATTGCTTGTTTATAAAATCTATGTTGTAAAAGATCTAATATATACAAGATTGCAAAAGCGCTAATCTAATCGAGTAAGAGTCTCGCAAAAGACAGTCGCATCTTATTGGCTCCAACAATTATATCTTACGTCTTTTATATCTTAGTGCGTTAGCGAGAAGTAGACGCACTCGCATCTTACAAAAAGAAAGTTAATATTATAAATTTAAGATAATTGCTAGATAAAGTTAGATTAATTACGACAACAATACGCATAATATTGTCTACTAATTTGCTAAAACAATTTTAGACAACAATATTGTCAAAGATATTTAAAATTTTCTCTTAGTTCTATAGAGTTTTTGCGTAAAGAATTTATTTATATATAAATATTATAATATAGAGTGCAAAAGTTATTGCAAGATTAGAACAACGTTAAGTTATTAGTAGAACAACGTTAGAACAAAGTAGTGCAAAAAAGAGAAAAGTCGCAAATTTTAATTAATTAAGCGTTGATAAGTAAACACTAATATTGTTTGTTAAATTGTAATTGACTAAAGTTAAATTCTAAAAAAATAGAATCTCGCATAGATTCTTATATATATTTTATCGATTATAAAAAAAAAAAAAAAAAAAAAAAATAGCAAATAGCTTTAAACAGTTTTTTATTAATATAAAGTAAAAAACAATTAAGAATTAATCTTTTTTAATATAGTTAATATTTAAATTTATATAAACTTTAAATATATAGTTTTTAATTTAATATATTTGTTGCTATAAAATTGTTAATATTATAAATATTAAATATAATAAAGTTATTGCAAATTTGCGATAAGTATATTTTGTTAAAAATTTATTCAATTTTTTAAATTGTTGTATTTGTAAGATATTCTTAAATATAAGTTAAATTATATTGCTATTAATTCTAAACTATACATATTTGCTTAAGCTATACTTTAACATTTTTTTTAATTAGATTAATTGTTTGGGTCGAATCAATTCTAAAAGTCGGAATCGAAAACTAAGCTATTAATAAACGTTACTATATATAGTATACTAGTATACTATATATAGTAGTTTTTCTCAAGTTAATTCTAATAATTGGAATCGAAACTCGAATCTTAATACAATTATATAATAAATTTGATTTCTAACAATTAATTTATTTTTAATTAACAATTATACTTTTTAGACTATTTTAATACTTTTTAAAAAAAGTATCTTTTAATAGATTTGCGCTAAAGTTTAAAAAAATATAGCAATTATTTATTGTATTATTTGCTTTAATTATAGCAACAAATTATAATTTTAAAAATTAAAATTTTAAAAATTTGCACAATTTCGAAAGTTAGTATTTTAGTTTTTGAAATTTTTTTTTTTTGTTGTTGTTAATACTTTATTTTTTATTTTATTAAAAAATTTTGTTGTAAAATTAAAATAAAAATAATCTAAATTATTCTATAAATTCGAGTCTACTAAATCGAGAAAAACAACAATATTTATAAAATTTGCTATAATTATAGATTCAAATATTACTATTAATTAAAAGCAATATTTGAATCTTTTGATCTTTATACTATTTATTACTTTCTAAAATCTTAGTTTTAATATTTTAACAGTATAATATCTATTAATAGTAACAAATTCTATATAAATGCGATAAATATTTTTTTGTCTTATATAAAACTATTCGTAAAACTTAGTAAATTTAAGTACAATATACAACTCTTAGTTATAATATATAGTTAGAAACTATATAATAAATAAGATCGAGCTTAAAAGATTGCAATATTTTAAACAATTTTTTCATATATTTGTAAAAAGCTATATAATAAGATTGCAATAGATTCGAAGTTAAATAAAAATAACAATTATTAATATTTATTTGTTCTTAACTAATTAGTAAAAATAAAAATAAAATAAATTCTCTATATTAACAAATTTACATATTCTTTTATTTTAATTGTTAAGATTTGTATTCGAAAAAAAAAATACAACAAAAACACTATATATAAGATAGAGATCAAATTAATATAAATAGACGTCTAATTATTGCTTAGATTAGCAAAAGAGTAGACAATATTAATAAATATATCTTTAGAGCAATATTTGCAAGTAGTAGATTTGTCTCTTTATTTAATTTGAATACTTTGCTATTGTTTCTATAGTTATAAACAAAAGATAACAATTGCAAAAATAATAGTAATCTATAAATATAAATTGTTAGTAATTAAGTAATTAAAAAAAACAAGTATATTTTATCTTTTTGAAATTTATTTTATTTGTAAACAACGCGTTATAGAGACTATTTAACATAGTATTAGAGATAATAACAAAGAATCTAACTAGCTACTATTAAGAGATCTTTCTTACTTTATATTTAATAGTATATTTTTTTTTTAATTTTTTTTTTTTAAGAATAATACGCACAAAAGTTGCAATATATTTTTTAATTCTATTTAAAGAATACTTATATAGTTAACTAATTTAAAAGACTTTAAAACTAGATATTAATTCAATAAAATATTTAAATAGAAAAAATAACTACAAATATCTTAATTATATTCTTATTTGTATTTTTCTTATTTTTTTCTTTTTTATCTTGCGAATTTGTTTTGATTAATATATTTACTTTCTTCTTTATATTATATATAATTATTATCGAATTAAAGTTTCTTTTATTGTTAAATATAATTTTAAATTTTGTGTATTTTAGTTTCTTAAGTTGTTATTAATCTTGTATTGTTTGCTTAAATACTTTTGTTTAAAGAAAAGAAATTAAGACTTAATTTATTATAATAGAATAAATTAGTAGATTAAAATACTATGCGTTTCGAATCTAATAAGATATATTGTCGATTCAAAAACAATATAGCGAAAAAAATAGACTTGTATACTAACTTGTATAAAATAAATTTTTAATTGCATTCTTTGTTAATTAAATCAAAAGAATTTTAAAGTAATTAAAAAGATTTATAATAAAAGAAAAACTAATAAAATTAAATTGTAAAAAAAGAATTAACACAACTTGTTAAAAATTATTTGCTTATCTATTAAAACGCGTTTTGAAAGCACAAAGATAAATCTATCTATATTGTTCTAATTTTGTATTTAAATTCGAAGAAAATTCTTAAACTTTTATTAAGTTAAAAGAATACAATATTAAATATTGTTGTTATTAATTAAATTACAAGTTGTTTTTGAACATTTAGTATATTACAACTTAATTAATCGAATTTGAGAAACAATTGTATTAAATAAGTCGAATTTGAAAAAATTTAAAACTAAAGTCTAAAATTTATAAAGAATTATCGAACAAAAAGAAGTAGAATTGCGCTAATTGAAACTTTAGAAAAAGTATATTAAGAACTACAAATAAAGAATAGCAATTAAACTCAAAATCGATTAACAATAACGCTTTAATAGAAGCAATATACAAGCTTGCTAAAAAAACCTAAAGAAACAAAGAAAAAAAATGTTAACAAAACAAACTATTTGAAATTAATATAATTATCTTTTCTACTATTTTTTTTAATATTTTTTTTTATTGCAACTTCGAAAACAATTTTAACGTTGTAGATAGTAATATCTTTGCAAAAATTTACTAAATAGAAAGAATAATTTTTAATTTCTAGTATTTATTTATATTTGCTATAGAGAATTTTAGTCTATTTTATACAATTTGTTTCGAAATCGAGCTTCGAATACTAATAATTTTTAAAAATTTAATCGATAAAATTATATTACTAAGTTAAGATACTTATACAACAAACAAGCATCTTAATTAAAATATAATAAAATAAAAAATAAACTAATAGAATATCTTTTTGTGTTTATATCTTTAGATTTGCAATATAATTATATATTTTCTAAGATAATAAAGCTAAAACTATAAGTAAATTTATATAAAAATAATACTTGCAAATAAAAGTAAAAATAAGAAAGTAAAACAAATTGTAAAATTAAAAATTATTAGTAAATTAATACAATTATTATTATTAGACTCTAGAATCGAGAATTTTGTAAACAAATTATATTATATAAATTACAATTACTAGAGACTAGACTATGTTGCAAACGTAATTCTTTATATTTATAATCAAAACAAATAATTAGATACTAACTAAAATAAGAGTTTGTAAAATAAGTTTGCAAAATAATTGTAAAAAAGAATATCAAAAATAATAGTATAGTAATACTCTAAATATATAGATTAGATTATAAAAACACAACTAAAGTATAAAGAAATAAAATATATTTTTTGCAATTAGCTTCGAAGTTTTAGAAACTTATTAAAAAAAAAATACAATATTTAATTTGTTAAGATCTTAATCTTATTATTAATTTTAAAATTTAAATAATAATTAATAGTAGCAATTTTAAATTTAAAATTAAAATTAATATATTAAGTAACTTAAAAAAGAAGCTTGTAATAAAAATTTAGAAAATATAATTATAAGAATAGAGCAACTATATTAAGCAATATAGATCTAATGTTTCGAAAAAAATTAATCGATATTTATTCGAACTATATTAAGTTATATTAAATTGTATTAAATTATATTAATGCAAATGTTAGCGTAAATACAAAGCAAGCAAATCGAAGCTTAAAAAAAGACAAAAGTACTAGAAAAAAATATAATTAATAAAAATCTTTGTTATTGCGCAAACTAATAAGCTTATTTAATCGACTCTATTTTCAAATACTAAGTAGAAAACTATACTTATTAAATATCTATTTCTTTTTTTAAATTTTCGATAGCTATTGTTGCATTTGCTATTGTATTAGACTTAGCAATATTAATATTCTTTTCTATTATTGCAAAGACTTTTTAAAAGATCTCGATTATAAACTTAATTTTTGTTAGCTACTTGTTTAATATAATCTTTTTAATATTTGTTTTAATATACAATATATAATAAAATATTTTCGAATTATTGTTTTAACGTTAGATGCAAGCAAAAACTTAAGCAATTATAATTGTACTATATATTAATTCGCAAAGAATTACAATTGTAGTATATTAAAGATTTAGATCTACATTTATAATATCGACAATATTAATTAATATATTAGACTTATTTTTATATAGAAGCTTGCTATTATTCGAATTTTTAGCAAGCATAAAAACGTTAATTGTTGTTTATTATTTTACGCTTTTCGAGTCTTTAAAATATATATAAGAATATTTGTTTAAAATTAAATACTCTCGAAAAAACTATAGAGAGAAGTTAATATATAATACTTATAGAACAAGACAAACGTTAAAATTTGCAATAGAAACAACAAAAATATCGATTATAATAAAATAAAAGCTAAAACAAAAACAAAACTTATACGCTTAATTATTAATATTATTTTCGAAAAGTTTAATATAATTAAGATCGATACTTTAAAATACTTTTTAAAAATTTGTTCTATAATTGTAATCTTTAAACAATTTTTTACAAATTAAGAGTAAAATATAATTAGAGAACAATTTTTCTTTATATAATCGATTGTCGACTCTATATAGATTTTAACAATCTTATTATTAGTTTAATATATTTGCTATTGCGAAACTATCAATATTGCAAATATTAAATACAAAAAATTATTATATACTTTTAATAAATATATTTTGTCGAAAATCTATTTAAATTTTAAAATTGTTAATTTTTCGAAATACTTTCGAAAATAAGTTGTATTATATTGTTGTTAATTTTAGAATTGTTGTTTATATTTAAGTACTTTATTAACTTGCTTTTGTTAATTAACAACTATTATCTTTAGGTTTTCTTAATATTTTTTTAAAAAAATAGCTTTAATAGATTTGCGTTAAAGTTTCGATATATTTAGTAATTGTTTATCAAACTATTTGCTTTTATTATAGCGACAAATTATAATTTTAAAAATTAAAAATTCAAAAATTTGTATAGCTTTTAATACTAGTTTTTTGATTTTCGAATTTTTATTTTCTTTATTGTTGTTAATAGTCTTCTTTATTCGATTAAGCAATTCTATAGTAAAATTGTAATAAAAATGTTCTAAAGAATTTCAAACTTGCAATTTTGTCAAATTAAGAAAAACAACAATATTTATAGAATTTGCTATAATTATAGTTCTCGACGTTAATATTAATTAAAAGCGATATATAGATTTCTTTGTCTTTATACTATTTAATGCTCTTTAAGAATTCAAATTAGAAATTTTGACAATATAATATTTATTTATAACGTCGAATTTAATATAAATACAATTAATTGTTTGCTCTTTAATTATTATTTTACTTTTTTTTACTTTATAGATTTATTTGTAAAATTTAGCAAACTTTAATTTAATATACAATTTTTAAATCGACTATATTGTTAACAATTAAACAAATATTAAAAATAAAAATAGACAATTAAAGTACTTCGAGCAATTAATTTCTATATTTTTAAAAAGCAATACAATAGATTTGCAAACAATTGTAAACCTTTTAATAATATTGGACGTTAACACGTATCTATTGTTAAAAAATAAATAAATATTAAAAAAGATAATATTAAGAGTCTTTAAATTTACAAAATAAAAGACTCTCTTTTTTTAATTATTAAGATTAATTTTTGAAACAAAAAACAAACTAGATTTGTTAATAGATTAATACTTATAAAATTTTAAATCAAATTAATACAAACAATTATCTAATTATTTATCAAATATATTAACAAAAGAATAGACAATATCGATAAATATATTTTTAAAGTAATATTTGCAAATAATAGATTTATCTCTCTATTTAAATGAAATGCTTTGCTATTGTTTCTATAACTATAAATAAAAGATAACAATTGCGAAAATAATAATAGTTTATAGATATACGTTGTTAGTAATTAAGTAATTAAAAAGAACAAATATATTTTATTTTTTCAAAATTTATCTTGTTTGCAAGCAACGCGCTATAAAAATTATTCAATTTAATATTAGAGATAGCAATAAAGAATACAACAAACTATTGTTAATAATATATTTCTTACTTTATATCTAAAAGATTATACTTTTTTTTGCAATACTATTTTTTAATACAATTTGCACAAACTTAATTGCACGTTTTTAAATTTTGTTTATTGTATATTTATATAGCTAACTTTTTTGCATATTAAAACTAAATATTAAGTTAATAAAGCGCTTAAATAGAGAAACTAGATACTAATATTGCAACTATTTTTTTTTTAACTTTCTTCTTATTTTTTTTAACTTTCTTTTATTTTTTTGTTTTTGCTATTATATTTTTCTTTTTCTTTGAAACATTTATAATTTTAATTATATCTTAATTTATCTTGTCTTTAAACTTAAACTGAATTTATTAAACGTTATCGATTTTCGAGCTATTTTTAACAATTTTCTATATATCTTTTCGACTTTTCTTGAAAGAAAAGAAATTAAAAGATAGATTATTGTTATCGAAAAAACTTAAATACAAAAATATTGTTTGTTTAAAGTTTAACAAGACATATAATTAATTTAAAAACAATATAACAATAAGAACAAACTTATATACTAATTTGCATATAATATTTTTTCTTTTCTATTTTTAATAGATCGATATAAAAGAGCTTTAAAAAAAATAAAAAAATTTGTAACAAAAAAAGAGTTAATTAAAAAGATCTATAATAAGAGAACTAATATGTTTTGCTAAAAATTATTTGCTTAAGAATTAAAATATGTACTAAAAGTACAAAAATAAATTTATCTATATTATTTTGTTTTTGTATTTGAATTCGAAAAAAATTTCTATAATAATAACAAACAAAACAAATATTATTTTAAAGATTGCTATTATCAATTAAATTTAGATTGCTTTTTGATATCTAATATATTACAATTTAATTAATTAAATTCGAGAGCAAATTGCGCTAAATTAAACAATCTCAAAAAGAATTAAAGTTAAAATCTAAGATTTGTAAAAAATTATCGAATAAAAAGAAGTAGAATTGCGCTATTTAAAGCTTCAAAAAAAGTATATTAAAAGTTACACATAAAAAATAGCAATTAAATTCGAAATTAATTAACAATAGCACTTTAATAATAAGAGCAATATACAAGCTCGCTAAAGAGTTTAAAGAGACAAAAAAAAATTTGTAAAATAGATTATTTAAGATTCATATAATTGTTATCTTTGCTATTTATCTTTAAGTATTTTTCTTTTATTGCAATTTCGAAAACAAATATAGTACTATAAACAATTGTATCTATGCAAAGATTAATTAAATACTAAAAGTAATTTTAAATTTTCAAAATTTATCTATATTTTTTATGCAAAACTTTAGCTTGCTTTATACGTATTGCTTTTAATTCGATTTTTAAATGCTAATAAGTTTTATAGATCTTGCTAATAAGTTTATACTTCTAAGTTAAAATAATTGTACAATAAAAGAGCGTCTTAATATTAATATAATAAAATTTATAATAAACTAATAAGATATATTTTTGAGTTTATATTTTTGAGTTCTTATTATAGTTATATTTTTGTTAAGATAGAAGAGCTAATATTATAAGTTAACTTGTAACAAGATAATGCTTACAAAAGAAAAATTAAATAAATAAATAAAACAAGCTATAAAGTTAGATATTATTAATAAGTTAATGCGCTTACTAACTTAATATATATGCGTCGAATATAGAATATATATAACTAAAGATTATATAAATTTATTGCGCACAATTATATAAATAGTATTTTTAAATTAAATTAAGCTAATATAAGTTAGACTAATCGAGTAATTATAGACACAATTAAAAAGTAAATCTATTGTAGAACTATTTATTGACTAACTTGTTAATAACTTTTAGAAATATGCGCAAAAACAAATTTAAACTATATTGAACAATTCGAGACTATTTAACGTTAAAAATTAAGATATAAATATTCTTAATTAATATAAAGAAGACAAAATGTGTAAAGTTTCGAAATTTATATAAAATTAAAGTATATTAACGCAATTTAAACAAGATAGAGTACTCGAGTACTAAGATATCTAGAATGTTAACTAAAATCTTAGACTATATATATTTAGAAATTAAAAAGTCGATATTTATTTAAAATCTAAATTAGTATAACACAATTTAAACTAAGACTAACAATAATAGAAATATATATAATTTAAATATATAGCTTGTAATATTAAATCTAAAGTTTACGAAAGCGTTCTAATATGCTTTTTGAGTTAAGATTAATTAAATAGAACTATTATAAGAGAAGAGTAACAAATATAACTTTTTGTTAGAAATTGACTAATAAAAAGTTATTTTAGCAGTATATGCAACTAGCACTTTCTAAGTAGAGATTCTAGAATTGCCAATAAAGTAATTATATTTAACTTCAACTTTTTTGTGTTTACATATTCTATCTACAAAAGATTCGAGCGTATTTATTGAGCAATACTATAATTAAGAAGTTGATTGTAATAAGAATAACTTCTTTTTTATAAAATTAAGAATATAGAGTTATATTTTGTTGAAATTCGAATTGCATAAAATATATATATCTTAATATTCGAAATACTAAAACTTAAACTATATTTTTATAATTAAATATATAAAAAATATAGTATATAGTAATCTAAAGCTTGTCAAAATATTAAAAATTGTTGTCTAATAACATTAATTATTTATATATGCTATAAGATATTCATAAAATTAGCAACTATTAATTAGCTCTCTTTAACTATTTTTTTTGCTCTTTTTATAAACAACTACTTGTATAGCGTCTTTGTTATGTTGTAACTCAAATTCTTTATCTTGTTAATTGTAGATTTAGTAGAGTTGTAAATTAAGTCGACATTTAAGTTAAAAAATATTTTATTAAGCAAAGTCTATAAAATAGAACAATACAACTTAAGTACAACTATCTTTTATAATTTATTATTTAACTTCTTAGATATTAAACAATTTATTTAATTTCTCGATTTTTGTATCTAGTATATCTTCTAAAAAAGAAATTAATATTAAAAGTCTTTTAACTTTTATTTAAAATTTTTTTTATTAAAAGCAAATATAATTTGTAATTGTTGTTTTTAGACAAGCTTTTGTTGCAAATCTTTTGTTATTTTCTTAGAAACTATCTTTTGTCGCGTATTGCTAAAAGAGAAAGCACAATAATTGTTTAATATATAAAAATAACAACTCTTTATATTAGAATACAAAGTTAATTTTTTATTATTTTTGTGTATTAGTTTAATAAGTAGTAAGTGTTGTAAAATTACTATCAATTTTGTTTGTAAAAACTTTTTTATTAAACTTTACAATATTGTTGAGCTTGTTATATTCTTTATTGCTTATTTTCTTTTACTTAGATTCTTTGCTCTCTTTAATTGTCTTCTTGTACGTTATAGTTTAAATAATAATTCTAACTCGAATAATTTAATCAATTGTTATTTATTAAGATTATAATTAGTTTATGCAAGAGATAAATTAATAAAGAGTTTTATCTTGTCAATATTTATTAGCAAAAAAAAACAAGCAACTAAAACGCAATATATATCTATAGAAAGTAATATAATTAACAAGATTCTAAAAAACAATCGAGTTAAACAAAAAAAAGTTTTGCAAAAATAATTATTCGATATATCTATATAGTTATTAGTTATTAGTTGCAACAAAGTTGAATATTAATATTTTTTAAAACTTTAAGTAGTTAAAATCGAATAATCGCAAACTATTAAATTATCTTTATTAGCTATATTATATTAAAAGTATACAATAGAGTTGTTTGTAAAATTATTTAATATAAATAGTATTAAACTATGTCTAAAGTTATAAAGAAAAAATAGTATAAAACAAATAAATATATTAATTTAAGAATTTGCAAAATACAAATTTTTATTAATTTAGATTTAGATTTGCAAAGAAGATTTTTTGTATATATTGTTTGTTTTTTCTTATTATATTGTTCGAAAACTTTTATTGTTTTAAGTAAAGAAAAAAGTTTCTATTATTTTTTGAACGTTACAACTAACTATTAACAAGTAAAATTTCTTATAATAAATATAGTTAAGCGCAAAACTCTAAAGAAATATTGATTTACTAATAATATAAAAAAGATTTATATTACAATATAAGTTATTTTATTCTAGTTATCTTATTTTGTTTTTTAATTAATATCTCTCTTCTTTATTTATTAAAGTTATAACAATAGTAACAACGTCTATATTTGCAATACTATTTAATATACTTTTTTTCGACAAAGACTATTATTATTTTGCAACAATAATATTGCTTTGCTTTAACGCAACTAATAATTTCTTTCTCAAATTATTTTTTTGTTCTTTTTGCACGTTGCTATTTGTAATTGAAGTAAAGATTACAAAATAATTTTAAGTCTGAACTACGTAATATAGTATCTTAATTAACAATACTTAATATCAATTAATTGTTTTTTTCTCTCTTTAATTCTTTAATTTTACAAAAATAAATATTAATATTTTTTTTATTAATTAGAATCGAGATTAATTATTTCTTCTTTTAGTATTTTTGACTTCTTTGTTATTTAAATTTAATTTTACACATAAAGCTTAATAGAACTATCTATATTATAACTTAATAATTTCTTTAATAAGAATATAGATATTTCTTTATAATTAATACTATAATTAAGAATACGTACTAATTAATTTAATGCTTTGTTCAATACTTCTTTACAATTCTTAATAAAAGTCTAAGCTATAAAACTATTTTCAATATAAACGCAATATAGCAAAATTTGTATCAAAATAAGCAATAGCAAAATCTATATTTATTGTTAGTACTCTTTTACAATTGTAAGCTTTCTTTGTTATCTTAAAAAGTAAAAATCGAATTTATAACAACTTTTATTCTATTGTCGAAAAAATCAATATCGCAAGAACAACTACAAAACAAAATATAAAATTTTTAACAAAATTAAATTTTTATTTTTGATAATTTTTAAAAACAATAAGAGTCTATCAATAAATTAAATTAAAAAGCAAAAACTTCAAAAAGTTTGCGCTAAAAACAATCTAGAAATATAAAATATTTTTATACAAATTGCAATTCGAATTAGTATATACAAGTTCTACAATATTAACGCAATTGTATTCGATAAAAAATAGAAATTTCAAAAGCGTAAAAATAAGAATAGCAACAAAATTAAGTTTATGTTATTATTATTCAAAATAATGTAAGTTTATGTTCGAGAAAATTTGTCGCATAAATAAGAGCTATAAATAAATATTAGTATTTAGATAATATATTTCTTTAATAAAAGATATATCTTTAAAATTGATATATATATAAGAAAGAAACAAAAAAGTAGTTTAATAGCAAGACTAGTTTGTTTTTCTAAATTAAATAATTAGTTGTTATAAATATATTGTATTATTTGCAAATCTATACTTATTGTTGTTAATTCTCTTTAAGATATCTAGCGTTAGTAGACTAATTAGAGCGAAGTTCAATATATATTTCAATCTTATAATCTTTATTTGTAATTAACAAAATAGCTAAGACTTCGAATTCAAATAGATAAGTTATTAACGCAAAAAAGAAAGTGTCGCAATATTAGCAATAAAAATACAACTAAAAATACTTAAATAAGTTTTCGATAAGACTTTTTATATATTTTAACGAGATAGAGATAGAATTCTAGTTAGTAGACAACTATAACAATAAAGACTTATCGCGATATATATATAGATTGCACTATACAATCTAATAATATATTAAGTAACTAAGATTCTAAGATCTAAGTAAAAGAGATTGCATATATATTGTAAATAGATTGCTAATACTAATAGCAAACATCTTCAAATTTATAGTCTAATATTATCTAATTATTCAACTATATATAACTCTCTCTCTTTTAGTAGTTGTCTCTTAATTATTAAATTAAGAAATTTTTGTTTTTGTTTGTGCAAAAGTTGTAGTAAAAAAATAAGAAAATTGCTTTAATTTTTTTAAGATTGTTAAATTAGATTTCTTATTTCTTTTGTTACTTAAATCGATTGCGTAAAGAATGTAATAAATTAATTTGTATAAAATTTCTTCTAAAGTCGAAAAAATTATTTGATCGAAACTAAGTATTTAATAAAATTGATTGTTGTAAATCTTGTTTATTTTTTAAAAACAATAATAATAGTAATAAATTTTTTAAATATAAACTTAAAAAATTAATTTAAGAAAAAAGTAGCAATAATAGAGTAAATTGTTGTTGTTGTACTTGCGTTGAACTTTTTAAGACAAAAAATAAATATATAATTTTAAAAATTATTTCTAGTCTTAAGATACTCGATTTAAATTGTTAACTTAATTTTAATTTATAACGTTTCTTTTTAATTTTAAATTAAAATAGCAAAATCTTCTCTTCTTTGTTAGAACAAACAATCGAAAACTTAAATTTTGTTTTCTTTTTATAGTTAATTAAATAAGAATCTAAATTGTTCTAGATATTAAGTTAATAAATATTAAGTACTTTAAAGTTCTTAAATATTATAAATTGCATTTACAAATAAAATTTAAATACTTTACTTTTTATCTTTTAAATCTCTTTTTATATTAATTTTACGTAATATATTGCACGTTCTCGAGTTTGTTTTATTAGACAATTAAATTTTTGGAATTTTCGAACAATGTTTTTAACTTCTTTATTACTTTTGTTAAATTTTAGAATGTACATTCTATAATAGTATTTTCAATATTAGATATAAAAGAAAAGTCGATAGCAACTTTAAAACAATAAAATATATTAATTAAAGATAGATTTAACAAAGTTAAATTTTAATAAATTGCAACAATATTGTTTCTTATATTTATTTAAAAATTCTTTAGAGTTTTTTTATCTTTTAATAGAATTATATAGACAAAAAATATTTTAATTTTTGTATTAATTTTAATTTCTAGTTTGCAATAAAAAAATTAAGATCGCGCAATTTATATATTTCTAAATTAACAAAATATATTTGCTTAATACAATTTTTATTTTAGCAAATTCTTTTTTGTTAACTTAGTTTTTAGTATTTTCTTGTTTTGCTATTTTTTTTATTGCTTTTTGTAGTTATATATCGATCTAATTATAAAAATTATCTAGCAAATATTTCTCGCAGAACAAATTATTTTGTGCATCAAAAAAAATAATCAATTGCAATTGCTAAGATTTTTAATAAATATTTTAATTTATATTAAGATCGAAATAATATTTCGACGTTTAATTCTTATACTTTTTAAAGATTAACAAATAAAATATTATTAACAATCTATATTTGTAATCGTCTTGTAAAAGCACATATATTATATAAAAATCTAAATTTATTTGCATTATTATTTGTAATATAGAAAATAAATAATTAAGAAATTATTCTTCTTGTTAATTGTTGTTTTTTTGTTAGTAATATAATATTATTTGCAATTTGTTTTAAAGTTGCAACTATATTTAGTACTTCGAATTAACAATTAAATAAACAAATTAATTTTAACAAACAATTATTTTATATTAATTTTATTTTGTTAGACTAATATTGTCTATTACTTAAAATTAAACATCAATTTACTAAAAATTGTTAAATAGAAAGATAAGCTTTTTTCTTTTATAAATATATTGTCTTAAAAGATCTTTAAGAACAAGCAAACAAACGTTAGATTTAAAATTCAACTTATTTTATTTTACAAATACTAGAAAATTGTTTTGTTTCTTGTAATACTAAATTATTTATCTCTTAATTTAATTATTAGAAACTCGATTTATTTTTAACAAAAATTCTAGCTTTCTTTAATAAATTATATAGACAATCGATTTTAATATAATTGTAATTAGATCTTTTTTTTGCTTTTTTATCAATATAACTAGTTTAACTAGTTAAAAGACTTTAATTAATATTGCTAAACAATAGTTAATTTAATATTGCAAATCTATATTTACTTTTATATATAAATAGTTTTTTGCATTGTTCTTCTTATTTGTCGAAATAAAAATAGCTATTATTTTTGAAAAAAAAATTGTAATTTTAGTAATTGAAGTACGTAATTTTGTTGTATTAACAACTTTAAATAATTTAAAATCTAACAAAAATAATCTTAATATCGAATCTCGCAATTGTAATAGCAAAGAAAAAATTTCTTTAAAAGAATCTAAATTCTAGTCTTTTTTCTTGTTTTGTTTTTTATAAATTTTGTTATCTTTAGACTTCGATTTTAATTTTAACTAAAAAATTAATAATTTAAGTTCTTTTTATTTGGTGTTTTGAGTTTGCGATTTCTTTGTATCTTTTACAAAAAAAAACAAAATTGTTTAAACTTTTGTTCGACAAAACTTTTTTAACTTTGCGTCTAAAATTCTTATTAAACTATATTTTTAAAAATAATCTTTTATTTCAATTTTCAAAAGCTTTTGTTTAATAAACACTATTGTATTTTTGAACTTTTTAGTATTTATTTTGTTGTAATTGTCGATTATATAGTTAGCAACGTATTTCAATTCTATAGTGCAATATTTAAGTCGATTGCATATAGTTCGATTTAATTTTGTTAAAATTCTTTGTAAATCTTAACGCTTCTTTGTTATTTGCAATATTGTTTTAATAATTAATTAATCTATATTTCTAGACAATATATTTGCAATTTTTGATAACTATAGTTTGCAAAGTTAAACTTAATTATTTTAAATTTGTAATTTTTTGTTTTAATTAATTTCTTATATTGCGTTTTTTAATTTTTGTTATAATAAATTATCTATTAGTATTTGAGCGTTTTTATTAATTATTTATTACAGATTTCGTGTTTAATTTTCAATTATTTTCAAAATATTTAAAAATATGTTTTGAAGATTTTTTAAATATACTTTTTTTTTATTGCTAGTAGTTTTATTATATTAAAGCAAAATGTTGACTACTTAAATATAGACGCAATTCTTAATAGTTAAATTGTCTCTTATAGATTAAATAATTGTTTTTTGCAATTCGATTTAAGTTTAAGTTTAAAAATTTTGACGCTACAATATTTGTAATTGTTGCAATAGTATTTGCTAATTTTGTACTTAAAATAATTTAGTCGAAAGAGTTGATTTTTAATTACAAAAAAAATATATTAATATTATTAAGTTTTAACTTGTATTTTGTTTAGCAAATATAAGTTGTTGCTTTTTACAAATTTTTTTTGTTAATATAAATAATAACTCTTGTTCTTAATCTTAATTTTTTAATAAAAATTAAGAATTTTTTTTTACAAAAGATTGTTTATATTTAGTATCTTGTAATTGTTGCTCTAGATTTGCTATAATACAAGCTTAATAAAAAAAGGTTTATGCAAAAATAATAAATCGAAAAAAAAAATTTGCAAACAAAAAATTAAATTATTGAGTTGCTATATTTTTATAAATAAAACAATAACTTGTTTTAAATATCTAACAAATATAAAGTTCTAAATATAAAGAATCTTTACTTCTAGACTTAATTGTTGTTTGTAACATTTATATTATCAATTACGCAAAAAAATTATATTAATATTTATTTGTATATTAACTTGCAAACAAGTATAAAGCTAATATAATTAATATATAATTTTGCTATCTTTATTGTTAAAAAATGCTACGTAAAAAATAATTGAAACTCGTTCTTTATAATCTAAAAAAATTCTTAAAATTCTAGAACTTTAAATTAAAACTTACTATTAATACTTTTAGATTGCTTTTTAGTTATTAATTTTAATTAATTAAAGTAAACAAACAAATACTAATACTATTTGTTTGCTTCTAATTAATCGAAATTGTTAATATTTCGACTTTTTAATTTTTTTGTTTTTTTACTTGTTTTTTTCGAATATTTGAAATTATAATATTTTGTAAATTACTTTGTGTAATTATATTACTTTTTAATATTTATAAATTGATAAACTCTATATTAAAGTTTTTGCAAATAAAACAAATATAAAGATTGCAACTTCTTCTCTTTCTTAAAAAAAAATCTTATACTTCTATATAATTTAGATAATTGTAATAAAATAGCGATAATATAATAATTGCAAACAATCTTCTATTGCTTTGATCAAACTAATTTTTTATCTTTTATATAAAATTATTTTTTATTTTTGTTTTTTGTTTTTTGATTTTGCGAAAATCTAAAAATTCTAATTTCTTGTTACGTATCTTTTTAGTTAATTTTTTAAATAAGTACTTTTAAGTTTTGTACTATTAATTTCTTTTAAAATATAAAAGTTTTTAATTTTGTCTTCTTTTCTTATTTTGAAAAAATCTAATTATTGAAAAAATAATTTTACGTTGTATTTTTTATCGAGCTTAATATTATATAATAAAATCAAGTTTTTAATTTAAAATAAATGCATCAACAATTAATAATTATTATCGAAAAGATTTTTGTTTATTTTTTTAAGATAATAAAGACGCAAAGTTGTTTTCTAGATATTTTTATTTCTTTTTTCTAGTTATTTTGTTCGCAATATTAGTAGATTTGTTGTTAAACAAATTTTTTTTCAATTTATAATATGCTAGATTAAATACTTTATTTCGATTAATTATATAACTTTGTATTTGAACTTAAAACAAAACAATATCTTTTCGATAAATTTTTAAATTGTTGTTCTATCGATCTACAATATTGCGTACAAATGTTGTAATTAATTTGTAAAAACTCTCTTAATTAGCTTAAACAAAATATTATAATAGATTTGTGTTTTCTTTCTATTATTTTATTTGCTTGTAAATAATAAATTGACATTGTTACTTTTTTAATATTATATCTCTTTAAAAATTCAATTGTTATATTAATTTTATTTTCGAATTTGTTGTTTATAATTATCTTCTTAATATATTTATATTAATAGAAAATATTCTTTTATAAAAACTTTACTATAGTAAATACTTTAAAATTCGAAATTGTTTTAATTTTTATTTATTTTGTTAAATTATTTCGAACAACTACTAAATCTATTTTGACAAATATTTTTGCAATTAATATATAAATACAATTTACGACAATCTTTTCTTACAAATTAAAAATATAAGTCGAATATATAACTTTCTCTTATTTGTTAGAAGCTCTTTGTTAATATTTGTTGCAACTTGCGATATACTTTTTGCAAAAATTAAATAGATTTTGTTATTAATATTGATTTGCAATATATTGATAAATGCTCTTTTTTTCTTTATAGTTACTCTTGTTATGCAAGCTTTTTACAATTTGATTTTTGTCTTTCGTTTAATTTACTACTTTATATAGAGATATATTTTTGTTTATTTTTTAAAACAAACGCTTTTCTTTTATTAAAAAATAAAGAATATAATTCTTAAACTTGCAAAAATTCTTTTAACTTATATTTGATTTTTGCAACAAAATTAAATATTAAACAATTTGTTTAAATTTATCGAAATATTTGTTTTTAAAAATATTTTTGTTCTTTTTTAATATTGTTATTTGTGCAAGACAAACGCAAACACAATTCAATTAGTTATTGATAAAATTATTAATATCTTTTTTATTAATTTTGTTAATATTGTTAAACAATCTTTTTGATCTTTTTAAAAGTTTGTTAGTTGTTGTATATTTTCGATCAAATATATATTATATATTAAAGTCGAAAAGACAAATTTAGATTAATTAATAAATTACTAAAGTATTAAACAAGTTTATCGCAAAACAATTAAATTAAATTACTAAAATATTTGCATTAATCTTAATTGTATAAAATTTTGTATTTTCTTTAAGATCTTTATAAGTTTTTATTATTTTTGCTTTTTAATATTGTATTAAAAAATTTGTTTGCCTCAAAACTTACTTTTATATTGTAAAAAATATTTTCTTTTTGTAATTGTATTAATTTGCATTAATATAAGTCTTTAATCTTTTAAATTAGAATTTACAATTAAAATAATTTTGTTAGTTAAAATAGAGTAGTTTAAGATATATATTGCTAATATATTTGTTAAAGCAATCTTTAATTTGTTTATAATATTTTATTGTTCGAAGTTTTAAACAAAGATATATTTTGTTTTAAATAAACAATAGATTAACTTTGCGACAATTATAAATTTTAATACTTAAATTTAATAATAAATATATACTTTTATAAAGCCTCTAGCTTTAGAAACGTTTTTGCACAATAATTATTTAACAATCTTAATAATTTTAATATTGTTAAGAAATTATCTATTAAAATTATATACAAAATTAACAATTTTAATTTCCAACTTGCAAAATTAAGATTTTTCGTTAAATATAATATATTCGAACAATTTTAGGTTTATTAATATTGTATTCAATTACTAAATATATTTTAAAACAAATAATTTAATCTCTAAAATTGTTTTCTTGTTATTGTAGTTTAATTTAAATTCTTTTATATTTATATTGTTTACAAATAAATAGCATTTGTTAAGAAGATTTTTAAGAATATATATTACAATTTTTACAAATTAAGCAATCGAATTAGTTGCACTTTGCAATAGACAAATTATTTTAAATAATTTAAAAGAAGTTATAAAAGCAATAAAATTGCAACTTTTTAATACAAAACTTATTTAATTATATTCTAAAAAGAAATTAATCAATAACACAATTATTATTTTAATAAACTCTTTCGCAAACTCTTTGATATTAGAAGACATATTAGCAATTTAAACAATTATTTTGTTTATCTTTATAGTCGCATTAAATATACAATACTTGTTCTTCTTTTTTTTACTTATTAAAAATCAAAAATTTTGATAAAAACTATAATAGTATTTTAACAAACTTGCTTAAAGACGTTTCTCTAGCATTTTAATTACAACAAAATTTAATGTTCGAAAAATCGAAAATTCTAGAACTTGTTATATCTTGTACTTTATAATACGAATTTTCTAATTAGATATAATCTCTAGTTTAATTTTGTCTATCTTAACAAAACTTTATATTAAGACAATCTTACAATTAAAAAATATTGTAATCAAAAGTTTTTGTTTTTGCAAAAAGAATTTAACTTTTATAATTAGCTTTTAAATACGTTTCTTAATAAAACAAAAATTGTATTTGATATTTAAAAACTTAAATATTAAAAAAAGATTATATTTTTTGTTAAGTTTCTTTTAGAAATTTTTTGTAATTAATAACTTTAATATTTCTTTCTAATTTAGAAATTTGCTTAAAATAGAATTATTTAAATTGTTTATATTTATTAAATTTGTTTTTTAAACTTTTTGCTTATATATTGTATTTACTTAAACAAATAAGTGCAATACAATAAAAGATTAACAAAGAATATTGAACTTTCTAAACAATTAAATAGCGAAAATCTCTTTTATAATATATAATCGAAAAATTCGAATTATTAATAATTCTTAAAATATTTAAAACATAATATTAATTCGAATATTTATTTAATTTTAATTAATTATATTAACAAATAAACAAACGCTAATATTGCTTGTTTGCTTTAATTAATTAAAATTTTGTTAATTATTTCTTTCAATTCTATTTTGCGACGTTGTTACTCTAATAATTTTTATTTTTATTTTCGAAAATCTTTTGCAATTAGATTTGCGAAATCGAACAATTATATTAATTAAACAATTATTTAGAGATTTAAAGATTTCTCCAAGAATATAACGTTCTTATCTTTGTTACTAAAGTAATTAACAAATATTTTCAAAATATTAATACGCTTTGCTTTGTTTCTAAAACAAATTATTAATTTCAAGAAGTTGTTATTTATATTTATAAAACTTATTTAGACATTTTGCTAAAAAAATCGATCTAATAGAATTTCGTAATTAAGTCGAAAAATAACAAAAATAAAAGTATAAATTATTACTTTCTTAATTAATATCTTTGCATCTTTTATTATTTTTTCGAAACAAATACGTGCTCTCGTAATTTTTACTAATAAAATAAAAATATCTTGTTAAATAATTAGATTAACTTTATTCGCAAAGTTTTTGCTAATACATTTAATTTTTGTATTACTATTAAATATTGTTTTGATTTTTATATCTTTTAGTTGCACTTACGAAATTAAACAAACAACAAAATATAAAGTTCTAAAAGATTTTACTCTCGCAATAATATTTTTAAAATAAACAATTTTAATAGATTTAATACTAATTAATTTTATAATAACAATTGTTTCTTTCTCTTTTTTTGTAAATTTCTAAAATTTTCTCTTTATTACTATAGTATCAAATTTTTTATTAAAAAGAAAACAAAAAAAAGAGCAACTTAAATTAAAACAAAAATCTAAAAAATTTATTAATTTTATCTCTATTTATAAAATAAAAATATTTTAAGTTAAAGTTTTAAAATCGATTTAATTCTTTATAGTTTGTAATATTTTTTTTAAATATTTTATTTGCTATATATAGTTTGCAAAAGTCTTTTACTTTTTTCTAGATTTAATTTCTTAATACTTAATAACTCTTGAATTAAAATTAATTATTGCGAGAATATTTTTTATTATAATATTTTTTACTCTTGTTTTTATTACTTTTTTTTTACGTATATTTTTTCTTTTGCAATTTCTATTATTTTTAAATAGTTTCTAGATTTAACATTTTTAATCTTTAAAAACCTCTCTTTTTTTTGATTTTTTTTTAATTATTTTAATTAATTGTTTTATTAAAAACTTCTAGAGCATTTATTGTTTAAAAAAATCTTATTTTAATTAAATTTCTCAAATCTTTATTTTTTTTTAATTCAATTTACTATTTTTTTTATTTTTCGATAAAGAACTAATATTTAATCTTATTGTTGCTATTGTAATTACAAAATTTCAAATACAATTTTGCGTTCTTTATTAAAGACAAATTCTTACAATCTTTTCTTTAATTTTTGTATTATTAAGAGATAGTTTTATTTCTTTATTTTTAAAATTGTTAAATTTATAATAGATTTTGTTGCTTTTATTTATATAAATTTTTTTATTTGTTATTAAGATTGCTAACTTTAAACAAATTTATTATCTATACAAATTGTAACAAAACAAGTACTTATTTAATTTTATTTAAGATCGATTGTATTTAAGAACAAATGCAAATTCTTAATAAATATAAATTATTCTTTAAGATAAACTCTAAACTATTATTTAGATTTAAGAAAATACAATATACAAAGTCTTTTGTAATTGTGTTATTATTGTTTATTAAATTATTTAATAAATCTTGTTCTTTATTATTTTGTAAGTATTGTTAATCTTAAAAATTTTAAAAGCTTGTATTAAAATATTTAGAGTTTTGTTAATTTTTGTATTTTCGATTGCAACTACTACCAATACTAAAGAAACAAAAATTATTTTTAATATAACTTTTTTTTTACAAGATCTTGCTTCTTGCTTATTATATTTACTAATTTACTTATATTAATATTTGCAATTTACTAAGCAATTTAGTTGTTATTAATATTTATTCCTTGCATAATTGTCTTATTTTCGATTAATTTTATAATTGTCTTATATAACAATTTAAATATTATAATAATTGCGTTGTTTAAATTAACTCTATACTTTTGTATTATTTTAGTACAAATATTGCGAAAAAAACTCTTTAAATATTACAAGAATTTAATATATTTATCAACTTAATCAAGTTTAATAAGTTTCGAGAAAATAATTTTAAATTGTCGACTATATTTATAAATATTATTCGACTTTGCTCTTAATATATCTTTTAAAGACTCTAGAAAAGTACAAGAGTTAATTTTTTAATTTAAATTTCTATCTTTATATTTCTTTTTCAATTTATTAATTATTTTAAATTACTTTTTATCTACTTAGACAATAGTAGACTTAATAAAGTTTTTTATAAGTTTGTTGCAATATTAAAACAATTTAATAATCTTATACTAAGAGATAACTTTATACTTATTACAAAAATTCAAAAATTAATTCAAAAAGTCGATAATATTAAGTTTATTAAAATGCAATACTTTTGACGTTTTTAAAAAAGATATAAAAATTACGTAATAATAAAACTCTACAATTTTTATAAAATTATTAAGTAAGTTTGTTGTTAATATAGATATATTAAGAGAAAATTTTGCAATTTTTCTATTGTTTTAAGATATTGTTTCTAAGAGAATAGCTTAATAACAAATAATAAAAGTAACAACTACTAAATTAAAAAAACTAATAATAATAATTAATTTAAAAAATAATATTTTTAATTTGCAAATCTCTTTCTTTTCTTTGCAAAAATATCGAAAAAAGATTTTCTTTTTTCTTTTTAACTTTATGCTATTTTGTTGTTTATTGCTTTTTTATTTTCTTAATTGTTTATAAGCAAGCGTTTTTAATCTATTGTTTCTTCTAGTTAGTTGTCGATTTATTTTTAACAAATATTTTTGCGTTAAAGACTTGCTCTAGTCTCTATTAAGAAAAGAGTTTAAATAGCGTTTTCGCTTTTAAATAAATAGATTAATTATATTGCTAAAAAGTTTCTTTTAATAATATTACTATAATTAGCAAACAATTTATTGTTTTAACAATAAATACTAATTGTAATTTTAATAAAATATCTTAATTTTTAAATCTACAATTCTTATTGCTATTTCTAATGTTTTAACTTTATTTTTTCTTTTCTTGCTTCTTAAATTAATAATATCTTGATTTTTAAATTGTTAATCTTGTGTTCTTAATTTTTGAGATTTTTGATTTTAGTAATTTGTTAAGATTAACTTGTCTCTTATACTCTTTTTTTTGTGTTTTTGAGTTTTTGAATTTCTAAATTCTTGAGATTGTTTTTAGAGATAGATCGACAATTTGTTGTTTTAATATTTGTTGTCGTAATTAAGTTTTTGTGTTAAACTTTAATTTAATAAGATAAAGATAAAATTCTAGTTAGTAGACAACTATAACAACAAAGACTTATCGCAATATATATATAAATTGCACTATATAATCTAATAGTATATTAAGTAGCTAAGATTCTAAGATATAAGTGGGAGAAATCGCATATATATTGTAGATAAATCGCTAGTACTAATAGCAAGCATCTTCAAGTCCATAGTCTAATATTATCTAGTTACTTAACTACAATATTAAAAAACTACAATAAATATAAGTGTGCAAAAAAGATTACAAAAAATAAAGCAATATTTAACAAATAAAACAAAAAAGACAAATATGTTTACAAAGAGACTACAAGATTTATAAATTCTATATAGAAGCTATATATACTCTCTTGTTTTGTTGTTTGTAAGCTTGTAGTAGTAGTAGTATTGTTGTTTACGCTAAGTATTGAAAGTTATAATTAATTTAAATAGACTAATTTATAGAGATAAATCTCTATAACTTAGTTGCAAATAAAGATAATCAATATAGAAGACAAATTTTTAATTAGAAAAACACAAATTAAAACTAACAATATAAAGAATATATTTAATTACTATTTTATACTCGAGAAATTATTTGTTAATGCAATAGAATATATATTGTCTAGCTCTTACTTTTATAAACTTTGTCGCTAACAAATAACTTTTAAAAAAAAAATAGATAAATTTTCTTTTTTTCTCTCTTTTTTAAAAAACTGTTTAATAGATTTGATTTATATTGTTGTTAAAAACTTAGAATAATTGCTTGAATAAAACAAAGTAAATTATTTTTTCAATTATTCTAATCTAACTATTTGCTAATTACTTAAAAAATCTTAATTGTTTTTATCTTTATATACAAAATTATTTTTTCAAACTCTCTATTGTTTAGAAATCTCTATTGCAAAAAATATAATCTTTATAGATTTTTACTAAATTATGTATACTTAAATATAATCGATTAGCTATCTTCTATTATAGTAAGATATTACGATCGAATAATTGCAACAATAAGAGACTTATTATTAAGAACAATGTTAACAAAAATAACACAAAAATTAATAAAGATATTAACAAAACTTGTTTTAACAAAAAAAACAATTATTCTTTCTTTTTATATTAGCAAAACAATAATACTTATAAATAAAATAATTTTAATAAAAATTGCTTGCAAGATTAAAGCAATACAAATAATAACAATATTAATATTTAAAAGATTCGAAGTAATTAAAATTATAATAGCAAAAATAATTGTAAGCACAACAATAAAAACAAAGTTATTAATAATACAAATTATAGCAAGATTTGCAAACTTATTAAGAAAATTAAAATGTTTATCAAATATAAAAACAATTATAATAAGTATACTCGTATACGAATTTAAAACTTGTAGAAAAAAAACTAATTATTTAATACTTGCACAATAGACTTTTGATTTACTAATTAATTCAAAGAAAAATAATTTAATTTAAAAAGTCTTTTTTAAATTAAATTTGTATCGAAATTTAAACACAAAAATTAAACAAAATACTTTTTTTAAATATGTTAGTCTACAATTTAAGAAACAATTTAAAGAGAATATAATTTAAGAGTTATTAATATTTTGTAACAATAATAGCAATTTTAAAAAAATAAATTGTCAATATTTTAACTACTACTTAAAACAAAGTATAATTATCGACAAATTATATATACTTTGCGTAGAACTTGTAATTCTAGTTGTTTCTATTTTGACAAACATAGAGTACAATCTATAATTTATTAATATAAACGTGCTAATCTTTTTATTAGAACTCTAATTATAAATAGAAACTTCAAAATATTTTTAGAATTATAGAGAAAATCTAGCGTACATAGAATTGTCTTCTAATTTTTTAATATTGTATTAATTGTTATATTTTCTTAAAGATAAACAAAAGAAACAAACAAGTTCTTTTAGTAATTGTTAAAAGACAATAATGTAATTAATATATAAATTTGATATATAGCAAAACAAATAAACAAAATCTTTATATTAAACAAAAGAATCTTAAAACAAAGAAAAATATATTTAAACAATAATATTTTAATATCTTTGTTAATACTATCGATTTTAGTTGCAATATATATTATGTCGAAGAAGATCTATCTATTTAAGCAAAGTTAGCAATCTTTAGTATTATGCGTTTTCTTATTGAAAAACATTTTTATTTATATAAATTCTCTATACTTTTTTAATTGCTAGATTAGCTTTAATCGATATAATAGTACAAATACAAATAGCATGCGTTAAATAACAACAAACAATACTTTTTATTAGAGTTTTAGTTATTTTAATTTAGCATTTTTATAAAACAAGCTTATATAAGAAATTTTAGAATCTACTTTAAGTTAATATTTGCAACATAAAAAGTTTGTCAACAAATCGATAAATAAGAATAAAAATAATAGATTGTCGAAAAGCAACAATTTTGCGTTGTTATATACAACTATCTCTACTTAAGAATATTATCAAGATCGAAAATGTATCTATTGAGTTAATATTGAAGCTAACAATTTTATACAAATTAACAAACAAAATTAATCTTATTAGTTAAGACTATTATTCGACAATAAATAATTAAATAATATGTTATTAAATTATTAAAAACTTAATACTACGCTAATAAAGAAACTATAAGTAAAGATTTATTAAAGAAAATTCTATTTAACGCAACAAATATTATATTTTATTGTAGATTGTAATCTCTTATATATCAACGTTATATTTATAAGAGTAGAGAATAGATAACAAAACAAAAAATATTATTTTGTAACTATAGTTCAATTCTCTTAAAATATATCTTCGAGTATTTTGTTTATTATTGTTATAGACTTCGAACAACTTTATAATTTGGAAACAAATAAGTTAAGTAAATTATATAATTCTTCTACATTACTAAGATAACAAAATATTAAAACTACTAACAACAAATATTGCAAAAAGCTTCGATTTACATAATTATATTTTAATAGAAAATACTTCTACAAGCTTCAATTTCTTAAACTATATATATAATAGATTTTTATTTATTGATACACAATACTTGTTTAATCTTGCTTAGTATTATATTAAAGAATATCTATAGTTTTAAAAGAATCTATTTTATTTTGCTCAATATTATATTGAAGAATATCTATAATCTTAAGAGAATCTATTTAATTTTGTCAAATATTATATTGAAAAATATTTATTCTTCGATATATTGTCTCAACAATTGATTAAAAATACAAATTTTAATATTTTAAGTTATTAATATAATAAGATTTCGAACTTCGATATACAATTTCTAGAGAATTTATTTAATTTTGTCAATTTTTATATTAAAAAATATTTATTCTTTAATATATTGTTTCAACAATTAATTAGAAATATAGACTCTAATTGTTGAAATTATTAACAGATTAATTGTTGGATCGGGTTTCGGTTTTAACTTTTGGAATCGACTCGACTTGACAATTTTAACATTAGGAATCGACTCGAATGTCGATTTTTTGAAATTAAATCGAATCGAATTAACTTGATTTTCGATTTCAACTTTTGAAATCGAATCGACGTTAAGAAATACTAAAAATTAATTTAAATCAACTAGTTTTAATATATTTTGAATTATTTTAATTATTTATTATAATAACTACTAATATGTATTATACATATGTATTACTTTTGTTAAATTACTATTTATATAATTCGATTTTTGGTTTCAATATTAGAAATCGATCTAACTCGACAATCTCAACATTAGAAATCGAATCGACAATTCGATTTTAACTTTTGGAATCGACTCGATCTAATTTGGGTCGAGTACTTGATCCGAACTCGATAACTTAACTCGACGCAATTAGTCTAATTATTAACAAGATATTTCAAACTTAAATATATTTAATTAAGAATAGTATATACAATAAAACCATTCTTTAATTTAATATATTAAGTTAAAAATACACAATAAATCTTTTATCTTTTTTAATTCTTTGCGTCTATAAGTAATAAGAAAATTCTTTCAAAATAGCTTGTTGCTCTTGCACTTTTCCAAATATAAAGTTATATATATTTATTAGTTTTTTTTTTAGTTTTCTTAACAAATATATAGTTTAGTTTTGAGACAAGCTAAATATCAATTATATAATATATATATTATCTAGATTGCTATAAATCTCTAGATTTAAAACTTGAGTTTTTAAATATATAGATCGAAACAAAATATTTAGAATTTGTTGTATTTCGAATAATTATAAAATTCAATATTTGTTATACAATATATTCTAGATGCTACTACTATTAAGTAACTAAAAAGTTAAAATAATAGTATTAATATATATATTTAGTTGCAAATCTATTAGTAGTAATATAATCTTTATATTTAGTATTTAATTTAATTTATATTTTTAATTTTTAAAAGTATTCTAGTTGCGTAGTTTAATACAAAAAAGCTCTTTCTTAATTTTTTTTAACAATTTTTTGTTTTCAAGAGTAATTTTGTAGATCTTAGTGCTAAATATAGTAATATTGTACTATTATTAATAATTAAAATCTTGTAGAAATAATACTTTGTGCAATTGTCTCTTTTAATAATATATTAACTCGAAATTTTTCAATTGCAAAAGAAATTGTAACTAAGTATCTATAAATTCTATTTATTAAAATATATATATAGCTTTACAAACAAAATTTAAACTTATCTATAATAAGTTGTCAAAAGTAATTAAAAGATATAAAAATTTATTTTATAGCAATTAGAGTCTTAGATACAAAGTTTATTCTTAATATTAAAACTAAGTAAAATTGTTTAATATTTTGCTTGCTATAACGTCTATGCGCAAAGAAAGATTTATAAAATATATTGTTATTGTTACTTTTAAAGTTGACGCAATAGTTTAAACTTATTATAGAATAATCTATATATTTCGATCTAAAAGATAACTTTTAATAAATAAAATATTGCAATTGCTATATTAAGAAAACTATAGATAGTTTGTCTACAACAACAAGAGAATGTTGCTTTAAATAAGTATTTTCTCAATTGTTTTTGAACAAATACTATATATCTTTAATACTAGTAGAAGACTAGCTATTGTTATTATTATATAATCTTTGCTTTCTTGCGTCGATTAACAAAATAACTTATCGAGAGTCTATTGTTTATACTTGTTAATTAAAAGCTTTCGACAATTCTTTGTTCTACGCGATTCTCTTTAAGACTCTTAGCGTATAAAAAATTTAGTTTTTGCTTAAATAAGTAATATAAAAAATAATAGACAACAAAGTAGAATACAAAAGATATATAACAACAATAGCTCGACAATCTTGTTAATATCTATATAGTAAACTACAAATATAGAAAATAATATTTAGAGTAAACAAAGTTTTAAATTTACGCAAAAATATTAATATTTTTTTTAACAATTTTATTGCAACTTTTCTTAATACTATTTGTCTATCTTTAAAATCTTATAAGTTAGAAACAATTTTTTTAAGATTTTTTGCAAATAGTTTTTGAAACTTTGTTATACAATAATATGTTTTTGTATTTGTTACAATAGTCGACAACTATTAAAGTTGTTTTGCAACAATATTTAATTGTATTTTATTAATATTTTTTACAATATAATTATATTATTAATTTTAAATATTTTATATTTGCTTCTTCGAATTTTAATATAAAATCAAAACAAGTTATTAAAGCTAAATCTATCAATTAATTGCAACAAAAAATCTATAGTTACAATTATATATATAATTAGTTAATAAAAACAATTAAGAATATATTTTACAATAAATTAATTGCAACAATAGAAATTTTATTCGAAATTTTTAAATAACTTTTTAGTTATATTGCAAATCTAAATATGTTAAAAACAAATTTATATTATATTTATAATTAATATTTTTAAAAACTTGCACAAAACAATTAAAAGTTTTATAGTTGTTGTTTTAAGCTTTTAGAAAAATTTAACTATTGTTAACTAACTTTACTTTAGCGTTAATTAAGTAAGAAACAAAAAATGCAAGAATTATAGCAAAAATCAATCGATACTTAGAATACTCTTTCGAAAGAAATTTTTAAAAAATTGAGTAATAAAATAACGTTGCAATACAATAAATTAAAAAACTTAAAACTTGTTAATTATTAAATAGATATTTAGAAAGAAGAAATTGTCGACAATAAACAAATAATTGTTATTTTCGAAAACTTAAATATAGATTCTATTGACTTTTGATTAATAATATTAAAATATATTTATAATCTCTCTAATTATAATAGCAATAATAAAGATAACAAAAACAACAAAAATAGATTTTTCGAAACTAAATTAAATACAAAAACAAAACTCTTAAATTAAGTTGCTAACAATTAATAAATTGCTATACAAAATATCGACTTTAACTTCGATTTACGCAATAACTAATGTTAAAAAGAAAGAAATCTAGAGAAAAAGATTATTTACTATTACAATTTATAGAAGTCTTCTCTAAAAAAGAATCAAAATATTTATTTAATTCTCTTTTTGTTCTTCTATTGTTGCTACTACTATATAATAAGTCTTTCTACTATTAACAACTAATCAAAGATTTTAATTACAAAAACAAGATATAACTATTTCTAAAAGAAATATAGACTTAAAGCAGACTTTACACAATATTTATTAATTACTTATCTTTAAAAAGTATAATACTTGATTAAATATTGCAATTACAAATTTATATTAAAATCGCTATAATTTAATATTGTTCGAGAGAAGTCTTGCTTGCTGTTTTATAAATTTGATGTATAGAAAGTTTAAGTTAGACTTCAATATAAAAATATTTTAGACTAGTATATCGAATTTTAATATAATTTAGAGTTAATTACTTAAGATAGATTTATTGTAATTAGTTAAATATTATATTATTAAAGATAGATGTAATTCAATTGTTTGCAAAATTGCAAATTCTATTTTTTTGTATTTTTTGTTAATTGTTAAAGCTACAATTTTCTAGTTAATAGCTAAAATCTATAGCTCGCTTTCGACTTATTGCGTCTTGCATATATACTTTTTAAATTAACAAATTTACTTTTAACTTAATCAAATTGTAAAGAATAATCAACTAATAAATCTAACAAAGTAAAGAAATCTATTTTGTTTTAACAAATGTTAAATTTTGTTACAATATATAATTTTCTATTTTAATTTTATAGCAACAATTGTTACAATATTGCAATAAATATATCTTAAGATTTCTAAATTTTATCTATTTTATTCGAGATTTATATTTTAAGCTTTTAGATCGAACAAAAAAAAACAATTAGCTCTATATCTATCGAGACTAAAATTGTAGAAAAAATAATTCGACAAATTTGTAAAAAAAGTACAAAAGGTTTAAAGAAATATCTATTTGTCTCAAGATATTTCTTTTTATTAATACGACAATCTTAATTAATACTTGACGCTTTAAGAGTATAGAAAACAATTAATTATTACGAATTAAAAATAGTTAAATTAATATATTAACAAATATTGCTTACAACAATAATAATTTAATTAAAAATTTATATTAACAAAGTAGTTTAAAAAAAAACAAATTTATTTTGATATATTATCGATTAGAGTTTTTCGATACTACAAACTACTTATATAAATATAAGAATTTGCAACAATTTCGAGTTACAAAGTTAAAGAAAGAAATAATAGCAAAATTGACATATTAGTTTAATTGCAAAGATAATTAATTAATAGTAAAAACCATATTATTTTTAAACGCAATAAGAGATATTCGATCAAATCTAATAGAGGATTAAAAATGCGTATAATAGACGCTAGAACTTGTTTTTAATAAAAACAATACACAATAATTCTATATATTCTAACTATACGTGCTACGAGCTCTTAATCTCTTCGACTTTTATATTTTTCAAAATTTGTAATTGCAATTGCTAACTATATAGCAAAATTCAAAGATAATAATTAAAACAATATTATATTCGAAACTCTTTTTCTTTTAATTAATTGTAGCAATTGTGCAACTTAAATTGTACAATATTCGAAATAATTTTTATAGTAAGAGACTAAAAGAGTATAATTTTATTGTTTGATAAATTAAGAAGCAAAATATATTTTAAGAATATGTGCTTTGTATTTTATCAATATATTTATATAGATTTAATATCGAAAGCAACAAGAATTAAGATTGTTTTACTTTTATAAGTTATAAAATATTCTTTATCTATAAAAATATTAGATTGTCTATTATAACTTAGTTGAATAATAGATTAAACTCTTTATTAGAAAGTCTCTTGCAATTTAATTTGCTATATTACGTAGCTTAACAATATTTGACGCGCTTTATAGACAATTGTATAGATTTCTTAAGCTTATAGTATATTCGAAAAAAAGAAAAGTTAATATAGTCTATTCTCTCTTCTAAATTTTTAGTATGTTCAAGAACGTTTAGTTTGATTAAATACAAAAATAAAATAACTTACGCGTAAGTTATTTAATTTAAGTTTAAATTATTCGAAAACAATTAAAAGCAAAAGATAAACTAACTTATTATAAACGCTATTGATTACTTGTTTCTTGTCGAGCTTCTAGCGTCGAATTCTATTAAAACTTCGAAATCTAGTCGCAAAAACAAAAGATATTTGTATATTTCTTTAAGAATTAAATCTACAAAAATCGAAGATTGCGAAAGCTATCTACAATATTAATACAATTAATTGTAAGTGTCTTACTAAGAATTAACAAACACTTCTTAATAGATTGCATCTTAAATATTCATGCAATTCAAATATTAGATTTTAGAAACTTTTTTATTTATTATTACAATATTATTAATATAGCTTTATTTTATATAAATAGCGAGTTCAATTAAAGCTATAAATATACTCTACAAATTATATATTAAAAGTTAGTTAATTAAATAAGAAGTAGTAGAATTTTTGATAGCAAAAGAGATAGTCTTTTAAGATTAAAAAACAATCTTATTAAAGAAATAATTAATTAAGTATCTACAAATGCATTATTAAGTTTTTTGAAACTTAAAAGAATTACTTTATTAAGCACTATATATATTGACTTTATATAATAAAAAATATTCAAGCAAATTAGTTAGTATTTATATAATATATTAGAAATATTAGAAATATATTTTCTAAATATTTTAGAATTGTATTAGAATTATTGTTGTTTTTATATTAAATATTATATTGTTTTTTTATATACTACTTTTTGTAAGTATTTGCAATATATAAATATCTTGCAAATACCTTTAACGCAATTAATTTGAATTTTATTCTATTATAAATATCTATATATTTTAAGTTTTTCTTATATATTAATAGCAACAAGAGTTCTATATTTAGTTTCTATTAATATAATTTTTAAAATATAGTTTAAATATTAATTTTGTTGCTTAATAAATTTAAATTTTGTTGTTATTGTTAAAGTATTAATTGTTTTCTAAAATTAAGACTTTTAAGTTTTAAAAAAACTACTTTTTGAAAAATCCATAACTTAATTATTTTTGCTTAATTTGATTTTTGAAAAGATAGAATTAAAGCTTATATTAAATACTAAAATCTATATATAGAAAATAAACTAATTAGATATATAGATATAATGTTATTATATTAAACTTAAAGTATATACTAAAATCTAGTATTTAAATTGCATTAATATTTGAGATACGATTTATTAAGAAGTATTTGTTAATTCTTAGTAGAATATTTACAATTATTAATTGTTTTACTAATAGAAATCTTAAACAAACAACAAGTTGCTTTAAACGCTAATATATTTGTTTGTTATTAGAAGCTAATATTTTGATTACAACAACAATAGCAAACAAGAGTTAATTTCAAGTTTACTCTTTATCTAAAGCTTAATCGAAAAAGATTTGTAATCTATTTTATATTCTTAACTAATTGCGAAATCAAAGTAGACATTAAATTTAGTATTGCTTATTTTGTCAAAAGTTTTCGCATTGTTAATTATATTATTTATTATTAAATCTCTTTTCAACTCTTTTGCTATTTTATATTAACAACTATATAAAGATTTGTTATTTTATTTCAATCGACATAATTTGCAATTAAGTAAAATCAATTATCAAAAATAAGTTGCGATAATCTTCAAAATCAAAGAATTAAAATAATATACTTTAAATTTATATATTAGTTGTTTAAGCTAATTAATTGTAGAAAAACGATCTTAAGATATTAAGAAACAACAAATTGTTTGCAAAAGCGTACATCTTTAAACAATAAATTTTCGGAAACAATTTATATTTCAAAATAATTATATTTAAATATAGATATCTTTTTTCTCTTTAACAAAAAACATTTTTAAGAGCAAAAAAATATATATTTTTATTATTTTTATTACTATATTGTAGCGCTAATTTGTTCGAGACATTATAGTGTTCGCAAATTCTTAACAAATTGTTTATATTCTTTCGAAAACAAAAACCAGAATTAGAAAAACAAGAAACTAATTTTTTTTTTTGAATTTGAGATTAATCTTTTTTAAAACAAGTTCGAATTAAATCTTCAAGTTGTATTAAAGAGAAATTATATTTGAAAACAACAAGTAATATTAGTAAGAATAGTCTTAATTTTCTTTAATATTAAATTCGAAACAAAAGATAACGTAAAAAATACTTTAAATAAGATAGCTAGATTAGAAAAGCTTTTAAAAGAGACAAGTTTTCGAAAGAATTAAAACAAAAAGATTAATTAAAAAAGTATTGTTTAAAAGAGTTGTTATATTAATATATAATTTTTATTACTTACAATATTTGTTTGCGAAAAAGATATTTTTATCTTTTCTTTATTATAAGAATTCGAAATTTTGTTTTTAGATATCTAGCAATCAACTACTATACAAAATTAGCAACGTTAAAACGAGTCTAATATTGTAGAAGATAGCAACAAGTTTATCTCGATTAACAAATCTAATATTGCAAAAAAGAACAACAAGTTTACTTCAATTAACAAATCTAATATTGCAAAAGAGAGCAACAAATTTATTTCGATTAACAAGTTTAATATTGCAAAAGAGAACAACAAGTTTATTTCAATTAACAAGTCTAATATTGCGAAAAAGAGCAACAAGTTTACTTCAATTAACAAGTCTAATATTGTAAAAGAGAGCAACAAATTTATTTTAATTAACAAGTCTAATACTAGAAAGCTTTAACAATAACGCAAAGAATAGAGTTATAGCTAAGAAGCTTTAAGATAACAAGTTCTATCTTGTTTTATATATAATATAGTTTATTGTTTTGTTTGAAAAAAATTTATCGAATCTAATGCAATCGACAAATGCAACTCTTTAATTGTCGATTAAAATAGATACTATAATATGTAGAGAGTTACAAAACACGCAAATTACACAATTGTAAACAGAATATTCTTTAATTATTTAAACAAATGTTTTTAAAATATTTTTTAATATTTTAAGTTCTATAAGTTTTCTATATTTCTAACGTCTTACTTTATATTTCTTCTTTAATATTGTTGTTGTTATATTTAATTAAAGATTGTAATCTAGATATATTATTTTAATCTTTAGTTTTTTGATTAATTAGTACTTTCTATATCAACAATTATAAATAATTAAATATCTATTTTTTTATTATTTAGTTTAGAGAACTTCTTTTCTTGCAAAAGACTAACAATTATATTGTTATATTTTTTTTTAAACTATTTATTGTTGTAGAATTCGAACTCGCAAATTATATAGTAAGAAATCGAATTAATCGCAAATTGTTCGATACAAGAATTATAATATTTAAATATTTTATACTTATTAGTATTTTTTTTTATCTAAAACTCTCGCGTAGAGTAGCTAACAATTGTCAAAGTTAAATTTTGTTTTAATTGTATTGTCGAAATAAACAACTTTTAAATAATTGTTGTTGTTTAATAGAAGATTTAATAATCGAATATTACTATATATATATTCGAGAGACTTAAGTTATACAATTGCGTTAATTAGTTTTGTTATTTATTTTCAAATTAAGCTTTTTAATTTACTTTTTGTTATTTCGACTACTTGATTACTCGATAGATTTAAGCTTTTAACTATAATTATTATACAAAAACAAATATTAAATTATATTTGCAAAGCAAACGCAAACAATTTCGAAAATCAATAAATAATTAAAAGTTTTAGTATTTTTTTAAACAAATTTTATTAAGATCAACGCTTAGATAATATTAATAAGTTTATCAAAAATAAGAAGTTTTATATTTTTAAAAACTTGTCGATATTGCGCAAACAAATTTATAAAATTAATAATGTAAACTATTTAAGTTGTATTAAATACTTTAAGTATTATAAAAAGAAGTATTACAAAACAAAATATTTTAATAAGCACAAATAGAACAAATTTATTGTTGCTACTATTATTACGACAAATACAAAAAAAGATTAAGTTTCGTCGATATCTCGCAAGCAAAACAAATAAAACAAATAAAAATAATAGATTCGATTTTAGTAAAAGATTAAATTTAATTTTTTAATAACAAACGTCAAGTTATAGATCTAATTAATTTAAGAGCTAAGATAAATCTTATTAATTATATCTATATAATGCAATAAGAATTGCAACTTACATTTGTTATTTTATTAATATTAAGTTTTCTTAATAACAATAATCGTTTTTATTACAACGTCTATAAGTTGATTTATTACTTAATTAATTTATAAGATTAGCATTAAAAATGCATTACTTTGTTCTACTTAGTAGAACATATAAGTTTTAATCTTATATTAGATATGTTAATATTGTTTAAGCAAAACATATTAATTGATTTGAAAACACAAAGTTAGCAATTTAAGATTTTAGATAAAAAATTGAAAATAGTTAATTTTAAGCAATTTGTTTTAGATCTTGCTAAGTATAGCACAATTTATACAATTGTTTGCGTTAATATTACAAAAATATTAAATAAAAAATTAGCAAAGTTTAAAATTCTTAAAGAATTAAGAAATCTAAAAGATATTTATAATAATAAATTAGCTAAAATTCTACTAAAATTAAAAAGAGAAAATTACGCTATTAAGTTTCAAAATAATAAAGAGTTATTGTTTATATTTCTTTATAATTTTTTACAAAACAAGCTAGCAATACTTCGACAATATTTCGATAATGCGTTAGCTAAAGATTAAATTAAGTATTTAATTTTGTTTGTAAATATCTCTATTTTATTTATATTAAAATCGAACAATAAATTATATTTATATATCGATTATAAAAATTTAAATGCAATTACTATTAAAAATTGTTATTTATTGTCTCTAATTATAAAAATACTAAATTGTTTATACAAAGCAAAACGCTTTATTGTCTTAAACTTAAAGAATATCTATTATTGCATTTGCATTAAATGCAATAATAAATAAAAGACAACGTTTTGTATACGCTATAAGCATTTCAAATATTAAGTTATATTATTTAAATTAGCAAATGTATTTGTAACTTTCTAAATCTATATTAATAAGACGTTGCGAAAGCTAATTGATATAACTTGCGTAATTTATATAAATAATATATTTATATATAGCAATAATTCGACAAAGTACTAGTGTTATATTAAATAAATACTAGAACGTCTTTGCGAGTATTTGCTATACGTTAATCTAAAGAAGTGTAAGTTTAATACTACAAAAATTAAATTTCTAAATTTTATTATATTCTTAAAAGATATACAAATAAATTTGAAAAAAATTAAAACAATTAAGAAGTAACTTAAATCGAAAACTTATTATAAACTCTAAATATTTTTAGATTTTATAAACTTTTATAGACGCTTTATATATTATTATTTGAAAAAAGCTACTTTTCTTATTAGCTTGTTAAAAAAAAGTAAAAATAACAAAAAATATAACTTTTTTGTTTAATTAAATAAAGCAAAACAAGCGTTTTGTTAATTTTGCAATATCTTTATATTAACTTTACCACTTTGTTACTACAATTTAAGCAAAAAAATAAGAATAAAGACTATTGTATCTAACTTTGCAATTGCGAGCATTCTAAGTTAACAAAACAACAATAAAAATTAACGTTTAATAATATTCTAATTGCAAAAAATAATTTTGACAAATCAAAATTATAAGATATATAATTAGAAATTGCTAGCTATTATAATTGCTTTTAAGTAATAAAGATACTATCTAAAAAACAATATATATTCTATTAAGATATAATCGAATTATAATAATTTTAGAAAATTTATAAATTAAAAAAAGCTAAACTTAAAATAAGCTTGCTAGACGCTTAAGTTAGTTATCTATAACTTTGAAATTTTTTATTATTTAAATAAAAAAAATTTAACAAATAAATTGTTAAAATATTTCAATTATAAAAAGATCTTATTGTTAAATACAAAATTGTTATTAATATTACAAAACAAATTAATATTATTGTTTAACAAAGATTTGTTAACGCAAAGCAAACAAAAAATATTAAATAATTTAACTTTTGTATTTTAAAATAAGTTAGCAATATTGTTTAACAAAAAGTTGCTAACGCAAAACAAACAAAAAATATCAAATAATTTAGTTCTTATATTATAACTAGCAAAAGTACTTACTAGTAACGCAAAAATTTCGCAATTATAAAGTAAAAAGAAAGTCTAAAAAGAACTAGTATCTCTATTTTAATTAACTAAAATATAAGTTGTTATTTTAAGAAAAATAATTAAAGATATGTTAAAAAAATTGTATAAAAAATTTCAAAAATTAATAAGATTCTTAATAAAGAATCTCTAAGCTAAAGATACTTAAATTAAAAAGATTCGAATTAAAGTTAAAAAATTATTTTGTTACAAATAAATAATATAAACTTTAAATCAAAAGAGTTTTATTAAATATAACAAATTGTTTTATATCTTAAGAAATATAATTATTAAGAAAAAATTAATTTGCAAAAATTATAACAACTCTTTAACAAAACATTTTAAAATTAAAATTTTTTTAGATTTATTTTAACAAAAGTATTTTTGACTTATTTACGCTAAGTAGATAGAAACATATATTAGAATATATAATATTTGCTAATATATCAAAGTTTTTCGTTATAAATTGTATAATAAGTTTTGATTCTTATTTGTAATAAAGAAGCTATAAAAGAAAATTATTATAAACTTTGTAATAAACTTGTCGTTAAACAAGTATTATAAAGCTATATATAACTCGATTTTCGTAATAGTTAATTGTTGTACAAAAATAACTAAATATATACTTGTAATTACTATAATCGATATTGCAAAGCTAGCAAAAATATTTTTCGATAAAATTGTTTTACGCTTCGAAACGCTAATTAATATAGTAAATAACAAAAGATTTGTCTTTACTAGTATCTTCTAATTTGTTATATATTTTTATATATAAATTAAAAAACAATTAAGTATTGTTTTCTATTCTTAGATAAATAAATTAATTAAACAACAAAATTAAACTTTCGAATATTATTTTTGCACTTACGTTAACACTAAATAGACAAAATAAACAAATTTATTATTAATAGCAAAATTTGTTTATAACAATAATTATTATATCTTAATTAAAGTTTTATTGTTCTATTTAATATATAATTATTACTTAAAGATTTACTATAAAGTTAAGAACAACTTTATTAAAAAGAAGATATTATTAATATAAAAACGCGTAAAATAGCTTTATAATTTAAGAAAAGTTCTAACAAAATATCTTAAAAACGTTGTTATATAGTAGACGAAATACTATAATAAAAAATATAAGTTAAAGAGTTTTATTGTAAAAGAATTAATTATACTCTTAATTGAAAATCTAAAACAAAAGAGATTTAACGAAAAAATATTGTATAAATATATCGAATTATTTAGAATTAAAAATAAAATTAAAACGCAAATTTATTGTTTTATTCTACTTAATATCTATCAAATTTATAATATTTTTTATATTTTATTCTTAAAATTATATTTGTATTGTATTAACAATAAATAGACAAAATAAATATTGCAAGTCTTAAAACTTATTAACAACAAAATTTAATAAAAAATTAAAAAAATTCTAGACAAAATTAAGTTAAAAAAACAAATATAATATAAAATTAAATAAATAAATTAAAGCAAAAAGTATAATTAATAGTTAAAAGAAGAGTCTCTAAATAATATTAATAAGTTGCGAAAGAATTATAAAAAACAAATATATAACAAGCGAAAGCAAAAAAGATAGCGCAACGTATATTGCGACAACAACAATTATATTAACAATAATTTATTCGATAAAATATTGCGCAATTCTTATTGTATTGTTGTTGTATAATTAAGTAATATAAGAAGATTTCTTTATTTTGTTACACAAAATGCTAAAAATAATAAGATTGTCTCTTTTAATATAAATACTTAAAATATAATTCGAAAACAAAGCTACTTTATTATTATTAATTAGTCGACAACGTATTATAACAATTTAGCAAACTCTTAATATTTTATTAAACTTATCTTAAAACAATTAAAGAAAACTCTTAAATTTATTTAAAAATAAGTTGTTAAATTTTTGAAAACTAATTATAGACAAGTTTTTAAAATTGTTCGAAAAACTTATATTTTTTTAAGAAAAACAAATTGCAAAAAATTTATTTTGCACAATATTTTTTGTCTTTGTTATAAATTTATTTTTGTTATTTATATATATCTTTGCTTTTTTTATTTTTTAAAAAAATATAAACAAATAAAACGCAAATCAAATAAAAATAAAAATTTATTATATTTTTATTTAATAATTTTGTCAACAATTCGAAGTTGCAAAAAGATTTAATTTTAAAGTTGTAAAATTTTATAAAAGAATTTTTCGAATTTGTTTAATCTAAATTAGTAACAAACTTAAAAACAATTTATTTTAAATTTGTTTTCTTTGTTTTTATTAACAATTTATTCTTGTTTTTGTTTTTCTTTTACTTTAAATTTTGAATATATATTAATAAAATATTAAAAAGCAAACAAAAATACTTATCTTTAATATTTTTTTAAAAAATAAATTAATTAATTGTTGTCTCTTAACAAGAATTTTATTTTAAATTATTTTTGTTTTTGCAAACTTTTGTTCGAATTTAACTTAATACTTTTAAGCAAGAGTTAAATTTTGTTTAAGTTGTTAAATACAAAATTGAGTTCAATTTATTATTAATAAAATAAACTTTTTATTGCGTTGTTAACTCTTTATATTGTAAACTATACTCTTTCGCATATATTTTATTATTTTAAAAATTGTATTTTTTATCTTAAACGTTTTGCAATAATTAATAATAAATTTCTTTATAGAATTTCGAAAATATTTAACAAACTAGTAAATATTAGCAATTGTTATATTGTAAACGCACGCAAAACTTATTACAATATAACAATTTAATTTGCGATAAAAAATCTTGCAACAAATACAAATATTTCTTTTTTCGCAAATATATATATATTTGTTTACGCAAGTTATGTACGAGAAATTATTACAAACTATAATATATTAATATTGTAAACAATAAAATATTAAAATTGTTTATTCTTTTAATCTCTTAATTTCTTAAAAAATATAATTAAAATAATAATAAAATAAGAAATAAAAAATATATTAATTTAAGATTTGCACTATATATATAAGCTTTATATATTGTTATTTTTGTAACAATATATTTATAGCAATAAAGCAATTGCAATTAAGAAAAATATAAAAAAAGAAAAGAAAAGAAAAGAGAAACAATAATATTTATATTTATAACTTATCTAGTATTTGTGCAATATTAACTTTATTTAAATTTTATTTAGAATCTTAATAACAATAAACAACAAAGCAATAATATATTATAAATTGTTATTGTTGTTATTACATTGTTCTACAAGTTGTGTTAAGTTAATATATAAATTTATTTCTATTAAATAAGAGACTCTTTTTCTTCTAATTTTTAAAAAGATTTAAGAAGATTTTTAACAAACTCTTGCAGCGCTAGCGTTTAGTAGACGCTTTTGTCTTAATAAGAATAGTATAGTTTCTTATATTATTGAAAATCAATGCTTTAAGAGAGAAGATAATTATAATATTATAGCGCTTTCGACGCGCTAGCATTTTAGAATATAACAAAATATATAACTTCGAATATCTATAAAAGTCTCAAATAATACGATATCCCTTTCTAGTTAAATAACAAAAAATAGATTTGTATATTATAACAAATATTAGATAAAAAGAAAGTTTGTCTTTTGTTGTTCTTTAACAATTAGTTCTACTACTATCTATCTTATATAGTTGAGACATAGTAATATAAGTTTATTATATCTTACGTCTTTTACATCTAAGTGCGTCAACAAGAAGAAGACATATTTGTATCTTATACTTTTTATAATTATTTTTGTTATACAAGCTTTTTACAATTTAATTTTTGTCTTTTGTCTAATTTATTACTTTATATAGAGATATATTTTTATTTATTTTTCGAAAAAAATGTTCTTTTTTTATTAAGAAATAAAGAGTATAATTCTTAAATTTGCAAAAATTCTTTTAAGTTATATTTAATTTTTATAGCAAAATTAAATATCGAACAATTTGTTTAAATTTATCAAAATACTTGTTTTTAAAAATATTTTTATTTTTCTCTAATATTATTATTTGTGAAAAATAAACACAAATATAATTTAACTAGTTATTAATAAAATTATAAATATCTTTTTTATTAATTTTGTTAATATTGTCGAACAACGCTTTTATTTTTTTTAAAAATTTATTAATTGTTATATACTTCTAACTAAATATATATTGTATATTAAAGTTAAAGAGACGAATTTAAATTAATTAATTAATTATTAAAATATTAAGCAAATTTGTTGCAAAACAGTTAAGTTAAATTATTAAAATATTTATATTAATCTTAATTATAAATTAAACTTTATACAATTAAAATTATATTTTCTTTGAAATTTTTATAAGTTTTTGATTATTTTGTTTTTCAATATTGTATTAAAAATTTTGCTTGCTTTAAAGTTTACTCTTATATTATAAAAAATATTTTCTCTTTGTTATTGTATTAATTGGTATTAATACAACTTTTTTATCTTTTAAACTAAAATCTATAATTAGAATAATTTTATTAATTAAAATAAAGTAGTTTAAGATATATATTATCGACGTATTTGTTAAAACAATTTTTAATTTGTTTATAATATTTTATTATTTAAATTTTTAAATAAAGATTTATTTTGTTTTAAACAAATAATAGATTAACTTTGCAACAATTACAAATTTTAGTATTTAAATCTAATAGTAAATATATACTTTTATAAAGACTTTAACTTAAAAACGTTTTTGCACAATAATTATTTAATAATCTTAATAATCTTAATACTATTAAAGAATTGTTTATTAAAATTATATACAAAATCAACAATTTTAACTTTTAACTTGCAAAATTAAGATTTTTCGTTAAATATACTATATTTGAACAATTTTATATTTATTAATATTGTATTTAATTATTAAATATATTTTAAAACAAATAGTTTAATTTTTAGAATTATCTTTTTGTTGTTATAATTTAACTTAAATTCTTTTACATTTATATAAAATTCTTAAAAATATATATTATAATTTTTACAAATTAAGCAATTAAATTAGTAGTACTTTATAATAGACAGATTATTTTAAGTAGTTTAAAAGAAATTATAAAGACAATAAAATTACAACTCTTTAATATAAGATTTATTTAATTGTAATTTAAAAAGAAATTAATTAATAACGTAATTATTATTTTAGCAAACTTTTTTACAAACTCTTTGATATTAGAAGATATATTAGTATTTTAAATAATTATTTTGTTTATCTTTATAGTCGCATTAATTATACAATACTTATTTTTCTTCTTTTTACTTATTAGAAATTAAGAGTTTTAATAGAAATTATAATAATATTTTAGCAAACTTGCTTAAAGACGTTTCTCTAGTATCTTAATTACAACAAAATTTAGTATTTAAGAAATTGAAAATCTTAAAATTTGCTATATTTTGTTTATAATACAAATTTCTTAATTAGATACAATCTTTAATTTAATTTTGTCTATTTTAGCAAAGCTTTATATTAAGACAATTTTACAATTAAAGAGTATAATAATTAAGAGTTCTTATTTTTGCAAAAAAAGTTCGAATTTTATAACTAGCTTTTAAATATATTTTTTAATAAGATAAGAATTATATTTAATACCTAAGAATTTAAGTATTTGAAAGAAATTATATTTTTTGTTAAATTTTTTCTAGAAATTTTTTGTAATTAATAGCTTTAGTATTTCTTTCTAATTTAGATACTTGTTTAGAATAAAATTATCTAAATTGTTTATATTTATCGAATTTGTTTTCTAAGTTTTTCGTTTATATATTGTATTTATTCGAACAAATAAAAGCAATACAATAAAAGATTAACAAAGAATATCGAACTTTCTAAACAATTAAATAGTAAAAGTCTCTTTTATAATATATAATTAAAGAATTCGAATTATTACTAATTTTTAAAAATTTTAAAATATAATATAAATTTAAATATTTATTCGATTCTAATTAACTATATTAATAGACAAATAAACGCTAATACTATTTGTTTGCTTTAATTAATTAAAATTTTATTCATTTTTTTTAATTTTTTTTGCAATATTGTTATTTTAATAATTTTAATCTTTATTTTTAAAGATTTTTTGCAATTAAATTTGCAAAGTTAAGCAATTGTATTAACTAAACAATTATTTAAAGATTTAAAGATTTCTCTAAAAATATAATATTTTTATTCTTGTTACTAAAGTAATTAGTAAATATTTTTAAAATACTAATATACTTTGTTTTGATTTTAGAATAAATTGTTAATTTTAAAAAGTTGTTGTTTATATTTACAAAACTTATTTAAATACTTTATTAAAAAAATTAATTTAATAGAATTTTGTAATTAAGTTAAAAAACAACAAAAATATAAATATAAATTATTACTTTTTTAATTAATATCTTTGTATTTTTTATTATTTTTTTAAAACAAATATATGCTTTTGTAACTTTTATTAATAAGATAAAAATATTTTGCTAAATAACTAAACTAGTTTTGTTCGCAAAAAATTTGTTAATACAATTAATCTTTGTATTACTATTAAATATTGCTTTAACTTTTATATTTTTAACTATATTTACGCAATTAAACAAACAACAAAATATAAAGTTCTAAAAATTTTTACTTTTGCAATAATATTTTTAAAATAAACAATATTAATAACTTTTATATTAATTAATTTTACAATAAAATTTGTCTCTTTCTTTTTTCTTATAAACTTCTAAGATTTTTTTTCTTACTATAGTATCAAATTTTTTATTAAAAAGAGAACAAAAAAAAAGCAATTTAAATTAAGATAAAGATTTAAAGAATTTATTAATTTTATTTTTATTTTTAAAATAAAAATACTTTAAATTAAAGTCTTAAAATCGACTTAATTTTTTATAGTTTATAATATTCTCTTCGAAAATTTTGTTTACTATATATAGTTTACAAAAGCTTTTTGCTTCTTTTTAAATTTATTTTTCTAACATTTGATAACTCTTAAATTAGAATTAATTATTGCAAGAATATTCTTTATTATAATATTTTTTACTTTTGTTTTTATTATTGTTTTCTTTATATATATTTTTTTGTTTAAGATTTTTGTTATTTTTAAATAATTTCTAAATTTAATATTTTTAATCTTTAAGAATCTTTTTTTTTTCTTAATTCTTTCTTTAATTATTTTGATAAATTGTTTTATTAAAGACTTCTAGAGTGTTGATTACTTAAAAGAATCTTATTTTAATCGAGTTTTAAAATTTTTATTATTGTTTAATTCGATTTACTATTTTTTTTATTTTTTAACAAAAAATTAATATTTAATCTTATTGTTACTATTGTAGTTATAAAATTTCAATTATAATTTTGTGTTCTTTATTAAAAATAAATTCTTATAGTCTTTTTCTTAATTTTTGTATTATTAAGAGACAACTTTATTTCTTTATCTTTAAAATTGTTAAATTTATAACAAATTTTGTTGGTTTTGTTTATATAAATTCTTTTATTTGCTATTAAAATTATTAACTTTAAACAAACTTATTGTTTATATAGATTGTAACAAAATAAATATTTATTTAATTAAAATTAAAATGATTTGTATCTAGAAATAAATATAAGTTTTTAATAAATATAAAATGTTTCTTAAGATAAACTCTAGATTGTTACTTAGATTCAAGAAAATACAATATATAGAATCTCTTATAATTGTATTGTTATTACTTATTAAATTATTTAATAAATTTTGTTCTTTATTATTTCGCAAATACTATTAATTTTGAGATTTTCAAAAATTTGTATTAAAATATTTAGAATCTTGTTAATTTTTGTATTTTTAATTGCAACTTCTAGCAATATTAGAGAAACAAAAACTATCTTTAATATAACTTTTTTTTTATAAGATTTTGCTTCTTGCTTATTATATTTATTAATTTACTTATATTAATATTTGCAACTTGCTAAGTAGTTTAATTGCTATTAATATTTATTTCTTGTATAATTGTTTTATTTTTAATTAATTTTATAATTGTTTTATATAACAATTTAAATATTATAATAATTGTATTATTTAAATTAATTTTATACTTTGCATTATTTTAGTACAAATATTGCGAAAAAGACTCTTTAAATATTACAAAAATCTAATATATTTATTAATTTAATTAAGTTTAATAAGCTTCGAGAAAATAATTTTAAATTGTCAACTATATTTACAAATATTATTTGACTTTGTTTTTAATATATTTTTTAAAAACTTTTAAAAAGTACAAAAATTAATTTTTTAATTTAAATTCTTATCTTTATATTTCTTCTTTAATTTATTTATTACTTTAAATTATTTCTTATTTGTCTAAACAACAATAAATTTGATAAAATTCTCTATAAGCTTGTTGCAATATTGAGACAACTTAATAATTTTATATTAAAAAATAACTTTATATTTATTACAAATTTTCGAAAATTAATATTATGCTAGTACTTTCTTTGAAGATATTAGAATAGAATTGTATTATTAAAGAGATTTGTAAACGTCTTTAAGCAATATAAGCAATTATTTAATAACAAAGATTGCAATTATAAACAATTTCTATATTTAATAAATCTTAAAAGAGATTCGATAAATTAGAGTAACAATAAGTAAAAATTTATAATAAGTTAAATACAATTTATAAAAGAGTTATATATAGAAGATCTATATATTAAAAAAGATTCTTTTTGTTTGTTATATTTGCTATCGAATATATCGAATTTATTTGTTTTATTTATTGTCGAATATATTAAGTTTGCTTTGTTTGTTATCGAGTATATCGAACTCGCTTGCTAATATATCGAATAATACTTGTCTATTAAGTTGTTGAACATACAAATAATTGTACTATATACTATAGACTACTTCTATAAGATATATACTAATTATAACAAGTTAAAATTGTAATATTATTTATTTTTTTTAAATTTTTTCTTTTAAAAAGCAAATACTTATATATTATATCTTTTTATTAAAATTGTATTTGTTTTGTCTTCAAAATAAATTATTACAAAATATTTGTTAATTTTGTTTATAAATATTGTTGCTATACTAGCAAGTCTTATATTGTTATAAAAGATTTATTATTTTATTTAAAGTATTTAAAATATATTTGTGTAAACAAATTGTATATAAATATATTGTAAACTTTTTTAAATTATATTAGAAAAAATTTATTCTTTAAAGTAACAAAGAATAAAATTGTATTAATAATTGTAATTATGCAATTGTTTTGCAATAAAAAAATATTAAAAAAAATTAATATAAAGATAAAGCAAAAAACGCAATATTTGTTGTCTAATATAAAGAAGTTAAATATCATAGATTTGTAAAATTGTTTTATTGCAAATACTTTAATTAAGATATCTTTTATTATTTAATTTTTTCTTGCTATACTAAACAATTTTTCGAATATTAATAAAATTTCTAAATAAAAATATTATAATTGTTAAGATTGCTAGTTAATTTTTATATATTTTTTGTTATAAAATATTCTTTTTATTTTACAAAATATTGTTAATTTTGTTGTTTTAAAAAAAAATTAATCTTAAATCGATTTTTTTTTTGTAATTTATAATAAAATGTTTTCTATATAAATATATTTAAATTAATTAATTTCAATAATAATATATAAAATATTAAAAATACTTTAACGTTTTTAAGTAAATTAAGTTTGTAATTAACTAATTTTTTAGTTTTTTTAACAAAAAATAATTCGATTTTAATATAATTTAATTTTTTGTTTAACTTTCTTGTTCTAAGATTTTTTATAAAAAAATATATATATATTTTTTTTTTTTAATTAAGATATTGTTTTTTGCTTTTTATTTTAATATTTAATTGATTTTTCTTATATTTTTAAGATATTGTTATATATCTTTTTTAGTATTGCTATTCTTTTAATAACTAATTGCGCTAACAAATATTTATACTTTTTTTTAAAAAAATTTAATTTCTTATTATAATTAACAAAGAATAAAGTTATTTTAGTAATATTCGAAATCTTTGTATTAAGTGCTAGTTATATTATAGATAAAAGTAATATTTAATTATTATAAATATTATTAATATAATATCTTAAATATTGTTTAAAACTCTAGTTTGTTTTTTCTATCTAATTATTTGTAATTAAATAATAGATAATAGATATTTAAAGTCTTGTATTTAATATTAAAAGAAGCGTCTTCTAATAATTAAATATAAAGAGCTTATCTTTGTTACTAGTTAGTCTCTTAAGTATATTATAATATTATATAAGTCGATTTAATATAATATATTTTAATTATTTTGCAATAAACTTCTCTTTATATATAATAATATATAAGTACTTAATAAACTTATTAATTATTACTAGTATCAAATTATATTTGTCTTTAATTGTTGAATTTGTTAATTTAAATAACTTAATAATAAAGTTTATTATAACTTTATTTTATAACAATTTAGATAATTTTTAATATTAAATTTTGTTATAATTTGTATACGTATTATATTTATTTTGTTAATAGCTAAAATATTGTTTAATATATATTTTAACAACTTATTTTATTTATAAAAACTAATAATATTAATATAAAAGCTAAAGAATTTTAGTTATTTTTAAATACTTTTGCAATAATTTGTTATAATACTCTTTTATATATTTGTTAATTTTGTCAATAAATATCTAGAGTTTTCTTTTTTTTATTAAAAATTTTTTTGTATTATTTTAAAGTATTTGTAATATAATATTTAGTTTATATTTGTTTACTAATAATAATTTGTTTTTGTTAATTTTAAATATATTATAATTAAACAATTTATTTATTTTTATATAATTATTTTTTCTATTAAATATATTTATTTTGTTGTTATTTTTGCTTAAGATATATTGTATTTTAAACTTATATTATTTAAGTTTTTATAATTATTATATTTGTTTTTTGTTAAACTACTTAATAATAGTAAAGTATACAAAATTCTTATAATTTGTAAAAATTGTAAATTTTAACAATTTTTTTATATATATTTTTTATAATTTTAAAAAGACTATTATAGCAAGTAATTTTTTATTATAAATATTATAGTTTTGTTTAATTAACAAAGATTTTTTCGAAAAATATTTTATTAAATATTAAATATTTTTATATTTTTAATTAAAGTATATATTAATAATTAAATTTAATATATTAATTTCAATCTTATTTAACAATTGCAAATTGTATATTTTTAATATTAACTTTTTTAAATATTTTAACTTAAAATTTTAAAATAATTTCTCTTTTGCAAATTTTTATAATTATAATATATTTTTTTTTATAAAATTTGTTAATAACATTGTATTTATTAAGTAATTTTTAATAAATTTCTTATTGTAGTTTATAAAATTTAGAAAAAATTATACTTTTTTAATATTTGTTAATAATTTTTATTTTTTAATTGTTTATAACTTTTTAAACTTTATATATATTTTATATTGTTTAACAATAAATTCGAAAAAATTAACTTTCTTTTAATAAAATTTGTATTTTTTTAACTTAAAATATAAATATTTTATATTTAAATATTTTAATATTTTAAAAATATAACTAATATATTTTTTTAAAATTTATAAATAAATTATAATATTGTTTAAATATATTATAACAAATTAATTTAAATATTGTTATAATATATTATTAATTATTTTTTAATATATTGTTAAAATATTTGTAAATTCGAAAAATATTATTGTATATTTATATAATTTATATTATATATAAAAAGTTGTCTTTTACTTTTTTCTTGTTTTTATTTTAATTTAATTGTATATTTTTTATAAATTTAATTTAATAAAGTATTTTGTTTTAAATAGTTAATTTTAAAGTTTGCTAATATTAAATAATAAATATTAATTTTTAATTATAATATTATTTAGCTTTTAATAATTAATATATAAATAAAAAGTTTTATTTTTCTTTAATATAAAGAGAATTAAATATTTTGCTTATAATTAGAATTTTTTAATAAATTTTTTTTTTGTTTTTTGCTAAATATTTGTGAAGTACTTTAAGCTTTTTTTTAGATAAAATATATATAAGTTTAAATATAAGTTATTTGTTTAGTTTAAATTTGATTTCGTAATTTTACAATTAATATTTAGAAAAAATCTTTGTTGTTTTCTTTTCTTAAAATAGATACTTTTAATTGTTATATATTTGTAATACATACTTTAGTAATTTTTTTATTATATTAAATAATTTAAGATTTTTAAAAAATTTGTAATTTTTTTTATTTACTTTAATCTTATAACTTAATTAATCTCTATTAACATTTGTTAAATTAAACTTTATTAAATTATTTTTTTGCAAAAATATAAATTTGTTGCTTGCAATCGATTTTTAACTTAATTTTTTATCTATTATTAAATATTATTAATATATAAATTAAATACAAATTATATAATTATATTGCGTAAATCTAAGTACTTGTATATTTTAATTAACTTCTAAATTATATTGCTTTAATTAAAACATTTTTAAAACAATATTATAAATAATTATTTTTACTATATTAAAGATTAGTTTTTTGTAATATTGCTAAATAGCTATTAATAGTAATTTTGTTTTTTTATTTACTTTTTTATTTTTGTTAAATAATAAGTTTTTATTTATAATTATTAGATTATATGTATTAGATTTCTTTTAAATAGAATATTCTTTTCTTTTAATAAAAGTTTTAATTATAAAATTATTTATTATATTAAAATCGATTATTGCAATAAATCGATAATTATTAATTTTAATTAATATAATAAAATATTGTATATATACTATTAAATTTAGTTATTATTATTAAACTAATATATTGTATTTTTTAATATACTCTTTATTAAGAAATTTAAATTTTTCTTTATTTTGTTGCTAAAATTTTCGCTTTAAATATTTGTTTATATTAAGCTTTTTTTTTATACTAAATTAATAATTTTAACTTTCTAAAAAATTAATTAACTCTTTTTTGTCTTTTAAATAAGTTTAGTATAAATTGTTATAATATTTTGTTCAATTAAGTATTGCGTATTTCTTTGCTTTCTTTATTTTTTTTTGAAATAAATTTATATTGCTTAGTTGTTATTCGATTTTGTTAAAAAACAAAAATTTATAGTAACGTTACTTTTTAGTACTTTTTTGTATTTATTTATAATATAATTAATTTGTTGTTTCTTTAATAAACTAGCTAAAATCTTGAAATATTTTATAATATTGTTTAAATATTTATAAAAGTTTTTCTAGTTATATTTGTTGTTTAAGTTTGTTACTAGATAAAAATATAATATTTTTATTTGTTTTGTTTTTATAGTTTTATTAAGTATTTAATTAACTTTTTGCGTAAATATAAATATTTTGTTTAATAATATTTTATCTAGAACTTTCTATAATTAATTTAGATTTTTTACTAAATAATAGTTGTTGTTCGATTTAGTTTTAAGAATATTTGTTTTTGTATTAATTTGTTTTTTAATATTGTTTTAACTATTAAATATCTCTCTTAATATAATATTAATTTATTAACAATTTATTAAGTTTTATAATTGACAATCTCTTGCAAAATAATTTAATTTATTATATAAATAATATATTTTTTAAAATTTGTTATTTTGCTTTTTTCTAAAATTCTTTTCTTTATATTGTTAAATAAAATTTAATTTTATAAATACAAACTTACAATAGTCGAAATTATTATACTTCTAATTAGAACAAAATTCTTTCTACTAATATTTAATTATTAATTTAAAAAAGATTTTTGCTTTTTTTCGAAATTAATTATATTTTTTTTATAGTTTTTTTATATAGTTTGTTATTAAAATCGATAACTACTTTAATAAGATTAAATATATTATTAAAAATTCTTTTATTATATATAATTTTGTTTTTTAAATTGTTTTTAAGATTTTGTTAAAATATTGTTATAAATATAATATTATTTTATTTAATTAAATTAATATATTTTTAGAATCTAATTAAGTAGTTTGCTACAAAAATTTGTTAAATTAAATATTAAATTATTCTTTTTGCAATTTATTTTTTATTAAATATTTTAAAGATTCTTTAAAACTTTTTTTTAAAATTATTGAAATTTATAAATATTGTACAAGAATTTTTACTATTATTTTTTAAATATTTTTGTAAGTTTAACTTAAATTAATATTAAATTTTTTCTCTAAAAAATATTAATATAAAAATTGTCTTTTAGTTTGCTAAAATAAAATAAAAAATAAAATAAATATTTATTTGTATAAGTTAGTTTTTTAGATTAATATAATTTTTATAATAGATATCGAATTTATTAATTTTAATTTTGTTATTTTTTATAATTAATAATTGATATAATACTAATAAGCTAGTATTTAAGATAAAAATATATTAATTTAATATAGATATTCTTAAAGTATTTAAAATATTATATTAGTACTTTCTTTAAAAATATTAAAGTAAAATTGTATTATTAAAGAAATTTGTAGATATTTTTAGATAATATAAGCAATTATTTAATAACAAGAATTGCAACTATAGATGATTTCTATATTTAATAAATTTTAAAAAAAATTCGATAAATTAAAGTAATAATAAATAAAAATCTATAATAAGTTAAATATAATTTATAAGAAAGTTGTATATAGAAGATCTATATATTAAAAAAGATTTTTCTTGTTTATTATATTTGTTGTTAAATATATTAAATTTGTTTGCTTTGTTTGCTATTAAATATATTGAGTTTGCTTTGTTTATTATCAAGTATATCGAATTTGTTTGCTAGTGTATCGAGCAATATTTGTTTGTTAAATTGTCGAATATGCAAGTAATTGTACTATATGCTATAGACTACTTCTATAGAATATATACTAGCTATAATAAGCTAGGATTGTAACAATTAATTTAGAGAATTAATAATATTAAGTTTATTAAAGTGCAATACTTCTAATGTTTCTAAGAAAGATATAAAAATTATATAATAATAGAACTTTACAATTTTTATAAAATTATTAAGTAAACTTGTTGTTAATATAGATATATTAAGAGAAAGTCTTCTAATTTTTTTATTATTTTAAAATATTGTTTTTAAGAAAATAGCTTTTTTTTATTAATAACAAATAGTAAAAGTAACAACTATTAAGTTAAAAAGACTAATAATAATAATTAATTTAAAAAATAATATTTTTAATTTGCAAATCTCTTTCTTTTCTTTGCAAAAATATTAAGAAGAGATTTTTTTTTTTTTAGCTTTGCGTTGTTTTTTTGTTTATTGTTTCTTTATTTTTTTAATTGTTTATAAGTAGATGTTTTTAATCTATTGTTTTTTTAATTAATTGTTAATTTATTATTAACAAATATTTTTGTGTTAAAGACTTGCTTCAATTCTTATTAAAAAGAGAGTTTAAATAGCATTTTTACTCTTAAGCAAATAGATTAATTATATTGCTAAAAAGCTTCTTTTAATAACGTTACTATAGTTAGCAAACAATTTATTGTTTTAATAGTAGATATTAGTTGCAATTTTAATAAGATATTTTGATCTTTAGATCTACAACTTTTATTACTATTTTTAATATTTTAATTTTGTCTCTTCTTTTTTTGTTTTTTAACTTAATAATTCTTTATTTCTAAGTTGTTAATCTTGTATTTCTAATTATTAAAATTTCTAATTTTGATAATTTGTTAAAGTTAACTTGCTTTTTATATTTTTTTTCTTGTGTTTTTAAATTTTTCAATTCTTAAATTTCTAAGATTGTTTTTAGGAATATATTAATAATTTGTTGTTTTAATATTTGTTGTTGTAATTAAGTTTTTGTATTAAACTTTAATATAACAAAATAAAAACAAAATTTTAATTAGTAAACAACTATAACAACAAAAACTTATCGCAATATATATATAAATTGCACTATATAATCTAATAGTATATTAATTAGCTAAGATTCTAAGATCTAAGTAAGAGAGATCGTATATATATTGCAAATAAATTGCTAGTATTAATAACAAGCATTCTTAAATCTATAGTCTAATATTATTTGATTATCTAGCTACGTTACAATTTAAAAAATTATTAATATTAGCAAGTTAATTCTTTTTAGATATTTAAAGACGCTTAAATGTTTGTTATATAAATAGAGAGATAAACTTATTATTTTAATAGTTTTTTTAAGAAACAAAATAAAAGTTTGCAAACAAAAGTTAATTAAATATTACAAACTTTGTTTTTTTATTAAGATTAAAATAATTATACAATAAAAACAAAATTGCTTTTGCAAAAAAATAAAGAAAGAAAAAGATAAATATCGATTAATAAATTAAGAATTCGATAAAATTTAGTTGCTAATTAAACAATTAAAAATACGCAATATATTTTTGTTATTTTAAGAATCTAGCTTCTTTAATAATAAACTTACTTGTATTTACGCAATTAATTAATTTGCATACAATTTCTCTTTTAAATATAAATAACAATTTTACTCTATTATTTATTGCAATTAAAGCAATTATTTGTTATAAATAGTTATCTTATATGTTTGTCTTTTTTTTTACTTTATTCGAATTTGTTTTTGTTATTGTTTTTTCTCTTAATTGCTTATTGTTGCAATTTAAGTTTGTTTTATCAAATTTTATTAATTTGTTTTTTAGTATTTACAATTTAAGAACAATTTTTTTTCTTTGTTTGTTGTCGAAAATTAAGAGAAAATAATTCAAAGAAAATAATGCAAATAAATAGTTTGTTAAACAAATAATAATAAACTTTATTTAATTATCTTTAAAGTTTTATTTGTTTTTAAAAAGAAAAAATTCTTGAAAAAAAAATTAAAACTTTTTCAATTATATTTGTAATAAAATAATTAATTACAAATTTTTTTTATTAATATTAGAAAATTATAAAGAGCAATTTATATATTAATACAATTAAAATTAGATTATTAATAATCTTTGCAAAGAGTTTCGAACGCTAATTAAAGATTTGTTGTTTATTTTATTTTAAAAACTTATTGTTAATCTTATTTAAAATTTACTTGTTAAACTTAAAAATGCGGAAAAGATAATAAAAATTGCAATTTCTTGTTAGCAAAATTTTATTGTTGCAATTACTTTCTTGAATTCGAACATATTACAAGTCTAGCTTGTTATAGCTAATATATATTCTATAGAAGTAGTCTATAGCATATAGTACAATTATCTGCATACTTAACAACTTAATAGACAAATATTGTTTAATATACTAATAAGCGAACTTAATATACTCGACAATAAACAAAGCAAATAAGTTCGATATACTTAACAACAAATATAATAAGCAAGAAGAATCTTCTTTAGTATATAGATCTTCTATATACAACTTTTTTATAAATTGTGTTTAAATTATTATAAATTTTTATTTATTATTACTCTAATTTATTGAATCTTTTTTAAAATTTATTAAATATAAAAATTGTTTATAGTTGCAACTTTTATTATTAAGTAATTGTTTATATTATCTGAAGATATTTACAAATTTCTTTAATAGTACAATTCTATTTTAATATTTTTAAAGAAAGTATTAATATAATATTTTAAATATTTTAAGAATATTTGTATTAAATTAATAGGTTTCTATTTTAAATACTAGCTTATTAGTATTATATCGATTATCGATTATAGAAAACAACAAAATTAAAATTAATAAATTTAATATTTATTATAAAGATTGTATTAATCTAAAAAACTAATTTATATAAATAAATATCTATTTTATCTTTTATTTTGTTTTAGTAAATTAAAAAATAATAGCAAAAATTCTTGTATAATATTTATAAACTTTAACAATTTTAAAAAAAAATACAAAAAATTTTTAAAATATTTAACAAAAAACAAATTGCAAAAAGAGTAATTTAATATTTAATTTAACAAGTTTTTACAACAAACTATATAGCTAGATTTCAAAAATATATTAATTTAATTAAATAAAACAATATTGTATTTATAACAATATTTTAACAAGATTTTAAAAATAATCTAAAAAACAAAATTATATATAATAAAAGAATCTTTAGCAATATATTTAATTTTATTAAAATAATTATCAATTTTAATAATAAACTATATAAAAAAACTATAAAAAAAAAATATAATTAATTTTAAAAAAGAGTAGAAATCTTTTTTAAATTAACAATTAAATATTAGCAAAAAGAATTTTGTTTTAATTAGAAGTATAATAATTTCGACTATTGTAAATCTATATTTATAAAACTAAATTTTACTTAACAATATAAAAAAAAAAATTTAAAAAAAAATAAAATAACAAATTTTAAAAGATATATTATTTATATAACAAATTAAATTACTTTGCAAAAAATTATTAATTATAAAAGTTAATAAATTGTCGACAAATTAATATTATATTAAGAAAAATATTTAATAGTTAAAATAATATTAGAAAGCAAATTAATATAAACATAAATACTTTTAAAACTAAATTAAATAACAACTATTATTTAATAAAAAATTCAAATTAATTATAGAAAATTCTAGATAAAATATTATTAAATAAGATATTTGTATTTATATAGAATATTAATTAAATATTTAATAAGACTATAAGAGCAAAACAATTAAAAATATTATACTTTTACTTAGTAACAAACTTAGATAATAAATATAATTAAAAAAACTTTTATAAATATCTAGATAATATTATAAAATATCTCGAGACTTTAGCTAGTTTATCGAAGAAATAATAAATTAATTAAATTGTAAATAAATATAAAAAAGCGCTAAAAAGCAACGTTATTATAAAAAAAGAAATTCTTGATAAAATTGAATAACAACTAAGTAATATAAATTTATTTTAAAAAAAGATAAAGAAAGCAAAGAAATATACAATATTTAGTTAAATAAAATATTATAATAACTTATATTAAATTTATTTAAAAAACAAAAAAGAAGTTAATTAATTTTTTAAAAAATTAAAATTATTAATTTAATATAGAAAAAAAGCTTAGTATAAATAGACGCTTAAAACAAAAATCTTAGCAATAAAATAAAAAAAAGTTTAAATTTTTTAATAAAAAGTATATTAAAGAAATATAATATATTAGTCTAGTAATAACAACTAAATTTAACAATATATATATAATATTTTATTATATTAGTTAAAATTAATAGTTGTCAATTTATTGCAATAGTTAATTTTAATATAATAGATAATTTTATAATTAAAGCTTTTGTTAAAAGAGAAGAATATTTTACTTAAAAGAAATCTAATATATACAATTTAGTAATTGTAGATAAAAATCTATTGCTTAATAAAAATAAAAAAGTAAATAAAAAAACAAAATTATTATTAATAGTTATTTAGCAATATTACAAAAAACTAATCTTTAATATAGTAAAAATAACTATTTATAATATTATTTTAAAAATATTTTAATTAAAGCAATACAATTTAGAAGTTAACTAAAATATATAAGTACTTAGATTTGCGCAATATAATTAGATAATTTATATTTAATCTACATATTAATAGTATTTAATAATAAATTAAAAATTAAATTAAAAATTAAATTAAAAATTAATTGCAAGTAGCAAATTTGTATTTTTGCAAAAAAACAATCTAATAGAGTTTAATTTAATAGATACTAATAGAAATTAGTTAAATTACAAAATTAGAGTAAGTAAAGAAAATTACAAATTTTTTGAAAATCTTAAACTATCTAATATAGCAAAGAAATTGCTAAAGTATATATTACAGATAATTAATAATTAAGAGTATTCATTTTAAGAAAAGAAAACAATAGAAATTCTTTCTAAATATTAATTGTAAAATTACAAAATTAGATTTAAATTAAATAAACAATTTTTATTTAAATTTATATATATTTTATTTAAGAAAAAACTCGAAGTACTTTGCAAATATCTAACAAAAAACAAAAAAAAAATTATTAAAAAATTCTAATTACAAATAGAATACTCGATTCTCTTTATATTAAAAAAGAATAAAAAATTTTATTTATATATTAATTATTGAAAGCTAATAATATTATAATTAAAAATCAATATTTACTATTTAATATTAGCAAACTTTAGAATTAATTATTTGAAACAAAATACTTTATTAAACTACATTTACAAAAAATATACAATTAGATTAAAATAGAAATAGAAAAAAAATAAAAAATAGCTTTTTGTATACAATGTAAATTATATAAATATATAATACTATTGTTCGAATTTATAAACGTCTTAACAATATATTAAAAAATAATTAATAATATATTACAATAATATTTAAATTAATTTATTATAATATATTTAAATAATATTATAATTTATTTATAGATTTTAAAAAAATATATTAATTATATTTTTAAAATATTAAAATATTAAAATATTTAAATGTAAAAAATTTATATTTTAAGTTAAAAAAATACAAATTTTATTAAAAAAAAATTAATTTTCTTGAATTTATTATTAAACAATATAAAGTATATATAAATTTTAAAAAGTTACAAATAATTAAAGAATAAAAATTATTAATAAATATTAAAAAAATATAATTCTTTTTAGATTTTATAAATTATAATAAAAAATTTATTAAAAACTATTTAGTAAACGCAATATTATTAATAAATTTTACAAAAAAAAATATGCTATAATTATAAAAACTTGTAGAAGAGAAATTATTTTAAAATATTAAATTAAAATACTTAAAAAAATTAGTATTAAAAATATACAATTTGCAATTGTTAAATAGAATTAAAATTAATATATTAAATCTAGTTATTAATATATACTTTAATTAA
>JAABUS010000404.1_pt1 | contig 110635 bp, 58 predicted proteins | sample 5560161 | NCBI WGS metagenome assembly JAABUS01 (sample SAMN10711885, study PRJNA513376) | rock metagenome | isolation source: Antarctica rocks | place: Antarctica: Victoria Land, Trio Nunatak nord | collected 2016-01-04
TCCGCGGGCGCGGGGGGGGGCGCCCCCCCCCCAATCAGTTCAAGTTCTCTTGTGGTCGAAAATTCTGCGTCCGCTGCTCTGGCATGGTGACTCTACTCTCTGTCCTTCAAACCTGCCCATATCGTGTGGCCGACACAGGGTGAAAGGAAAGCGGACTACTGCTCAATGCCAGCAGACGGCCAAGCGCACAATGTTCTCCGTTCACGCATCCGGACGTAGATCATACTGAAGGCCCTCTTGCGCGCCATCGGTACACGAGAAGTAAGGCCACGTATCCTTGAGAACCATTTTGTCCCACGATCTGGTAGATCATAGTGCCGCCAGCTCCTTCAGATTCTTAGATATCCGGTCTACTGAATTGACAATGTACTGTCTGGCCTGTAAAGGTGAGTGGCCAAAGATGAATCCCGTCATCTTTCACTGATTCGATCAACTCGTTCAAGCATCCCGTTACAGAAAATCGAGGAAGCCTAGCCATTTAAAACAGGTGGAGCGGTTGCATCATCAAAGATCCTGGGAAAGGGCGCACGGAGACAGTGCGCGGGATGTTCAAATATTGATAGCACAAAGCAGGAGCAAGAATTCAAGCAGACAGATGGAGAACGCACTCACCCTCACCACCACCCCGCGCACTCTCCAGAAGGTGTGATATCCGCAATCTTTCATCCCCATGGTATTCATCTCCTGTTACGTACCGGTGGAATAGGCTGATAGCATGTGGACCGTGGCGCCGCCGTCTCTGCCCTGAGCTCAGAGCACCGTCCAGCACAAGGACTGGGGGTTGGAAGATTTGGAGGACGCCATTCAGAGGCATGCTGCTTGCGAGATCGATGGATGAATTATAAAGTATAGTTGGAATAAGCTCTCTGGGATGATATGATATTCACGAGGTAATGCTGGGATAAAGAAAGTCAATGTGGATAATGCTCTCGATCGACGGACCGCACGGATGCGAGGAACTCTTTGAAGAGAACATAAATCTATACTCAGGTATTGTAGGGGTACAGCTTGGCTTACTTACTCGAATAAGCAACAGATCTGATGTTGCGGCACGGAAGGACCACTGTTCTTATTGCCGCTTCTCTAGAGTATCGATAATGAGATCGACTGTAAAATCGGACTGTTGAAGCAAAAGCTGTGACTAGAGGCCTGTCCTCTCCGTCAATATCGTACATACAGACAGTGCTCTATCAGGAAACGAAGGTAGATATAACATATAAAACGATCAGGATACATGTCAATCAGCACGGTGGCTCGATTAGATAGGCTTTCGATTGAAAATGTTAGTACAGAGAAATGGAAGAGTTATAATTGTATGCTGGCAGAGATATTTTTCGGAAGTCGTTCTTTGACAATCTCAACGTCAGGGTCTGTACCGGAGGAATCTGTGTTATGTGGGACTCTGCTATCAGGGTTTATCGGACAATGGTACTGTTGATTCAATGGAGATTTAATAGTTCAGGAAAAAAGTAGTTGACGACAAGTGCGTGCTGATGTGTACTTTACCTAGAGCAAGGGATTGCCAAGTGTGGCTTACAGGGCTGCATCAGGGTTCATACACACCCGTAAGCACACCCGACATGAGAGAGACCGCGACCGGGACGATTTCGTCCCCAAAGTCGCCGTCACTTGGCAATCATGCATCTCATTCCTCCCTGGTATCCAAAACCCTTTCTCTTCTCCTATTCTCGTTAGGATCTGGACTTGACTCTTGAAAGTATCCTCCATTGAACTGGAAAAGCATCGCCGGTTTTCACACACTCCAGACCACAAGGTGGCCAAACGAAGCCACACCCAACGCCCAAGGTTTGCGTTGGTCGTTCGTTTCATCTCCACCCGCCACGACTCCTGGCCGGCTTGAGTTTCCCTAGATCCTGCAAAGCAAATTTCTGGCGGGTAAATTCCTCCGTCCATTGGCCCATCACACTTGGATCCAAGGTTTCCCAGGTGCTTTTTCCTCGCGGGATTCACATCCCAATGATCTGAAAGCCGGAACAAAAGACAGAAGAAACCCCATTCAATGACAGGGCTGAGGTGGTGGACTGCGGTCTCAGCAGCGGGACCTTTCTAGCCAGAAGTAACATAGATTGGCCCCAGTCGGCTGGCAAAGCATGATGGATTGACCCTATTGATTGGATATCTCACCATTGACGTCCCAAGCAGCGTGAGCTCGATGCCGCTTCAGGCTTACCGCAATGCAAGGAAGCCTGCATCAATGGGCTCCAGCCACGGCCAGTCCCCCCTGATTGGTCAACCTCGAGTGCATGGTTGTTGAAACCTTGTCACTGACGCAATGCTTCATCTGCCCACTCGCGCCTGGCCCAGCCCCCCGCCCGTTTCTTGATTCCCAAAGCCACACCTCGAAGCTCTCGCGCGTCCAAGTAGTTGTTGCAGTGACGTAGATCCCCTGGCTTTCGCTATAACATGGCAACACGTCCCAGCCCCCCGGATTTCCCTTGGTAAACCCTTCAGTCTGATTATAACCCCCCAAATCTACCTTGTGTTCAGACCCCAACCACTGTTTATGAGTAGCGACCACCGGTCCTCTGCTTCCTACGCATATTACTCCTTTCCGCCCACCCCTAACCGATCGTCTCCGCCGGGAAGCGCAGAAGGCAGTTCACAAACCCCATCTCCTCAGACCGCACGCACATCTAAAAGTATGGCGCCCTCGCCAGCGGCTGGTAAAACGCCCAATGCTCCCAAGACCCCGACGAAAACTGGCAGAAACCCATCATCTAGCGCTACTTCGAAATCAGGTCAGTCTCAGAGCGCGGCCGACGCTCCCAAGAACACCGCCAGATCCGCAACGAGTACCCCGCAAGGTGCCGCCAAGGGTGCCGCCGACAAAGCCAAATCAGCTGCATCCTCGAAGCCTTCAGGCTCACCAAAGCTTCCGCCAAGGTCTCAGGGCGCAGGTAAAGCGGGGCAAACCGCCAAAGATGTGGCTCCTCAGGCCGCTGAGAAGGCGGAGGACGCTAAAGGTACCCCCGAAGACACTGCGAACGATGCAAAGGACACCGCCGAGGACACCAAGGAAGACGCTAGCGACAAGATCGGCATGAAAGATAACGACCCTTCAGATGACACCGAAGATACTGAGACACCCGCCGGAAAGGTCAGCCAGCCGGGTAACGAAACAGGTGCCGAGGATTCGTCCGCGGTGTCTACCCAAGATCAGGACGAAGGTGCGGACGCTACCGGTGGGGCGGAGGACGCCGCCGAAGGCGCCACTGGTGCACTAGGCGGTGCCGCTGATAAAGCCAAAGACACGACCAAAGAAGGCGCTGGAAAGTCACAGGAAGCAGCGGAACAAGGCACACAGAAGGCTCAAGATACTGCGGAGGAAGGCACACAGAAAGCAGAAGACACATCGGGAGAAGGTGCACAGAAGGCTCAAGACACAGCGGATGACGCACCATCTACCATCGAAGAGGGTGCTGAGCAAGCTCAAGATACTGCGGAAGATAAAGCCGAAGGTGCCGAAGAAGGCGCAGAAGGCGTAGAGGATATCGCGGAAGACGGAACTGAAGGTGTCACCGATGAAGCTGACGGAGCCGCCGACAAGGCTAATGACGTCGCTGACGAAGCTGATGAAGCCGATGACGCCGGCGGAATGGTCGACGGTGTTGACGATGAAGCTGACGATGCCATTGATGGCATTGAAGATGACGTTGACGAAGCCGCCGAGGATGCGGCTGATCAAGTACCTGTCGATCTCTCAGTATTGAAAGGGCTCGAGGTCGGTGAGGGAGGAGAAATTCTTGGCGCGGATGGTGAGCCATTAGGCCAGCTAGAAGAGGGTGACCCGGAAGATCTTATCGGCAAAACAATTGGCGACAATGGCGAGATCCTTGACGAAGATGGAGATGTAATCGGCCGCGCAAGTGTCCTGCCTGAGAAGGCAGAAGAGCTTGCACAGAAAGCCCGAGACGCCTTACCTGATGTCGGTGTTTTGGAGGGTCTCGAAGTCGGTGATGATGGCCAGATCATGGGTGAAGACGGTACTCCTCTAGGAAAGGTTGTTGAGGGCGAGGCTGCAGATCTTGTCGGCCAGAAAGTGAACGACAAAGGAGAAATTCTTGATGAGGAGGGAGACGTCATTGGCAAAGTTGAAGTCGTCGCTGGCGAAGCTGCTGACAAAATTACCGAGACCAAGGAAGCAGCCGAAGCTGGAGGACTCAAAACTGATCTCTCCATTCTCGCCGGCAAGAAAATCAACAAGAAGGGCAAGATCCTCGATGAGGAAGGGGAGCCCATTGGTCAAGTTACCGAGGACTCTGACGTTTCGCAATGTGCCGGCAAAACTCCTAATGAGAACGGCGAGGTTGTTAATAGCAAAGGCGAGGTCGTTGGTCGTGTCGAGGTCGTCCCAGGTGAAGCTGCTGACGCTGTAATGAGAGAACTCCACCCCGATCTTGCTGAGGCCGCCGACGAAGCCGAAGAAGAAGCGGCCCAAGCCGAAGAAGAAGCGCAAGCCCCTGCTCTCCCCGGGCTCGACATCCTCGAAGGCCTCAAGGTCAACAAAAAGGGTGAGATACTCAACGAGGACGGCGAACCCATTGCTCGTCTGAGTGAGGGAGAGATTGCCGATTGTGCGGGAAAAAAACTCAACGCCAACGGCGAAGTCCTTGATAAAGATGGTAATGTCATCGGCAAAGTTGAACTTATTCCTGAAGCGTTCCCTGCCGCTGAGGAGGGTGAAGAAGTCGGCGAAGAGGCCGCAGCCGGTGAAGAAGCCGCAGCCCTTTCCGTACTTGATGGCCTCAAGGTCAACAAGAAAGGCGTTGTCTTCAACGAGGACGGAGATCCTATTGCCAAGTTAGCAGAAGGTGAACTCGAAGCTTGCGCGGGCAAGACATTGAATGAGAAGGGAGAGGTTCTTGATGCGGAAGGAAATGTCATTGGGAAGGTTGAACTTATCCCAACTGAACAAGAGGACGAGGAACCCGCAGCCGAAGCCGGTGAAGACCTATCTATGCTCGATGGTCTCAAGGTCAACAAGAAAGGCGAAGTGGTCAATGAGGACGGAGATCCCATCGCCAGGCTAGCAGAAGGTGAAATCGAAGCCTGCGCGGGCAAGAAATTGAACGAGAAGGGAGAGGTCTTAGACGCCGAAGGCAACGTTATTGGCAGGGTCGAACTCATCCCAACCGAACAAGAGCCCGAGGAACCAGCAGCTGAAGCTGGGCCTGATTTTTCCATGCTCGACGGGCTCAAGGTTAACAAGAAGGGTGAAGTCATCAATGAAGACGGTGACCTTCTTGCACGACTGATTGATGGCGAACTCGAGGCTTGTGCCGGAAAGAAGTTGAACGAGAAAGGAGAGGTCCTCGATGCCGAAGGAAATGCTATCGGCAAAGTAGAGTTGGTTTCCGACGAACCATCAGAGGAGACTGGCCCTGAACTTCCACCTTTGTCGATCTTGGAAGGCTGCAAATGCAACAAGTCGGGTAAGGTCGTTAACGACGATGGCAAGCCCCTCGGTGAACTGGTCGAAGGTGATGCGAAGAAACTTGCTAAGCTCGGAGCTGAGAGCGATGCTGAAGGTCAATTTTGGGACGGTAAGGGCCATGTCATTGGCCGTGCTCAAACCCTTCCGCAAGACGATGATGAAGAGGAAGCTCCTTTTGCTGGCCTCTACGGCCTGATCGTTGTTCAAGATGGTTTCGTCGAAGATGAGAACGAAAACAAAGTCGGCGTTCTTGTCGAAGGCGATGCTGTCAAACTTGTCGGCCGTGCCGTTGATGAGGACGGAGATGTGCTCGACAAGCGTGGTAATGCAGTTGGCCACGCTGAGCGTTACGAGGAGCCTGTAGCAGAGGAAGAGGAAAAGCCAGATCTCTCTATCCTTAACGGCCTGGTACTCAACAAGCAAGGTAATGTCATCGGCCCTGAGGGTGTGCCAATTGCGCGCCTTGTTGAAGGCAACGCCAAGGAGCTCGCTGGCAGAAAGTGCGACGGTGAAGGCCAGATCTGGAATGATGCTGGCAAAGTCGTCGGACGTTGCGAGCTCATCCCATATAATGAGCGTGAAGCTAAACCCGAAGGTCCCTTTGCTGGTCTCGAAGGCCTAGTCGTTGTCAAGGGCGGCATGGTCGAAGATGAGGATGGTAACACTGTTGGACAGGTCGTTGAGGGTGATCCTAAGCGTCTGGTAGGCCGCGCTGTCGACGAAGACGGCGACATTGTCGACAAATATGGCAATGTCAAAGGACACGCTGAGCCATATGAGGAAGAAACGGAGGAGGAGGTTGATCTCTCCATCCTGGAAGGCAAGGTCGTCAACAAAGCTGGCAACGTCGTTGACGAGCATGGTACTATTTTCGGACGCATTGTTGAAGGTGATCCAATTGCCATGGCAGGTCGGAAGTGTGACGGCCAAGGACAGATCTGGGGCGACACTGGCAAAGTCATTGGTCACGCCGAACTTATTCCAGGTGGTGAGCAGCTCAAACCCGAAGGACCTTTCTCTGGTTTCGAAAATCTAGTCGTCTCGAAAGATGGCATGGTCGTGGATCAGAATGAGCAGGTCGTCGGCAGAGTCATCGAGGGTGATCCAGAGCAACTGCTTGGCCGCAAAGTCGATGACGATGGAGATATTCTGGACAAAGCCGGCAACAGCATCGGCCATGCAGAACGATACCACCCAGAGGAGAAAGAGCGCGAAATCAATCCTATGGCCGGCCACAGAGTCAACAATGATGGTGAAGTCCGTGACGACAGCGGCAATCTCATCGGCCGTCTCACAGAAGGAAATCTGGGGACTTGTATTGGCAAAGAGATTGACGATAACGGCTACGTGGTTGACAATGATGGCAATAGAATCGGCGAGTGTACGCTGATTCAAAACATCCAAGAGGAGGAGGAGCCGGAGCTAACTGAAGAGGAACTTGAGGCTTTGAGGAAGAAGGAGCAAGATGCAGAGATTGCAAAGAAGATGACCTACATTCTGAAAGAGACTATGGACAAGATGGAGCCCATATGCAACAACATCACCGAGGTAGGTTCACTCCCTCTTCCAGATTACATTGCAACACCTACTAACGATCTTGCAGCGCATCGACAGAGCCGAACGCACACCCAAAGAGGAGCTCGACGAAGAGCAGCTCGTCCAAGACGTCAAGCCCATGCTGGAAGAGGGTAACCGCATCCTACAAGAGTGCAACGGCGCCATCCGAGGTCTCGACCCCGACGGCTCCATCGCCGCCAACGCCAAGGCCCGTGCAGCTAGCGGTGAAGCCACCAAGGAAGAGCATGCCCTGGCCGAGGGCCTCAAGGAGCTCACCACCACCATCGTCAAGACCATCGACAACGCCAAGAAGAAAATTGCTGATATGCCTCACGCCAAGAAGGGCCTCAACCCTCTATGGGGTCTGCTCACCGAGCCCCTCTTCCAGATTATTGCCGCTGTGGGTCTACTCCTCACCGGTGTCCTCGGTCTGGTCGGCAAGCTGCTTAACGGTCTTGGTCTGGGCGGTATTGTCAACGGCCTACTCGGTGGCTTGGGTATTGACAAGCTGCTGGGTGGTCTTGGCCTTGGCAGTATAGGATCGGCATTAGGTCTCGGTGGTGGGAAGAAGAAGTAGACGTGCTGAAGCATGATGAGGTTGAGATTGGGAGATAGGATATGTTCATAGCATTTCGATATCCGGGTTGCTGGTTGGTTGTTTACGAGCGTTTTTGGGATTTCTGTCAGCGTAATCATTTCCGTGTACAAGTACGAGAACATCTTAATCAAAAGCATCTCTTGGCTTTCAATGGTTTACGCAGTGCGTGACGATCTGTGATACAGAAAATAGTATTCGAGCCGTGACTGCTTTGATGGCGTAGTGAAGCGAACGGTCTTCGAGGAGACACGTTTGTGGGTTGCAGCTCTAGATCCGATCACAATCACGAAGAAGAAAGAGAGAAGACGGGTTAGTGTATCAAGACGCTAAGATGTCGGATCGGTGAAAGGCGAGTGTTCAGGCCAAGCGAAGGCTTGGAAGGGTAGGCCCGATGACGAGTGTGAATGGCACAGAACGGTCAGCATATCTACGTGCCGACTTTATGCAAGCACTGAATCGAATCTTTCAGTCAGAGCATGCGCTTTTTCTGCTTTTTAGCAGTGATCACTTTACATGGAGAGATCAATGCGAGTTCGTTTTCATCAACTTTTCGTGCTATGTACATGCTTCTGCGTGCAATATCAACATTCTTGTTTTGATCGACTATACCGCGAGGCTTGACTGCAAGGCCTTCGCAAAGTTGAGTGCAATGTGCCTCGGACTATGTAGTCGCCCTATGGGATGATTGAAACAGCGTTGAGGCTGTTCTGCCATCGATTTTAAGGCGGGAATATTCCGTGCCCTCTTTACTCTCCTTTTTTGGAGCGCCGCCCGTTCGCGAGGGGCCCACCGGACAGCGAGCCTTCTGCTGCACTTTTCGTACTTTTTATGCTCTCGTTAGGAACGGACTTTGGCGTGATGGTAAGGCAGTTGATGCCGAGGTAATCGCAGATGCTGTTGATGACAAGAAAGGCCCATCGAAAGTACACCATGACGGCGAAGACGAAGTAGGATCGCAAGTACCATAGCTCAACTTGTGTGCCTACAGCAGGCAAGCCTACGCGTGGCAGGTTGCCCAAGATAGCCCCGCCGACGAGAGGGACAAGCATGACGGTCCAGTAAGGGAATGGTTGCCTCGTCAGGTGTGCCAGTATTATCTTGGTTGTCATACGCCCAAAGACGAAGGAGATGGTGAGGCAGAAGAGTACTAGCCTGTTCTCGCGCATCAGAGTAGAGTAAGGCGAGTAGAGCCAAGCTCCTATTGCGCCCACGTAGACAAGCATAGGCGTCCACTCGAGGAATACTGGGGCCACCGGGAGGTTGCGTGCCTGTCGAGCTCTGACAACGTTGTAGACACATGCTGGTAGATGGGCGACGAAGAAGGTGAACAGTAACATGGGTATCCAGATGTCGATCACCGAAGCGCTTCCAAAAACATCTGGTCGATCGATGAAGCCAGTGATAGGTTGAGTCCATATCTGTGGACCGTAATAGCCCGAGGTGATCATGCAAATGCATGCCAGGATAAGACCTTCTGTTCGACTGTTAGCGATCTGAAGCAGCGAATCTGATCAGGTCTCTAACCTGTTGGGCCATTGAAGTAGCCAAGGTAGAGAGTATGCGTATGGTAAGTCTCCCAAGTTGATAAGAACATTGGTAGACAGGGGATGATAGCTGTAAAAACCCCTTTATGGGAGGATCCTAGGCCCATGACCGCCGTCTCGCACAAACTTGCCAACGTGCAATTCAAGGAGTCAATGCCGTGGCTGTACGACCGTTAGCACTGGTGCTCGATGCACACGATCTTGAAACGCACTCGAATAGCTCCCCTAGACCACTGGATTGCCCTGTCCTCCGAGCTTGCTTCCCATCGATGTTATCCATAGTCGAGTACCTATGACAGATTTTGCGATCAGTCCGAGACTTCCACAATAATGCCAGTCGCCCGCTCGCGCCTCACATCCATAATCCCAAGGCAAAGCTATAATAGAGCCATGGCGGACCCTAGGGCTTGATTCAGCTTCCTAGGCCACATCCGCTAAGGGCATGTCGCTCAAAATGGATAGGGTCGTCCTACCGGTCCCACCAAGTCCGGCATAAATATCTCCAGGCAGGCGACGTTGGCTAGTATGCATGCAAACCCGAGCAGGGTGACCATGTTCGGTGCGAGCCATAGTGGCAGCAACTTGACGGCGGCGTTCCACTATCCCTTTATTGTTGGCGGGCTCCTGCCTCTTCCGCGACCCCGGATTTGGGAACGTACGTAGTGTTTCAGGATGTATTTGGAGATTAAGGACTTGTCAACGCTGGAGTACTTGTAGGATTTAAGGTGCACAAGTGCATCCTCGGACACACACTCGTGGGCTGCTGTACCTGAGAGTGTTCTCAGCTGGCGCCATGAATCAAGCAGCACTGTAATGTACGTTAGATGTGTGAAAAGCCAAACGAACATACTCTTGCCCTTCATCTTTCGTGTCCAATTGGGCTCTGATCTTCCTCAATCGACAGAAAAATATGAGTCCAGAAGGATCGATTCTATATAATCACGGGTTGGAGATGCCAGCTTTTGTCATTGGCGTAAATACCGTAGTCACCATCTTATGTATAATATTTCATTGGTCGAAGGAGCGAATCAAGCTTGATTCGATCAGGGTTAGACAAAACCCTAGGATCGGGTGTGCAATTACCAAAACCGAATGTGCGTAGAATAATTCCCCATGTATAAGAAGGATCAGCTATGCTCACATCTGATCATTGTGAGATTTGGAGGAGCGAACAGCAGATCCGGTTTGCTTCGATGCGTTGGCATAGAATGCATAGAATGAAGACAACCGGAACTTAAAGTTACCTCAAGATTCAGAATGTGGTTCCCCCCTTGCCTCAGTACTCAGACCTGGCTGCAGAAAAAACTTTGAACCCTAAAGTGAGCCCTAAATACTCGCTTAAGTTAGGGCGGCGCTAGGGTTGAAGCTAGACGATAGCTTACCTTAGCGGTTCATGCGGGCGATTTTTAAGGATTACAATAGTATCGCACTAGGTATCTTACGTGATTATCCTTATAACACTCTTTTACGTGTTACAATTAATAGTATGATTAATGTAATCGCTTTGTTCAAGATAAATTGCTCGTAAATACAATTGTTAAAACAATATACGTTGTTACTATGCATAGATAACTAAAGAAAATTGCAAGAAAAACGTTAATAATTGGTAATAATTGAAATATAATACTAGTTGTCGAGAAAATAAAGATTATGTAATTAAATAAATTAAGTTTTATTGTTAGAAACGCTTGACGTAGTTAGTTAGATAACATAATTAAATCATGCCTAAGGTTCGAATCTCGCGACAATGGAATTTTTAACATTTTAATTTTATTCTTTTGTAATCTTTGTGCATGCCTTGCAAGATTTGTGCAAACGTATAGCACTCTAATGTATATTACGACCCTAGTTCGTTATAGCTAATATATACTCTACAAAGTAGTCTATAGCATATAGCACAATTACTTGCATGTTTAACGATTTAACAAATAAGCATTGTTCGACACACTAATAAGTGAGTTCGACATGTTCGACAACGAACAAAGCGAACAAAGTTTAACATGTTCGACAACGAACATAACAAACAAGAAGAATCTCTTTAGTATATAGATTCTTTAGATACGACTTTCTTATAAATTGTGTTTAACTTATTTATTAAGTTATTCTCTATTATAGATACAAGCTACAAACTTTTGTTATTAAGTGATTGCTTGCATTGTCTAAAGACGTCTACAAATCTCTTTAACATTATTAACTTATTTTGATACTTTAGTCGCCTAGATAGCAATGTAACACTTTAAACATTCTAAGAATGTCTATATTAAATCAACGCATCTCTATTTTAAACATTAGCTCATTAGCATTATGTCGACTCTCTATTAATAAAAATGACAAGATTAGAATAAATAAATCTAACATCTACTATGAAGATCGCATCGATCTAAAGAACTAACTTATATAAATAAATATTTATTTTATTTTCTATTCTATTTTAACGAACAAAAAGACAATTTTTGCATTAATATTTCTTAAAGAAAGAGCTTAACATTAGCTTAAGTTAAATTTACGCAAATATTTAGAAAATTATGACAAAAATCTTCGTACAATGTTCACGAACTTCGACAACTTTAAAAGAGAGCTTCGAAGAATCTTTAAAATATTTAACGAAAAACAAATTGCAAAAAGAGTAATTTAGCATTTAATTTAACGAATTTTTGCAATAGACTACGCAACTAGATTTCAAAAGTATGTCAATTTAATTAAATAAAACAATGTCGCACTTATAACAATGTTTCGACGAGATTTTAAGAACAATCTAAAGAACGAAATTATGCGTGATAAGAAAACTCTTAACGACATGTTTAATTTTATCGAAATAGTTATCGATTTCGACGACAAACTATATAAAAGAGCTATGAAAAAAAGATATAATTAATTTCGAAAAAGGGCAAGAATCTTCTTTGAACTAGCGATCGAATATTAGTAGAAAGAATCTTATTTTAATTAAAAGTACAATAATCTTAATTATTGTAAGCTTGCATCTATGAAATTGAATTTTATTTAACAACGTAAAAAGAATTTTTTTAGAAAAAAGCAAAATAACAAATTCTAGAAAACGTGCTATTTATGTGACAAATTAAGTCACTTCGCAAGAGACTATTAATCACGAAATTTAATGAATCGCTAGCAAATCAATGCTATGTTAAGAGAGATACTTAATAGTTAGAACGACATTAAGAAGCAAATTGACACAAAGACGAACATTCTCGAAACTAAATTAAACGACAACTACTATTTGATAAAAAATCTAAATTAATTATAGAAAGTTCTAAATGAAATATTATTAAACAAGGCATTCGCATCTACGCAAAAAGTTAATCAAATACTTAATGAAACTATAAGAGCGAAACGATTAAGAACATTATATTCTTATTTAGCAACAAACTTAGACGACAAATATAACTAAAAAAATTTTCACGAATATCTAGACAACATTACGAAACATCTTAAGACTTTAGTTAGTTCATCGAAGAAACGACAAATTAATTAAATCATAAATAAATGCGAGAAAGCGCTAAAAAGCGACGCCACTATAAAAAAAGAAATTTTTGACAAAATTGAACAACAATTAAGTAATGTGAGTTTATCTAAAAAAAAGATAAAGAAAGCAAAGAAATATGCGACATTTAATTGAACAAAATGTTATAACGACTTATGCTAAACTTATCTAGAAAACAAAGAAGAAATTAATTGATTTTTTAGAAAGTTAAAATTATTAATTTAACATAAAAAGAAAGCTTAGCGCAAACAAACGCTTAAAGTAGAAATCGCAACACAAAAACAAAAAAAAGTTCAATTTTTTTAATAAAGAGCATACTAGAGAAATGCAATATGTTAGCCCAATAGTAGCAATTAAACTTAATAGCATATGTATGATGTTTTATCACATTAATTAAGATTAATAATTGTTAATTTATTGCAATGATTAATTTTAGTGCAATAAGTAATTTTATAATTAAAGCTTTTATTAAAAGGAAAGAATACTTTACTTAAAAAAAGCTTAACGTATACAATCTAATAATTGTAGATAAAAACTCATTATTCGACGAAAATGAAAAAGTGAACAAAGAAACGAAGTTATTATCGATAGCTATTTAGCAACATCACGAAGAACTAATCTTTAATATAGTAAAAATAGTTATTTATAATATCGTTTTAGAAATGCTTTAATTGAAGCAACACAATCTAGAAGTTAATTAGAATACACAAATACTTAAATTTGCGCAATGTGATTACGTAATTCACATTTAATCTACGCATTAACAACGTTTAATAATAGATAAAAGAACGAATTAAAAATTGATCGCAAGCAACGAACTTGCATTTTTGCAAAAAAACGATTTAACAAAGTTTAATTTAATAGACATTAACAAAGATTAATTAAATTATAAAGTCAAAGTAAATGAAGAAAATTACGAATTTTTTAAAAGCTTTGAACTATTTAGTATAACGAAGAAATTGCTAAAGCACGTATTACGAATATACAACAATTAAGAGCATCTATTTTAAGAAAAAAAAACGACAAAGATTCTTTCTAAACATTAATCGTAAAATTACGAAATTAAATTTAAATTAAGCAAGCAATTTACGTTTAAACTTATATATATTTTATTCAAGAAAAAGTTCGAAGTACTTCGCAAATATCTAGCAAAAAAACGAAAAAAAAGAATTTATTAAAAAATTCTAATCACAAGTAGAATACTTAATTCTCTTTATATTAAAGAAGAATAAAATTCTTCGTTTATGTGTCGATTACTAGAAGCTAAACAATATTACGATTAAGAATTAATACTTACTACTTAATATTAACGAGCTTCAAAATCGACTATTCGAAGCAAAATACTTTATTAAATTAGATTTATAAGAAGCGTACAATTAGATTAGAATAAAAACAAAGAAAAAATAAAAGATAATTGTTCGTATACGATATAAATTATACAAATACACAATAATGTTGTTCGAATTCACAAACGTCTTAACAACGTATTAAGAAATAATTAATAATATATTACAACAATATTTGAATCAATTTGTCATAACATATTTAAACGACATAATAATTTATTCGAAAATTTTAAAAAAGCATGTTAGTTATGTTTTCAAAGTATTAGAATGTCTAAACATGAAAAACTTACATTTTAAGTTAAAAAAATGCGAATTTTATTAAAAGAAAGTTAATTTTCTTAAATTTGTCGTTGAACAACATGAAGTACGCATGAATTTTAAAAAGCTACGAACAATTAAAGAATAAAAATCATCAACAAATATTAAAGAAGTACAATTCTTTTTAAATTTTATAAACTATAATAAGAAATTTATTAAAAACTACTTAGCAAACGTAATATTATTAACGAATTTTATATAAAAAAATACGTCATAATTATAAGAATTCGCAAAAGAGAAATTATTTTAGAATCTTAAATTAAAATGCTTAAAGAAGCTAGTATTAAAGATGTATAATTTGCGATTATTAAATAGAATTAAAATTGACGCATTAAATCTAGTTATCGATGCATGCTTTAATTAGAGACATGAAGATATATAACATCTAGTAACATATCTTTCGAAAAAACTTTTGTTAGCTAAACAAAACTATAACGTTTACGATAAAAAACTATTAACTATAGTAGTTTTCTTGAAGTTATAAAGAGTATACATAAAAGAATTATTAAAACTTACAATTCTTATAGATCACAAAAATCTTGTGCATTTCACTACTATTAAATAGTTTAATAAAAGATAAATGCGATAATTAAAGAGACTTAAATAGTACAAGTTTAAAATACAATATATCTTAGATAAAGATAATAACAAAGTAGACGCATTTAACAAAAGAAATAATTATATAAAAACGAAAAAATCGTTTAATTACAACATACTTAAAATCAATTAAAATAAATTATTATTAACAAACAAATACGAGCTAAATGCTACACTACGAATACTTCAAGATAATATAGAAAAGTTTTTAATAAAAAAAGAAAAACTCTAGATATTTATTAATAAGATCGACGAATATATAAAGAAATATTATAACGAATCACTACAAAGACATCTAAAAGTAATTAAAATTCTTTAGTTTTTACGTTAACATTGTTAGTTTTCACAAATAAAATAAGTTGTCGAAACATACATCAAACGATGCCTTAATTATTAGCAAAACAAACATAATACATACGCGAATTATAACGAAATCTAATATTAGAAATTACTTAAATCGTTATAAGATAAAGTTACGATAAACTTTATTATTAAGTTGCTTAAATCGACGAATTTAGTAATTAAAGACAAATATAATTTGATACTAGTAATGATTAATAAGTTTATCAAGTATTTACATATTATTGCATGCAAAAAGAAGTTTATCGTAGAACAATTAAAATACATTATATTGAATCGATTTATATAATATCACGATATACTTTAAGAACTAATTAGTGATAAAGACAAACTCTTTACGTTTAATTATTAAAAGACGCTTCTCTTAATGTTAGATACAAAACTTCGAATGTCTATTGTCTATTACTTAATTATAAATGATTAAACAAAAAGAACAAATTAGATTCTTAAGCAATATTTAAGATACTACGTCAACAATATTTATAACAATTAAATATTACTTTTATCTATAATACAATTAACACTCAATGCAAAGATCTTAAATATCACAAAAATAACTTTATTCTTCGTTAACTATAGCAAGAAATCGAAACTTTTTAAAAAAAAGCGTACGCATTTGTTTGCGTAATTAGTTATTAAAAGAGTAGCAACACTAAAAAAGATACACAACAACATCTTAAAAATGCAAGAAAGATTAATTAAATATTAAAATAAAAAACGAAAAACGACATCTTAATTAAAAGAGAGAAATAAAATATATTTTTTTATAAAAAATCTTAAGACAAGAAAGTTAAGCAAGAAATTAAATCATGTCAAAGTCGAATCGTTTCTCGTTAAGAAAATCAAAAAATTAATTAATTACGAACTCGACTTATCTAAGAACGTCAAAGTATTTCTAGTATTTTATATATTATTGTTAAAATTAATCGACTCAAGTACGTCTATACAAGAAACATTTTATTATAAATTATAAGAAGAAAATCGATTTAAGATTAAGAGAATTTTAAAATAGCAAAATCAACAATATTTTATAAAGTGAAAAAAATACTTTACGACGAAAAACACGTAGAAATCAACTAGCAATCTCGACGATTACGATACTTTTATCTAGAAATTTCATTAACGTTCGAAAAATCGTCTAGCATAGCAAGAGAAAATTAAATGATAAAAGATGTCTTAATTAAAACATTCGCAATAAAACAATTCGACGATTTTATAACATTTAACTTCTTTATATTAAACAATAAATATTGTGTTTTTCGCTTTATCTTTGCATTGACTTTCTTTAGCATTTTTTTATTATAAAGCAATTGCGTAATTATAATTATTAATACGATTTTATTCTTTGTTACTTTAGAGAACAAATTTTTTTTAATATAATTTAAAAAAGTTTACGACATATTTATATACGATTTGTTCGCACAAATACATTCTAAACACTTTAAATAAAATAACGAATCTTTTATAGTAATGTAAGGCTTGCTAGTACAATAGCAACGTTTACAAACGAAATTGTTACGACCCTAGCTCGTTATAGCTAGTATATACTCTATAGAGTAGTCTATAGCATATAGCACGATTATTTGCATGTTCGATAACTTGGCAAACGAACATTGTTCGACACACTAATAGGCGAATTCGACATATTTAACAACGAACAAAGCGAACAAAGTTCGACATGTTCGACAACGAACAAAGCGAATAAAATTCGACATGCTTAACAACGAGCTTAACGAACAAAAAGAATCTTCTTTAGTATATAGATTTTCTAAATACGATTCTCTTATAAATTGTATTTAACTTAAGATAAGTTTTTATTTATTGTTATCGCTACATTTAGTTGCAATTCTTGTTATTAAATAATTGTTTACATTGTTTAAAGACGTCTACAAATCTCTTTAACAATACAATTCTCTCTAATATTTTCTAAGATTTCTTAGAAAATAGTAGCGTAACACTTTGAACACTTTAAGAATGTCTATATTAGGTCAACGCGTCTCTACTCTAAGCACTAGCTCATTAGCATCACGTCGACCCTCTATTGGGGAAGATAACAAAATTAGGATTAATAAACCTAATATCTATTATGAAGATCGTATCGATCTAGAGAACTAGCTTATATAGATAAATATCTATTTTATCTTCTATCTTGTTTTAGCGAACAAAAAGACGATTTTTGTATTAACATTTCTTAAAGAAAGAGTTTAGCATTAGCTTAAGTCAAATTTACGCAAATACTTGAAAAACTTTAACGAAAATCTTCGTACAATGTTTACGAACTTCGACAATTTTAAAAAAGAACTTCGAAGAATCTTTAAAACATTTAATGAGAAACAAATTGCAAAAAAAGTAATTTAGCATTTAATTTAACGAATTTTTGCAATAGATTACGCAACTAGATTTTAAAAGTATGTTAATTTAATCGAATAAAACGATGTTGCATTTATAACAATGTTTCGACGAAATCTAAAGAACAATTTAAAGAACGAAATTATACGTGATAAAAAACGCATTAACGACATGTTCGATTTTATCAAAGTAGCTATCAATTTCGACGACAAGTTATATAAAAAAGCTATGAAAAAAAAATACGATTAATTTTAAGAAAGAATAGAAATCTTTTTTGAACTAGCGATCAAATATTAATAAAAAGAATTTCGTTCTAATTAGAAGTATAGTAATCTTAATTATCGTAAATTTGCATCTATAAAATTAAATTTTACTTAATAACGTAAAGGGAAGAACTTTAGAGAAAAGCAAGATAACAAATCTTAAAAAACGTGCTATTTATGTGGCAAATTGAGTCACTTCGCAAGAGATTATTAATTACGAAATTTAATGAATCGTCGATAGATCAATGCTATGTTAAGAGAGATATCTAATAGCTAGAACGACATTAGAGAGCAAATTGACACAAAAGCGAACACCTTTAAAATTAGATCGAACGACGACTACTATCTAGTAGAAAACTCAAATTAGTTATAAAAAGTTCTAGATAAAACATCATTAAGCAAGGCATTCGCATCTACGCAAGAAGTCAATCAAATACTTAATGAAATTATGAAAGCACAACGACTAGAAACGTTATATCTTCATTTAACAACAAACTTAAACGACAAATACGACTAAAAGAACTTTTACGAATGTCTAAACAACATTACGAAGCACTTTGACGCTTTAGCTAGTTTATTAAGAGAAAGAGAGATAAATTAAATTGTGAATAAATGCAAGAAAGCGCTAGAAAGCGACGCCACTATAGAAAGAGATATTTTCGAAGAAATCGAACGACAATTAAGCAATATAAGTCTATTCTAAGAGAAAATAGAGAAGATAAAGAAACACGCGACACTTAGTTGAACAAAATGTTATAACAACTTATGCTAAACTCATCTAGAAGACAAAGAAGAAGTTAATTAGTTTTCTAGAAGATCAAAGTCATTAATTTAGCATAGAAAAGAAGCTTAGCGCAAGTAGATGTTCGAAGTAGAAGTCGTAGCACAAAAACAAAGAAAAGTTCAAATTTTTTAGTAAAAAACATATTAAAGGAATGCAATATGTTAGCCCAACAATAGCAACTAAACTTAATAGCACACACACAATGTTTTATCACATTAGTTAAGATCAATGATCGTCGATTCATCGCAATGATTAATTCTAGTGCGATAAATAATTTTATGATCAAAGCTCTTGTTAAGAGAGAAGAGTACTTTACTTAAAAGAAGTTTGACGCATACAACCTAATAATTATAGATGAAAACCCATTACTTGACAAGAATAAAAAAGTGAATAAAAAAACGAAATTACTATCGATAGCTATTTAACAACATCACGAGAAACTAACTTTTAATATAGTGAAAATAATTATTTACGATATTGTTCTAAAAATGTCTTGATTGAAGTAACACAATCTAGAAGTTGACTAGAATACACAAGTACTTAAATTTGCGCAATGTGATCACGTAATTCACATTCAATCTACGCATTAATAACGTTCGATAATAGATAAAAAATTAAATCGAAAATCGATCGTAAGTAGCGAGCTTGCATTTTCGCAAAAAAACGATTTAACAAAGTTTAACTTAACAAACATTAATAGAAATTAGTCGAATCACAAAGTTAAAGTAAATGAAAAAAATTACGAATCTTTTAGAAATTTTGAACTATTTAGTATAGCGAAGAAATCGCTAAAGCATGTATCACGAATATATAACAATTAGAAGCATCTATTTTAAGAAAAGAAAACAATAAAGATTCTTTCTAAACATTAATTGTAAAATTACGAAATTAAACTTAAATTAAACAAGCAATTTACGTTTAAACTTATATATACTTTATTTAAAAAAAAGCTTGAAGTACTTCGCGAATATTTAACAAAAAATGAAAAAAAAGAATTTATTAGAAAATTCTAATTATAGGCAAGATACTTGATTCTCTTTGTATTAAAGAAGAATGAAACTCTTCGTTTATGTGTCGATTACTAGAAGCTAAATAATATTACGATTAAGAATTGATATTTACTACTTAATATTAACGAGCTTCAAAATTAACTATTTGAAGTTAAGTACTTTATTAAATTAAACTTACAAAAAGCGTACAACTAGATTAGAATAAAAATAAAAAAAGAGTGAAAAACAACTTTTCGTATACGATATAAATTATACAAATACACGATAATGTCGTTCGAACTCACAAACAACTTAACAATGTGTCAAGAAATAATTAATAATATATTACGACAACATTTGAATCGATTTGTCATAGCATACTTGAACGACATCATGATTTATTCGAAAACATTAAAAGAGCATGTTAGTTATATCTTCAAAGTATTAAAATGTTTAAATATAAAAAACTTACATCTTAAATCAAAGAAATACGAATTTCATTAAAAGAAAGTTAACTTTCTTAAATTTGTCGTTAAACGACATGAAATACGCATGAATCTTAAGAAATTACGAGCAATTAAAGAATAAAAATTATTAATAAATGTTAAAAAAATACAATTCTTTCTAAGTTTTATAAACTATAACAAAAAGTTCATTAAAAACTACTTAATAAACGCGATATTATTAACGAATTTTACGAAAAAAAATACGTCATAATTATAAGAACTCGCAAAAGAAAGATCATTTTAAAATCTTAAACTAGAATGCTTAAAAAAGCTAATACTTAAGATGTATAATTCGCAATTATTAAGCAAGATTAAAATTAACGCATTAAATCTAGTTATCGATGCATGCTTCAATTAAAAACATGAAAACATATAACATCTAATAACATATCTTTCGAGAAAACTTTCGTTAATCGAACAAAATTATAATGTTTATAATAAGAAACTACTCGCTATAGTAGTTTTCTTAAAATCATGAAGAATATATACGAAAGAATCGTTAAAACTTACGATTCTTACAAATTATAAAAATCTTGTGCACTTCACTATTATAAAGCAATTTAACAAAAGACAAATGCGATAATTAGAAAAACTTAGATAATACAAGTTTAAAATATAGTATATTTTAGACAAAGATAATAATAAAGCAAACGCACTTAACAAAAGAAATAATTATATAGAAACGAAGAAATCGTTTAATTACAATATACTTAAGATTAACAAAAACGAATTATTATTAGCAAACAAATACGAGCTAAATGCAACACTACGAATATTTCAAGATAATACGAAAGAGTTTTTAATAAAAAAAGAAAAACTTCAAATATTTATTAATAAGATCGACGAATATATAAAAGAGCATCATGACAAATCATTGCAAAAACATTTAGAAATAACAAAAATTCTTTAGCTTTTACGTCGACATTGTTAGTTTTTACAAATAAGACAAGTTATTAAGATATACATTAAACGATATCTTAGCTATTAATAGAACAAACATGATACACATGCGAGCTATGGCGAAATCTAATATTAAGAATTACTTAAATCGCTATGAAATGAAGTCACAATAAACTTTATTATTAAGTTGTCAAAATCGACGAATCTAGCAACTAGAGACAAATATAATTCGATACTAGTAATAATTAATAAGCTTATTAAGTACTTATATATTATCGCATGCAAAGAGAAGTTCATCGCAAAACAACTAAAATACATTATATTAAATCGACTTATACAATATCACGATATACTTAAGAAATTAACTAGTAATAGAGACAAGCTTTTTACGTCTAACTATTGAAAGACGCTTCTCTTAATGTTAGATACAAGACTTTAAATGTCTATTGTTTATCATTTAATTACGAATGATTAAATAGAAAGAATAAATTAGAGTCTTAAACAATATTTAAGACATTACATCAACAATACTTATAGCAATTAAGTATTACTTCTATCTATGACACAACTAATACTTAATGCTAAGGTTTCGAATATCACTAAAATAACTTCATTCTTCGCCAACTATAACAAGAAATCAAATCTTTTCAAGAAAGAGCGTACGCATTTGTTAACATAATTAGTTATCGAAAGAATAGCGACGTTAAAGAAGATACACGACAATATCTTAAAAATGCAAAAAAGATTAATCAAATATTAAAACAAGAAACGAAAAACGACATCTTAGCTAAAAGAGAAGAATAAAATATATCTTTTTACAAAAAATTTTAGAACAAGAAAGTTAAATAAGAAGTTAAATCATGTCAAAGTTAAATCGTTTTTCGTTAAGAAGACTAAGAAATCAATTAATTATAAACTTGATTTATCTAAGAACGTTAAAGTATTTCTAGTATTTTATATATTATTGTTGAAACTAGTTGACTCAAATACGTCTATATAGAAAACATTTCATTATAAATTATAAAAAGAAAATCGATTTAAGATTAAGAGAATTTTAGAACAACAAAATCAACAATATCTTATAAAGTGAAAAAAGTACTCTACGACAAAAAACACGTAAAAATCAATTAGTAATTTTGACGATTATTATGCTCTTATTTAGAAATTTCATTAACGTTCGAAAGATCATCTAGCATAGCAAGAGAAAATCAAATGATAAAAGATGTCTTAATTAGAGCATTCGCAACAAGATAGTTTGGCGACTCAATAACATTTAACTTCTTTATACTAGACAACAAACATTATGTTTTTTGCTTCGTCTTTGCATCAACTTTCTTTAACATCTTTTTATTGCGAAGTAATTGCGTAATTACGATTGCTAATACGATCTCATTCTTTATTACTTTAAAGAATAGATTTTCTTTAATATAATTTAAGAAAGTTTACGACATATTTATATACGATTTGTTCGCGCAAACACATTTTGAACACTTTAAATAAGATGACGAATCTTTCATGACAATGCAAAGCTTGCTAGTATAGCAACAACGTTTATAAACAAAATTAACAAATATTTTGTAGCAATCTATTTTAAAAGCAAGACGAATACGATTTTGATAAAAAGACATAACATGTAAGCATTCGCTTTTTAAGACAAAAAAGTTTGAAAAAGAGAGATAGTGTTACGATCCTAATTTGTTACAACTAATATATACTCTACAAAGTAGTTTGTAGCATATAGCACAATTACTTGCATGTTTAACAACTTAACAAACAAACATTGCTTAATACGCTAATAAGCGAGTTCAACATATTTAATAACGAATAAAACGAACAAAGTTTAACATGTTTAACAACAAACAAAGCGAACAAAGTTCGATATGCTTGACAACGAACTTAACGAACAAAAAGAATCTTCTTTAATATATAGATTCTCTAAATACGACTCTCTTATAAATTGTGTTTAACTTAAGATAAGTTTTTATTTATTGTTATCGCTACATCTAGTTGCAACTCTTGTTATCAAATGATTGCTTACATTGTCTAAAGACGTTTACAAATCTCTTTAACAATACAATTCTCTCTAATATCTTCTAAGATTCCTTAGGAAATAGTAGCGTAATAGAAATTAACAAATGTTTCGTAACGATCTATTTTAAAGACAAGACAAATATAATTTTAATAAAACAATATAACATGTAAGTATTCGCTTTTTAAGACAAAAAGATTTAAAAAAAATAATAATGTTACAACTCTAGTTCGTTATAGTTAATATATACTTTATAGAGCAATTTGTAGCATATAGTACAATTATTTACATGTTTGACGACTTAATAGACGAACATTGTTTAATACGCTAATGAATAAGTTCGATATATTCGACAACGAATAAAGCGAACAAAACTTGACATACTCGATAGCGAACATAACGAACAAAAAGAATTTCTTTAATATATAGATTCTTTAGATACGACTCTTTTATAAATTGTGTTTAATTTATTTATTAAGTTACTCTTTATTATAGATACAAATTGCAAATCTTTGTTATTAAGTGATTGCTTACATTGCTTAAAGACGTCTACAAATCTCTTCAATAGTATTAATCTATTCTAATACTCTAGTTGTCTAGATAGTAGTGTAACAACGTACTATAAAATCTCTATAATAATAAATAGAATGTTAAATTCAATAGTCTTATACAAATTTGCACGTAACTCGCTTACATCTTTGCAATAAATTTTTCCTTGTAAACAAAAAAAAACTAGATGCATTTCTTATATAATCCTAAGAAATCGTTCGCTAAGATCGCTAAGATATGCGCGATAGTTTAAACTAGATTTTAGTACGCCTAGATACGTTCAAATTCGATATGAAGAATATTTTAGCGAGTTTTCAGGTTTTTTTTGCATTAGAATTATGTTTTGATGTCGACATTTACTGTTTATAGATAGTTCACACTATGTATTATAGTGCTCGTCGATCGCTCGAAGCTACTACATTATATCTTGTAGCGTCGTTTATAAATAGTTAGGGTTTAGTCTAGGGCTTAACCTAGGGTTAGGACTTGTCGGACACAAAACATAATTCTGCAAAGGAGGTCTAAGCACTGAGGCAATTCCCCCCGGGCAACTTTTGTAAATCGATTTTTTTATTCGACATCGGATTGCAAACATCGCTAATCTCACAATATCAATGCTATTGTTTGATATAAAATAAATCTTAAACACAAGCACAATATCTACGAACATTTCTATCGTGTTTTTTTATCTCGAATTTAGACTGACCGTTCGGTTCCAACAGTTGGAACCGAATTGCATAAATTATGAAAATACTAACTATATTAGGTTAAAACTTGACCTAATTAGGTATAACTTTCGGGTCGGGTTATAGATTTTGGGGAAAAACCGACCCGAACGGTCAGTCTACTCGAATTAACATAAGGTAACACAAAAGTTATGTGCGTAATTGTGATTTTGAAGCTTCGCCTCGACACATTTTGCCAGGGGGCCTTCTACCAAGCTCATCAAGCCCCTACTAAGTCCCTACCAAGCTTCATCAAATGCGCTTTATCAGAGTCTCTCGACAGCAATAAATATGCATGATCGTATCTACAATGCTCAAATTTGATCAGAATAAATACACAAACTATTATCAATACTTTACTAGAATTTGTAGTAATTCAGATGCGTTGACATTGAGCAATTGGTGGTATTTGCAATCTGGCGTCGAAAAAAAAAATCGATTTTCAAAAGTTGCTCGAGGGAAACCACATTCTGAATATTGAGGTAAGCGTATACGCTGCCGACCAGCGGATGATTTACAACATCACGCCAGTACTTTATGCAGGAGTGGACGGGGTCGAGGCCGTCTAGGTCGTCCAGGATTACCAGTATCCTCTGGTTGCCGTCGGGTGTTGCTTTCAACCATCGTTTCAAAATGTTTACCAGATCCGTTGCGCTGACTGGGGGAAAGTAGAATGCGTTTGCACGTCGATCCTCTATTGTCGAAAGATCGTTACCAGCGTCAAAGCGCAACAACTCATGCCTTAGTTCCTCTGCCGCTTTGATGACATCCTGTTCCAGCACCCCCTCATCACTGGCACAGAGCCACAGTACGTAACCTTTTTGAACTGAGCTTCTCGACGACCGAAATACTAAGTTCTGTTTTCCCAACCCCACCGAGCCCAGATAACAGAATGCGTCGGGGCGTAGAGCCTTGCCACTCCTGATGGATGTCTCGTACGAGGCTGTCACTACCTACACATGTTGTGGTCAGCGTCGTGTCGAAGGATTATCTCAAAAAAAGAGCACTGTAGAGTTTAAAACAATGGATCAAAACTCATTCTGGGTGGAATTGAGGTTCCCACTCACCTATAAACGGACTGCAAAGCTTGGGAAGATTTACACGATAATTTTGGTGCTGAAAAGCAAGATGAGACGGGATAGACCCTGGTACGCGGCTTGCATATGGAAATGGCACGGCCATTCTTGGCTCGGCTAGCAGCAAGCAATCAGTATTTGTGTCACTGACAAAGAATATGTTAGTTGGGAACCACAACATATGATTCAGGGGCCCGTAGCACTGTGTGCCCCGTACAGGCCTTCTGTCGTCTCAAGACTTCGTCCCGATTCTATGTTCTGTGGCTTTGAGCGTCACGTTAAAGGGGAAGAACATTAGGCGGGCAACGTACAGGTTGGTCCTTGCGTATGTTCACATTGTATTTGACGGTGTCTTGCGCGATCAGCCATAGCTTTCAGGTTTGGTCCTACTCCCTCGTACGCATGATCATGAAGGCCTGAGAATTTGCATATATCGGAATGGTTGCGATCTACGTCTTGAAAGTTCTCTCTCGCCGAGCCAAGCTTGGCTGAAGTCGCGTCTACTATAAACTTCTTATAGTGAGCACTAAGCCTATTGAAAGCGTTATAACACTTACCATGTTCTTCCCGGGTATGAACGCGTGGATCTTCACGGGCATCTTTCTTCTTTCTATCAATGACAAAACCTCGAAGTCGTCCAATTGAGGCCTGAATTGATCGGAGGATAATTCAGTAATCAAAGATTTGCTTTTGAGTGATTCCAAAAGCTTGTTCCTAGGTTGTCCGGTAAAGGCGCTGCAGATATCAGCAGCAGCCTTAGCCTCCCCAACTCCTTCGCCTCCCCGGTGAGGTGTTGCGAAGAACACCAGTCCGCAAGGTGAAGCTTTCAAGCATTTGTATAGCGGATCGATTCTGGCTTCTACCAAGGCTTGTTTGACGAGCAGACCTCCCAAGGAATGAGCAACAAAGAGCAGTGGTCTATGGATTTCTTAAGCTTGTCGACGACGATTCATGAGCCTATCACAAAGCGTCCTAGCATGACTGGCAACATGGGCACTGGACGCATTGCTCAGAATGCTTGAATTGTACGCAAAAAGGAGAACCCTCGCAGACGGTAAATCCTGGCGAAGGAGAATGTCTGGCCAGAAAAGCCCTCCATCGTCCGTCCAAGTCTGTCGGGCGTGTGTTTCGATACCCTTAGGATTGAGACCATGGACAAAGACAATGTCAATGTCAGGGTGGTCAGGCGTGAACATTGGATCTAAATACTGCATGACTATCAGGCTCTGAGATGTAAAATCTGCTTCCGTCCGGTAGGAACGTATGTGAGGGGGCAAGCACTTGGGAAAGAGGATATCATAACAGGTTCCACAGTGGAGCTAGCAAGATTGGCCTTCCACGAACTGAAGTATCAGAGAGGAGAGGGGTGGGCACTTGGCTCACTGTGCTCTCATGAGTATCGGGTGGCTTATATTCGACGAGCCTCGCTAAACATTGTGATATTGAAATAGATGGCGTGCGCTCTAGCCTTTCTTATCCCTCTTGTGGAAAATTAAACTGCATGCGTGTGATACAGCTCTCCCAACCAACCATCCGTAGAGCCAATCAACACAAATTTCGCACCTTCTTCCCAGGCGTCGAGCAGCCAGTGGGCTGCTTGCCAGCCGTGCGCAACCATGTGATCGCGCCGACAGGGGAACAAGATTAACGGCCAAATGGGCGTTGTCAAAGTCGATACAGCCTTCTCATATGCCCTTCACGAAGCTCGGAGGTACTGCGGGGGGTTGAAAAGCGCGGCAGACCACGATCCTCACATGAACCATGGAACAGAAGAGATCAATTGGCCTTTCCGTCTTGGCAGATTTGGCATATCTTCTCGCAAGAATCATTCCACCGCTCGTCATCGGAAGGTCTCCATGAACAGGAAGACTGTTCTGGAGGATGGGGATATCTTCTTTGATCATTTCGTTTGTACGAAGTACGGAGTATGTGCATGGTGTCCCAGCTGAAGTGGGTTGCAGTAGCCTGAATCACAGCCTATGGTCACCAATTATCTTTTGACAGCAGTGGCTCCATCAGGCTCGAGCTGAAAACCCCGCTGATCTTCCTTCAGCAAAGGACGGGCTCCCAGTAGATGAAGGACACCTCCGATGTTCTTACAGCAAGAAGGTCATCCCGTGTCGCGATGCAGCCTTTCTTCTTCATCAGTTAGATGTATCCCCGAATGATTTTGTCGTGCACAATGCGTCATGATGGCCAGGCGTGTTATGCAATCTTCCGGCCGAACGAGCTGTTGTGGCCGCCTTGGGCAACCCCGAAACATACTCATGTCAATTGTGCTCGCATGCTGTTGCAAGACTACTGCGAGCTTGCCCTGGCATGGGCCTCAAGTGACTGTTCTAGTGAAGAATCGAGTCTCTGCACTGGAGCGGAGTCCAAGACCAACGCCTAAGCCAGAGATGCTGTTCAAAAGACAAACCCCCGGACCTGACACATGTGGCTTCATAAATGGTGATATTGGTAATATTCCTTGACCCTCGGTGTCACCGATCACTAAGAATTAGCAGGCAACCCTTTGACCTGTTCTACTCATTCTATGACATGTGTGACTAATAAAGGACTGGCTGCATTCGCATGCTGCAGTACCGCGACGAGGGGATCGAGCTCTGGTAGCTTCACTAATAGTAGCTTCTACACTACTTGCTTCGAGGATGCTTTGTATCCGCCAAACAATACCTTAGCCATCAAATCTCTTGTCCGAACATGGTGAGGCTATGTCAGACACCCCCATCATGCCTTGCTGCTAACGAGAGTAGTGTTCCTAGCTCTCCTTTTTGCCAGGAGTTTGCTTTGATTGGTCTGGGGCCCAACAGTGACAACAGCGACGGAGCCGGCGTCCTGAAGAGTTTCGAGTGCGGATCGACTCCTTTGACGCAATTTGCGGAACCTTCCTTCGTCATACCTAGTAGCTCATCCACATTTCCAACGGTCGTTTCTACTTCTACGCCGTTGGCTTCTGCGACCAGTGCCGCCGTTTCAGTCCGTTCCGCTGCAATAGAAAAAATAATGTCCTTTTCAGTATTACTGCCGCAATTACTGTTGTCATATTGTTGATACTGCTTTTTGCCTTCAAAAAATATGGAAGACATCTCCGAAATCGAATTATTGGGAAACGCTCGAGAGATCGAGAAGAGCCAGAGACACGTACGACGGCCGTGTCAAAGTCCAAGGAAGCGAATACGAAGGCTCTTGAACCTGGATCCGGTTTTTATGAGACTGGACTCAAGTCATTATCCAGCTCCGAGATTGACACATGGAAAGGCTTCCTGTCTCTGTACGGACGGCAAGGTGTATGGCTGCGAGAATTACTAATGTTGGTATACGCAATCTATTCTCCAGTTGCAAGCTTATGTGAATTCCGGCACTGGGACGACTCTGGCTTGCGTCAGCTTGTCAATCCATCCGAGGCTGATAAAAACTTCCTTGTCCTCTTGAAGGACGCGTCAAGTATCGGAGACCTCGCTGCGATGGAGCAAACATTCGTTTCTCTTGGTATGATCGGCGTCAGGTCAAGTCTCAGCCGTAGAGAGCAAGGTTCTTGGGACCCGAATAATCGATTATGGTTTGCCAGATCCAACGATCCCTATGGCGAGCCTGATAAAATCATGCTCTGCCGAGACCTACTGGCACTATACTCGTAGATTCCCGACCGAGACGTACACTTTCTAGCGGAGCGTCAGAGAGAATTATTCTACTACCATGCCCATGTCGCCATAGTATACATGTTCCGAATGGTCCAGAACAATGTTTTGGTGCTCGATGACGCAGAGGAACCCTTTCGAGACATTTTCTTCGATGTGACAGTACAAGTACTCAGCCAGCGATACCTAAGGGGGGATGACATGATCATGGGATACATGAGAGGATCTCTTCTTACCACCCTCGGCGGGTCGCAAGAGCCTGAAGTGTTCCCTCCTTTCTCCCACAAGTCGCAATTCCACTATCGACAGGTCATGTTATTTTTAGCAGATCTTAGGAAACTTGCGTCGCGAAATGATGTCCGAGCAGCGAGCTCTAGTCAGTACTTGTTGCAAGAAAAATTAGAGTATTTGCAGAACACTATTCCTAGGCGAGATGAGATCGGTCCCAAAGCTTGGGGCATGATTGGATATGCTCTGGCGGAATTGATGGACGTTGTTGAGACTGCGCATGACCAAGAGAAAGCTGACAAGATCGCGCAAGTTATGAGAGAGTGGTGCGATACAGCTTTAAAGTCCAGAACTCCCATAGAGATGGCGGCTTTATGCTCCGTACTTGTCAGACTCCGAGCATTTGACGAGCTAGATGGAATGCCGCAAGAGCATCATTTGATGTGTGGGTATTATCTTGTGCGCAACGGTTTCCAGCAACTTGCGCCACAATTCATTCTATCCGGCATCCACTATTGCGCGCAAGAGATGCCTGGGGCGCCGATCTGGAGATACTACGTGGAATTCTGGACTGTCGTAATAAATCAAGGCCAGTGGGACGAAGCAGAATCCTGGCTCTTGAGTGCATGTGAGGATTTATTGGAGAGGAACAACACTCTACCTGGCGGTGGCCTTGACATGTGGAAATACTCAGGGGAACTTGGAGAATTCACGCTGAATGTAACATCCCTCATCTCTGATTGCTACGCAGCTCGAGGCCGTTTTCTGGAAGCAGAGAATATGTTGACGAAGGCTATCGGAAACACTTTCCCCTCAAAGGATGACTTTATTAAAATTACGCGCATAGCCCTGTGGTCACATCTACTCAACGTTCGAATGGAGCTTCGCAATCTGAACAGAGCAAGCATTGTAGCGTTCACGCTATGTTGCGAGCTTCAAGAGCTAACAGCTTCCGTCTTAGGATCGCAGACAGCTTCTTGGGCCATACAAAAAATTCTACTTTGCACTAACGAGCTTGTTCGTGAGGATATGCATCTAAGGGCCCACCACATCTTATACTTGTTGAGACGACCTAGTACCTACGCCATCATCTGACGGCAATCATTGCGCCTTCGTAGATTATCTGCGTGACGATCTGATCGCCCTCATCCACCAGTGTTGGGAAGATGTAAAGTCTACATTCGATCCTAACAACACGATACGTAGAAGGCACCATCGTGTGTTAGACAGGCTAAAACCAATAGGATGCCTTACAGGTTCACTCGAGGATCTTCATACGATTGCGGATCTTCTAGCTGAGTATGGAGACAACCCACGGTCTACGCTCGATCGAGACAGCCCCACGTCTACGTTCGATCTTTACAGTGCTATAGACTATCTACCACATGATCTCAGAAGTTACCTCCAGCTCCAGAAAGACGTGATATTCACAAATGTAATTGAGGAAACACTGACCATGGAGAATTCATTGTCAGAAAAGTCGGTCTTCGTTCACCGAGCAGCACCCCCCGTCGATAATGTTCCCGTTAAGGCTGCTGACTCCCCCTCTATGCTTGAGGTTGCTCGACGCATTGTGCAAGATCATCCATACACGTTTCCTGCCCCCGCAATCAGGGCCGAAGGCATTTCACTACGTATATCAGAAACGCCAGCAGCAAAGGCTCCTTCACTCTCTGGTCTCACTCGTGTAGAGAGAGAACAGAAATTGCTGAAGGATAGAAGAGCCTTGAACTTAAGGCGACGCTACAAGAATCTTAGCACGCTGTTGAAGCTTCCGAAACCACCAAAGAGCATCCGTCATAGAATAAAACCGCTGAAGAGGGGCGAGAAGAACGAAAACATACCAACACTAGCTCGAACGAGGTTTGAACCAGCAATGGAACTTCACGAATGGGTGAGCACATCTTATACGTCCTATACACCAGTCGAGACCTTTCAAATACCAGCAATGGAAATTCAAGATTCGATGAGCACACCTTATACGTCCTACACACCAGTCGAGACGATTCCAACACCAGCATAAAAATGGCCTGATACATATTACGCGTGAACAACATCGGAAATAACATTCGCGTAATAAGGATCGTTTCCTTGCAAGTCGAATTGCCGGAGATATTTCCATGTCCGCCGAAGCATTGGTCATAGATTTAAGGGCTCGGACCTTTGGCTTACGCGATGATGCCCAAGTCATTGCAACGTCTTGCTTGAAGGGATGACGGTCGATATCGGTGTTAAGAAATTGGTAAGTTTGTGAGCTCTTGGATTTGGTTGTTATATCTAAGACAGAAACAGTAATGAATTCGAGATTCGGTTTTACTCGTTGGATCCCATCGCTGTTGAACAGATATCGTCTCCCAGACCTGTTGCAAAGTCCATATCACGAAATGACAGTGTACTAGAAGATCCCTATCCTACTGGGAATGTCAATACTGGATTGCTTAGAGAGAATCTTACCTCATGCAAGAAACCAAGCAGTCACCAGACTCAAGCGCGCCAATGAGCACTCCCGTGTCCTCGTAGTATGAATTCCAGGCTCTGGCACTGTGTCATAAGTTCAAGAAAGCTGAAGAATCTTTACAACCACGAGAGCAGGGTTAATTTTAAGAGCATTGCTTTCCGTGTCAGCCATAAAGAAACTTCAGAACAAGAGGCTGAACATGACGTTGAGCAATATGAACTGGACCTCGAAGAGAACGGGATCCAGCCTCACCCTTACCGTTTGAATTTAGGTGGTAGGAGACTTGTTGGAGAGAATGGGCTCTTCTGCCTTGTATGTGTCAACTGGCCTACTCGGCTATGAAATTCTACATACTCGTCCTGATTTAGAGCTAAAAACTCGGTCTAAGCAGCTCCTATTGCAGTTATCTCATCTCAGGCTCGCGATTGGCCCACGTTCTCTGTTCTCGATGGTTTGCATGCTTTTATCCAGCCGACACGAGTTTGTACCATGCCCTGCCTTGCAAATTGTTTGGACTCCGTTAGCAACAAATAGCAAACAGCCATATGACTTAGTTCATAGCGGAACTGAGATTATGACTTCGCTATAAGAGAGGCTCAATGTCTCAAGTGATGGAATCTGCTAAGCGCTAGAACTGGTAGCATGAGTGGTCCAGCAGAACTCTGGACATGGTAATAGGTAAACCTCTTCTGCACTGGAACTTTTGATCCCTACTATTCTTCGGCGCTCTAGTGTCGAGCACTCGCAAGATGCGTACGCAGCGCCTAATATGTTCTCGGTGTTGCTGTAACGTATCAGTCCAGGAAGAGTCTTTTTTCCATCCCATCCTCGAGTGCACCATTCAGATATATTTCGAATCATGGTTTCGACACACCTAGGACGCGTCCCTGATCGAGGAAACAATTCTGGCTTGCTCCGGTCGAATGCTTGAAGATACTTCAGATTCAGCACACTAAGGACGCGTGCGTTGCTAGAGGAAAGTGCCTCCACTCAACAATGAGGAGAAACACTTCCAGAAATATCGACACGGTTCCCAGAGATCAACACGGATAGAAGACGGACTACTATATATACCTCTCAAATAATCTTGCAGATTTCTCTCCCTCTTCTACATTGACTCCATTCCCATCATTAGTTTACACCCGATTATATTAAATACTTCAATCATCCATCCTCAAGCCTTACGTTCCTCAACCGTCCTCTTTTTGCATCGTTCTTGTGTCAAACCTTTCATCAAAGTAACCAGCTTCATTCCAATATGCCCGCCGTAATTCAACGGGGTCGCATCGAATATCTCAAGGACGTTGACATCAACAACCTCAAGCGCCTACCAAACGAAAACAAGCAGCTCCGCGAGAAAATCCAAATTCAGGAACTCCAGCTTGCCGAAAAGAGCAAGTAAGCCCACGATCTGCAAGTCGAGCTCGCTTCCGAGTGTGGCTTAAGGCAGGGCGTGGAACTCGGGGTGAGATTAGCTCTACAAGCACAAGCACAAGCGCAATTGATCACCAGTGGCATCGGAGCTGGATATCAACAGATTCAACCTTGGGAGAGGAAGTATCTCGAGCCCATGGATCAAGGGCGTTTCGAGAGTGACAGCCTATCGTCCTGCGGTCGGTAGGTCTTAATGATCGTCAACTTCTATTTAGGGCAAGCTGATAGTTCGGAAGCAGGTCGGTGAGACCCTCGAGCTCTGTCTCGGTGCAAGGATCGCAGCCTCGAACAGCCCGGTCATCGGTGTCTCGCGCGACAGTCTGACGTTCGTCGGTGGGACCTTCGAGCTCAGTCTCGGGGCAAGGAGCGCAGCCTGAAATATTCCTCTCAGCAGTGTCCCGAATGTCAAGGTAGGAGAGCTCACACCTTACATGTACGCTTGCTAAAATCCACTTTCCTATCCAGCGTTACCTCAGCTTCGAAAAGCCTGCACTCCAGCCGCTTCCCCAAGCCACCGCGGCACACTCATTCGGCAGCAAGTGGCATTGATGGTTCTCGACGGTATGTCAGCGTACTATATGTACTCAGGGTTACCAAGGGTCTAGTAGCTAACGCAAACACTAGGAGCATCTCCGATAACACTCGGACGCCAACCCCTCAATCTGCATCGGTCTTTTCCGTAGATCGAAGGGTGAGCTCGCTGCCGGAGAGTCGACGCTTCAGATCAGTGATCGGAATTATAGCGACGATCCCATAGAGATCCAACATCAAATACCTAAAAGAAGGCAGAAACTCGTGGGCGAAGTGGAAGAAGGTGGAGGACATTGAAGGGGTAGAACAAGGCGTAGGAGTGCTTCCTGGGCATGTGTGTAGGTCCATATAAGAATATTCAGCAGAGGGGAAGCGGCGAAGTATCGTTTCGTCTACGACTGGCTTGTCATCATTCCCGGACCAGGACTGGAGACAACTCTGTCCTACCCACCGGCAAAATTGTTCCCTTCAAGGGCTTTTTAGACCAACGAGTTGGAACATCTTTCAAACCGATCAAGTGAATCGATCAGTCGTGAGTCAATGCTGAAATCGCAAATCAAGAGGATATACCATCAAGCTCGGCAAGAACTCCAAAGACAGAGGAAAGGGTTCCCCAGGCTTCCCAGGCAAACGACTAGCCATTCTTGCCGATGCATGGGAGACCAAGTGTACGTTGGCCACACGCCAATCCTGGAGACGCTATCCTTATATGCAAGCTCCTTGTAGTCGGGATAGGTCATGCCGCCATTGCAAATGCCAGACGTTCCACCATCAATTCACTTTTGTCATCGGTTTACAGAGCTTTCACAATGTCAAAGATTGGTACTATGATTCAAGGATTGCACTAGATGTGTCTAAGCTGGATGACAGAGGTATTACGGTTACCGCATTGCCGATCTTCACTTTGACCGCATCGATGCTTAGAGTTCCGCCGACGTCCTGCTCTTTGAATGTATCTTCCAGCTTTGCTTCCTCCTCTGGCCCGTCCAGCGACCACCCAATGCTGATATGAAAGTAGCTTGAAATATCCGGCGCAGATGTTGCACTCGTTTCAGCCCTCTCGTTACTTCTTGTCTGCGGAGTCCCATTGAGGGTGCCTCCGTTGTTGTCCCTACGCTCCCTCTTCAGGGGAGAGCTTGAAGTTGAAGATGGGTGAACATCGGTATAAAGTGGAGGCTGGCCAAAGGCCTCTGCAACTGCATTTGATGCACGTAGAAGCTTGTTCAGACCGTCGTTTGTAGGTTTCTCGAGCCGCATCACCAAAAACCAACGATTGCCCTCGTAGTTGGCAAACCAGTGTAGACCATTGACTGACAGCTCAAACCTGCGAGGTCCTCAGCATAATGGTAACACCAAACCAACACCGACTTTACGTATACTGACGGTTGAACGGCCGAAATATTCAAGGCTTGCGTCAAGGCATCGATGAATGGCTGGCGGTCCTGGATCTCCAATGCCATCGATCTCGACAGACTGATATGTAGAGGAAGCCCGACGCCGACATCGCTCTCCAAGAGGCTATGGATGTGACGCCTTTCCGATGAGTTGGCGTGGTTGACACGCTTCAGAGTGCTTGCGATGTGGCTGGATTCTTGCCTCCTAGGATACCCTCCTCTCCGTCAGTCTTTCCAACCTCTCATGCCACTCGACGTGTCTACCAGGAGGACTCACACTCTAAGTAGATATGCGTTGGCCACTTGCCTGGTACATGCGGCGTTTGCCTCTGACGACCGTTATGCAGACATGGATCATCCTGGTTGCTTATTCTCGCTGCGGAGGTGTAGAGATCGTGAAAGGAGTCTGGCAAGGGCGGAAGAGTATCGAAACGTACTTCACGCTTTCTCTTGCGCGCTGAGTTGGTGGTGTTTGCATCGAACCGACTTTCCAACTCTGATTGGGCCTCCGAGTCGCTGGAACTGGAGTAGCCAACCAACGCCATCGTGATTAGTGTTGGTTATTTACCGGTAAGGAACGATCTCTGACCGTAATTACCGTAAATGAGGAGAAATCCAACCTGTAAGTATAAATAGCGCGCTAGTAGCATAAGGTCTAGTGGGAGAGTACTCAAATAGGCTTAGCGTCTTCCTTCTTCTTGTCAAAGAGAAGAAGCTTCGTTGATGGCAGTAAATCTTAGATTTGATAACAATTTATCGTTGTAAAGCATCAAATATACTATTAATAGGGCACCCCTCTACTAGTGTGTCACTGATCGTAAATGAGGATTTTCATTTATCGTCAATTACGGTAATTATCGCTAGTAAATGATGCGGTAAATGATGGATGTGCATCACTAATCGTGATCCTCGACATGTCTGAAGACGCGCAGCCGTGCGAACCGTTGAAACGGATAAGCGGTCCCCAACGCGATGACGTAGGCTGGACCGCGTGGCCGATAGTGGATAAGCTAAGCTTCCTTGTCAGCGACACCAGCTCCAGTAATACCTCCAAGAAAACCTCTGCTGCGCTCCTGCACATCTATCACATACACCTCTGAAACCTCCAACAATCACCGTATTATTCCTAGGCCTGTTGTTCCTTTTCTGCATTCAGGCGTGCCACGATCTTCCCCCATGGCTACGGATGATAAGGACTGGGTGCGTGCTTGAAGACTGCCTAGAAAGTGAATACATCCAATTGACCTTCACCAGGCATCTAAGTACCTCCTTGACCCTCTGAACGCCCCAGAACCTCATCAAGAAAGTGGTCCTGGAACGCACTACAGTTCTACTTTCGCCCCAACCAACCCTTATGCCTCATCATCTACGTCCACAGAAACGCCCCAACACTCGCAAGATAGAAAGAAAGACGCTTCAGTGAATGTCGCTGAAGCGGGCACCACCAACCGCAACCCCTACCCCAGCCCACCTAAATCTGTCAGTCCTCAGCAAAGCCGGTTCAAAGAGGAATTCGCCTCTGCCCGAAATTCAATGAGCCAAGCATCTACACAAATCCCCACGTCCACTGGCGGAGGCGCAACATCGAATGGAACTGGCCGCAACAGGAAAAACTCCCTCCCCTCTCGACACCCAGGCGATACCTCCAATCGGCCCCTCGACATCCTTCGCCACGAGACCAAAGTAGCACACCGCTCGCCTCATCTGCGTAAGAAACATTTTCCTGGCACTGACAGTATCGATACTTTGGATACTATAGGCGCGAAGTATCATCATGAAGGTCCTTACGATGCCATGCTGCTGGCACGAAACACAGACTACAAGCATAGCCCCGTGGAAGCGGTCCGAAGTACGAACGAAGAGGCTCTAAAAGCAACACCACCGGAGAAGATCCAAGACAGTTTGAGGAGACACATACCTTTGGATGGGACCGCGATCGTGCCGCCTGGGGAAAGAGACCAGCTGGGAAGGGGGTACGAGTACGAAGAAGGCACGGATATGATGAGAGAGAACGGAGGAAACTACAGGCGCTGGCCTGGAATGGTATAGCCCTCTGCCGCAAGTTCTTGATTTGCGACTCTGACTGGAAATAGACGTACCTCCCCGATGACCTCAAAGGTAAAGGCGAGCCGTCGTATTCTGTCGAGAAAGCCCTCAAAGACCATAAGCACCCGAGTCACACACGTAATACTTCCGAAGGTATTGAGATGACCTCGCCACGCACACCGCAAAGTCCACACTACAGAGACAACGTTGGCGAGGGCAGCCCAAGGCCACGAAGCATGGGGTCGAGTTCTCAACCGGCTAGTGACGGACAGCGATACAGTGAATGGGATAGTGGTCTGAGAAGGAGCGGCAGCGCGATAGGTGTAGGTGGAAGCATCAGGAGGAGGTTTGGGAGCTTGAGGAAGAAGGATGGCCATTAGGTCGGCTTTCATTCATGTCGAGAATCTTGAGAGGAGGCCTGCTAGTGATTGCTTACTCTCTCTTTAACAACCAAACTTAGAGGGACTCGCGGGCCGGGAAACACTCTGGAAGTGAAGGCACATATATGATGAGACCCATGTCGTACACCGGCCTAGCTTTGTATCATCTTCCCTGGTTCTGCTTGGCTCATAGAACAAAATCCATATTGCAAAACCATGATTGGCTCCCATACATCTTCTTGCTTCCATCAACCACTCTCAACACTCTCAATACCCTAAAGTACCTCAACAATCCCCCTAGAGCAACCCATCGCTCACTATCACTATCAACATCTAGCCCAAAACTCAATGACAAAACTCGAAGAAACACAGCTAAGCAACTCTACCTAAGTAATTCCCTACACTACCTAATCCTACAACCCGTGAACGACCCGACTCTTCAACGCTTTCACGGTCCGTTTCTTGGCGCTAATCCGACACTTTTGCGCGGCAAACCCCGACTTGGCTAGCTCCGAGCGGAGAGCGCGCCCTGGGACTGCGTTTCTCGGGTTTGACAGTACGGCGGGGTGATTTGTGGGGGAAGTGGGGACTGGGTTGGCAGGGTTTGGGAGTTGAGGTTGAGGTGTAAGGTTATTTAGGGGAAAGGGGTATGTGAGGGCCATTGGGTTGCGGAGTTTGCTTTGAGAGAGGATGTCAATTGTGCCCGGCTCTTGAGTTTCACGTTGCATGAGCACTAGGCTGTGAACGTCGGATAGAATCTAATCATTCAAGTCATAAGTCATGCTAAGTACGGCCGTTCTCACGATGGAGCCTGGGTTCGCACCACAACCGATGGAGCCTGCTGCTATCCTGTCATCCCGAGAGGATGCCCACTTTCTCCCCTACCTTCATAAGCGTCTCACACGGTTGCTCTCCGGTCGAGGCTCTAACAATATCCTCGGCGAGCATGGCACTTCCATTAGGACAGAGGACCACAACGGTGCTCCCGCCGTAATAGAATGCACCAAGACACTGTCCTCTGCTGATCTTCGACCCTGGAGCCTCGACCCCGTTCACGTACTTGATCGAGCCGACGAGCATAGCTCCGATAGCCACGATCGCGATCTTCGTAGACCGACTCTTGACAATCATGACGCTCCTTCTGTTCTCGCAGTAAACGTCCAAGGTACCTGGCTCGTTGATGGCTTGCGGGTTGACTGTGTAGTACGTCCCATCCACCTCTTTGACGCTCTGGACAATGCCGCCGGTGGGAGCATGCCAGCGGTGGTAGTCCTGCGGCGCCAAGCGAGCAATCACTATAGAGCCACCGTCGAACGTCTGTGCCAAGCCATCGTCACCGCCGAGAAGCTTGGAGACCGTGAACCCATACCCCTTGATCCAGTACTTTTGCGCGAGGTCAATTGTAGGAAAGGCAGTAAGACGGCAATCCGCAGGACTCGATATGACAAGGTCATTGTGGACGTCTGCAATCGGTCGAGCTTCAGGACGGATCTCGCGGGCAAAGAAGCTGTTGAAGTTGGGGTATTTAGCTGGGTCTGGCTCGACGAACTCGTGAAGCGTGGAGCGGATATCAAAGCTCTCAATGAAAGGCTCGATATGCGCTTTGCTCTCTGGGGAATCATATTCATGGCCCATCTTGACGCTTTGGGCTTTCAACAGATGTTCGGTTTCCTGCCATTGCAATAGCTTCTCTTGCTCAGAGCCGTAATAGAGCAGGTGCATCCCAACGCGCACGTAGAGGCTCATGGGCTCAAACTGCTTCTCGCCGGTGGCACGGTCGATGATCACGTAGTTGCCCATGTGCCAGTCCGTCTCTAGTTTCTCCAACGTCGACGCTGGGATGACCTTGGAGAGCCATCGGTGGGAGGACTCATGGGACGAGGGGCGATGTAGTGAGTCCTTCGGATCCTGGCCATGGTGCTCAGCGGATGTTGTCAGCGCAGAGAGAGCGCCAACAGTAGCCTCGAAGCCAGCCTGAGTAGGCGTGAAGTCAGGCGGAGGTTGGGTAGCCATTGTTCCATTTGTGTGAGAATGGTTCCGGGGGAAAGACTGTCTTGGCAAGCCAAGAAGTCAATCAAGGTCATGTGACCTCGTGAAATATTTCTGAAAGAGGTAGCGAAGCAAGCAATAATAACGCGTCTTGAAGAATTCCCGGTCGAAGATACTTACACCATTACCTTGGAACATGCGAAACATCTTCTCCCTCAATAGTAACAAGACATAGAGCCTTCGCTTCCACTAGGGCTCAATCAGGACTCAATCATGTCTCTCTCTCCTGACCCGCATTGCTCGTTCTGCAATAAAAGCAGTACTACCACCAAGCTCTCCCGCTGTCAGGGTTGTAACGTCGTCCTCTACTGTGGCCGCGAACACCAATTCGCTGACCGAGACGACCACAAGCGAGCCTGCAATGCCGTCAAGAGAACCCAGTCAACTATGGCCACCGAGGAACGTATATTGCGTGACAATCCTGGTGACTTAATGACGCCCCCCAATCTGTTTGAAGAACACGCAGGCCATTTTTGGGGCATACTCGATACACGAACGTATATGCGAGCTCGCTACGCGCTGGTGGAGGCTTTGTTAGAGATCGAGACCTACACTGCCGTAAATGCAGCCCATGACCATATTATGGATCTATTGCGGTTGAGTCGCAGCGATAACATGGGCGTTCGAGACTTGGTTCCCGCGTTGAAACTACGGTTAGGAAAAGACCAGGAGTGCTACGATTTCTGCGTCTGGTATGCCACAACTGGCGAAGAAGACGATTATGACTGGGCAGATCTGGACCTTCCATTTCTTGATGTCAAGAACGCCGATGTCTTCGAGCCTGTGCCCAAAAACATCCTTCAGAAATATGGAGGAGCTCTAAGCCATACTGTAGGCCTGACTTTGCTAAAGATAAAGCTTCTTTTAAGTGTGCAAGCTTTACGGAATGCGTCGATGCTAGCAGAGAAAGTGCCACAAGAGATCCTCGATGCTATCTGCTTACAGCTTGTCAGGAGCACACTCATCGCTGACCACGAGAATATTATCAACTCGAGCGATAAAACGGGACTGATCCAAAAGCTGCAAGGGCAAATCAAGATCTTGTATCGAGCGGTCGATGCTCAAAATAAGCACTTCTGGCCCGCCCTACTTAAGCCTGGTAAGCATCTGACGGCGCAGCCAGACGCGTACAGTCCTGGATCTGTGCAACATATGCAGATTGTTCTGATGTACAATTACGCTGCCTGGGCGGAGACACAAGGAGCTATTGATGTGATTCGTGTGCTCGTACAGAGGAAGATCTGAATCCACTGCTTGCACTGGGACTATCAGAGCTTTCTCATCGAGAAATTCGCAACCTTCCACCTGGTAGTATCACAGAGGATAGCCAGCCTACGTTCTGGAGGCAGCAGCTTTCGAAGAGAAGAAGGACTCGATGCAAATTTGCTCTCGGAGTGATTGAGGAAGAGAATGGTTCTTTCCTCAGTCTAAGTTTACGGCGCTAGCTTTTTGATAGAGGAGATAGCATGGCGGCTTGGAGCACTACCTGAAAGGGAAAAGACACGAAGATACTATGACGACCTGAAGCAAACCTTCAGTGCTTGCGTTCCTGTAGGCGTACTTGAATGTGGATGCCTCTTAGTGCTTCCTCGTATATGCTTGACCATTTGTTTCTCCAGATGTTTGTTCATTACAGAATACACTATGAAACTATCCTTGAGCTGTTCGTACTGGTCATTTGGTTATAATTCATCCGATAGTGCACTACTGGAGGGAGAGAGCGGAGTCCGTGTCACTGTATTTCGAAGTCGAGACTGCGACGCTGATAAACGCTGCAAGGAGTCTCACCACCCTGTTGCATGTCATAGCAGACGACCAGCCGATCTTCGTCTAGCTCTTCAAGACCTTTTAAAGCAGCCCTTGTTTCGTCACGATTGCAGTACCATAGATCCAGGGAGCCTCGAGTCAGGCAGAGTGCCTTGTGTTCGAATCATGCGGTCCCACATTTGACATAGCCGACAGCTAGGCGGAGAACTTGACGCCCCTTTCAATCACATGTTGTAGGAACTCCTCCATGTCTTTCTTCATGTCTGCCGGTCGTTCTAGCGCTGCAAAATGGCCTCCAGCTTCGTGCTGCCTGAAAAAGCTCAGGGTTCCTGTGGTTTCAACCCAGGATTTCGGGCTCGGAGAAATCTCCTTTGGGAACAGTGAATATCCAAATGGTTTCTTGACATAGAGACCTGGAGTGTTGGCACGATATTGAACACCTTCAAAGTTCTGACGATAAGGGTACAGGCATCGTGGAATGGTTTCTGTGAACCAGTATAACGAAATCGCCTCCAGGATAGTATCGAGGGATGGGTCTTCGTCACTCCATTCAAGATACTTCTCACCAATCCATGCCAGCAGAGCTAGAGGATTGCTGCTCAAGACATGACCAATCGTCGATGTGCGCGTTCCATGCTCCATTGCATACGCAGCCCCGGTCGCCATGAAAGTCTTGCCTCGCTGGATGAGTTGGCGATCATGTTCGCTGAGAGACTCTTCGGCAACGGACGCTGGAGGCTCCCTCATCGCACAAAAGTTGGTCTGCATCGCTTTGCAAGAGTCGTACTGGGCGGCCAGGATGCGGGCGACGCTGCTGCCAATGTCGCCACCTGTTGCGACGTAACCGTCACCGAAGCCAAGATTAGCCATGAGTTTGTCGAGGATACGGCTGGCATTCGATACGTCAAAGTTCGTATCTTTGGGGGGGCCTGAGGAGAATGCATAACCAGGTATGGAAGGTACTATGAGATGATAGGGAAGTGTATCTGGGGTATACTCCTCGGATGCGAGAGAAATGAGAGGAATAAATTCAAGAAAGCTCCCTGGCCTTGATGTGAGATTCATTCTTGTATGATATCTTTAGAACCTTACCAGGCCAGCCATGCAAGCTTATCACCGGGATTGCGTCTGACATCTTGGAGAACAGAGCAACAAAATGGACGTCGTACATCTCGCCCTTATCCTCGATCCGGCTCACGAAGTTCGGAAAGGAGTTGATGTGTTTCTCAAACGCACGCCTAAATATATGAAATCAGTCCCTGCAATCTGGAGACATAAGCGTGCAGCACTTAGGTTGATAGACATTCAACACTTGAGAATGACGGTCTTTAATACGGTCTGCGAACAATGTGGTCTTCGGTATAGACTTACCAGTCAAACTTGTTTAACCAATGGTCTTTCGCATTGACTATCCATGCGGACGTTACGCCATATCTGCGATCTTCTTGCAAGCTTTCATATGTTGGAGTCGCTACTTTACTATGCCTGAGAAGGGTCTTGAAAGCATCTATTTCTTCCTCTGGGACCGAGACGGTAAACGGCTTGATGGTCTGAGCCGTCGCAGGCAAGGTTCCAAAGGATTTTGCCATTATGAGAGAGCTTCAGAGTGTGCTCTTGATGCTGGTAGGGTGTTCAGGGATCGTCTTTGACCAAGTGCTGATCCCAAAGGTTTTTACAACAATCGCTGCCTATTGCCTCAGTTCTCAGAGTGAAGTTGCCAAGCCCCTGGCGGATTGGCATGCTAAGTCGCTGACTAACATCAGGAGCGCTTTCACTGGAAGGCTGCTTGTCAGCCGCCAACCCAAAGGGGCTTGGCGCGGCACGTCTGAGAACTGAGGCAAGCTGCCTAAGGTACATGTAAAGTACTCATTGAGCGCTTACTCAGCCCTAGAGTCCTTGGCGTATGCACGTTGGCCACACTAATTGGCAGAGCTTTCTGCCTTGTGAGTGACTTGCGGATATGAGGGACTCGTCGCAGAGACGCCAATATGGGTATTCTAGGCACTGAGAGCGTGCTGGTCCAAAAAGCCCGCCGACGAAGAATCAATTGCTTTGCACCTTGGAAGAAGACTTCCATGTAATGCAGATGGGCTTGACAACGGAATTGGTACCCACTGATACCAGCGCGCAGACTTTAGATCTATGGCTCATGCCAATTATCCGTGTCAGAAGAGCAAAGAGTTATTGAAGTCAGGGTTACAGTATCTGTCGACAAAAACTCTCTCATGGAATCTACGCAATAAGAGATCTCATCAAACCCTGTTCTACATTGGCTCGAACCCACTCAGTAGACTTTTAGTCTCGCTCTTTCGGGAAGCATTCCATTTCAAGTGGATCCTTGGGCGTTTTCGTACGGATTCTACCGAGTTATTTATTGTTCTTCTTGCCTTTACTTGCGATAAGCTTGCTACGTCTGGCACCGACTTGGTCGTTGTCCTCCCAGCACGTATTCGGCAAAGAAGAGCGTCGTCTGCACTAGATTTGGAAAGTTCATCTTTTTGTGACTCTTTTCCCAGCTCTTCCTTCACAAGCAGTCGAGTGGCAACGTTTCCAACTTCTAGTACCTCAACAAGCTCTTCTTCGCCAAGCAGCCGGATGACAACTTCAACGTGCTTCTCAACGTCCTCATCAGCAATGAATGCGCCCTCTTCGACTAAGAACTAAATGTTCGGCAGCGACCGCTAAAACCTGGACGCAAGCCGCAATCGCTCACCATAAGGACTTCTTCCGCTAGACACTGATCGCAACAGTGACCATGAGCGGCGTCCGCGTGAACCCGGCATCGAATTCCCAGACATGAAGATGTAATCTCTTCATCCATCTCTTGAATCTCCTGATACCGCTTTGGGCAGCTCGAGTTGTTCCGAGGAGCAGCACCTCCTATAACGAAGCTGCTGTCTCCCAGACCATCATTGTTCTTAGTCCCTATGCAACATACACCCTCTCCTATTCCAACCAAGCACGGCCAGATCAAACTCTTGATTGTGAGGTATCGTTCCTACTCGAGCGATGCCTTGCCATACATATGTACTGGCTCCTCTTTGAGGCTTTGATGCGGGGCCTCCGGTCCACGGAATGGGGGCATCCTAAAATTGCTGTGAATGCGCGTTCATTCCAACTAGACTATATTCCAATCCCTCACTTCGATTTACTCTGCCCCCGGTCAACCTCAGAAACAACTGATCAAGATCTCCGCCGTGCAACAAGTCGGTATCGGGAGCCAAAGGCCTTATCGTTCCCTTCGCGAGTCCGTTTCGTGCAATAGATATCCAATCGAGCCGGCCCCTTCGAGATGTTAATCTAGAGAGTGCCTGTTGAACTTCAAGACTGTTGAGTTCAGAAATAAGACAAAGTCTAACTACATATCATAGAAATGGACAAGATCTCCTTCCATGCCAACTTCCACACTCTTGCGAGCTCTCTGCATGGTGTTTGCGACTTTCGCAGGTCAAGGGCCTACATTCAATCACACCGAGTCTCTCTCTGTACGCGGGCATCGCCCAATAGTCCGTCTGTTACGACACTACAACCAGCCAGAAGAAGAAGCCTAATCACGAAGCCCGAGTAAAGCCGAAAAGCGCTACGATATAATCTACATTGCCCCTTCCACTTCCTCAATCTCTCTACATGTGGAAGGATTTCCCAGGCGCCGTCAAGAAAGGGTGCACCTCTCGTTTATCACCAATAGGAACATACTTAACAAAGGACTGAGAAAACAGTACTGACCCACAACCAAAAGCGGCAAAGTATTGCTCAACCAAATATCCCAAGAGCATAGCACTAGAGAACATAATACAGGATACTCAATGATCTAGCGATATTCTCCAGTCTCCGAGAAGTACACCGCGCCAGTTACCATATCATCAAGATTTTCAGGCTTCGACCACCTTCATCCCAATCCTCGATGTTTCTCAATCCAAGGTGCGATACCTCAAAACGCCCACGCCCCATTCAAACAGATCATCGTCCCAGCAAGATCCTTAGCAACAAATATGCGATGACCGAATTACAGATCCACATCCGGACCCATTCCAACCCATTCCAACCCTACAGCCAAACGCCCACTTCCCCTAATCTCCTCACCCCAACACACCACTCTTCCTCCCCTTGCTCTCCTACCACACGCACACTCTATATCTCTCTAATTCCCCGCCTTCCCACATCGAAACATCCAGCAGCATTCGGGCAGAAGGCTCGGGGGCCTACATCATTACCAACGCCTCACACACCATGAACACCACACAGACCCCCCTTCGAAATCTCTCCCCTTTCACTACACACCACAAACCTAAAGCTGCATTTCGCGGGCTAGGCAACAGACCAAGATACGAACGCTTTCAAGAGCGGCGTAGAGCGGCTCCCAGCGATGAGCGGTATTTGGTAAAGGCGCGATCGGTTGCTTTGGCGCTAGGTTGGGGGCGTGGATAGTGGATGATAGGGCGGTGGAGGGAGAATGACGAAAGGATGGGAGGCGCGTCGGAGATTGTGATGAGAAGGGGGACTGGAGGTGCGAATGGCTGGACGGTGAGGCTACTGGGTTTATGTGAGGTTGGGATGGATTAGGGGTTGGAAGGTTGAGAGGGGAGAAGTGATTTTGAAGGCTGAGAGGGGAGAAATGGTGGCGGGTGTTTTGGTGGGCGGGTGGATGATATCCTAAGAAGGATCCGGAGCAACTGGCAGGTCATTGAGATGTGCCTGCACATAGGAGCAAGTGGGAGATAAAGGATTGCGAAACAAGGATGAAGAGATGGAGGGACGGTCATTGATTTTCAAATTTCGATACTGACTTGGAAAATGTAAAAGCAGGTTTCATTGCAAGTGATTGATTCACACCCAAGTACCTCTGTGTATGTCCATGTATGTAATCCTTCGAATGCATGCCCAACATCCCCAGTTGTTTTCCCACATGCCAACGCAAGCACCGACTAACAGCAAGCAGGCACAATCCCCCAACCCGTCTTCCAAATGGATCATTTCGTCACTCATCTACACCTTCTCGGATTGCATCTCCATATTCGCCTGTTCCGCCCTCTTGTGAGTATAGCTCGGCTGCCTCAAGCCCATCCCAGGCGCCTGGCTGCTCCGCCTCCTGACCATGCTCTGTCGCCTGGGACCGCTCATGTACGCCTCGCTCGGCACAAACGACGCACGTCTGCTACCTCCGTCATTGCCAGCGTCTGCCAGCTGCTGCGCAAAGGGCGAACGTTTTCTCAAGGTTGGTCCGTACCAGTAGATGGCGTAGACTGCAATGACGAGGATGAAAGAGATGCAGAAAAGAATGGTCGAGGCATCTTGGAGATGGCGTTTGCCGCCGATATTGGTGAAGAAGGGCGTTGCCGGGATAGTTAGGACACCGGCGAGGAAGTCGCGCGACCAGCCGTTGCCGCCGGTGGCGGAGGCGGAGTAGGGACCGTAGGCACAGATCATGTAGTCAATAGTCGCCATGTAGATGCTGTAGTTGGCAATGCCGATAATAGCGGCGAATATCATCGAACCGATCCACTACAGAACATATTAGTATTTCGCTTGCGAACCTTTATCTTGAACGACTTACGTGAATTGGAGGTCCTCCACTAGTCCAGGCAAACCCAATGAGACCTATGGGTAGACAGGGGGCTGTCCACAAGAGCCACCAGAGACGGGATTCGTATTGAGCTTTCTCGTCCCCAGGATGTTGAGCTCTATCCTTTCTGTTTCGTTGAATGGCTGGAATGAACAGTATCCAGGCAACTATGTAGCCAACGCCGATGGAACAGAAGGCAAGCCCTTGCTCCACGAGATTGAAATCATACTGCGTGTAGACAAGGGAGAATGACTGGATGAACATGAACACTAGAGCATCGGAGAATCCAGACAGGAGCGACAGGACCAGAACGATGGGCTCAGTGACGAACATCCTGAAGGGTCGGACCCAGGTCACAAGAATCTCCTTCGCATTGAGGCGTTCCTTGATCGGGGACACCTCATTAGGACCCCAGATGTTCATGCCGGGGTTCGCCTTGCGTCTCTTTTTCGCGATCCTGTCCATCATGATCGTGGTTCGAGTTTCAGGGACGAGGATGAGATGGGCCAGCTGTACAGCGCCTCCGAAGATCAATTGGATCCAGATGCTCCAACGCCAGGCCAGGTATTTCTCCGAGAAGCCGCCAACAATGGGTCCGAGAACGGATCCACCGACTGAAGAGAAAACGACGTAGGCGACCGCGTATTGCTGGTTATCCGCATCCCACATGTCTGCAATCATCCCGAGTGTCACGGAGCCTCCGGCGGAAGAGAGACCTCCTAAAGCACGGCCGACCAGGATGGACGCAAAATTGGGAGCCAGGGCGACGGGCAGCTGCCAGATGTTGACCAGTAGCAAACTGGCTTGTAGAATAGGCTTGCGACCGAACTCTTCTGACCTGAGGATGCTGTCAGTATATAGCTCCAGGACTCGGTGACCTCTGCTTACCATGGTGCCCATAGTTCACAACCAAAAGCGTACGTGACGAGAAAGATGGCGGCACCAATGCGAGCCGCTTGCATGCTGACGCCGAATTCTTCGGATATGCCCTTGGTAGCATTGGAGTACAGACTGGTGTTGAAGTTCATGGAAACCTGGACCCAGAAGATGAGAGTGAGGATGGTCCATTTCTTCCAACTGGGGAAGCAGAAACCGAGCTCCTCGTAACAGTCGGCCTCGGTCAGCTCGATCATCTCGTCAGTGTCGGGGTTGTAGGGAGCATCTTTCTCGTTGTTTGGAGAAGCGATGTTCTCGAACTCTGCCGCTCCATTTTTGGTGTCGGAAGAATTCTCAGAGGCATCTCCGGGACTGCCTGTGGTGTGAGCCAGCTGGCTGTCGTTGGTGGGGAAGTTGGCTCCCAGGTTTGCCATGGTGACAGACTTCTGCGACCAAAGGACGCAATGTTGCAGTGAAGGGGCTGGCTTCGCATGAAATGTCAACACGGACGGCGCATTAACGAAGCAACGAAGGATGCTTTGGAAGAATGTGGAGAAGGTGGAGAAGATAGGCAGGCAGGGTATTTAAGATGGATGATGATGGTGGAGAAGGCCGAGAGGCTGACGGCCATGTGCGACGTGAGGACGAAGGATTGCGGAGGTGTCGATCAACTCCAACAGCTGCAACCGATTTTCCTAGCGTGCTGTTGGCCAGCGTCCCGTCAACGACGCAACTTGGACCCAATCGGCGGCTGGCGGCACTTTCCGGGGAAGCAGCAGATGATGGGAGTGATGTCATTAGGCGAACCCCCGCTCTACAGACGCGGGGAACTATACCGTTTAAGCTGCTAGCATTCGGACGTAAAGATGACAGAGTGCCAAGACTGGGGTGTCGTCGGATTTTTCCAACATGTTGTACTCTAGCTTGATGTTTGTCGCCAGCGAAGGCAGATTCGAAACTGAGCTCGAGATTCACACCATCATCAACTCCGAGCCATGGGAACTGCTTCAACGCCATTCGCAACACTCAACGTGACTGCTGCATGAGGGCAAGCATCCTGGAGTTCAGGCTCTTTTGGTAGGGCTGACTGCGATTCAATTCGGTGACAGTTTTGCTCGAAGACTCTCCCACAATTCCCGGTCAAGCCGTTGCTTCAATCCATCTTGATTTCGACAACAAGCCGCTATGTAGAACGCCCGCCAAGGCAGCCTCAACCAGTGTCATCGCTCACGTTCCACGGCTTCGTTGGCCATCGCTTGAAAGTCCCTAATCCAACATGTCCTTTGTTTGTCAAACGCGCCGTTCCTCTGCCACATAACAGGGCAACCCAGGGCAGATAGCAAGCGCAACGAGCACCAACACAATCCTTTTCGTTTCGATTGAGGAAATTTCCTAGGGATGTTTCTAGGGAAAAGGCACCTACCTTACCTAATTCCGCTATAGGGAATTGTTTGTCGCGTGCTCGGTGTGTTGCATTTCATTGTGGCGAAATCTCCATTTATGCGCTGCTAGCCGATCGAACCTTGAGCTGACCTCGACGGCACGCTTTAGGTATTGTTCTGGCCTCACGGGTGGCCAAGGATCTCCCTATACGATTCAAGGATGCTATGCCAGTTTTGTTCCTCTACGTTCGTGCAAGTTCATCCAGCTTTGTTGATACATTTAATCAACTGAGTGAGTAGCTCTCCTGCAACCCTATATCGGAATTTGAGCCTCTCGTACATCACGCTATCGGCTACCGCATATCATGGCACATTCAATCTGTTTGTCTCAGAAGATTTCCGTGATTCCCCTTCCTCTTCCTCAAATCCTCGTCTGCGCTGGTACCTCTCGATGCCATATATGACAATTTCATGTTCAATCCAGTACATGTGAAGTATGGGATAAGTTTAAGCATCGTTGTGCTGCTCCTGATGTCGGACGGTAGAAACCTGCACTTTGTTGCTAGCCGTTGTGGTGGCTTGACAAACGGCTTGGATCCGCACACATCCGCTGCCGGATATCCCGAAAGCTTTCCAGGTGAGGCTAATTACTTCCTGCCTCAGCCGAGCTTCAACATCTGGTTCAAAGTCGAGCGAAAAGCGACAACAACTGGGCTATCGCATCAGAATGGAACAAAGGGCCGCAAGCACGCCCTAAAGCCTTTACGATGCAGCTGTATACCATTCTCTATCTATCTACATCATTACCTAGTGTGCCTCAAACACCGTAGTCGCAACGATCGTATCTGAATTGAGGGCACCAGTAGGTGTACTCAGGGCGAGAACCAATGTTAGACTTATCCTTGTTGCGCGCATTCGTCTTCAGCCCCGTTGACTCTAATGTTGAGGCCAAAGCGCGAGTGCGCGACCTCTCTCTACTTCAATCAGCCAATAAGCGACAGACCAAGATGTCGGAGTTAAAGGATATGCTGAATAGTGTTAAAATAGCTCGGACGATCAATGGTTGTCAACAAGCTTTGCTCCCGCGAAAACGCTACAATTGCCTTTGAGGTTCATTAACTAGACGCATAACAAGCGCCAGGCACTTGGACCAGTGTGAAGAAACGTCTAGTGTGCGCAAGGGGTGTGTCTACTCTCCACTTCCATCTGGACTCCTGGACAGGCGCGACATTGTCAACGAAGGCATTAGGCGCGGTTGCCGTAGCCAATCCAGTTAGCGGCGACGAACTTGGAACAAACCCCATTTCTGTGCAAGTACATCCTTCGATGAAGGGTGGTAGATGCTTGCGCGGCAGCAATCTTTGTCATGCGAAGCTTTTTGATCAGAAAGCGCTTGCAAGAAAAGTACAAGAGAAAGAAGGACGGATGTCGACTACAGGGAAGCGCACTCTGCTTGTGGCCAAACATCTTACGAACGTAGGAAAGAATTGAAGCACCGCGGATCATGTCAAAGTCTTTGAAGGCTTAAGACCTCATCATTGAGCTGGATCAAGCATTGTGAGCTCCGCCTGTACCTCTTGTGGTCTTCTGACCACAGGGCGAAGCGCCGCGGTAGTATGGAGCCGTTGATGTCGATGGCATCGCCGATGTCGCTCACCGCACGGTCCGAGGCGAAGAGCATGACTGGACCACTTAGAGCACTTTTGCTATCATCCTCCCTCAACAGTCTCTGCATTACTCGGAGCCGGTGGAACATCCTTAGCAGAGATTCGAATTAGAGCTATTTTCCCAGATTAGAAGTATGACTTCTATGATACGCTGTACGTGGTGACATGTCCATGAGGGAACTATTTGTGTGGTCAAAAAGAGAAGAGTCAAGGCAGCCAAAACTTTTCGTCAGGCAACCGTACCAAGATTGGCTTATGCATGTGTCCCACTTGTTTCGGCGCCGCCATAAATGCCGATGGGGTCGCAAGTCCAGGCCAAGCTGCCCAAGCTCTGATCCCATTCTTGCGGAGAGCCAAAGCTCGTAAGTCAGACTTCCTCACAATGGCCACCCTCTTTAGCAAGCACATGTCAGCCATTGTTTCCGCGATTTGCGTCATGGAAATACTTCACACTACAATTCTCGTGATCTCTGTCTACTGCATCGTGATCGCTCTCAATAGGCTTTATTTTCACCCTTTGTCCAAGATCCCTGGTCCTAAGCTTGCAGCATTGACCTCGTGGTATGAATTTTACTTCGATGTTCTTCAGCCCGGCCAATACGTTTTCAAGATCAAGGAGCTCCATAAGCATTATGGTAAGGCATTCTCTCTACCAAGTCGTCCACACCAATATGTGCATAACTCTGATATATCCTGCTCTCTAGGTTCCATCATCCGCATAGCCCCTAGCGAAATCCACATTGATGATCTTGACTTCCTGGACAGCATCTATCCAGCTTCCAATGCCCACAAACGGGATAAAGACTGGTCACAGATTCGGAAGCTGGATGTTGGCATGTCGACGAGCGGCACCGTTGATCATGACCTCCACCGACTCCGCCGCGAAGCTCTCCACCCGTTCTTCAGTAAAAACACCATATCTAGGTTTGAGCCTGTCATTCAAGAGAAAATTTCCCACTTAGTCTCCTACTTTGACAAAGCGCAGGCGTCCGGGAAGCCTCTCAACCTGTCCGATCTGTACTACGGACTCGCACGTGATGTCGTATTTGAGTGTTCCTTCGGCATGAAGAGCACTATTCTGGAGGATGAGCATGCAGCTGCTAGTTTGCGGGCGAACATGACAGAATTATTACTCGGGGTGAAGATCACTAAGCACTTTCATGTGCTTTTCGAAGCCATCAAGTTACTACCAGCTTCCGTGGGAAAATACTTCAGCCCGCCCGCCATCAAAAATATGCGTGATTTGTCCCTTACAGTCCAAGAAGCGATCCGCGAAGTGAGCAGCAAGGATAAGCAAGCGATGCTGGCAAGAACAGACCAGCGGTCTGTTTTCGAACACCTGCTCTCCTCCCCAACTTTGCCGGATTCGGAAAAATCACTCGCCCGCCTCCGCTCTGAAGGCATCATGCTCATGTTAGCAGGCACTGATGCCACCGCTAAAGTCCTCGTCACCACGCACTACCACCTGCTCGGCAATCCTCCGATGCTCGACCGTGTCCGCGTAGAGCTCTCGTCGCTAACCCCTTCGACCCGGTCTGCCGCGCATCTCCAGAGGCTACCCTACTTCTCCGCATGCATCAATGAAGCCAACCGCCTAGCCTTTGGCCTTACAGGTCGCAACGCGCGCATAGCACCAAAGGAGGAATTGTCGTATCGCGGGTACAACATCCGCCCCGGCACGTCCATGAGCATGTCAACGCTCTGTATTCATACCAACGCACACGTTTTTCCCGATCCCTGGGAGTTTAAGCCAGACCGGTGGCTTGGCGCACAAGGGAAAGCCTTGCAGAAATATCAGTTCGGCTTCGGAAGAGGATCTCGAAGGTGCCTTGGTATGGACTTGGCGAATGCGGAGTTGTTTCTGACGCTGGCGGCTGTCGTGACGGGGCACGAGATGGAGTTGGTAGAAACGAGCGAGGAGGATGTACGGTTCCTGCATGATTTCCAAGTGGCGCAGCCAAAGCTCGATTCGAAAGGCGTAAGAGTTTCGATCAAAGGGTGAAAGCTGGGGCGAGAAGGCGACTTAGATCAGAACGTATATCGTGTTTGCGAGAGCACTGGGTATTTCGAGTTCCTAGGTCGTCGATAGGTCAAACGCCTATTCAGGCAGTTACTTACACGCTGGGTTAGAAGGTACCATTTTCAGGACTGGATGGTATCTAACCTGCTCCTTTCCAAAGTCCCCTACAAATAATGTGGGATATACCCACTTATGAGACCGTGACATTACCAAGCTTCAATCATAAGCTTTTTGCGCCAGAAGGAACGCCCTGATTATATAAAGATAGCACATTCTTCGAGAATCCCAGTTTAGCTTGGTCATTTCGAGCAACGCCATGACCATCGCTTGTGCCTCGAGCATGTATTTCTGCAGGCTGCGAGGGCGTTTGCAGCTCGATGGCATCTAGCTCTTCGTCGAAAGGGTTGCGGGTCCCGGCAGGTTCGTCTCCCCTTTTCAGTGGCTGTTGGTCATGTTGTCCTTGGGCTTCAAGATTTGTCCAGCTCGCAGAATGTGGGTGTTTCCGGCCGGTTGACATGATGCTGAGAGAAAGGATGTGTTCGAAGGCGACACGACAGAGAGGTAAGCAGGCGATAATGATGGCGACGCTAACTTCGACGACGGTCCATATCTGCGCCTGGTAATCTCCATAGGTCACATCTTCAAAGTTGACGTTGACGACATAGGTGATGCGAATAATGCTTACAATAATGTCACTGTATAATATGGACAAGGTTAGCCCCCTCGGCTTTTATGGGTTGAAAGCCATCCACCGAGCATTCAAGGATGGCCTCAGATAAGGTGGCTTGCTCGGAGTAATAAAGAACCGTGAGTACTTACAATATGCCGAGAGCGAAGAACATGCTGATGGCAACCTTCGCGGCCAACCGCATGTGCAATCTCCACACAATGAATTGTGGCAACGACCAGAGAAATGAATCGTATACGATCGTCCAGACAGCGTTGGCGATGTATGTGTTCAGCTTGACGCCGTTGTTGCAATGCCCGCCGCGGATCTTTAGGTCCCAATTATAGGCAATTGGGTGGCATACGGCGAGCGCAGCGATTATAACGAAAAGCGCCCAGGCGATGTTGATACCGATAGCTAGCCACACTGGAAATATATGCTCAGCCAAATGGTAGCACTTAGCAAGAACAATAAAAGCTGTTGAATGAATGGATGAGGAGTAGTATGGCTAAGCTCACCGGTCCTCTGAAGCCAAGGTTGGACGAAGATCCTCTTCAACAACAAACAGATGCTGAGGCGTATCATGAAGAACTGTATGGCATAGATGAATTGGCTCGCGGTGAGCTGCAGGAGCATGTTCCGCACCCCTGACTCACCGGCTTGAGCTGTATGGTATCCCAAGGCGCCGTGGTAGACGACCCAAATATTGAAACTCGCTTGGCCATAGAATATCAGAAGCGCAACGAGTATGCACCAATCGTCCCAACCGAAGAAAGTCCTCTTCAAGCGCCGTGCCCAGAATCGAAGGCCGACCAAAGAGGTAACAAGAATGATGAAGAGTGCATTGATTCCCAGGTAGACACGTCCAGGCGCAGACGGATGCGAAAGTACTTGATCCATGGACTTGGGCCGTCCTAAGATTGGTACAATACCCCGCGACGTAAAGGTGTTCAGAGCAATTGCAAAGGAGTGTAGGAAGACATCTAAATGGTGTCCTTACTGTACACTCCATGCTCGCGTTTTCAGACCTGGAACCTGGGGCCCTGGGAATGTCTAGCTGAGTATGAACGGAGGAATATCATCCCTGTCCGGGGTCGGCATTGCTGATTTCCTTTCATGGTGTGAGACCCTGCAAACATAAGCCAATCAAGGGTGGTGTGGGATAGGAAATGGAGGAAGGCTTCTGGAACCGTGCTGATCCGCATCCGAGGTGCGTATGCTTACTATGGCTAGAGAAGGCACGGTTGTGTGGGCCTTGAGCGCGGACGACTCAGATAGCGTTGCTCGTATTGAAGCGCTAAGTGAAAGAAGGCAACCTTCAAGGGTGCGTGATGACTGCAGTCACGGAGGGGTCCCAGTCAGCACATTTCGCGCTCCAATGCTTTTCTCTGTCCCAGGTCCGCCAGGAAGGCTGCGGCAGCCTCGTAGAAGCAGGCGCAGCACACTCGCTTTTGACTTCGTTATGGGCGTTAGGTGCCGATGTGATAACGCGCATCATGCATCGCTGTGAAACGGGATGCATGTTAAGGCTTCCGTCCGAATCTTTGCCCGTGGCGACCTTTGAGCGTAGCAAATGTCAGTGCCAATGGGTCCGATGCAGGAAGATCAGATCGACAAACACGGGATCGATTGTACGGAGATTGACACCAAAAGTCCTGGCAGACGCTAGTAGCAACCACTAGTGTAGTCAGCTGGAGGTCACTGGAACGACTCCTAAAGGTCGTTACGGGGGCGACTGTTTTAGCTGCCTACGGGTCACCCGTCACCCGAAAGCTCACCTGCAGCCCCTAGAGAGCCCCTGTCAGCCCGGTCTTGGCATTGCCAGGACTTCTGGTATCAACCTCCGTAGATCATTGCCATTACGAACGCCAGGTGTGCACACTGGTTTCGATAAGCTTGGCAGGAGTTTGACATATCATCCTGATCCTCGAGCGCCGGGCCTGGACCCCAACACAGTCACAGTAGTTGGCTTACCTAGTAACGTATACAGGGTATGCAATAGTAGAATATCCTTTCATGTAGGCCACGCATTATGCGCAATGGAGTCTCCGTGTGGTAGTCCTTCGATTTACACTCGGTGGTAGTACAAAATCTCAACCAGAAATGTTTAATAGACGCCTGTGAATGTTTTCATGCAATGTCGGCTTATCAATACATTTAGTGGGGCAAGTATATTGAAGTTTCGCCGGCCCAGACCCACAATCACTCTTAGGAAGCTCAGAAGCTGCTCTCCTGCTCTCCGCGTCTAGTAGCATGGGGGTGGATTCCATCACAAAAGCCGATTCATACGAATACCGTCGACTATCTTCTCTGCAAGCATATCTGAATTGAAGAGACGTCAGCGCTAGTGATTGAGGCACGGCAACGATACTCACAGATAGTTCCCTGTGGCAGCCCAGGCGGCAGGACAGGTAGAATGCTAGCGTCGACGACTCTGAGATTCTGGGCACCGTATACACGGCCCTGTGAATCCACAACCGCATCCGGATCATTTTCTTTACCCATTTTGCAAGTTGACGATGCATGGCCTAGTGTATTGAAGCTCTTTTTGATGAGGTCGAGAATCTGACCATCAGTACTGATGTTGGTTCCAGGAAAATACTCGGGTCCAATAACAACATTCTGTTGCATTACCTGAGACTGAAATATTTCACGAACACGTCGGTAGCCGGCTATCGCAACTTGTTGGTCAGTAGGGCTCGTTAGCCAGTTCGGGTTGATGAGTGGCTGGTCTGCTGTATCGGAGGAAGATATGGAAACATTTCCACGAGAGATAGGCGCGGAAAGAGAAGCGGCTAGGGAAGCGTATTGGTAACCGTCCGTTGGGGCTCCGGCCAAATAATTCTCTTGGAAGCCGAAGTAAGCGCCTACCGAGAAATACGAAATTTCCTACATAGACCTCTTAGAATGTCTGTCAAGCCCAGACATCAAGAATGTGAAGCAACTGACTTGAAAGCAGACCTTAACTTACCGGCCAGTCCAATGGAAAAGTCTCCAGATCACGTACAGCCTGCTCGCTGAAATTGCGTCGTAGCGATTGAGGGATCTTTTCGTACGCTAGGAAGTCGCCTCCAGGACTGGCCAGGGGGCCGTCTTGCTTGTCAATGAACTCTTTGTTTGCAAGAGCCAGATTATCTCCCATGGCCAATGCAGACGCAGTCTGAACATTCACGCGATAACTGGGCCCGAACAAAATCTGATCCCACATGTTTTGGCCCACTCCGGGCCGATTTGCGACGATAGGAATGTCGAACTTCCCAAGTGTTGCAGCTGGCCCAATTCCCGAGACCATAAGGAGTTGTGGACTTTGGAATGTGCCGCACGAAATGACGACCTCTTGTTTAGCCATGATGGAGGATAGCTGGCCACTCCGATTGAAATAGATGCCCTTTGCGACCTTCCCATCAAACAGAATTCTCTTAGCCAGGGACTCATTAAAGATGTGTAGATTAGGTCTGCTCAATGCCGGGCGCAGGAACGCTGTTTCAGAGCTTTCACGTATACCTAACGTGTGATTGATCGTCGCGATGACCCAGGAAGAGCCGTTAAGGGTTCCACTTGTGAATCCATTCTGGGGTAAAATACCAACGGCTTGCATGCCTTTCTGGACCCATGTATTGATGGCCTGCGCGTAGTTTGAAAAGGTGATATCCAACGGGCCGCCTTGGGCTAATGTTGAGGCATCGTATGATGGCGTGGCGTTGACTCCTCTTTTGCTAATATCGGGTGGAGTGAAGTTGAGGCTTTTCTTGAAATATGGTAGAATATTGTCGAAAGTATAGCTTTGGTCGCCTACTTTGTCTGCCCACTTCTGGTATGTACCAATGGTCCCCCAATTGTAGGCCATGTAGTTGCGCGCAGTGGAACCCCCCAATGCTTTGCCACGGGCATAATGAATGACTTGGTTGAAGGCTCCAGATTGAGGCGTCGTCTTGAAACCCCAGTCCAGTAAAGGATTGACGTCACTTATGTTCTTACTGGTCCAGCTGATATCCTCTGCCGGGATCTCGCTGACATTGCCATCGAGCTGTTCATAGAAGCCCCCAGCTTCTATGACAGCGACGCTAATCTTACTGTCTTCGGAAAGTCGAGACGCCAGAGTTAGGCCAGCCAATCCTCCACCAACAATAACGTAGTCGAACGCCGTCTGACTGCGTTCCACGTCCAATGGAGCGTTCGACGGTTTGAAGGCAGCAAGGCTACCGTAGCCTGCTGTGACCAAGAATAGAGTCGAGATCAGTGAGATATGCATCTCGGGCGTGGTATGGACAGACTGCATGAATCGGACAAATTTGTGGGGTTGGCTGTTTATAAGAGCTAGGCTGCGGGATTATGCAGCATGGGCAGTCTCTCCAACAGAAAGGGAGGCATGGCAATGCACTTCCGCGGGACGACGCCCGCAATCCAAGTAAGCGAACGCCTCGGGATAAGACAGAGAGGCAAGTGCGGCCCCCACAGAGCCCATGACACCATCCCCGCGCTCAAGGATCGGCAGGACTGACATTCGGCGTGTGATTGCTGCCCTAAGGAACGGAGCGTATTGTCGCTTCGGAGACTCTTGTTGGAATCAGGCATGAGCAAATTTGAGGACGGATACGTGAGCATCATATCAGCCTTACCACGGTACGCGCTCAGGCGAGACAAGCTCTTCCCGCGGCGCTAAGACGGCCGTTCTGCGGACGCTACGGAGTACCGTTGTCGAAGGCGCCAGCGTTTTACCAGGTTCAGAATTATGACTGACTGATGGCACTACAATATACGTGTAAATTCGCACACAAATGCTTTAAATTAAGTAGGGACTGTTACGGTCTGTAAGTGATCGCCCACACCTACAAGCATCTACTATCTGCAATTTCAAGGCGCTTTTGGCCGCCGTCATAGCTGTAGACTAATCTCCAGTAAGCAGACTGGCGATCAGACTGATCCAATGATACCCATGGCCGCGCATTCAGCTATCGCGTAGATCGGATACTGGTAGTGTCCCGCCAACGGCATAGGAAGAATGCTCGCATCTACCACCCGTAGGTTCCGGATTCCTTTCACACGCAATTTTGTGTCGACGACCTTACCCATAGCTGCTGTGCCGCCGCATTGGTAGAAGCTTCGACCAATCACAGCGATTCTGGAGTCGATTTCTTCGTTTGAGCTTTCACTTGATAATTGCGGCTGATTCGCATGCAGTGTTAGTGCAACTAACCTTGAACTCTGAATTTCTAAAGCACAAGGACTTAAACGCCAAACGAACATAAAGCATTAGGGGAGCACTGACCTGACCAGGGGGAGGGGTCTCTTCCTCTATCATTGTCTTGCCCTCAGTTGTATCGAGCATAGTATGTAGGACAGCTCTTACTCCGGTGCGCATGGCTTCTCGATCGAGCTCGCAGTCGAAGTAGTTAGGATTAATTATTGGGTCAGCATTTACATCAGTGCTCGAGAGGGTGACACTACCACGACTGCTGGGCAAGAGACCCAGTATAGGAGTGGAGATATGAGTTCCTGCAAGGCTATGTTCGAAGAATGCTGGAGCCGCGATCGGAGCATAAGAAATCAAGAATTCGACATGGCGACGTGACTTAGATATAAGCGAGTCGTTGTTAGGGATGGCCTTGGCAAGTGCAGCCTGCGATACGTCTGGAATTGATAGCGTTGCGATCCAGCTAATGGGGTTGCCCTTCTTGAAATCTGGTGCATTTTCACCGAAGAGTGCTGATCCGATTGCAAGACCTTGCTCCGGCCGTTTCAGCTTGAAGTACAGCGTCGCTGAAAGATGATCATGCAAATTTTCTCCCACCGGCAGATCCTCGACTGTCACAAGGCCTTGTACAGCGAGGTGCTTCGCTGGACCGATACCAGAAAGCATAAGGAGCTGAGGAGTCTTTATAGCACCGCAGCAACACAGAACTTCCTTTGTAGCCTGGAAAGCTCTGCCATCCAACAACTCGATTCCAGTCGCAATTTTGCTGCTGGCATCAATAAGGATTCGCCTCACTGTTGAGTTTGTAAAGACGTTAGCTTTGCTAAGGTCGTACGCTTTGCTCGCTGGCTGACGTCGACCATCTTTCCAGTTTTCCGACAGCGCTGCGAAACCCAGTGGATCCCCTCCGTTGGCACAAGGGTTATATGGAATGCCGGCTTCCAGAAGGGCGTTCCGCAGCGGTTCTTTGAGCGGATACAGGCGGTCCCCTGCACTTGCATGGATCACCTTGTCGACTTTATCGAAAAATTCACCTAGCCCTTGGAAACTCCACTGTTCGTCTTCAACTAATGCCGCTGTATATGTTTGAAGTTAGAGGATTATCTCTGAACAAAGACATGAGACCTTATGCGAAAGCAGACGATGTCAATAATATAAAAACCGCAATTGAAAGAGAGGAATATGGCATATGATCTTGTTAATGTGAGTTGGACGAATTTTGCGGATCGCGAAACGTGAACAGACATACCCCATTCGTCATAGTCTACCGAATGACATTTCGTCCAGTTGCCGTAGTTGACAGCTGATGAGCCGGACAGAAGACGGCCACCACAATTGGGCACGCGGCGATTAGCGAGGCTGGTGTAGCCGTTCTCAGTAAATATCTAAGTGAGCAACGATGTGGTACTTACTGAGGCTGCTCCGTGGATGTGTAATTATATTCAAGACTCGAGCCCAGGAGCGTTGGCGCTGCCAGCGGAGACATGATCTGATCAGAGTAGTCCTCAGGTCCGGCCTCGAAAATGGCCACACTGAAAGAGGCCTGGCTCAAGCGTGAGGCCAGCACACAGCCGGCTGTCCCTCCTCCAACGACGAGGAAATCGAATGTAGTCTCTCGAGCCATAGTCGTACTTGTCACAGAGCACTGACTTGACTGTGTTAGATTAATGACCAAACGAACGCGGATCCTTCTAAGCCCTCCACCCGTCGGTTGTGCTTAGTTGCAGTTACACGGCCAGGGCAGGATGGTGAGACTTAGATGTATGTTCCGAATAATAGTTGGGGGGCTAAAGGCTAGATGAATCAAGGCATAGGCTAACCAAAATTCCGATTCACGAGCGCCGCGATCGTTGCCAACTTCATGCAACTTGCAGATCGGCGATCGCTGTCCTCTCTCACAGCATGGTCCGTCTGACAACTGAACGCATTCGAAGCTCGCGAGTTGAGGAATCCTCCTACAGTACACGCATTAAAAATCCCGCACGAGCATATAGGGCATGGGACGGGGCCAGTGATTGACAGGCAGAGGAGCGTTAGCGTCAGCGCATATGCCGAATCCCGTTTGTCAGAGTCGTGGGAAGGCGCTATTCCGGGGAATAAGACCAAGTTGCCACTGCTAGGTAACCATGCAGGTGGGATTTGGAGCATCATGACAGGAAGCTTCTGCCGCTCATCTCTGTCTCACAAGCTCGTCTAGGCATGCCTGCTGATGACGGACCGAGACGAGGCGAGCTGTCGAATTTGGAAAGAAGTGCTTGTTTGCGCACCACCTCGCAACCTAGTTACCGTTGCAGGCCTCTCTAGATTGTGTCAGAGATAAAAGCGCAGCGTCCCCACACTGGTGTAATGGGACTCGAAGTGCTCAACTTTGACGCCGCACGCCAAAAAATTACTAGAGATCCATCCTAGCGTGTTCATAATCCTGGTTTGAATCCTCGTTCAATTGTTAATTTATCATAGGGAAAGAGTGGTACTGGGAGCTATAGAATATCCCACAGCAACCGCTATAATCATACATCGCTGGCTACGGTAGCATTGATACACACCCATCTGTCGGCTGTCCCTTACAGTAATTATGACTGGCAAACCTGTACCCGAAGCTCACGTTGCTATCGTCGGCATGGCATGTCGGTTTCCTGGTGCTAGTACAGTTGATGAATATTGGAAAGTTCTGTCTGCTGGAATGTCGATGCACCGCCACGTGCCAAGTGGAAGGTTCTCAGCTGACAACCGTTGGCGCTCCGGGAGTACCAAATCCACATTCTGGGGCAATTTCCTAGATGACCCAGGCGTGTTCGATCATCACTTCTTCAAGATCTCACCACGAGAAGCAGCGTCTATGGATCCTCAACAGCGCTTGGCCCTGGAAGTTGCGTACGAAGCAGTAGAGGCAGCCGCTTACTTTGACCAGTCGCCCAAGCTTCGCTCAGTTGGAGTTTATCTTGGACTTGGCTCAGTGGACTACCAATTTAATGTTGCTTCGCACCCTTCCACGGCTTTCTCAGCACTCGGCACTCTTCGTGCCTTCGTCAGCGGTCGGATTAGTCATCATTTTGGCTGGACGGGGCCTTCCATCACGTATGACACTGCTTGCTCATCTTCAGCCGTAGCTATCCACTCCGCATGTAAGGCAATTCTCTCCGGTGAATGTTCCGCTGCTTTAGCTGGCGGTGTCAATGTCATTACAAGCCCAGCGCAATACGAAGACCTGACCAAAAGCGGATTCTTGAGCGTAACTGGGCCGTGCAGACCTTTTGATATCGAGGCGGATGGCTATTGCCGCGGTGAGGGCGCCGGCATGCTATTTCTCAAGCAGCTATCCGCTGCCATTGCGGATAACGATCCAGTGCTCGGCGTAATCGCGTCGTCGGCTGTTAATCAGAGCGACAACTCCACGCCGATAATCTGTCCTTCTCAGTCGTCACAGATGGATCTGTATGGAGAGGTTTTAAAGAAGGCCGGTTTGGACCCTTTTCAAATTGACGGTCTTGAAGCACACGGTACAGGCACCCAAGTTGGGGACCCAGTAGAGTTTGAAAGTATTCGGCAGGTGTTTGGAGGGGAACGCCGCAACAAGCTTTACATTGGGTCTGTCAAGGCGAATATCGGTCACACAGAAGCCGCCTCAGGTGTAGCTGGGGCTATCAAAGCGGTGCTGATGATTCAGCACGCTTCCGTACCCAAGCAAATAAACTTCACGAAGCTCAATCGCAACATCACTTCAATATCTTCACTTCAACTGGAGATTCCACAGCACACTCAATCTTGGTATGGGAACAGTGTATTTGTCAATAATTATGGGGCGGCCGGTAGCAACGCTGCTTTCATCGTGTCCAAACTACAACCTCCTCGGCTCTCAGAGCAAGCGTCACCAGTAGATGAAGCACCGGTGCGAAAGTGGCCGATCATTATAGCCGCGCATTCAGAGACAAGTCTGGAATCTTACTGTGTAGCTCTCCATCAAAGTCTGACAGATGGTGTTCTTTCGAGCCTGGTCGGTGCCGATCTTTCGGATCTTGGATTCGCCATGGCACACAGAGCCAACCACGCGCTTCCGATATCACTGTATACGACTGTCGCTTCACTGCCGGAACTTAAAGTCACTCTTATGGATCCCACACCTCAGCTTCGCAACGCATCGTTACTCGATGAGCAAGCCACAACGAAACCTATCGTACTGTGCTTCGGCGGTCAATCTAGTAGAAAGGCTGGCCTGCACCAAGATGTATACCGCAACTGTGCCATATTACGCAAGCATCTCGACGCTTGCGGATCAGTGTGCAGTTCACTAGGAGTTTTGGACTTCTATCCACAGATCTTCACCAATAACGTAATCGAAGATGTAGTACTGCTACACTGCATGCTCTTCTCCGTACAATATGCCTGCGCAAAGGCCTGGATGGAATGCGGACTCCAAGTGAGCCGACTTATTGGACACAGCCTCGGCCAGCTCACGGCAATGTGTGTCTCCAATGCACTATCATTGCAGGAAGCCCTGCTCTTCATCGTCACACGGGCCAGACTGATCAAGAGTGTCTGGGGCCCCGAGAAGGGTATGATGCTCAGTATCGAGTGTGAATCTGAGCAAGCTCGGGATTTAGTGGCCTCAACTTCGGGGCATGGTTCTGCGCATTGCTTGGACATTGCCTGCTATAACAGCCCAACAGCTTCTGTATTCGCTGGTTCAACCGCAGCCATCGAGGCACTCGAAGGAGCCATTGCCACCGGGAAGGTATCAAAGTCACCCACAGAGATCAAACACCGCAGACTAGACGTGACGCATGGTTTCCACTCGGCCCTCGTGGATCCGATTTTGCCCGCCCTTGCTAGGTTGGCCTGTGAGCTGACATATCGAGAGCCATTGATACCTATAGAGACGTGCACCTCAGATGGGAATTGGACTACCGACGCCGCAGAGATTGTACGGCATTCACGCGAGCCAGTGTACTTTTCACAAGCTGTCAACCGAATCGCCGCGAGAGGCCCATGCACATGGATTGAAGCCGGGTCAGATTCTGGTATCATAGCTCTGGTGCGCAACGCTTTCCCTCGCTCTCTAAGACACGAGGACACTTTTCAATCCATCTCGCTAACCTCAGCAAACTCCATGAGCTCGCTTGCAGAGATAACCGTGAGTCTGTTGAGATCTGGCATAAAACTACAGTTCTGGCCATATCATAGGATACAAAGGCAACAGTATCATCGCATTTCTTTGCCGCCATACCAATTCGACAAGACGCATCATTGGTTATCGCTACGAGAGGGCCCTGGAACTCAGTGCGTGTCCACGAAAGATACTGAACAGCGAGTAATGCTAGCCATGATATCCTTCATACGGCCCCAAAATGACAATAGATCGCTTGCAGATTTCAAGATTGATTTCCAAAGCCCTCAATATAAGACGTACACTGAGGGACATAAAGTAAATGGTTATCGCTGTTGTCCAGCGTCCGTGTACCTATATCTTGTGGCAAGAGCTCTAGTTCATTTAGCAGGTGAAAAGTTCTCCAGGCCGACAGCAATGGAGGAATGCTGTGTTCAAGACATTGTGTTGACTTCGCCCCTGGGCTATGATGACAAGCGAATGATAAATCTAGAACTGGAGTCATGTGATGACACTCCCCACCAATGGTGTTTCCAGGTCGTCAGTCGCTCCCTCGAGAATCCTTGGAAAGCAGAGAGCCATGCAACTGGAATCGCATGCCTAAAAACTGATGTTGACTGGACTATCAAGGAGCGCAAGCCTTCAAAGATTCTTCAGGACCACGATATCAAAGCGAATATTGAAGGATCGTTCATTTACAATATCTTTTCGAGGGTGACTGAGTACGCCAAATATTTCAGGGGAGTCAGAAGCGTTTCATCTCGCGCTTCTGGTGTCGTAGGCAAAGTCCTCTTGCCCGAGTCTCAAGAATCGCGTTCTGTGCACTCGACTTACGATCCGCTACTGATCGACAACTTCCTTCAGGTAGCTGGTCTATACGTGAACTGCCTCCGCCCGAATCTCTCGGAGAAAGTCTATGTCTGTAGTCGGATTGGTCAGTTCTGCGTTGAAAATGACCCGGGAATCCAGGGTGCTGCACCATGGGATGTTATCGTACACATTGATCATGAAGGAGACAAAGCTGTAGTCTGCGACATCTCAGCTCGAGCCTCTTCTGACCCGCGTGCAACCTTCTCGATCTTGGGAGTGCGATTTAGCGGAATCTCGAGGGAGTCTCTTACTAAGACACTCGCCAGGCAATTACTCGGATGCAAAGACACGCCGCAATCACCAAGCACAAAGGCTGTGCCAGACCCTCACAGTGAGGATCATGCTTCTACCATGGGGGTCGCACAAGCACCCACCAAGACTGACAGCCGGCAACAATGTGATGAGGACATTCTCTCCAGGCTGCAACATTGCCTCAGCGTGATCACAGGACAAGCCACCAGTGATATGCATGGGGGCTCCCAACTTGAGGACATTGGCGTTGATTCTCTGACTACTATCGAAGTCTTGGATGAGATAGAGAAAATCTTCGGTGTTAACATTCCAGTAAACGAATTTGAACAGATGCGAGATCTAGCGTCCATAGCTTTGCGCGTTCAGTCAACGACGCACAAGAAGGCAGAAGACGTCCAGCTTGAGCATCCAGTGAGTAGCAGCTCCAGCCGTGACCAGTCATCGCTAAGCTACCATCAAGTGGCCAGCAGCGCTACATCAGTCGATGCCATATCAAGAAGCCGTCGCTACTAGTTACTATAAAGGCCATAAAGAAGCCACTCACCATAGCTATACCGCAACTTCAGCGAGTGAAGCCACACCTTCAGTCACCTATCTCTCAGATCTTTTTCTAGCAACACAGGCCGAGCTTGACCATCACTTTCAAGAAAGTGGGTTGAAGGGCTTCACATGCAGTGTTTTACCCCGGCTGCAGAACGTGGTTGTCTCATTTATCATCGAGGCGTTTGAAAGGCTCGGCTGCTCCGTATATGGTGCGACTGTAGATGATTGGGAAACTGAAGCAATCCTTCCAAGGTACGCCAACGTGACAGCGCAATTTCGGCGGATCCTGGAAAAAGCACACGCTATAGAAAAATCTAAGAGCAAATTAGTACGCTTCACAACTCGTGAGGAACGGGCTGCTTGCATCAGAACCCTTAACGAGCTGGCAGTTGACTTCCCACAACATCGACTGGAGTTCCGCCTGCTGGAGGCTGTGGGTCTTCGATTAGCGGACTGTCTATCGGGGAAGGAAGACCCACTGCATCTACTCTTTGGTGAAAAGTTGAATAGGGAGCTTTTGACAACCACGTACACCACCGCGCCGATCTTCTCGATAGGCACTCGACTCCTGTCGACTTTGTTATCCAAACTCGTCACGATGAGGCACCATTCAGAACCATTGCGTCTTCTTGAGATCGGAGCCGGACTCGGTGGTACCACTAAGTCCATTATAAACCTCCTGGAAGAGAAAGGTTGCCCATTCCTATACACTTTTACTGATATCTCTTCCCATTTGGTTGCTTCGGCGAAGAAGGAATTTGGTGGACACTCTAACATTCAATTCATGGTTCTAGACGTCGAAAAGTGTCCTGAGGCAGCAATGTTCCAAAGTCAAGACATTATCATCTCAACGAACACGGTACATGCGACCAAAAGTCTCTCTGAATCCTGTATCAATATCCGGTCCATGCTTACTAAAAACGGCATACTCTGCTTGATTGAGCTCACACGCCCTCTCGATTGGTACGACCTTATTTTTGGTTTGCTTGATGGCTGGTGGCGCTTCAGCGATGGTCGAACCCATGCTATCGCAGATGTGCAGTTTTGGGAGAAAAGCTTACGCAAGGCCGGCTTCGACAACGTTTATTGGACCAATCATGACCATGATGACGGCGACTTGACCCGGTTGATTGTTGCGTCCGCTTCAACCACAATTGTAGAGGGCCCACCGTCTCCTCCTCGACCAGCAAAAGTGATAATGGAAACTGTTTTGTTCAAGCAAGTCGAGGGAATTCCCCTGTACGCTGACATTTATTATCCTCAGAACCAAACAGTGTCGTCCAAGCTTCCAGTTGGTAAGTTTGGGAATCCCAGAAGGAACAGCCAAATATGAGATTAAACTGACAGGTATAGCGCTGCTTATTCATGGGGGTGGCCACGTTATGCTTTCTCGTAAAGATGTTCGTCCTGCGCAGACACAGCACCTGCTGGACAATGGCATTATTCCTATCAGCATCGACCATAGGCTGTGTCCCGAAGTAGATCTGATTGAGGGCCCTATGATGGACGTTTGCCATGCTCTTGACTGGGCTCGCAACTTCTTGCCCGGCACAAGTCTCAAACGACCTGACATTCAAATAGATAGCACAAGGGTTGTTGTCGTTGGGTGGTCTACGGGGGGCATGTTAGCTTTGTCCTTAGGCTGGACCGCACCTGCACGTGGCCTGCGGCCGCCCGAAGCAATCCTAGTATTCTACTGTACCACCGACTATGCGTCAGAGTGGTATAAAAGGCCTCACTTCCCGTGGCGCACGAGTCAAGCAGATGCCGAGAAAAGCTACGATGTCTGGGAGGGAATCTACGACGACGCCATTACAGGTTCCAATATCGCCAGTGCAAGAGTGCCAGGTGGATGGATGTCCACGCAAGATGCACGGGCGCGTATCCCACTACACATGAATTGGACTGGACAGACTTTACCCATCCTACTTGGAGGACTATCTTCTAAGGAAAAGGCGCGTAGGCAACGTTCATTATCAGAGAATCCACGGCCATCCCTCCCATCTTACGATGATCGTACTCCTCTACCGATACCGCCAGCTGGGCGCATTGAAACAATCAACCCACTTGCGCAGATTCGGAAGGGAAGATATCGCACCCCAACGTACTTTGTACACGGTACAGAGGACGATTTCATACCTTGGCAAGAGACACGTGGGACCTATGAGGAGCTAATCAAGCGCAATATACCGGCAGGGATTTCCCTCGTGTCCGGTGGAGGCCACATGTTCGAGATTCTTGAGGTGCCCAAGAACGACCAACGCGTGTGGCAAGCCGTATTAGATGGATATCAATTCTTGTTTGAGCATCTGAAAATATAGACATTAGGAAAGTAGTCTATGCGATAGCAGAGTCCAGAACTAGATTTATATACAGGATCTTGTCTTTGTGTCTCGCTCAATTTATATTTGACGGATAATAAGGTTGACATTTAAGGGGGATATGTAACGCGAATGCTAAGTATGGAGATCGAAATAAGAGACGAAGAGCCAGATAGACAATATACTTATTGACGGCCCGGGGGTGCGCTAGTCTAGATTGGGTCTAGTACACGGATGGTTCCTGAGACCTTTGACCTTCAATCTTTGCTAACTTGTTGAACGAATTCTATATATATACTTTGATGCAAGAGATTCTCGTTTATAGTGTTTTTCGTAGTGTTTGATAGACTAATTTTTGGGTAAATTTGCCTTACAACCCCTTGTTCCAGCAATGGAAACCGCTCGTTCCAGGCCCCACTTCCGTCATCACGCCCTGGTATCTGATATGCAATACGAAACTCTTGCCGACTCGCCAGCTCTCAACAACGACATGCAGCATCCTGATGATGTATCAGTTTCCTTTCGCTCCTGCCTGTGTACTGTAAGCTCGCCTACAGGACGATGGCCAAGGGTGTAGGAATGAGGGCCCCTGCCGTGGCTCCGGCAGGATTTCCTTTTAGAACCTCGCAAAGACTGCCTCGTGTTAGCGAAACCTTCTGTACTCAAACACACTTTGAGTGCCGTAACCCTACAGGATTCTGGTAAAGTGAAAGAGTACTGTGGCTTAACAGGATCGCCCCGATGAGCTCGAATGGCCAAAAATGTCGATCCTCTACCTTCGTAGATTCCTGCGCTCCATCGGGTCCGAGGCGAACAGTTGTGCCACTACACATAAGCCGAGATCGGCTGACAATCGAGTAGGTCGGGCGACTCTGCTCGTTGTGATCGCCAAACCAACCCTTAGGGACTCAGAGTCCACGGTAGTGCGCTCCTGAACATCCAAGCGGTGTGGCCTTAAAATTTTTATGCCCCACAAGTGACACGATGCAGGTCACCAATCAGAACGAAGTGTAGGATTAGAAGATATCTGGATTGTCTATTACATTACGTCTGAACCAAACGGCAGTGCTCAGTACCATAAGTATTTCGAAGGCCAATTTATCTGAACATCTAGCGATATTGTTACCCCATTTGCAAAGCGAGAGAACCGAGCAAGATATTCACATACATCATGTCAAAAAATATCCGGAGCACTAGGTTCCTAAGGGCAGCCGGATTCCGACTCTGCACCGTGTGGCTGTTCACGTACAGCGACATGAAGACGATCATCGTGCCGAAGACCGCATTCGGTATCCTGAGCGCGATCTCGAGTCCCATGTTCAACCTCCCAGCCATTCCGCTGCTCTTGATCCTCCGCCGATTCCCATGACCGTCATCTGGTGCTGGATCAACCTGCTCCCCTTCACGATCGACAACCAGCGGCAAGCGGAGGCTATCCAAGAAGACCCCATCAACAAGCCCTGGCGGCCGCTTCCGTCTGGGAGATTGACGCCCTCACAAGCAAGGAACCTGATGCTCGTGCTCTATCCCGTTGCGGTTTTGACGAACTTTCTGTCAGGTGGTCTCAAGCAGTCAATCATGCTCCTACTCCTCGGGTTTTGGTACAATGACTGTGGCGGCGCAGACCGAAATTGTCTCTTGCGGAACCCGATCAACGGTGCAGGCTTCATTTGCTACACCTCGGGCGCCATGGAAGTAGCCTATGGGTCCGCAATCCCGCTGAGCGGTCCTCTGCTACGCTGGTCCGCGGTCGTTGGCGCTACGGTGGCTTCGACGGTCCAGACACAGGATATGTATGACCAGGCTGGAGATAGCGTCCGCCATCGGCAAACGATCCCTTCGTTCTTGGACGATGCGATGGGTCGGTGGACCATAGCTATTCCGGTGGTCATGTGGAGCTGGGTCTGTCCATGGCTGTGAGGTTGTACCTACGGGTATATGGCGCCTGTATCACTTGGAAGCATGGTCACATACAGGGTGCTGGCAGCAGTAGTTTTCGGAGACATATTTTCTTATTTGGGAAATAAATTTGTACTTGGCAGAGACTCGAGATACCTAATTAGGTAAAAGTAAATCAAAAACTAGATACATATATGATGTCGCCGACTAACACCCGGGCGCGTAGGCGCAGCCCTCCTAGTATATAAGTGTAATAGGTGGTAATTATTTTGTTAGGAAATAATTATTCAGTTGTGGTCTTTTGACTCGATAGATCTTGGGCACCTATTATCTTAGAAGCGTTACACTTAGTAGGAAATAAAGAAATCAAAAGAATTAAATATCTCTTCTAACGTCTATAGAAAAGACTTATTGTTTCGAACTTACTTCTTAGATATTTTTATTGCTATAAACGTCGATTTTCTTGTTTACAAGTTTAACTTTGCTTTAACATCTTCTTTATTTCGTATTCGCTAACGCAAGAAAGAGCAATAGCAACAATTCTATCTATTTTGGCAATTAATTTGAAATTAATTGTTTTTCGATTTTTAGAGACTCAATTAATCGATTAATATTTTTCGACAAGCTTGGAATTTGCTTTCTTTTAATTTATTGTTTTGTTTAAAGCATTAATAAGTTGCTATAGTGCTTTTTTATTTATATTAATAAAAGTATCTTCGAATATTAATTGTAAAAGACGAACTAGATTATTATTGCTAAATTTATCGAACAATTAATCTTTAATATCTTTGTCTTCTTCTAGCAATTATTAGATATAAGAAGATTTATTGTTGTTATTATTATTTAAGTTTGCTTGTAGTTTGTAAAACTTAAAAAATTGTTAAAAACAATTAACTTTAAGTTTAATTCGAAAATTGCAATAACAAGCAAACATATTTTCTTTTAACTTCTTAAAAAATTCTTTTTTCTTTATATTTTAATATTAGAGCTTATAAATAATATTATATTTCTTAGAATTAAAACTTGTTTAATCTTTTAAATATTTAATCTTCTTTAAATAGTTTAATATTATTAATTTATTATATTTTCGATAATTAATAAAAACTATAAATAAAGTACTAGTATTATAGCTAGATAACTAGGTAATATTAGGCTATAGACTTAGGAATGCCTGTTATTAGTACTAGCGACCTATCTACAATATATATGCAATCTCTCTTACTTAGATCTTAGAATCTTAGCTATTTAATATACTATTAGATTGTATAGTGCGATTTATATATGCATCGCGATAAGTCTTTGTTGTTATAGTTGTCTACTAACTAGAATTCTATTCCTATCTCGTTATAGTATAAAAAAAGAAAATTAAGTTAATTTTATTGTATACAATCTAGATTTTATCTTTAAGCAATTGTTTAATTTAATTTAGAAAGTTGCGCAATAATACTTGTATTAGAATCTCTTAATTTATTATTGTTCTAAACTTAGTATTGCAATTGCAATATATATTTGTAGTAACAAGACAAAAGTCGAAAAACTTCTTGTTATTTTGTTTAATTTAATATTTAATGTGTATTAAATTTAAAAAGAGAATATTACAATTCTAGACTAAACAAGCTTTGCTCTTTAATTACTCTCTAGATCTTTACTCTTTAGTCTTAAGTATACTATAAGTAACGTTTAGCGTCTTAATACTTATAGTATTTATACTTATTTCTTATATATAGTTAGTTTTGTATAGCTAGTATTTTTGTTAATTAATTATATACTAGTTATTAAAGCTCTAATTCTAATATAATATTAGCTATTCTTTTAAATACAACTCTACAAATTGTATCTTAAAGATATTTATATTTGCTATTTTTTTTGTCTTGCGAAAACAAATTCTAGATATAAAGTTATTAAAACAAACACTTTGCAAAGTATAATTAAGTCGCAACAATAAATATCTCTTAATAATATACAACTTAACAATATTTATTTTCCTTAATTCTCTAGTAAGTTTGCTAGAGTAAATAAACAACAAATTGTCTTAACTACAATCTAATAAACTTGCTAGAATAGAATTAATAAACTTGCTAGAATAAAGAGACAACAAATTGTTCTAGCTTTAATCTAGTAAACTTGCTAGAATAAAATTAGTAAACTTGCTAAAATAAGATTAATAAACTTGCTAGAATAAGATTAGTAGACTTGTTAGAACAACAATTATAATACAATTTTGTTGTTGCTTTTAAGCAATACTTTTGTCTTTATATACTAAAAAATTTGCTACGTAATAGAACAATACTTCAAGCAATATCTATTTTTAATATCGAAAATTTTGTTTTGCAAATAATGTAAGTTCTTCAACACTTATATAATATTAAATATATTTAATTTCGAGCTTATACTATTGTTTACAAATATTTATATTATTTGTATTTTATCTATATTTGCAATATAATTAACAAAAAAACAATTTCGAAAAGCAAAGTTAAGTTTAACTCTAATAAGAATTGCAAATTATTTAAGAAACTCTTAATAAATAAAGATTAATTAAATATTAATAATATTTTTTGTTACAATTATTATTTTGTAAGCTCTTTATTAGATTAAAACAATCTTAAAGATAATTTAGAACTTGAAGAATATTTTAATTTACTTAAATACAATATATTCGAATTCTTGTTATATGTTTGATTTAATTCTTATAAAATTATAATTAATAAACTAATTAAATTAAATTTGTTTAACAATATAAATTTGTCAAATATATTAATTCAATCTTTGATATATTAGTTGCTAGATAGTAGCTTTGCTCTATTTCGTAACAAATATATTAAAAAAGAAGACAAAAATAAGTTAAATTAACGTTATACTTTAGTTAATTAACTTAACAATTTTAACAAAAATTAACAAAAAATATCTTAATTTTTGTAAAAAGTAATTAAAAAGAATATAAAAAAATAGTTTTAACTACTTTATAAAAATAGTATTATTATTGTTAAACTTTAAGTTAATAAAAAAATCAATTTCGACTTTGTTTATTAGCTAAAAATTTAAATTAATTCTTTGTAAACTTATTTAAATTAAACAAAGTTAACAATAAGTATTTGCAATAAAACAATATATTGTTTTCGACAAAAATGCAACAATATTTTAGCTTAATATAATTTGTTTAAAGCTATTATATATTAATTAAAACAAGAGCTTTCTTTTTCTTAAAATAAAGAAATTGTATTTATTAAATCTACTTATATAACTTACAATTTTAACAACAATAGCAAATAAAATTACTCTTATAAATTTAACTTATAAGCAAAAGATTAATTTAATAATATTTATTTTATTTATAATCTAAAGTTAAAGCTATAAAATATAAAAAACAATAGATACTTTTTTAATTTCTTTATTTTTATTAGAAATTTCGAAAAGTTTAAACAATAAATTATTGTATTAATTTCTAAGTTTAGCAATACTTTTTAATATTTTTTCTTTAAGAAAGTTAAACTTAGTTTTGCTATTGTTAAAATTATTAATAATATTTTTAGAAAAATTAAGTATTGCTTGTTTAATAGATTTGTTAATTTTTATTTAATAATAAAAAATTTACTTAAAGACTTAAGTACTTAATAGAACAATTTAAACAAAAAACAATATAATTTTGTTAAAATTATATTGTTAAAATTTGTTATAAAAGATATCAAAATCTTTAATTAATATATTAATTGCTTTATATCTATAATAGTTAAAGTCTCTATATTAGAAGTTAATAAAATATATTAATTTAGTAAGAATTTAAGCTATAGACTTTAAAGTTGCTATATTATCTTAACAAGCTATACAACTTTAAATTAATTTCTTAGATTAATTCGTAAAATTAATCTTAAACTTTAACAAATAAAGAAATCTTGTTCGACAATTATTCGAACTTCTATCTATATATAAGTTATTAATAATATTAATAAACAAAATAATTGTATTAGTATTTCTAAGCTCTTTAGATATATTACAAATGCTTGCGATATTAATAGCTTTAATACTTGTATCTTTATTTACAATTAAAAACAAAATATAGAAATATAATCTTAAGCTCTTAAGAACAAAATTAGGTTTCTAAATCTTTGTCGAAAATATCTTAAACTAAAATATAGATTATATTATAAAAATATTTTTTGCAAAAACAAATTAGCTAAGATTAAAGATAAAACTTTGATTAAACTTAAGACTTATAATACTAGAAATTTCGAATTAACAATACTTAAAGAAAATAGTTTCTCTAATATCTTAAATAACAACTTAGATAACTTTAGCAAGTTAAAAAACTAAATATTTCTAACAAAAGTTACAATTTAAGATAGAAGTTAATATTTATAAAGAAAATAATAAAGAAGTTTAAAGCTTTGTTTAATTTATAAAATAAAGCTTTATTTATTAAAATTAAACTTAGTTCTAATACTATTAACAACAAGTTTCTTAACAACTAGCAACTAGATTTTGATATTAAAATTTGCTTAAATTAAACTTATTTACTCTTCTACAAACATTATATTAACAATATTACTTATTAATATTAAAGTCTTTAATAGAGTTTTTATTAATAAAAAGTTTGTTAAGTTTAATAAATTTTCTATTATATTGCTTTAAAATTTTATTAAATTGTATTTAATTAATAACAAATTTGTCTTTAATATTATTTATATTGTTTAAGTTATTATTAATCTTAACAAATATATTAATATTTTATAATATTAAATAATTAAACTAAGTTAATTTGTAATTATTTTTAATATATCTTAAATTAAAAAATATAATATATAAATTAAAAGTAATATATAATTTTTTAAGTTTAACTTCGACTATTATATAAAGTATTATTTATTAAATTAATAATTGTTAAAAATCTTTAGCAATTAACGCAAGCAACTAAAATATTTGTCTTTAAAGTCTCTTAATAAAGTTAACATTTGTTAAATAAATATCTTTGTATTTTTGAAGTTTGCTATTAAAGAAAACTACAAGATAATTGTAATACTATTTAAGCACTTTGTTATACTAAATTAATTAAAGAAAAATAACAAGTATTTAGCTTGCATTATAAGCAACAATATTATTATAAATATTGCAATTATTACTTTTAATAACTACGACAAGTTCTATATTAAATTTAAGCAAAATTCTTCGAATATAAAGCAATTTAAAAAGCAAATATATTCGAAATTTAAACAATAAATTAAATTTTTTAACTTGCAAGAAATTAAAAAGTTGTTGCTTAATAAAAGTATTAATTATATTATTAATTTTATTCTAGAAGTAACTTCTTTAACTAAGAAAGTTTATAATATATTTTATTAAAAAGAAAAAATTATTAAAGTCTATCTAAATAATATAAAAAGCAAAAATTAAATTCGAAATAATATCTTATAATATATTGTTTTTATTTTTATAATAAAGAAGTTTAATAAAAGTTTATATATTTGCGTAAACTATAGAGATTTTAATACTTTTACAATTAAGAAGTACAATACTTTATTGTTAATTCGAAAATTTTTGCAACAATTATACAAGATTAAATACTATAATAAATTTAATATTATTATTGTTTTTAAGAAGATTCGAATATATTTTAATAATAAATACAAGATAGTCTTTATTATTTGTTACAACTTGTTTAAATATATTATAATATCTTTTAAATTATATAATTTCTTAATTATATTTTAGTCTTTTATTAATAAAATTCTTAGTTTCTATCTAAACAATTTTTGTATTATTTATATAAATAATATCTTAATTTACAATAATATTAAAAAAAAATATAGAAATTATATAAATAAAGTTTTCGCTAAGCTTTATAATACAAATCTTTATTTAAATATTAATAAATTTTTTTTTTGTTAAACAAATTAAATATTTAGATTTAATTATTATTATCGAAGAGATTTAAATAAATTCTAAAAAAATGTTACGAGTCTACGCCAGTATATAGTCTACGCATAGTACGTAGCATTAGGAACGAATAACGACATATGCTCTTATAGCTTTGCAAGGAAGCATCAAGAGCATTGCTTCTTTTGCTTCTCGAAGAATTAACAAAAACACAAAAACTTACTTTCTTTGCTTTGCGAAAGAGCAAAAAGAGCAAAAAGAATCTTATTTAATATATAGATCTTCAAACACGACTCTCTTATAAATCGTGTTTAACTTAAGATAAGTTTTTACTTATTATTATCGCTACATCTAGTTGCAATTTTTGTTATCAAATGATTGCTTACATTGCTTAAAGACGTCTACAAATCTTTTTAACAATACAATTCTCTCTAATATCTTTAAGACTTCTTAGAAAGTAGCAACGTAACACTTTGAACACTCTAAAAATGTTTGTATTAAATCAACGCGTCTCTATCTTAAACACTAGCTCATTAGCATCACGTCGATTCTTTATTAAGAGAGATGACAAAATTAGAATTAATAAATCTAACATCTATCATAAAGATCGTATTAGCTTAAAGAATTAATTTATGCAAATAAATATTTATTTTATCTTTTATCTTGTTTTAGCGAACAAAAAGACAATTTTCGCATTAACATTTCTTAGAGAAAGAGTTTAGCATTAACTCAAGTCAAACTTACGCAAATATCTAAAAAATTTTAACAAAAATTCTTGTATAATGTTTACGAATTTCAACAACTTTAAAAGAGAACTTCGAAAAATCTTTAAAACATTTAATAAGAAACAAATCGCAAAAAGAGTGATTTAACATTTAATTTAACGAATTTGTGTAGCAAACTACGCAACTAGATTTCAAAAATATGTTAATTTAATCAAGTGAAACGATGTCGCACTTATAACAATGTTTCGACAAAATTTAAAGAACAACTTAAAGAACGAAATTATGCGTGATAAAAAACGCATTAACGACATGTTCGATTTTATCGAAGTAGTTATCGATTTCGACAACAAACTATATGAAAGAATTATAAAAAAAAGATACGATTAATCTTAAAAAAGAGCAAGAATCTTCTTTGAATCAACGATCGAATATTAGTAAAGAGAATCTCGTTTTAATTAGAAATATAATAATTTTGATTATTATAAGCTTGCATCTATGAAACTAAATTTTACTTAACAACGTAAAGAGAAATTTTTTAGAAAAAAGCAAGATAACAAATCTTAAAAAACGTGCTATTTATGTGACAAATTAAATCACTTCGCAAGAGATTGTCGATCATAAAACTTAATAAATCGTCGACAAATCAATGCTATGTTAAGAGAGATATCTAATAGCTAGAACGACATTAGAGAGCAAATTGACACAAAGACGAACACCCTCAAGATTGAATCAAACGACGATTACTATTTAATAAAAAATCTAGATTAGTTATAGAAAGTTCTAGATGAAATATTATTAAATAAGGCATTCGCATTTACGCAAGAAATTAATTAAATACTTAATGAAGCTATGAAAGCACAACGACCAAAAACGTTATATCTTTATCTAGCAACAAACTTAAACGACAAGTACGATTAAAAAGACTTTTACGAATATCTAGATAACATCACGAAGCATCTTGACGCTTTAGCTAGCTCATTAAGAGAAAGAGAAATAAATTAAATCGTAAATAAATGCGAGAAAGCGCTAGAAAGCGACGCCACTATAAAAAAAGATATTTTCGAAGAAATCGAACGACAACTAAGCAATGTAAGTTTATTTTAAAAGAAAATAAAGAAAGCAAAGAAATATGCGACACTTAGTTGAACAAAATGCTATAACGACTTATGCTAAACTTATTTAGAAAACAAAGAAGAAGTTAACTAATTTCTTAGAAAATCAAAGTTATTAATTTAGCATAAGAAAGAAGTTTAGCGCAAGCAAGTGTTCGAAGCAAAAGTCGTAGTACAAAAATAGAGAAAAGTTCAAATTTTTTAGTAAAGAGCATATTAGAGGAATGCAATATGTTAGCCCAATAATAGCAACTAAATTTAACAACATACGTACGATGTTTTATTACATTAATTAAGATCAATGATTGTTAACTCATCGCAATGATCAATTTTGATGCAATAAGTAATTTTATAACTAGAGCTTTTGTTAAAAGAGAAGAGTATTCTACTTAAAAGAAGTCTAACGCATACAATCTAATAATTATAGATGAAAACTCATTATTTAATAAGAATGAAAAAGTAAATAAAGAAACGAAATTACTATCGATAGCTATTTAGCAATATCACGAGAAACTAATCTTTAATATAGTGAAAATAATCACTTATAATATCGTTTTAAAAATGTCTTAATTGAAGCAACACAATTTAGAAATTAATTAAAATACACAAGTACTTAGATTTGCGCGATGTGATCACGTAATTCACATTCAATCTACGCATTAATAGCGTTCGATAATAGATAAAAAATTAAGTTAAAAATCGATCGCAAGTAGCGAGCTTGCATTCTCGCAAAAAAACGATCTAACAAAGTTCAATTTAATAGACATTAATAAAGATTAATTAAGTCACAAAGTTAAAGTAAATGAAGAAAATTATAAATTTTTTAGAAATCTTAAACTATTTGATACAACGAAGAAATCGCTAAAGTATATATCACAAATATATAACAATTGGAAGCATCTATTTTAAGAAAAAAAAACAATAGAGATTCTTCCTAAATATTAATCGTAAAATTACAAAATTAAACTTAAATTAAGTAAGTAGTTTACGTTTAAATCTATATATGCTCTATTTAAGAAAAAGCTTGAAGTACTTCGCGAATATCTAGTAGAAAATGAAAAGAAAGAATTTATTAAAAAATCCTAATTATAGACAAGATACTTAATTCTTTTTGTATTAAAGAAGAATAAAATTCTTCGTCTATGTGTTGATTATTAGAAGCTAAATAATATTACGATTAAGAATCAATATTTATTACTTAATATTAGCGAGCTTTAGAATCAATTATTTGGAGCTAAGTACTTTACTAAATTGGATTTACGAAAAGCGTACAATTAGATTAGAATAAAGACAAGAAAAGAGTGAAAAATAGCTTTTCGCATACGATATAAATTATACAAATACACGATAATGTCGTTCGAACTCACGAACGTCTCGACAACGTGTTAGGAAATGATCAATAATATACTACGACAACATTTGAATCAATTTGTCATAGCATACTTGGACGACATTATAATTTACTCGAAAACATTAAAAGAGCATGTTAGTTATATCTTTAAAGTATTAGAATGTTTAAATATAAGAAATTTACGTCTTAAATTAAAGAAGTGCGAATTTCATTAAAAGAAAGTTAATTTCTTTAGATTTGTCGTTAAACGATATGAAATACGCATGAATTTTAAGAAATTATGAGCAATTAAAGAATAAAAATCATTAATAAATGTTAAAAAAGTACAATTCTTCTTAAATTTCATAAACTATAATAAAAAGTTCATTAAAAACTACTTAAAAAACGCGATATTATTGACGAACTTTACGAAGAAGAATACGTCATAATTATAGAAACTCGTAGAAGAAAAATCATTTTAGAATCTTAAGCTAGAATGCTTAAAAGAGCTAGTACTTAAGATGTATAATTCGCGATTATTAAGTAAAATTAAAATTAACGCATTAAATTTAATTATTAATGTATGCTTTAGTTAAAGACATGAAGACATGTAACACTTAATAATATATCTCTTAAGAAAACTCTCGTTAGTCGAATAAAACTATAATGTTCATAATAAAGAACTACTCGCTATAGTAGTCTTCTTAAAATCATGAAAAGTATACATGAAAAAATCGTTAAAACTTACGATTCTTATAGATCACAAAAATCTTATGTACTTCATTACTATAAAGCAATTTAATAAAAAACAAATGCAATAATTAGAAAAACTTAAATAGTATAAGTTTAAAATATAGTATACTTTAGACAAAGATAATAATAAAGTAGACGCACTTAATAGAAGAAATAATCATATAGAAACGAAGAAATCATTTAATTATAGTATACTTAAGATTAACAAAGACGAATCATTATTAGCAAACAAATACGAGCTAAATGTAACACTACGAATACTTCAAGATAATACGAAAGAGTTTCTAATAAAGAAAGAAAAACTCTAGATATTTATTAATAAGATCGACGAATATATAAAAGAGCATCATGACGAATCACTACAAAAGCACTTGAGAGTGACGAAAACTCTTTAGCTTTTACGCTAGCATTATTAGTTCCTATAGATGAGACAAGCTATCAAGACATATATTAAACGATGTCTTAGTTGTTAGCAAAACAAACATGATACACATGCGAACTATAACGAAATCTAATATTAGAAATTACCTAAATTGTTATGAGATAAAGTCACGATAAACTTTATTATTAAGTTGTCAAAGTCGACGAATCTAGCAACTAGAGACAAATATAATTCGATACTAGTAATGATTAATAAGTTTATTAAGTACTTATATATTATCGCATGCAAAGAGAAGTTCATTGCAAAACAATTAGAATATATTATATTAAATCGACTTATACGATATCACAATATATCTAAGAAATTAACTAGTAACAAAGACAAGCTCTTCACGTCTAATTATTAAAAGACGTTTCTCTTAATGTTAGATACAAGACTTCGAATGTCTATTGTCTATCACTTAATCACGAATAATTAAATAGAAAGAACGAATTAGAGTCTTAAGCAATATTTAAGACATTACATCAACAATACTTACAACAACTAGATATTATTTCTATTTATGACACAACTAACACTTAATGCAAAGATTTCGAATATTATTAAAATAACTTTATTTTTCGTCAATTATAACAAGAAATTAAATCTTTTTAGAGAAGAACGTACGCATTTGTCTACGCAATTAGTTATCGAAAGAGTAGCGACACTAAAAAAGATATACGACAACATCTTAAAAATGTAGAACAAGTTAATCAAGTATTAAAATAAGAAACGAAAAATAACATCTTAGTTAAAAGAGAGAAATAAAGTATATCTTTTTACAAAAAATCTTAAGATAAGAAAGCTAAGCAAGAAATTAAATCATGTTAAAGTTGAATCATTTTTCGTTAAGAAAACTAAGAGATTAATCAATTACGAACTCAATTTATCTAAGAACGCTAAAGTATTTCTAGTATTTTATATATCATTGTTGAAATTAGTAGATTTAATTACGCCTTTACAAAACATTTTTTATTTTTATTAACAAAAGAAGAAACAATTTAAGATCGAAAAAATTCTACAATAGAAAGATCAAAAATATTTCGTCAAGTGAAAGAGATATTTTATCTCTAAAAACACTTGGAAATCTATTAAGAATTTGAAGCATTATTAACATCGTTTGTAGCAATTTTGTCAAAAGAAATTAAGAAAATAAACGATTATTCTTTTATAATGTTAGAAAAGACAATTTGTTCTAAAGTTACATCGATCAAGAGACTTAGAAGAGAAGAATTGGCGAAAAAGCTTAATGAGATCATTTTCTTTAGATTTTTCAACTTGTCATTCATTATCGTTTGTTATTTTTCTTTAAGGTAATCAAGTTAACGAAGTAATCGTTATTGCTTCGCATTCGTCTCACGAAACTTTTCTTTTAGTTTTTGATATTGTTTTTTAAGACGACGTCATCGAACAATATCTAGAAGCGCTAAATCGCACGAATAATTATCGCAAAGACATTTTATACACTTATTAAAATTCTTTGCAACACGACATTGCTTACTTAAGCGAACACACTAATGATAGAAGCGCATTGCAATACAAGGAATATTAAGTTTTGCAACTTAGATAAGACGACGTTAATAGAAAGAAACTTTGAACTTAATGCGAGACATGTTAAAGTTTGCTTTCGAGACGAAAGTCTAAGAGAAAAAGAGATAGTGTTACGAATCTACGCCAATATATAGTCTACGCATAGTACGTAGCACTAGAAATAAATAGCGACATATGCTCTTATAGCTTTGCAAAGAAGCACTAGAAGCATTGCTTCTTTTGCTTCTTAAAAAATTAATAAAAGCACAAAAACTTGTTTTCTTTACTTTGCGAAAAAGCAAAAAAAGCAAAAAGAATCTTATTTAATATATAGATTTTTAAATACGACTTCCTTATAAATCGTGTTTAACTTAAGATAAGTTCTTATTTATTGTTATCGCTACATCTAGTTGCAACTTTTGTTATCAAGTGATTGCTTACATTGCTTAAAGACGTTTATAAATCTCTTTAACAATATAACTCTCTCTAATATCTCTAAGATCTCTTAGGAAGTAGTAGCGTAACAAAAAATTAAATATATTTTTGAATAAAAAACTTCTATTTGCGTATATAACGTATAAACTTTTCTAAACTTTATTAACTTTTATTAATAATTTATTTATAACTATTTAAGCTTAGCTAAATCTTTGTTAGCATTTAATAAACTTAAAAATAAGAGTCTTAGTTTTTTATAACAATTTAATAATTTTAAAGATCTTGCGTTTAAAGTTCTTAAATAAATCTTTATTAAATAGTTTATTTTATATTATTTTAATCTTAATTTAAAAATCTAAATCGAAAGCAATATTTTTAACTTTGTAATTATTATTATACTTTTATAAATAAGCTTAAATAAATTGCTTTATCTAGTAATTTATATATTTAAAATTATATTGTTTGCAAAGTGCAACTACAAAATTTATAACAAAAAATTATTAATTATTGTTTGCGCTTTTAAAAAGTAATATTTAAAGTATACTAATATATTTGTTAAGTAATTTATTAAAATTATTATCGATTATTGCAATTTAAAGTATTTTATAACTACTAAACAACTTAATTGTTATTAAGTTTATTAAGTTAAATTTTTGTTTAAATTTAACTTTAAAATTATTTATTAGTTAAATATATTAGACACAAAGTTAAATAATTTAATTAAACAATTGCAAGATTTGTTCTTTAATAAAAACAACTTTTGTAATTAGTTTTAATAATAAATAATTCTTAAATAATACAACTTAGAATTAGATATAATTAAAGTTATTGTATTAATTTTGCTATTATTAAGTGTTATTTACAATTTAGTAATAAAATTAACTTGTTTACTTTAAGATTTTATTAAGTTTAAACTAATTATTTACAAAAGAATTGCAAAAGCTTATAAAAAATTTACTTAAATTTCGCTAACAACTAACAAAGACGTAGAATTATTTATATTTTTATTGCTTATAGTATTTGTACTACTTTAACAAAACAAACTTTGCTTTATTAAATTTTTACTTTTAGTTTCTTTATTTATTATTGTTGTATTTATAATTTCTTAATCTACAATTTTATTATTTTTAATTGTTAATTTTGTCTTCTTTTTAGATATATTTGTTTTGTTTATAACTTAGTTATTTATATTTGCAATCTCTTTTACAATTTAACTTTTATTTACTATTGCAATTAATTTAATAAAAAAGAAGAAATTTAAGATAAAACTTAATTTTAAAGTTTTTGCTTAACAAATATTAAAGATATACTTATATAACAAAAAAATAAAACAAATTATTTAAACTAAAGAAGCTAATAAACAAAAGATTCTAACTATTTTTCGCAAAACAATTAAGCTAGAACTCGAAAATTACACAATAATTAAATATTTAACAATTAATACTAAGCATTTATTTATTTAAGACAAAATATATATATTTCGAAATACAAATAATATTCTTCGAATTAAAGCAATTAGATTCTAGTATAAATTGTTAAGTATTAAGTGTCTAGATCGAACAATTATGTTTAAAAAAATATAGCGTTACTACTATTAATCTATATTGTATTTAGATATTAAAAAATATATTAAAAACTATTTAATTTATAGATATATTAAATTATATTACAAATATAAATACGATCTACTAAAGTTTTTATCTATATTAGATTGTTATTAATAAAATATATTTTGCGATTTTATTATTTCTTTGTTGTTATATTGTTATAAAGAAAAGATCTTTTAGTATATCTTAATAATAATTAATAGATTATTTAAGAATAAAAAGTTTATACTTATAAACTCTTTAAAAATTAAGATTGTTATTTAGATCTTTATTAATTTTGTTTAATATATTAAGAGCTTTCTAGTTACTATTGTTTCCAATAGAGATATTTAATTTATTGCTTACTTTTAATAATATTTTTGCAAAAAATTAGAAATTAAATCTAAATTGTTAATTGTGTTCTATCTAGAAATTAACAATTAAATTAAAAATATTAATATTGTTCTTAAGTAATATCTTTAAATATACGTGCAATACAATTAAAATAACTAGATTAATTATTTTGTTATTATTAAATTTGTTGCAAATAATTATGTTAGCAAATCTATTAATTTATTATTTTTCTCTATTATTAAAGACTATTTGTTACAATTAGATCTAAAGTTACTTATAGATTTTTTTAACAATATTACGTTTAAAGTTTATTACAATATAAAAAATATTAACAAAATTATTAAAAAAATTAAGATTTTGCAAAACTTTTTTTGTTAAGAGCTTATTTAAATCTAAGTTAAATAAGTAAAATTTGCTAATTATAAATATATTGCAATTTCGAAATTCAAAATTAATAATTAAGTTATACTTAATATTCGAAATATTAAAACAACTTAATTATGCAAATTCTTAAAGTATAAGAATATTAATCTCTATAAAATTATTTAAGCAATTAACAATTATATTTACAAATTAAAATTATTCGAGTTAATAAAAATTTATCTAGTATTTTACTTATAACTTTTGTATTTTAATAAAAGCAAACTTTTATTAAATTAATAAATTAAGTTTTTGTTGTTCGCTAATATTGCTAACAATATTAACGACAATTTCGAATATTATATTAAAGATATTAAGATATTACAATACAATATGCGCAAAAATAACAAGAATATAAATTTAAATCTAATTATTATTAATTACAAACGCAAAATACTATAGTATTAAATTCTCTTTATAAACTATACAAACTACAATAATAGATTTAAATAACTAAACTACTTTATAATTAACAATTGCTTTAACTTTATTGTTAACTTTTATTATTAATATCTAGACGCAACAAAATCTTTTTAAATATTTAAGATATCTTTTAATTAAGAATCTAATAAGTAAAATAATTTGCGTCTATATACTTTCTACGCTCTACTATTATTGTTATCGAACTTTGCTTAATATATATCTATAGCTCTTGTTATTATATCTAAAATTAACTTTGAAAATATATTGTTAATATATTATTATTATTAAAAGTTATTTGTTATATATTCGCAATCGAAATTAAATAATTTTTCAAATTAGATAAACTCAATATGCTATTTTGCTATATACGTTAGCTAACAAGAATCTTAAAAATATATTATTAATAGATTATTATTGTTAGAAGTTATTCGATATGTATTTGCAATTCTTGTCGTCGTCTTTATAATATTTCTATTAGATATCTTATAAACGTTACTTCTAAATATCTTTTAAATAAGAGTTAATTTAATATTTCTAAATATATGCACAATTGCGTATAAATTGTTGTTAAGATACTTTTGTATTATTTTCTCTCTTTGTATAACAAGTTTAGACAAACGTGTTTAAACATAATTAAAATTTAACAAATTTCGACTTTTTAATATTATTATTTCTTTTGTTATTGTTAATCTTCTTTTAGATTATATAACTAATTAATCTCTTAAATTTTCTTAAAATTTAATTAATCTTTCAATGTTTGTATTATATAATTTAGACTTTTTTCTTAAGATTAGAATTAATAATCTTTTGTATTCTTTTAATTTTTTTATATTTAATATTTTCTTAAAATTTAATTATTTTCTTTTCTTTTCTTAATTTTGTTGTTGCTTAACAAATTATTCGAAACTCGATTTTTATTATTTAACAATTGTTTAATATTTAATTTCGAATATTTAATTATATTTAATAGACGTATTTAATATTAATCGAATATAGTTAAAAATTAACTAGAATGTTATTTGTAATATATATATTCTTTGCTTTGCATATTATTATTTTTTATATATTTTATTTCAAAATTTTCGATTATTTTCTTTTGTTCGACAAATTAATTTTTTTGTTTAATATATATCGAAAACTTTAATTTTAATTGTTAAATAATACTTAATATATATTCGATATTAATCGAAGCTTATATTTAACAAATATTTAAAATTAACTAAAGTTAATTAAAAATACTAATTGAAAGATTTAATATTGCTTTGTCGAAGTTTGCAAATAGAAAAAAAAGATAATATTATAATTTTAGACTAGATAAACTTTGCTTTTTAATTATTCTTTAAATCTTTATTCTTTAGTCTTAGATATACTACGAGTAACGTTTAGCGTCTTAGTACTTATAGTACTTATACTTATTTCTTGTATATAGTTAGTTTTGTATAGCTAGTATTCTTGTTAATTAACTATATAATAGCTATTAAAGCTTTAACTCTAATAGAGAAACAAGATACTATTTTTAAATTATAGACTTTTAAGAATTTCGTAATTGCGATATTGCAAAAGATTTGCTATCTTAAAAAATTCTCTATATTAATATTCTCTATTTAATATAGAATGCAATTTGCGCAATTATTTATATAAATTAATCTTTAGTAATTTTCGAATAAGACGAACAACTAGCAACTAAGTAGTGCGCGTTGCTTTGTCGAGTTAAATTAATCTTTCTTTGAAAATTTTAAATTTAAATTGTTGCTTTATTTTTAACAATAGCTCTTGCATAATATTGACAAGATTTCGAGTTATTGTTGCTAAGATAATAGCGTAATATATTATGTTAATTAGCAAGAGAATAACTTTATAATATTAATTACAAAATATATTAAATACTTAATTAATAATAGTTATATTGTTCAAAATATAGTATGCTACTTTTTTACAAAAATCGAAGATAATTAATTAAACAATATTAATTGACGCTATATAAAAATAAGCTAGAACGCCAAAGTGTTAAAGAGTTTTGCTATCTAATAAATTATTAGTTAAATATCTTAATAAAGATTAAAAAGTATTATAAATTATCGAAAGTAAAACTTGCATATTCTTAACAACAATTACAAATATAAGAGTCTTTTTATATATATATTTTATTATTTACTTTTTTTGCTAGAGATTTAATCTTAATCTATATTTGATTTAGAATTATATAACAAAATCTTGTATTATTTAAACTCGAGACTCTTAATATTTAAATTTGCTCTTTTTCGATTTAATTAAAAAGTTAATTGTAAAAATATTAAAAATGAATATTGTATAATATTTGTTTATATATTATTATTATACAAAGATTATATATAAGATAGATTTAGAAGTTTTAACTAAAGCAATTTAGATCTTTATAACAATTAATACAAATATAGTTTTTAAAAATATAAAACAAACAAACAAGTTATTAATTAATAAACTAATATACAAAGAAAAAGCTATATTGTTTAATAGCAATTTATCTATTCTTAAAATTAACAATCTATACTAAAAAATGCTATTAATTCGATTCTCTTAGCGTTGTAAACAACAACTTACTATTAATTAATTAATATATACATATATCTTTGCTATTAAGATACTAGTTTAAGATTTAATATAAATAAGATAGAACACAATAATTAAGAGTTAAAGCAATATAAATAAATAAAAATTTCTTTATTTTTAATATAACAAATCTATTGTTATATTAATATTTTATAAGAAAGTTATTAAACAAAACTTATTATAAAGACAATATTACTATATATACTTAATTTGCTAACAATTTTTATACTTTATAATCTTTACAAAGTCTTTGTTGTTATATATTAATATATAATATATATTAATTTTTTGTATTTTTAACTAGCATAAGCAAATTGCTCTTAAGTTCAATAAAGTTATTTAAAGTATTTCGAAAATAAAGTAAGTTTTTTGTATTAATAGTCTATAAAAATAGTCTTTAAAAATATAAAATATAGTATTTGTTTTTGTTAAATTTTGTTCAATGTCTTAAGTACTTTAATTAATAAATATTTTAATTTTAATATATTTTAACTTATGTAAAACTTCGAAACTTATAGCAAAGACTTTAGCAAAATTAATATATATTTTAATTCTATAAAAATTAGCAATTTATTTAAGATTAAAGTTAATTGAACTCGAGATTAACTTATTAATATTTAGATTTTTCTATATATTAAATCTATAAAGCGTTGTATACAATAACAATTTGTTTTGATTTAATATATAATATACAATAATCTTTAACTATATAAAGAGCTTTTTTGTAAAAATAATTCGATTAACTAAAGTATAAATAAATGTTGCTCAATAATATATTAAATTAAATCTAAGAAAAAGTAATTTGTCGAAAATATATTGCAACGCTTTAATAATATAGAATATCTTATACTTTTCGAATGCAAGAGATATCTTTAATTTTTTTTATATTATAGCGCAACTAGCAATAGATTTAAACGTTTCGTAGAAGAGAAGAAGTTTGCTATAGTATATTGTAAATTGTAGTCTTTTAAGAGTAGCTTTAACTTTAATTTTAATTTAGTAAATAGATAAACAATTTATGATATTGAGTAATATTTAATTTAAATTATTAAAACTAATATAGAGAAAAATAAGATTTATTCGAATATCTTAACAAATAATAATATTGTTTTCTTTGTTGCTAATACAATTAATATTAAAATTTCGATTTAGAACTTTTTTTCTTTAATTTTTATTATCGCAACTTATATTTGTAATTAATCTAGCATATAAACAATAAAATCTAGATAATATCTTTTGCTACTTGCGAGAAAGTTTTATATATATAACTAAAATATAATTTATATTAATTGTTGTTTATAACAAATTAAAGAATAAGAGATACAATTATTTGTAATTAAGTTTTGAATACTCTTTATTAAATTTAAAATTATTCGTAAATAACAATTTAAAGCTATAATTATCTTTGCTATTATTAGAAATACTTAAGTATTTATATTTAGATATATTTGAGTTGTATTAAAAATTAAGTATATTGTAGATCTTAATTTAATTTTTTTCGAATAACAATACTTCGACAATAAGACTAAAGAAGAAATCTTAACTTATAGTAATTAAAACGTCGTTAATTAAAGAAGAAGATCTATAAACTATAAGTACAATACTAAGCAAATAGCGTAATACTTCTTGTATTTCGAAGTTAAATTCTAATAATTGCTTAAACTAATTATAACAATATATAAAATCGATTTTTTCTATTAGCTTTAATATATTTACAAGATTGCGCAATTTTTTCGCAAGTATTTTAATCTATTGTTGATCGAAATTACAAGTAATCTATAGTAATTAATAGTATTCTTAAAAACTAAATACTCTAGTAAGTTTACAATTATAATTTCTTCTAATATCTTAACAAATATTGTTTGTAAAAAGAAAACAATATTAATAAAAATATTAACAAATAATTGCTACTATTTTTGCTAATTAATATTGTATAAGATTTGATCAAAAGATATTGTTTTAAATATTTCGAAAATACTAGAAATTTCTAATATTAAACTACTTTTTATAGATAAATTGTAATTGTAAGAAAGTATATAAATACTAACAAATCTTGCAAATCGACTTTAAGAAAAACAAAGATATACTTTTATAGAGTTTGCTAATAAACAATTCTTAAGTATTAAAAACTAATATAGAAAATAATACAATTTAGTTGTTTTTGCTTTTCGAAGAACAAAGCTTAAAATATAGTTAAGCTTTAAATATTAAAGTTAACTTTTCGACTTATTTAAAAGTATAAGAAGATATATTTAATATATTTTTCTACTTTTTTTTTTAATACTTAAGATAAGATTAGAATATAAACAATGCTTTTTAAGATATTTACGCTCTTTAACAATTAAGAAGTTAAGAAGAAGATATATATAAGAATAAAATATACTTAGATTAAGAGTAATAAGACACAATAATATCTAGTAGATTTATCTATAACTCTAAAAAAAGACTTAATATTTAAAAATAAAAATATTAAGTTTGCAAAGAATTATCTAGTTATATCTAAACTATTTTTATATATTTTCTTAATTGTAAAGCAAAATATTAAAAAAGAAATTAAAATCTAACAATTAAGAAGAAGATATAAAAATAAAGTTAAGAAATTCTATATATTTATCTAAATTAAGATAACGCAAATTAATTTAATAAATATTCTATAAAGATATCTTTGCTTATAGTTATTACTCTAAAAGCTATTAGTTTAAATAGTCTTAATATAGTTTTTGCGTTCTTTATCTTTAAATAGCAAATTTTACTATTAAATTCGAAACAAGTTAAACATTATACTATTTTTAATTTTTCTTAATATTGCTTTAATAAAAAGAATTGTCTTAATTTCAAAAATTGGTTAGTTTAAATCGAAGTATACAAGATATTTTAAACAAACTAGAACTCTTTAACTAATGCATCTCTCTATTAAATTAGTTAAACTAGAATGTTCTTCTATTTTGTAATTATATACTATTAACAAGAGACAAAATAAATATTTGTGCAAGTATTGTTTTAAACAAACTATAAATATTTGCAAAGCAATATAAAATACGTTATCTCTTTCTGTTCTAAGTAAAATCTATTATCTTAGTACTTAATAAAATCGATTATTATTTAAGTAATACTTGTTAATTAGAGTTAATATGCAAAGTATTCCAAATTCTAATAAGCTTAACTTTAAAATTTACAATATAGTTATAAATCTTAATTCTAGCGTAATTTTATTTATAAAGTAGACTAAATATAGCAAGCTATCAGATTAAACAAATTGTAAAAATACTTATACTATAAACAAAGATTTAGACTTTATTATAAATAAAAAATTAAACTTTATTATAGACAAAGAGTTAGAATATAATAAGAGCAAGCTTATTATAAAACTTTTCTTGTAAGTAACTAGAATATATTAATATATTATTCTTATTATTGTTAGATTACTTGTTGTTATTGTTAAGCAAAGTATATCGACGCTTGTTACTAAAAAGATATTGCTATTAAAGAAGACTATTCGAAATTCGAAAATTCGATAATGTACTTAATATTCTTAAGTTTTTAATAGAAAATTAATAATAATAGATCGAACAATCTTTACGCAAAAATTATAAATTCTCTCTCTTTATAAGAAATATACTTTGTTCGAAGAAATATACAATATCTTAAGTTTATTTTATTATTTTTATTTAAAAGTGTTTTAAATCGATTTAATTTCTTTGTTTTTATCTTTCTTAAAATTAAGAAGATTTAAAATCTTATATATAAGCTATTGCTTTTTTTAAAGAATTATTAGTAAACTTTTATTATTTATGCGCGCAAACAAACTTAAAGAAAGTATACTATAAATTTGATTTAAAATCTCGAAAAAGAAATATAAGCTATTAAGCTTTATTTTAAGAGCTTAAAGAACGTTATAAAGCCAAAAAATATTAAGTTAATAAAAATAATAATAAATTTAAATAATTTAGATTATTAAAATACAATATAAGCTCGAATAAAAAGATATATTTAAAAAGAGCTTAAGATATTAAAAAGAAATATCTAGAAAAGATTAAATAAGGAATAAAATATATTGCAAGAGTTAAAAAGATATATTGCAAAATAAACAAAATAGATACAAAATACAATTAAATAAACTTTTAAAATAATATTGTTAATTAACTTTAATAGTTAAAATAAGTATTTAAATAATATTTAATTACTTTCTTAGTAAATAATTATTAATAATATCGATTAATTTTATCAAAAATATAAAAATCTTAACAATACACTTTTTGTGTTTTCGAGATTTTAATATCTTTGTATTAAAATCAAAATTATTCTATCTATTTTATTAGTATATATATAATAAATCTTATGTGCGTATTTAAATATTACGTTATTTATATCTTTTTATCTCGCTTATATCTCTCTATCTTAATAGAATATTAATAAAAATATAATATTACTAGTTTTTTTCTTTAATATTTGAAAAACATTATTAATTGTTTTAATTCTAGTTATTTACATTAATTCGAAACAATATTTACAAGATTTCTTAAAAACAAAAAAAGTACTTTTAAATTAAGATTTTGCAAAAAGATTTTTAACAATTTTTTTTTTTTAATTAACAATTAATACTTTAAGTATCTCTTAATTGTTAAAACAACAAATAATAATATTTTATAAATATTTTATCTTTATTATTTTCTTAGATAGAAGTTAAGTTGTCTTTTTTATTAATATTATAGTGTTCGATAAACGCTTTTACAAGATTCTTAAACTTGTATTTTTATTAAATAGAGTAGATAAATCGTTGGATCGGATTTTGATTCCAACTATTAGAATCGATCCGACCCAACGATTTCAATCCTAGAAATCGACCTAAAATTCAAGTCGATTCCTATTATTTTAGAATTGACTCGATTTGATTCGAGTCGATATTCGATTTCAATATTAGGAATCGAATCGAATTGTTAAGAAATCGAAAATAACAATATTATATCAAGAATTAGTAATTTTAGAACAATTTTTTTTATTAATAAAATGCAATATTTGTATCTATAGATTCTATAGATCTTATAGATACATTTTATTAATAAAATGCAATATTAACATCTATAGACTCTATAGATCTTATAGATGCAATTTATTAATAAAATGCATTATTTGCATCTATAGACTCTATAGAATCTATAGATGTAATTTAATTATTTTCTTTGTAAAAAGTAGTAATGTATTACTATAATGCATTATCTTATTATAATTAAATAATTAAATATTATTAGTTATTAAATATATATTAACTATATATTAACTATTAATTAATTAATAATTATAATATAATTATTTAAATAGTCTTGACAATTCGAATCGGTTTTTCGGGTCGGATTTCGATTTTAATTCTAGAAATCGACTCGACTCGACTCGATTTTCGATTTTAACTTTAGGAATTGACTCGTCAAGACTTTCGAATCAAGTTGATCCAAATTGCCAAGATTCGAGTCGATTAATCGATTCAAACTCGATTAATCGACTCGACGCGATCAATTTAAAATAGAGAATTAGTTTTATATCTAGATTTGTGCTAAGTTAAGTAATATATACTTGCTTGTTTTATTTCTTTTAACGCAATCTAGATCTTTTAGCTTGCTATTATTAATTAAAGATATTAAGCTAAGACAATTAAATAGTTAATTAAAGAGTCGAAAGCTTCTTTTCTAAGATCTTTAATTCTTGTTAAGTATCTTTGTGCTCTTAAGTTTGCTAATCGACTAGTTTGTCTATTTAATAATTCTAAATTTGTATCATAATTTTTAGCTTCTTTATTTCTAAGAGAAAGTTTTGTGTTAATTAAATAATAGACTTAAAAAACAAATTATAAGTATTGTTTTTTAATTTTCGAATTTAAAGTACTAAGATATAAAGTATTAATTTGTTTTAAGTATATTTAAAGACAATTTTTTTTAGTTTGCTTTCTAGCGCACTTAAGTTCTTTTGCATCTTTTTGCTATTTTTGATATATTTATTCTTTAGAATATTTAAATATCTATTTTAAGTATTTACGATTTATAAGATTGTTTTTACAAAGTTGTTATAAAAGATAAAGAGTTTCTTAAGTTAAACTTTAAATATTTTGTTAAACTAAATTAAATTTAATTTATAATTAAGATTAATAAAATTACGCTTTAAGATTTTAATTTTATTGCGTAAATAACTTTATTACTATATATCAAATTTTAATTTGTTGTTTAGATCGAAAAGTTTCTTTAGTTAACTCTTGTAATATTTGTGCGTCTCTTTTAACTATTTAATCGAAGACGTATTAATATAAGTTATTTGCTTAATTTTAACAATAAATCTATTATTAATATTTGTAAAAAGCAAACGCTTGCTTAAAGTTTAAAGATTTTGCTTAATAGTCTTTAACTATTTAATTATAAAGTTTAATCTTTAAAAAACAATATAAAGCTAATAAGTTAGAAAAGTTTAATCAAAAACTTATATTTATCTTTTATAATATATTAATTCTTCTTTTATATTGCGTATTTGTTCTTTTATATTATTAAAGTTTTTTATTATATTTAACGTCTTTTTTATTTGCGAAGTTTATAGCTTCTTAAGATTTTAATCGATACATTTGTAAAGAGTTTTATCTATTACTATGTTTAAAATTTTTGTTCGATAGAGATTCGAATAGTTTATTTGTGCGTTTTTTAAAGAACTTTAATATTTTGTGTTGCAATTCTCGAATTAAAACTCTTAAGAAAATAGAGATAAAAAGATTAATATTAAATTATTTTTGCTAACTTCGAATTAATAAAATCTTAATTGTATAATAGTCTTTTAATTTCGATATTTTACAATTAGATAAATAATAAAGTTTAGTATGCGTAAATAAATATAAAACTCTCTATTGTTTGCTATTGTAAGACAAGATTCTATTAATATTGTTAAACTATTAGTATATTTAAGAGTTTACAAGTTGTTTATATTTATTATTTCTAGCTTCTATCTTTTTGTAAATCGATTATATATTTACTTAAAAATTAACTCTTTTATTTAAAGATTAAATACAATTAATATAAGTCTTTTTTTTATATATACTTAGTTTAGTAATTGCAATATCTATATAAAGTCTCTTGTTATTCAAAGATATATTATATTTAGTTTCTATAAATTATCTTCTTAGTAAATATTTGCTATTTAAAGAGACGCAACAATTCTTAAGCAACAAGTTATATATACTAGATTTCTTAAATTGCAAAAACAATACTTCTTGCAAAAACGCTTAACTTGCTAATACTACTAAATATAATATAAAGTTTGTTGCTAGATTTAATCTTTTATTATAACAATACAATAAAGTATCTTAGATTGTTGCTATTTCTTTAGCAATTACTAGTAAATACTAAATAATCTTTTGTCTTTATATATAAGATAAAATGCTAGAGATAAAATACTAGACTTTAAGTTAAACGCAATTTAAACAACTATAGTCAATAATTTTAATCTTTAATTTCAAAATATACAAATACTTTGTTCGTAATATTGTTTTCTCTTTTAGAAGATATTTTTAAAAAATATCTTAAATACTTGCAAAATTTATTTTGTTACTTCGCAAAAACACTTAATCGATAAATAGTTGTTTAAATAATAAAGAAACTTATAGAATTAAAAGCTTACACAACAAGTATACAAATATATTCGAAAGTATAATAAAATATCTAGTAATAGACAAGTTAAATTATAAAAGATTTGTTAATATTGCAAAACTAGTTTAAAGACAAAAACTTAAACAACTTTTTCGCAAAAACAAAACAATCTTAAATAAGAAGATAGTAATATTATTCTTTGCAAAATTATATTTTTAATTATTATTTTATTCTTTGTTCTTTACAATTAAGTATTAATAAATTTTATCTATTATATAAGTATAATATAAGTAAGTCTTATTTATAATTACAATTTAATTTTTATTAATTTAATATTATCTAGCTTTTTGACAACTACAATGCGCTTCTTTTACAAAGAAGATAAATCTCTTATATATATACAAAATTTATCGATTTTCTAGCAATTTGTATTAAATCTAGCAATTTCTTAATTGTTCTTAATTATCTTTATCAAAAAATAGAACAATCTCTTATAAGAATAAATGCTCTTTAAGAAAAAATAACGCAATATTAATAATATTCGCAAGTTCGAACAATATTTAGAAAAAATATATAGCATAGATTAAAGTTTCTTGAAAATTTATTGTTTAGCTTCGACAAACTTAATTATATTAATATTTTTTAAATCTTGCTATTTTTTATAGAAGATCTTAATACTTTTTAATTAGATAAAAAAGTATATAGAAGCAATATTTTATACTAGAAAGAAAGTTTATTTTAACTTTATTTAAAGAAGTAGCAAACAAATCTTATATTTTGTTGTTATTAATATAAAAATTTTAAGATTAAGATAAAAATATATTATAAAATCTTGTTAAAACAATAGTTATTTAAGATTCGAAAAAGTTTTAAATTAATATTTAAAATTTTTAGCATATATTTGCTTGCTATTCTTTAAAATAATATTTAAAATACTTAATTTATTTTTTAAATTTTGTCAAAATTCTTATAATATTTTTTGCAATAGTTTTTTCTAATTTTTCTAATTATATATTTTAATCTTTTAATTATTTTTGTAATACTTAGTTATAATATATATCTTTATTAATATAATCTTTTTTTCTAATTTTTGCAAATAAGAGTTGTTATTTATTAAAGACTAAATTTGTTAAAATTAAAATTAATATCTTCTAGATTATTATTAGAATTAATCAATTATAAATTTGAATTAATTTTTCGAGAATATTCTTTAAAATAGTAAGAAAATTATATTGTATAAGCTTCTCTATTATATTGCTTGTTATAAAATTTAAATTTGCACTTTTCGAATTTTGTTACTTAAATCGAAATATCTTTTATTTATTTAGCTTTAATTTCGAGAGAAATTTATTAAGTTTATCGAATTAAGTTAGAGCACAATCAAAGTTATATAACTCTTCTATACTTATATTGTAAAAACAATTAATATTTATATCTTAAATACAAAGTATGTTCTTTAAAGATTTGACAAAATTAACTTTCTATTTTTATAATTAATTTCTAGCATAAATTCTTCAAGACAAAGCGTAATATAATTGAACTTCTATTATCTAGTTTATCTTTCTATTAATATTAAGCTAGTTACGAAAATTTTATTATGCTTTTACAATATGCAAGATCTATAACTTATAAAAAATTATATAAATCTAATAATAGATCGACTAGTTATTAATATTGATCAAATAATAACTTTACAAAGATTGCTTTAAAAACTTAAAAAACTTGCAAAAAAAATTACAACTTATATCTTTTAAGTTAACAATTTAAATGTTTTCGATACTTAAGAAAGAAATTAAAAGCGATAGATTTAAATAAACGCTACAAACAAAAAGATCTATAAGAAGAATTATTAAAGCTATTAGATTAAATAGCAAAGTATATAAAAAAAAACAATAAATCTTGTCTTTTAAAATAGAATAATATTTCTAAATTATATAACACATTAACTAAGCGTAATTTACAAAATTTATTATATAATTTTAGAACAACTTTAAAGCGAAGACAAAGTTATAAAATATAAATAAAAGATATTCGAATAAGCAAAAGAGTAGATTAAAGAGCTAATTATTAATATAAAAAATATCAAAGAGTAATTGAAAACTTTTAAGCTAAAGAGTCTAAAATTTAATAATCAAATTTTTAAACAAATTTCTTTTAAGATTATCGAAGACTTTAATTTAAAATTATCTAGCTTAAAAGTAATAATTGTAACTTCAATTAAAATAATATAATAAAAATATATCTAATTAAGACTACACGCTATCGATTTCGCTATTACTATATATTTTTTAACAAGATTGAAGAAAGTATTATACTTTAAATCTAGAATTCTTAATCTATATTTTATATTTTAGATTTTAGATTTTAATACTAATTAATAGTTGTTATTTTGTTTTTATTTTGTCGTCGAAGACAATCTAGAATATTTAACTATATATTATTTTTCTTTCTTTAGCTATATTACTATTTATAGTTTACTTATATAATCTTAAAATCTTTGTTATTAATCTATATTTTATTAATCTTAATTATATAACTTTTAGAAACAAATTAGAAAGAATGTTTAAATTTACTATTAAATTAGAACTATATAGAACAAAAAGACATTAATCTCTAATACTAGTTATTGCGTTACTTATTCTTGAAGTTGCTAACTTACTATTATATCTTAATAGAATTCTAGCTCTAGCATTTTGTTTAAACGTTTCTTAGTTATATTTTTTTGTTTTCTATTATTGCTAAACTTTTAATACACTCTTTATATATCTATAATGCAAACAATCTTCTTCAAACACTTAGAAGTATTAATTTTGTTGTATTTATTAATTATATGCTCCCAAAATTTGAAGAGATTATTGTAGAAATTAAGTCTTTAACAAAATACGCACAAAAGATTTGATTTGCTCTCTTTTCTTTAAGATAGCAATCTATTAGTTACGAGATAATTTATATTGTGCTTTGCAAGCAAAATATAAAAGAAGAAATTATCTTTCTATTTAAAGAATTGATATTGTCGCAATTAAAGAAAAGTTTTCTTATTAAGTTCTTTAGCTAACGCTAGAATCTAAAATTAACAATTGTAAATTTTGTTAATTTTAAACATAACAAGCTATTTATTAATAAATCTTTGTTTTATTAATATAATTAGTAGAGTTATTTACTCGAAGTTTACAAAATAAATTGTAATTATTATAATACTTCAATATTTGCTTTGTTTTTTGTCGCAATTTCTTAATATTTTTACAATATCTCTTTCGACTATTATTGATATAAAATGCTTTGTAGACAAAGTAAACAATACAATTGTTATAATAGTATATATAAGAATTATCTATAAATTAATGAAAACTATTGTTAAGAAGATTGTTTAACTAAGTATTTAATCTTAATTATATAGCAAATTATATTAATATTTGTATATATATATAGCAATAATCTCTATATAGATATTGTAGACGCGATACTTGCGCAATAAGACAATTATTAAAATTAAACAATTTTATTAGCTTTAAAGAAAGAATTAACGTTCTTTCAACTTTCGAATACAAGTATATATATATTCTTATAGAATTTTTGTATTTTTTATTAAGTAAGAAGATCTTTGTAATTGCAATTGCAATCTTGTTTAATATCTAAAGTAAATTACTTTAGATTTTTTAACTACTTTAGAGTTTTAACTAATAGTTTAATATTGTAGACAAGCAATAATAGCGCAATCTTTAAGAAAGCTATTTTGTTGTATTTAATAATAAATTGTTTGTACTTAAGAGCAATATTTATATTTGCGTTCTAATATAATAAAAGATTTGTTAATATCTTTAAATCTAAAAAAGATTGTTCGAAGCTTATAGTAATTAAAATCTATTAAATAATTAATTTTATATTACAATTAATTTAATATTGTATTTTTAATAATTTAGATTGTTTGTTTGTTGTTATTAAATCTTAGTTAAAAAAGTTTTCGAGAGTATTTATTACAATATATTAAATTGCGCAATTCGAAAAAAATATAGAATTAATTGCAAGTTAATACTAGATATAAGAATTCTAGAAATTTTAAATTGCAAAATATAATAAAGATACAAGATAAAAAGTAATTTGTTGCTTAATATTTAAAGCGCAATTTATAAAAGTTGTTGTAATAGTTTAATATATAATAAGAATATTATATTTAAGATTGTATAATTGACAAAATTTCGCAATATATAATTGTTTAATAACAAGCTCTATTTAGTTGTATTTAAGTATCTTAACAAATAATAATTAATATTTAATAGATATTGCTAAACAAGATTGCAAAAAAGAAGCAAAAAAATTTAATAATTTTAAAAAATACAATTGCAAAGCTAACAAAAATATATTTACAAATATAATAAAACTACAATATTTATCGATTTATAGTAATTATAAAGCAATCTTAATTAATATATTTTAACTAATAATAATCTAGAATTAAACAAAAAGTAAAACGTACAAAATTGTTTCTAAATTTTAGTTAAAAATAGAAACTAATTATATCTCGCAAACAATTATTGCTTTAAATTAAGAATTTTCTTAAAGTATAAACTACAATATATATAAATTAAGATTTCGAAATTTACAAATATATAAGTTGATTAAAAGTCTAAACTAAAAGATTAGAAATTTGTAGAATAAGTTAAATTCTTCTTTGCTTAAAACAATTTATATTGTTGCAATATTAATATATTTATCTTAGATTTTACAAAAAAAAAATCTTTATATTATTTTAATTAAATTTAGTAGTTTATACTAATATATAACAAGATTTTTAGTCTTAATAAACAATAAACTTTGCTATTATACTAATATTGCTATTACAATTATTAAAACTCTATTATAAGAATAACTACAAAAAGTATCTTACTTCTTAATTTTGTACAAAAATAGTTAAATCTTTTTATTGTCTTATTTAAAGAAGAATATAAATATATTTTATTTACTATAAAACAAATATTATTTTTATTATTATATTTATCTCTTTATCTACAATTGTTTCTCGATTAAGAATTAAAAAGTTGTTAAAAAAATTAAAATTAAACAATTATTATTATAAGACTTGTATTTAGAAGTCTTTAATTAAAAAATATATTAAATTACTTTGTTTACAAAAAAAATTTGTTAACAATATAAAGTTTTAAAAATCGAAGAATATAAAAAAGTTTTTTGTAAATAAGTTTTGTACTTAATATAAATTAATTAAAAAAAGATTTAAAATAAGTAAGTATTATATATTAACAAAACTAGTTGCTAATATTGTAAAATATAGTATTATTTTATACTTAAATTTTATATATTTTTTTGCGTTAACTTATAATGCAATTCTAATCTTTTTAAGTATAATTATTAATTTATATATTATATAAGTTAGCGTTTAATTGTTGCAATTATAATTTGTTTCTATTAGTTCTAATATTATAAATACTATCTATTAATATTAAGTATTTTAGTCTACTAATATCTTAGATTTAAGAATTAACTATAATCTTAATTCGATTTCGAATATAAAATTTATTATAAGAATTTTGTTAATTGTTGCAACTTGCAATATTACAACTTGCAATAAGAGATTTTTCTTTTTATTATTATCTTAAAATTATATCTTTAACAATAGCAATACTTTAATTAAACAATATATAGCACTTATTATTATCTATAGTACAACAATTATATATAATAGAATATTGCTATAGTTTGATTAAAATGCAAACAAAGTACTTGAAATACAAGTATATAGTAATTAATAAAAAGAAGTTGTAATTTAAAGTTTAATCTATTATATTAGAAACTAGCTTTAAAGATATATATTTTAATAGATATTTTAGATAAGAAATTCGAGAAAACAAAGAGAAATAACGCAAATATAATTAATAATACTATTATTTAATATCGCAATATTAAAAGAATTTAAAGAAAGACTAATAATGCGAGTATAATTAATAATACTATTTAATATTGTAGTATTAAAAGAGCTCGAAAAGAGATTGCTTTTAAAGTATTTAAAATAAAGATTTAAAACTTAGATTAATTATAAGAAAATATATTGTATTATAATTTAAAAATAAATTTTTTTAAAAATTAACTTATTAACTATAGCAATTGCAAAAGCTATATTGTTTAATATATTGTTATCTTTAGAATTTTTTATCGATAGTATTCTTAATATTAAGTATTACTTCTAAGAGCTTTAAAAGTAATAGTATTAATTATTGTATATTGCTTTGAAAATAAGAAGAATAAAACTATAATTCTATATTAAAATAACAAATAAGAAAATAAAAAAAATAAAAAAAAGAGAAAAGAGAAAAAGAGAACAAAAATTGTTAAATATTTAGATATTTTTGATTTTGCAAAGCAAGAGATCTAATTAATCTCTTATAAAGTAAATAATATGCTTTCGAAAATTTAATTTTCTCTTTGTCTTAAAATTTCTATCTATTATTAATTAAGAATTAGTATAAAATTAAATTCTTTTCGACTTATTATATTTAAGTTACGTAAAACACAAAGCTTATCTTAATAAATATAAATTTTTAAATACTTATATACGTAATTAAAATGTATTATTAAATTACTTCTTTTAATAATAAAGTAGAACAAAGTTAAATTAGATATAGATTATAATTAACTATTAAATAAGATATAAAAACTAGAAGTTTTGTTTGTTAATATTAGACTAATTGCGTCGAGTTAATTAATCGAGTTCGAGTCGATTAATTGAATTAAATTAAGTTGGATTGATTCTAATAGTTAGAATTAAAAAGTCGAGTTAATTCCTAAAGTTAAAATCGAAAATCAACTTAAATCAAGTTAAGATTTAGTAATAAAATCGAAACTTAATCCAAAAAATCGACTTGAATTGTTAAGACTATTTAAATAATTATATTATAATTATTAATAATTAACATATAGTCAATATATAGTCAATATATATTTTATAATATTTAATTATTTGAATTATAATAAGATAATATATTATAGTAATGTATTTCTACTTTTTAAAAAGAAAATAATTAAATTGCATCTATAGATTCTATAGACTCTATAGATACAAATAATATATTTTATTAATAAATTGCATCTATAAGATCTATAGAGTCTATAGATACAAATATTGCATTTTATTAATAAATTATATCTATATGATCTATAGAATTTATAGATGCAAATATTGTATTTTATTAATTAAAAAAAAATCTAAAATTAGTAATTCTTAATATAATAATATAATTTTCGATTTCTTAGCAATTTGATTTAATTTCTAATATTAGAATCGAATATTAACTTAAGTCGAATTAAATTAATTCTAAAATAGTAGAAATTAACTCGAGTTTCGAGTCGATTTCTAGGATTAAAATTGTTAAGTCGACTTAATTTTAATAGTTAAAATCGAAACTTAATTTAATAATTAATCTAATAAACTATATTAGTTTATATAAGTTATATTAGTCTATCTTAGTTATATTAATTTATCTAAGTTATTTTAGTTTGTTTAAGTTATACTAGTAGTACTATTATCATTTTATAATTTTATATTTTATCTAGTAATAAATACTTCGACTATTAAAGTCTTCTATATATTAAAAAAATTATATAATATTACTAGTATTTTTAATAAGTTTAATACAAAATCTTAGTTAATATTTATTATATAAACAAAGAGTTTATTAACAACTTTTAATACTTTCGAACAACAACAAATTATTATTTTTGATTTAATTTAATTCTTGTTAATAGTTGTTAAAATAAACAATTAAAACAATAAAAAAATTAAATTGCTATTATTTGCAAAAACGCTTGTAGCAAGAAGAAGATTTACTATCTTAATATTCTATATTTGTATTATAGATTTTTCTCTTTATTTTTTAAAGATACTTTTTTGCTTTTTTGATTTTTGTTGTTAATTTGTATTAATATGCACAAATATTGTCGAAGAATACAAAAACAACAAAGAATACTAAAAGAATAAAAAATATTAAGACAACAAAAAATATTAAGAGAATAAAGAATATTAGAGGAACAAAAAATTCTACAAAGAGAAAAAATACTATAAAGAGAAAAAATATTAAGAGAAAACAATTGTATTTAATACTATATATAATATTAAATCTTGCAACAATATAGTAAAATTAATAGTTATAAACAAAGCAAAATTAGCAAAATTATTTATAAATTGCGTCTTTTTTATGGTTTAAATTAGCTTTGTAATTAAATATTTGTAACAATTCTTCTTAATACTTAATTGCAAAAAACTATCGAAATTTATCAAAAATTATATTTTATTTCTTTAAGAATCAATTATATAAACTTCGATATAATAATATATTTTTATTGTATCTAAAACAATAAATATATAAATTCTAAAAACAATCTTTATTTTGTTAATTTACTATTGTTTAAAATTAACAAATATTAATTTAAATAAATAAACAACAATAATAACAAATTAATAATCTTTAATTCTAGAATATAGCAACAATTAAGAGCAATATATTATACTTAAATATTTGCGTAATTATATAATAGAATTTAACAATATTTAGATTATTGTACAAGATAATTTAATATTAATATATAATTTTATCTTTGTTTATAACAAATGTTTTTGTAATATTTATTAAAAGAAAATCTTTAATTATTAAGATACTATTTTGTCTATATATACAATTAATTTTAATATATTAAAAAGCTTTATAAAGAGAATTAGTTTTATTGTTAAATACTACTTTAATAAGTTAATTATATACAATATATTATTATATTGCAATATAGTATCTTTTAATCTTTAACTCTAAATTATTATTTTGTTGTATTTACTATTAAAAAGCTTGTTACTTATATTAATTTTATATTATATTTTAATAGATTAAGTTAACTCGAATATTGCTAAAATCTAAAATAATTAATATTAAGTTTATAATTAATTGTATAGCAATTCTTTTTTAAAACTTTTATAATTAATTAATATTAAATATATTAAAGATTCGAACAAAGTACAAAATATAAATCTTTATTTTAAGCAATAACTTTTGTTTTATAGATTTAGAAATAATATTTTAAATTAGCTTTTAAATTTTTCGTAGCAAATTTTTAAATAAAAGTAAATACTTCTTTGTTATATTTGATTGCTTTAGTTAATTCTTTAATATTATAATCGAACTTGCGCAAAATTTCTTGCATTATACTAAAACAATAAAAGATAAAGTTAAGATTTTAATTAAAGTTAAACTAGTATTATATTATATATATAAGTATTTAAAAGCGCAAAAAGTTATATACTTAAATTAAGAAATTAAAAAAATATTAATTAATATTAGATATTTATGTTTTGTTAATATCGAATTCTTAATTACTAAAACAATTGTATTAATATAATTTAATTTAGTACAAAAAAGAAGATAAAATATATTAATTTGTAAGATATAAATATATTTGCTTCTTATTAACGCACTAAGATATAAAAGACATAAGATATAATAGACTTATATTACTATATTTTAACTATATAGAATAGATAGTAGTAAGACTAATCGTTAAAGAACAACAAGAAACAAGCTTTCTCTCTATCTAATACTTGCTATAACGTATAAGTCTATTTCTCGCTATCTAATTAGAAAGAGATATTGTGTTATTCGAAACTTTTATAGATATTTAAAATTATATACTTTGCTATACTTTAAGACGCTAGCGCGTTAAAGACGCTACAATATTACAATTATCTCTTCTCTTAAAGTATTAATTCTTAGTAATATAAGAAGTTGTATTAGTTTTACTAAGACAAAGACGTTTGCTAAGCGTCAATATTGCAAGAACTTCTTAAAAATCTTCTTAAATCTCTTTAAGAATTAAGAGAAAAAAACTCTTCTATCTTATAGAAGTAAATTTATATATTAATTTAATACAATTTATAGAACAATATAATAATAACAATAATAGTTTCTAATATATTGTTGCTTTGTTGTTTGTTATTGTTAAAATTTTAAATAGAATTTAAAGTAGAGCTAGCGTTGCGCAAACACTAAATAAATTAAAAATATAAATATTGTTGTTTCTCTTTTCTTTTCTTTCTTTCTTTTTATATTCTTCTTAATTATAGTTGCTTTATTGTTGTAAATAAACTATTGCAAAAATAATAATATATAAAGCTTATATATATAATACAAATCTTAAATTAATATATCTTTTACTTCTTTCTTTTTTATCTCTTCAACTATATCTTTTAAGAAATTAAAAAAAATAAAAGAGTAAACAATCTTAATATTTTATTGTTTGCAATATTAATATATTACAATTTGCAATAATCTTTCGTATATAACTTGTATAAACAAATATATATATATTTGTAAAAAGAAAAGTATTTATATTTATTGCAAAATTCTTTATTATAAATTAAATTATTATATTGTAATAAGTTTTTTATACGTTTACAATATAATAATTGCTAAAATTTATTAGTTTATTAAATACTTTCGAAATTTTATAAAAAAACTTGTTATTAATTATTGCAAAATATTCGAGATAAAAAATACAATTTCTAGAATAATAAAATATATATAAAAAAGTATAGTTCGCAATATAAAGAGTTAATAATATAATAAAGAATTTATTTTATTAATAGCAAATTAAACTTAATTTTATATTTAACAACTTAAATAAAATTTAATTCTTGCTTAAAAGTATTAAGTTAAACTTAAACAAAAGTTTGCAAAAACAAAAATAATTTAAAATAAAACTTTTGCTAAGATACAACAACTAATCGATCTACTTTTTAAAAAAATATTAAAAATAAATATTTTTGTCTACTTTTTAATATTTTATTAATATATATTTAAAATTTAAAATAAAAAAGAAATAAAAACAAAAATAAGTTATTAATAAAAACAAAGAAGATAAAGTTAAAACAAATTATTTCTAGATTTATTATTAATTTAAATTAAACAAATTTAGAAGATTCTTTTGCAAAATTTTACAATTTTAAGATTAAATCTCTTTATAACTTTAAGTTGTTAACAAAATTATTAGATATAATATAGATAAAAGAATTAGAATTGACAAACATTTGTATATAATTGTTTGTATATATAATTTGCTTCTTCGACGCAAGTTTGTCGACTATATTAATAATTGCTAATTATTAATTAATCTCTTTTTGCAATTTGTTGCTTTTTAAATCTTAATAATTATTAATATTATTCTTTTTTACTTTAATTTACTTATTATGTTGTTGTAGAACTTATATATAATATTGCGCAATCTAATGTTATCTTAATATTTGTTTTTCTTTTTGCGTTTGCTTTATTTAATTGCTATTATTTTATATTATAGACGCTATTGTATAAACAATCGACGCTACTATCTTTATTTATTAATTAATTCTCTTTCTTTTATTCTTTTATTCTTGTTTTCTCTCGAATTAAATTGTATCTTATTAGCGCAAAAGAAATTCTTATACAATTTTTTACGTTGTTTCTCTTTTATATCTATTATAAATTTCGAATATCTTAGTATTTAAATTGCAAAATTTAACAATATTGCAATTTAACACAAAAGCGTTAATTATAAATTAAAATCGAATTATATATTATTAAAACTATTAAATTATTAAGTTTTTTACAAATAATATTAATTTATTTATGCGTTAATTAACAAAGTTTGTCGATTTAACTTGCGATTTTTTTACTTTATTTAAGAAATAAATTTTAACAATTGCTTTATATTGTCTTAATTATAATCTCGAAATTTAAGAGATTAAATTAAGTTTTTTTTATTAGTAATATTTGTTTTATTGCAATTCTTTAAATTTAAAGTATTTGTTTAGTTTTATTAATTTTTAAACTTAATATATTTATTAAATTAGAATCTTTTCTTATTAATTTTCTCTTAATTTCTTGTTTCTTCAATAACAATTCTTATTTTTTTAAGATTTTCTTTTAATCTTCTATTGTCTTTATTATTTTTATTATTTGTTTGCAAAAATAGTTATTATTGCTAATTCTTGTTTGCGCTATTTGTTAATTTTTATCTTTTCTTAAATTTCTTATTGTTGTTTGCTAAATATCTTTGTTTAACTACTATTATATAGCGTGTTTTTATTGCATCTTTAATACTTATTCTCTTGTTATTAAAGTTAAAGAGAAAACGCTCTCTTAAGTTTATTAATTTTATTAAACAAGAAACAATTAAAAAGAAAATACAACAAAAAATTAATATAAATAAAAGAGTAAAAATATAAACTCTTAGAGCTAAATAAACAAATTAAATTAACAAGAATTTATTGTATAATCTTGTTATCTTTAATAATATATTTGTTCTCTTAATTGTTTTTGTAGCAATTAACGTTTTCGTTAAAAGTACGTACAAATCTATTGTTATTAATTTGTTTAATCTTATTTTATATTTGTTATTTTTCTTTAATTTTTACAACTCTTAATTTTCTTAAAAACGCAAATGTCTACAAATTGTTTCGAAGAAAATATTTTTTCTCGAAATTAATATTATTATTAACAAGAAATCTTAATATTTCTTATATATTTAAAAGATTTTCGAAAAGTCTTTTGCAATAATAATATTGTTTAATTTTTTCTTTTTATTTGTTTTTAAATTTTATCTTTGTAATTCTTTTTTATTATTATTATTTATAAAATTCAATTTTAGTTGTTGCAATTCTAATTATCTTTATCGCAATTAAAAGATATTTAAAATCTTCTTTATAATTAATATTATTTACTTTATTAAAATTATATCTTTTGTCTTTTTTTAATAGTTTTGCTTTTTTACTTTTGTATTTAAGAAACATTGTTTAATTATTAATTTAAACTTAATAATAAGTAAAAGCAATATTGTTAAAATTAATTTTTAATTTATTTAAGATAACAACTCTTATATTGTATTCTTGTTTTATATTGCTTTATTTACAAATTTTTTAAAATTAATTTTTCTCTTAAGATAAAGTTTGTTAAAATTGATAAATTGTTTAAAATTAAAGAGTTTTTTATAAAAATAAAATATTTTTATATTTAATATTTTAATTTCGTTCTTTTTGTTATTATTTAGCAACAATATTTTGTATTATATCGAATTCTTTGCAATTCTTAATATATCTTTTTTACTTTTTATTGTTATTAAGATTGCGAATTTGAAGTTTAATACTTTGCTTTTTAAATTAAATCTTTATATTTATATTTTTTCGCAAAATATTTAAAGATTTTTCGCTTTTAATTAAAGTTAAGTTCGACGCTTTATATTTGTTATTTTATTATTATTGTTTATATAAAAAGTATTATTTTAGATTAAAGATCTTTTAGATTTATAGAAAGCAATTAAAAACAAATATTTCAAAATTGTTATAATTGCTTTAAGTAATTGTTTTCTTACTTATTTTAAAACGAATTTTAAAATTATAAACAATCTAATTATTTGTTTTATTATAGTATATTAATTTGCGTTTTTTGTTTCTAAACATTTTGTTTTAAACTTTAATATTGCGTTTTCTTAAAATTAATTTTTTCTTCTTAATTTTTATTTTGTTGTTTAATTAATATTGTTTTTTGTTATTGTTAAACTTTTTTTCTTAAGATTAAAGTTCTTTTATTAAGTTATTATTGTTTGTAAGAACGCTCTTAAGATTTATTAATATAATACTTTATTATTAATTATCTTCTTAATTCAAATATCGATGTTAATATATTTTAGATAAATAACAACAATAGTTAAATTGTGTCTTTTAAACAAACGTCTTAAGTCGCATATTCTATTATTATTGCTAGATATTTACTAGATATTACTTAAAAATATAAAGATAATATTAATATTAAAAATCAAATTTTAATAATATATAAACAAAATAAATATAAAATCTTTGTTGCTTTCGAATATTCTCGCAAATATATTAATAAGATATTGCTCTCTTTATAAACTTTATTAAATATTAATTTTTTTTTTCGTATTATTAATAATATTAATACAATAAGTTAAAAGTTGTTTGCAAACAATATTAAATACAATATTTATTATTTGTTTTTCTTTCTTTTATCTTTATTTATTAATAATAAAAGAGTTTTTTTTTAAATAATAAAAGATAATAACAATTTAACTTTGTTTAATAACAATTTATTTAAATTGTTATATTAGTTTTTTTCGTTAAATTACAAAAAGAATAACGTATTCTTTTTAGACAACAAAGATAATTTTATTTTTATTAAAAACTATAATTTGTCGCTTTAATCTTAACAAAGATATTAAAAAAAAATAAGAAATTACTTAAATTCTTACAATATTATATAATCGAAAGACGAACTAAATTATATATTATTAATTATTTTCGCTATTTCTTATTATTCTTCGATTGCTTCTCTCTTTTATATTAATCTTATAATTGTTTTTTTGTTATTAGCAACAAATTATATCTAAATTTATATTATAAGTAATATTATTTTTTAAGTCTTTATTTTTAACTACAATTGCAATAAATTTGCGTTTGTATTTTAAACAAATATTTACTTACTTATTAATAAAGTATTTTAATATATAAAGACTCTTTAATCTCTCTTCGAATACTTTATTTCTATAAGAGATAATTAATTATTTTTAACACTTAATGCTTTAAAAGCAAATTATATAACAATTGCGCAATCTCTTATATTTGCGTTATTCTCTTTTTCGTAATAAATTTAGCAATAATTATATAGCAACAAATTAATACACTTTATTAATTAATAATTATATTAAAAAGCTAGATTTTATTAAATTAAAAATTTAATTTTTAGTAATAAATATTTCTAGTTGTTGTATTCTTTGTTAATTCTAAAATATAAACAATTTTGTTATATAAATTGTTATACTCTTTATTATGCGCAACAATTTTTAGCTTTTTTATTTTTTGCTTTTTCTTTTTTAAAATAAAGAGAATCTTAAGATTCTAATTAATAATCTTGTAATATATTAGATAAAGCAACTTTATCTAAAATAAGGATTAAATAACAAAATCTAAAACTATAGTATTTACGTTTTCTTTTTCTATATAACTTAAGAAACTAATTTGTTTATTTATATTAAAGAAGTTTTTTAATATATCTAATATAATAATTATATTTTGCTTGTTCTTTATTGTTGTAATTGCAATATTATAATTTTGTAATATTATTTTTTTAACTTTAATAACATCTTAAATTATATATATATATATAAAAAAATATTTATAAAAAATATTAATTATAATATAAAACTATAATATTTTATTTTAATTAAAAATTTAAAAATATTTTAAATCGAACTAAAAGCTTTTATTAATTAAATTAAAATTTTTAAAAATTTTACTTTACTTTTGCAAAACTTCGATTAAAAGATTTATTTTTAACAAAATATTTTTTTTAAAATTTGTAAAGTTTTTGTCTAATATCTTTAATATTAATTTAATATTTCTTTAATAAAGATATTTATTATCTAAATTAACTATAATATTAAGAATTTTCTTTATAATTTTAATAACTTTTTATATTTTAATATTATTTTAGTTTAAAGAATTTTTTTATCTTAATTACTAAAAAAAGTAATTTAAAAATACTTTTATTTTTTGCAACAATTTATAAAACTTTAAAGTAAAATATTTCTTTATATTTATTAAGGGTTAGGGTTAGGGTTAGGGTTAGGGTTAGGGTTAGGGTTAGGGTTAGGGTTAGGGTTAGGGTTAGGGTTAGGGTTAGGGTTAGGGTTAGGGTTAGGGT
>JAABUS010000405.1_pt1 | contig 110620 bp, 117 predicted proteins | sample 5560161 | NCBI WGS metagenome assembly JAABUS01 (sample SAMN10711885, study PRJNA513376) | rock metagenome | isolation source: Antarctica rocks | place: Antarctica: Victoria Land, Trio Nunatak nord | collected 2016-01-04
TCGATAAGTTTACGAGAGCTGGTTGTGACGTGGTAGTCTAATTAGGTGGTTTTTGGATTTTGGATTTGGTGGGTGCGCAAAAATTCCAAAAATTGAAAAACGAGCTATCATTATTGGAATAGGGGTACCCAAAGAGAAATTGTAGAACCTCTCTCTAGACTCATATGTGCCCTAAAAAGCCAACTGTATTGCTCAACGAAGTCTCTGGTAGCTCCATCTATGATCAATTTCCTGTTTGAAGCACCGAAATGTTCGCATTGTGATGTCTACCATGCTCTGGTAAGTCAAACTTATCTCTAAGATCCATATACACAAGGAAAGGCAATCTACGACCAAGTGGAGCTGCAGGTCCTCTATTCTACCTCCATTGAGAGCGCATAAGCGGGTGGATTCCCCTTCTCGACGTTGTAACATGCGAGCCATTGGCTATTCCTTGAGCTTTTGACGGCACTACTTTGTAAAGTACTTTAGAAGCAGAGAGCAGACATATCGCGCGCTTGCTGACCAATCAGAGCGTTGATGATTCACGGGCGCTAGGTCCGAACCTCGAAAGCGATCATCACCGACTAAGGTAAGTATTGTTTGGCCCCTCGGACCCACCTTTTTGGCCATTGTCTTTCAACAACACCTATTTCTTTTGTCACCCTTCTAGACAGCCAGTATGCTACGAAGCCGGCTGTCGCGATCTGCGGCCCGGCTAGCAAGGCAGGCAAGATGGCAAGCTGGCGCAAGAACCTTCTCCGCCACAACGAGGAGACCGGCAGAGGTGCAGCTTACGATTGATGGCAAACAGGTTTCGATAGAAGGTACGTGTCTACGAGCGCTTTGTTTACTATGAGAGACTGATAATGATGACTATAACAGCTGGCTCTGCCCTCATCCAAGCATGCGAGAAAGCTGGCGTGGTTATACCCCGATACTGTTACCACGAGAAGCTGATGATCGCTGGGAATTGTCGTATGTGTCTGGTGGAAGTCGAAAGAGCTCCAAAGCCCGTTGCATCATGCGCTTGGCCTGTGCAGCCAGGTATGGTGGTCAAGACCGATTCGGCACTTACACACAAGGCAAGAGAAGGCGTGATGGAATTCCTACTAGCAAACCATCCACTGGATTGCCCTATCTGTGATCAAGGAGGCGAGTGCGACCTGCAGGATCAGTCGATGCGGTATGGAGCTGATCGTGGGAGGTTCCATGAGATGGGTGGCAAGCGCGCAGTGGAGGACAAGAATATTGGACCTTTGATCAAGACCTCGATGAACAGATGTATACATTGCACAAGATGCATACGGTTCGCAAACGATGTGGCAGGCGCACCAGAGCTTGGATCTACAGGAAGAGGGAACGATATGCAAATTGGTACATATCTGGAAACAGCTCTCGATACGGAGATGTCAGGCAATGTCATCGATTTGTGCCCCGTCGGCGCTCTCACCTCGAAGCCATACGCCTTCCGAGCACGACCATGGGAGCTTGATCATTCCGAGTCTGTCGATGTACTAGATGCACTGGGATCGAATATCAGGATTGATGCGAGAGGAATGGAAGTCATGAGGATCCTCCCTAGACTCAACGACGATATCAACGAGGAATGGATCAACGACAAGACGAGGTTTGCGTGCGACGGGCTGAAGACACAGAGATTGACAACGCCTCTCATACGGCGAGACAACAAGTTCATACCATCATCATGGGAACAAGCTTTGACAGAGATTGGCACCGCTTACCAAAAGCTAGCACCCAAAGAGAACGAATTCAAAGCTATAGCTGGCCACCTTGTCGAAGCGGAAACCCTCGTGGCGATGAAAGATCTTGCCAACAAACTGAGCTCTGACAATCTCGCCCTCGACCAACCTCTTGGTAGCCAACCCCCTGCCCACGGTATCGACCTACGCTCCTCTTACCTCTTCAACAGCAAAATCTATGGCGTCGAGGAAGCTGACGCTATCCTCCTCGTTGGCACCAATCCTCGCCATGAAGCAGCTGGTCTCAACGCCCGCATACGCAAGCAATGGCTACGCTCAGACCTCGAGATTGGCCTCGTTGGCGAAACCTTCGAAAGCACTTTCGAATTTGACCACCTCGGCACCTCCGTCGCAGATCTCAAGAAAGCCCTTTCCGGGCCATGGGGCAAAGCTCTCCAATCTGCCAAACGCCCCATGATCATCGTCGGCTCCTCCGCCGTTGAACACCCAGACGCAAAAGCCATCTTCGAAACCGTGGGCTCCTTCGTCGACAAGAACGCCACTAATTTCATGACTCCCGAATGGCAAGGCTACAACGTCCTCCAGCGCGCCGCTTCCCGAGCAGGTGCCTACGACGTCGGTTTCATCACTCCTTCCCCTACAGTCGCCAACACCACCCCGAAATTCATCTGGCTCCTCGGCGCAGATGAGATTTCCGAATCTGATATTCCCAAGGGAGCATTTGTAGTCTACCAAGGCCACCATGGCGACAAGGGTGCTCAGCTTGCAGATGTCATCCTTCCCGGCGCCGCATACACAGAAAAGCACGGCACCTACGTCAACACGGAAGGCCGTGTCCAAATAACCCGCGCCGCTACCTCAATGCCAGGCGCAGCGCGCGACGACTGGAAGATCCTGCGCGCCGCATCCGAATACCTAGGCGCGCCCCTCCCTTATGATGACATCGAAGCGCTACGGGATCGCATGGAGGAGATCAGCCCCACGTTACGCCGCTACGACGTTGTAGAAGGCACAGGCATACCACAGCTCTCGAAAGTGCAGCTGGTGGACCAGAACAAGGGCTCCAAGCCTTCAGGACAGCCACTCGAGAATCCGATTAAGAACTTCTTCTTTACGGATGCGATATCGAGGAGTTCGCCGACCATGGCTCGGTGTTCGGCTGCTAAGGAGTCGGGGAGACCGGAGATGAATTTTATGGCACCGTAAGTCATTCCCAGACCCTTTCTACATGAAAGAAGGATTATGCTAATTTTGAGTAGAGGTGAGCCACATAGCCAGGTTGGGTATGGGCCACCCCAGCCACAGCACAATGCGCATATGTAGATAGATGGCAGGCACTAGCAGAAGGAAATCGATAGCACCAAGCAGGGTCCGGCAATGGGGGAGTCGGCGTTTCGTTCATTGTACATATTCGATTGTATTCACCCCACAGTTTCAAAAATTGCACGCGTGATGGGAACCCTCTGCAAGTCGACCGCTTTGCGTGACATGAACTCTGGTTGCCATCTTGTTTCACATATCTCTGAAGAGCGTACGCCTGAGCGTCATAGTGCCAAAATTATATCAATTCCCGACGAGGTCGGAGTATATGCACGACCCTTGTCAACAGCTGAAGAGGGCGATTCCCCCTCAAATGGCAGACGTAAAGCTTGTATGCCGCCCTGAATTCGGTCATCTACCTCCACCTTTCATAGTGCTAGATATACCATTACTTCACGCCTGCCTGAAAGAGGCTCGTTATCTGCTTTACGAAACTACGGTTTGGTACATACTTTGCCCGTGAGTCTTAAATTTGATAGTGGCGCCAGTGGCAAGGAAACTTTTCGAGGCCCGCATCTTGCGCGATGTATCTTGTTGTTTGAGGAATGCTTCTGGTCTGAAGGCTAATGTCTCATCGCTAAAGGTACATTTGCGGCCCTGACAGAAGCCTCCCCATATCATCTCTCATAGAAGAAGAAAATAACCGGGTAAACACCTTCGCTCAAGTAACAATATGCTATGCTATGCAAGCCTCGTCACAACCGTCTCTGTTTTCGAATAAATGCTCACAATCCATCAACCATCTCACGAATAGCCCATCTCCACCCCTGCTGCCCTATCCCTTGGTTTCGCACAATACCCTTCCCAACCCAGCCTTCTACCTTCGTCCTCCAGCGCTCTTCCTCGGCGCGTTGTCTCTTTACGAACTCGGGCCCGACATCAAACTCCTCTCCAACAAGCCATTCGTCTTCGACCAGGCCTGTACTCTTCACGGCTGTGGAGCCTGAAAGCATGTCATCCCCAGCTGTGGATTTGCCTTCCTTCTTACCATCGTCGAGGTCATCGAAACCAGCAAAGGGGTCATCGTCATCATCAATAGTATCTGGAGACATAGGCGTGGAGTCGCTGCCGCCACGATGCATGCCAGGTCGTGGCGCCATCTTGAGCCAGCACATACGCTGGGGATCGAAGACCATGCCACCAGAAACCTGGACGCCCTTGCCAGCGCCAACGTTGGCAATGAGTGCGGGTTCTCGCTTGCCACCGCTGGGTGACGTAGGGCTTGCAGGAGCAGCGGGTGCTGGGATCGGTATGTCGAAAGGGGTTAATGCATTTTCGTTGCCTTCCCAGGCTTCGGTGATGGGATTCCATCTCATGTCTTTGAGCTGTTCTGGGCTGTAGAAAGCCACGCCCTTGCCGAAGGGTTTTACGAGTCCGGGCTGCTTGGCTGGTCCTTTATTGCGCTTTGACCGAGCACTTGCAAGAGGTTTTGCTCGTTCCTGATGTTGAGTTGTTTTCCTATTGGTGGTGATGGATGAGAGGGGTCCCCCAGTCTCGCGAAGTGTGGGCAGGCTTGGAGTTCCCTGCAGCGTGGCAGCGACAGATCCAATACGTTGCTCGCGAGCCAGACGAGAAGCGTTGGTGTCTCGTGCAAAGCGAGGGGTGTTGTCTTGCTTGAGAGGGCTGAGAGGCGTGGAAGGTGTTGCTGGAGGTGGCAGCTCATTGACTGATGTGGTGGAAGTATTATGTGATTGCAGACCAAGCTTGCTTCGCATTTGCAAGGATTTTGGTGCACCGCGGGGAAGGGGTTGTTTCGTGAATTTGGTCTCCACAGAGGCGGACGTAGGAAGGTCGTCGAAAGCATCGAGCTCATTCCCATCGCCGAAGGCTCTACGGCGGATTGGCTTAGTAAGTGTCTTTTTAGATGCAGCTTCTCGAGCCAGAGCTTCGGGAGCGTGACCTCGGCGGCTGGTCGGAGTGGTAGGTCTGTGATGGGGATTGGCGAGGCGAGATAAGGGACGGTTGAGAGGAGCGCTCTCGTTTGAATCTGAAGAGCCGGGGCGGAAGTTCCTGGATGACTTGATGCTGATGTGGTGGGACTGTGAATGAGACGTTCCAGCGGGCAAAAATGGGACGGGAGCCTTGCGTGAAATGGCAAGGCTCGACTCCGCACCCGAACGTTCAACAGGCGTCTTGGGTCTTGAAGGGAGACCTTGACGGCCGCCGTAATCACCTCCACGAGACGGAGGTCTCTGATATGGGGGCTGAGTACGGGCTGGAGATGGTTGAGTCCGCATGACTGGCGCGGACCGCTTCGCTCTAAGGTACTGCGAAGAAGTCGTTGTTGGTTCGGACTTCATCATATCGCGGGATGGTTTCGTGTTGAGTGGTCGGCGGCTTGGGGTGGAAGGGGCTGCTGTATGGGAAGACGAGGGAGTGGCAGCGGTCGGAATGGCTGATAGTGATGACTGGGCAGAGTGACCACCCATCCTCGACCCTGGCCTGCGGTAGTGTGGTATGGGTCCACCGCTTTCAGAGACAGGCTCCAAGACAGATCGACTTGGTTGCGGCCTGGGAATCTTGCTCGCACCCGCATCAAGCTTGTTCGTGAACGTCAGCGTTGTTGCAGACCTTCTTACTGGGCTGACAGATTTCGTTGCTTTGTGCTTGATATTGCGATTGAGGGTGAGCTTGCCAGAGTCGAACACTTCTCCGTCGCCAATCTCTATACCAGAGATGAAATCGTCTTCGATAGTCTGTGCTTTCTTGACGGGCTGGGAAGGCTTCTGAGGGCGTTGTAAGATGGGCTCTGATGATATCTTTTCAAGTCGCTTCTTTTCTGCTTCCGCAAACTTCGATGTCAGAGGCCCATCGGGAAGTACAAGGCCTTCGAGCCCTTCATCTTCACTCTCGCCAGTCAGACAACTCGAGGCACTAGGACTGAATGCAGAGATTGAGGAGCTAGGATTTGAACGAGCGTCTCGCCTTGTGCCACCAAATCTGGTACCTAAGCTGCCCTCAGCCCATTCCATGTCGAGGTCATCTTGCAGCGGAGTCTTGGGTGTTTCCCTCTTGATCGAGAGCCTTAGAGGTTTCCCATCGTCCGGTAACTCAATATCGTCTTCAATCTTTTCCAGGTCCTTCTTTCCCTTTTCTGGTGGTGCTATGAAGTTCATCATCTTCTGTGGGGATTGGTTTTTTGCGACTTTGATTGTAGGAACGTCTCCGAAGAAATCGTCGTCATCATCATCCCGGAACTTGTCGAGTGAAGGCGCTTTAGGCATTAGCTTCGTAGCTGATTCCATTCGCTCCACGAAAGTCATGCTGGACTGCGGTGGATTGGAGGCCTTTGGCGACGCTGGGAACTCCGCACTGAATTGCCTCAAAGAGCCGGTAAAGTCCTCTGCATCCATCTTCTTCAGTGTGAGGCCTCCATCTTGAGCTTTGGGCAACTCAATGTCTTCACTCCAATCATCTCCCAGTAGCTTCTTGACCCGTTTGCCGCCCATTCGCTTCAGGGTACCGCCGAGGAGAGCGGAAGCTGGCACATTATTGGGTATTGGTATACCCGCAGTCTTTGCAGAGTTGATAGCATCTGCCAGTGACTTCTCATCGTCGGCCGGAAGTAAGACTTGCCAATCTTCGTCACCTCCAGTAACTGAATCCCGATCAGAGCGTGTGGACATACGCGATGAGATGGAGTCACGGTGGTGGGAGCTCGAGCCAATGGTGGTGCTAGATATATTTCGAAATTGGAGATCGTCAATGCCTTCAAGATCGTCGTCGTCGTCCCAACACTCAATGGCGTCTTCGATTGGCTGTCGTGGTTTCAGGGTAAGTGGCTCCATGATGTTCTGTGTTAATGGCTAAGCAGTCCAGTATTGTCAATAGATGTCCCGGGGAAGGAAGTCGTAAATTATGCTGTCTAATATTGTGGATTCATGGTGTTGCAATTGGTATGATTGGTGCTTGCTGGGCTGTTTTCATGGAATTCCAGATGAACCGCGTAAAGTAAGGAGCGACCCCTGACCCTTTGACAAGGGCAGGACTTACAACGAGGAGCTGCAGACGGGATCTGTTTGAAGACTGTCGACGATATGACAGCTCTGATGCAGCAAGGAGCATCGGGCTTGAAAGTGGTGGGCGTTGAAGTCAAGAGGCTGGGGGTTAGGGATCGACCTGATTGCGACCGGTAGCATTACCTTAGTCAGCGCGACTTGGCATTCATCGCGTCAACAACCGCGTCTGCGGGAAGACTTTGACTTCACTTTAGGCACCCAAGCTCAAAGTAGAGTAAGAACTCCTCATTTCAGCAGCAGGCATGTATGAAAAATGTGCACATTGCCACCTCCACCTCCACCTCCACCTCCACCTCCGAGTTCCATCAAAATCCCATGAGATATGGCGTCTGAACACGTCCTGCGCCTCCCTCGTAGTGACAGCGTGGGGGACTATGTCCTTGTCAATGTGACCTCCAACGGCTCCTCTCCGCTAGATCTCAAGCTTCTGGCAACAGAAGGAGAGTCGCCTTACATTGCCGAAAGTGAGCTTAGAAGTCTCCCTACCTCAGTGATGATTGACGACTGATTGCCCAAGTAAAGCAAAAGCGCATTTCGAAGCTTCGAGATCACAGAAACAAGCTGACAGACTCCGAATGGGAGACAACACTCCTCTCGGCGCTGACTCAGCGTCGAATCTCAAAGGCAGAAGCTGACCACCTTGAAAAGCTTGAAGTGATAGCGAGTATTGCTGGGGAATCGCTCGCCATCACCCTTCGACACAACATCTCTGGCATAACGCAAAAGCTTGGCGACATCGTCCTCAAAGCAGACGCTGAGCAAGAGCTAGATATCATAAGCTGGGCAGGTACAGCTGCAAAACAATCCAACGATCTGGAAAGCGAAGTTCAAGACCTGACGGCGAAGTATGACGAGCAAAGCAAGACCATGGAGAAGCTCAACAAGCAGCTTGAGGACTTGATCTTGGCCAAGAAAGAACACGAAGACGCTCTGCTAGAGAAGTTCAGAGAGTTGCTGAACACCAAAAAGCTGAAGATCCGCGATCAGCAACGCCTACTTGCAGGTGCCAAAGTCGACCCCAAGCAAGTTACAAAACTCCAAAATGCTCGCACGACCGAGGAAGGACGCAAACCCGCCGCCTCACGCGCTGGGAAGCGAAAAGCGAACAACGCTGCTCCAGCAGACGAAGAATCCTCAGAGGAGGATGGTTTCGAGCGCAAACCACCTACGCAGCGGAAGGAAGAGAGCGATGGATCAGAGCAAGCCAACACGCCAGAAGCTTCAGATCAGGATGTCACGGAGGATGAGAGTGATGATGATCTGGATTCTGCGCCGCGGGGCCCAGCGCTGCCGGATAGGAGTAAGGCAATAGAGGACGAGATTGGAACCGGGGAGGATATGCAGTTGGACGAGCCGCCGCCGAAGAGGGAGCTGCCATTTGGAAAGGCGCAGCAGGTGCAGGAGCCAGCAAAGGAGGATAAATCGACCTTGAACCAGGAGGCTGGTAATGGGGATGAGGAGACTGATGATGATGAGCTATGAACTGTAGACATTCAGGTGTCATGATAACAATTGGATAGTCTGCATCCTTTGAAAGGCTTCATAGCACAGACTTGGTGTCAAAACAGATGTCAATCTCCGACGCCAGTGCCAAGGGCTTCAATGCAAAGTACTCGCAACTTGAATAGCAACTTGGGCCGTTGAGCTGTTTCTAAAGCGGTTAACTATTTAATCATGACACATCTGGAGCTTGGTTGAACCTTATTCGCGCTCCTTACAATATTCCCTGACTCTGAAGTTTTGATTACTGCCACTTATTCTAAAACTAAGCCTGGAAGGGATACCTTAAGCTTGCAAGATAAGAGAACAACCAGAGCATCACCGAGGACGAATCCGTGTAGGTAGGGTTGAGAACGTGCCCAATAGTAACGCAATGGAGGGTGAAAGGGACCACGGATCGACGAGCTGGAGCGGCCCTCTTATACAAATTTCTACCAGTCAGCTAGAGAAGAGCAAAATCGTAACTTACCAGGCTCGGAATCAGAAGAAGTGGCGATCTTCTCACGCCAGTGTGATCTACTCTAGCATGATATACCCTCGCATCAAGCAGCAAAGCGAGTATTCAAGCCCATCCACGAGCCAAGATTAACCGCCACTTATTTCGACACCAAGCCTGCTCACGGGAGCGTAGAGGTTACGTGGTCCCACGTTTCGAAAGTGAGGCAAATGTAATTGGGATTTGAGGATAGTAGAAATGCTGTTCAAGTTGAGCTGTGAGGATGGAAGGCGAGGCTTTTGATAATCATATTTTGTAAACCTCATACAATATACTGCACAGTATGCACGCACCCGGGGCAAGTCAGCGGCCCATTCCATCTTCCATCGGTCATCGAGACATCCCTCATAATTCATAACGCATGCATCCTCACCCCCAACGCCACACCACCAGTTCACAGGAACTCCTTACCCTCCCTACAAGCGCCACCTTCACAAACCATAACCCCGTCCTTCTCCGCATCCATACCCCTCAAAAGCTCATTGCGCCCCTTCAACCACTGCCCCTTTCCGCCTCCCAGAGCGACGATGGTTCTATTAGGCCCGACTTGCTGTCTCAACTGCTTCAGTGTCTCTTCGCTATTGCCCGTCAGAATAATGCCCTTAACCCCTAGGCGCCCAATGACCACACTGCTCAGCATCCCAGCAAACGTGAACGGAAATTGTTCAACTTCCGCTTCGAAAGCGAGAATTGTCTCCCCAGCTAGCTTGAAGTAGGAAGCATCATCGAACATGCTGCTCAGGCGGTAGAGATTACTTGCACTGACACTGTTGGACGAGGGTTCGGCATTGTCCATGCCGCTCTTCAATCGCATGAGAAGGTCAGGCGGGTGGGGCGAGGGTGTGGTGTAAAATCCTGGAGAATCGGGGGTGGTGAAGAGCTCGATTTGGCGCTTTTGCAGCGTATCTGCAAATTCAAGGTATGCGTCATCGAAGGTTGCTTCGTAGAGGTCGATCAGGCCGTGGATTAGGAAGGCGTAGTCGTCGCAGAGACCGCCGGTGTCGCCGCGGCCCTCGCGGTAGACGCGATAGAGAGTCCTAGATTCAGCATCCCAAAGCTCGGTTTTAATGAACGTCACTCCTTTTATTGCGGCTCGAAGGCATTCGGAGGCCTTTTCGGGATCGGTGGATTGAAGAACTGAGGAAGCGCGAGATAGTGCGCTGACCGCGAGACCATTCCACGCCACGATAATCTTGTCATCAAGCGCTGGGGGAGGCCGGTACTGTTCCCGATGTTGGCGGAGCTTCCTCCGACCGTCTCTGATGATCTGAGTAAATGAGGCTTCGGATATACCCAAGTTCTTGGCTAGGATACTGGGAGTGGAGACGACCTTTAGGACATTCAAGTTGATGAACTCATCATGTGGGTCATTTTGGCTTGCAACATTTCCATCCGCTTTCACACCGAAGAATTGAGCAAAGATCACTCCGTTTTGTTCTCCGAGGACCTCGCAAATTTCTTTGAGAGACCAAACGTAGAAGGCTCCTTCGCGTTTCTCCGTATCACTATGAGATGAATAAGAGTCTGCATCCTCAGCGGAGAAGAACCCTCCATTTGGAGCAGCCAAAGGTGGGTTTGTGAGGTAAGTTGCAATATCGTAAACAGAACCTAGCATCTCCGGATCTCGTGTAACCAAGAAGGCGTCCAGGTAGGCATCCAGAAGCTGTCCTTGATCGTACAGCATCTTCTCGAAATGTGGAAGACTCCAATCCTTCGTCACAGAGTATCTCGCGAAGCCGTACCCAAGCTGGTCCCGAATGCCTCCCCTTGCCATGTTCCGTAATGTGTTCACTGCCATTGCCGCCGCTTTTGTGCATTCCTGCTCGCCCACGACATCTCTCACAGATTCCGGCCATTGTCCGAGCCTTAGTAGGAAGCTTAGGTTGACTGGAGTAGGGAATTTTGGCGCCTTCGCGAAGCCACCATTGGTCTTATCATATCTCTTCGCATAATGTTGATAGGCTTCTTCCAGCAGCTCGATCTCCAGCCCTTCCCTTTCACCCTTTCCACCCATCTGGTGGCCGTGGCTATGCACGCCTTCCTCAGCAAATTCTCTCAATTGCCTCGTAATCTCTTTTGCGCTCTCTCGGCATCGGCTTTCCTGCTCTGTCCATACAGTCTTCATCTTCTCCAAGATTTCCATGAATCCTACAGTCTCTGCCACTGCTGTGCCGACTGCTGTCATCGAATTGTTTGGACCAGGCCAATAAGTTCCCCCAAATACCGGCTCGAGGTCTGGCGTAACGAAGACATTAAGTGGCCATCCACCAGATCCTGTGGTAGCTTGCACATAGTTCATATAGATCGCGTCCACATCAGGTCGCTCCTCGCGGTCAATCTTGATAGGTATGAAGTAGTCGTTGAGCAGCTTAGCCACCTCTGGAGATTCGAAGGACTCGCGCTCCATAACATGGCACCAATGGCATGCCGCATAGCCAATGCTCAAGAACAGTAACCGATTGTGTTTCTTGGCCAAGCCTAATGCTTCAGGTCCCCACATCTGCCAGGCGACTGGATTGTTCATGTGTCCTCGTACCTATTCAGACGATACATTAGTCCAATGCCCTGCATCGTCGACCTCAATTACGACTTGACGAGGACTCACATACGGACTCCTGCTCTCACTGAGTCGATTGGCCAAATGGGGAGCATCGTGATTTGCATCATCTCCTGTACCCTCCATGGTAGAATGATATGCACTCTTAGCTATTAGGGCAATCGGGTGTTGTTTGGCTTTGCAAGCCCACCCTCCCGCAGCCTGTCGGCTTGAAGAGGTCAGTGCCTTCACATGAGGCTGCACAATAGCCCCGTGAATTGTACCTATCGGTCGATTGAAGATCCCTGTAGAAACAAGTAACCTCACTCTCTGGCTAGCTGTCGCAAAAGCCACAATGCACTATCGTGATGTGATAATTGTTTGTTTTGTCCGGTCCATAATATCTAGCTGGTTAATACTAAAAGAGATATTATCTGGACCGGACCATTATCCCTATCTTGGATCGAAAGCTTTATGGATCTAACATCAAGTATCTATGGTCCGGAAAGGCCCTCTAGCTTGTGAAATTCTTTTTGCTCCAGGCCAAGTAGATAGATCTCAACTACTTTCTCCACGCAACAGAATACACAACATCGTAGTTTTATGTAGTAATGGACAACATCGCATGCTGTTATTACGCATCATCACCATTTATATCGAGTACCATTCCTACCAATCCCAATTCTTATTACCTTTCTATCTATGTTTATTTCGCTCTAATTGAGTGGAACGTCAGACCTCTATGATCTTATCTATCATCCGTCTCTCACATTTATGAACCTAGGATTTATCTGTATTCTCGGGAATACTTGTTATGTCTTGTTCGTCCATCGTAATCATCGTTACCAGCAGGCGTTTCTCAACTCCATCTCTCTACACCATCATCCCACGCCAACTCCCTCACTGAGCATACGCTCGATAAATCACCAACCCCCTCTCCGCCACCAACTCCACCTCAACCCCCTGCCCAATAAAGAAAATATACCCCTCTTTCACCTCAAAATCTTCCCCTCCCGCGCTCATCTTTCCCTGCCCACTCGTACTAAATAGTATGCTTGGTCCCGCAATCTTCTCCACTACTTCTCGCTCACCACCCTCAAGTTCCGTCTTCAGCATATTGAACTCACTCATCGGCGGCGCATATTCCACTGTCTTGCCATGTTTGCCGCGCGAGCTGGGTTTCGATGGAAGCAGCACTTCGTCGCGTGAGTGGGGCGAGAAAGTCAAAGCTGTGGAGAAAATTTCGATATTGTCACGATCAGCGCGCGGGCAGAAACCGGTGTTGAGGACGTTGTTGGAGCGGGCCATGCCTAATGAGAAGGTTTGATCAGCAGCTGCCCTTTTAGTGTACAACTAATGGTAGTTGAGGATTTCTGTACGAGTTTATGAACCTTCAAACACACTGGGCCTCGAGGACGTTCAGACAAGGGGATTTCGGGGTGGAGAAGACCTACATTCCACGATGTCGCCCGAGAGATAGGCGTGGGGGGCGTCGGCGGGGACGTAGATGGCGTCGCCAGCTTTTAGATTTAAGAAGTTCATGGTGCTTTTCGGGGTTGGGATTAGTTGGTGTGCGGCTTGGGAGGAAGAGGTAGGAGGTGGACGCACATCAAAGCGACGAGGTTGCCGGGATCTTCCATCGAGTATTGTTCTTGTAGTCGTGGTAGGAGGTCCAGAATGTATGTCTGCTTGCCATATTTTTCTCTGGGGATCTTGGCGAGCCCTTGCTGGCATTCTTTGATGCTTTCATCGCTCGACTTGAACCACATTCCTCAATGTTTCATTGTCGAGCTTGGCGTTCTTATTTGGTAAGAACTATTGCAACGGATGAAGAGCTTCAAAGAGGCCGTCGATCTCGGTCTGTGGTTTCCATCCCGCAAATACCTCAAATGGCCCTAATGCTATAGCAATCTCAGGCTTGTGATTGTCGTCTGTGAACTGATCTGGGTTCTTCGCGTGCAACTTCGCAGCTAGGTCCTTGTTTGGGTGGATCTGTAGAGGGAGTGCTTTTGCTATTGACAGTATTTTCGGCAGGAAAGGCAACACGCCGCCGAATTTCTTTATGCAGTTCTCTCCCAGCAAGTTTTCTTTGTCGTCGTCGACGGCTTTGTGGAGTTCTTCTCCTGTCTTGAGTACTCTTGCTGGTAGGACTGGATAGTCGCCCATCCACATCTCGGCATGTTCTTTGTCTTCGATCTTGAAGCCTGTGTTCGGGGTTTTGGAGCAGAGAGTGGCTGCGAGACTGTCGGTGCCACGGCGGCCCCATGGGTAGTTCTGGGATTTTTTAGGAAGCTGTTGGGATTGGGACTTCTGAAAGACGAACGTTGCATGAGCATGCGAGCTGAAATACTACTGATGGACCCATGTTGTCAAGTCCTGTTTGTAATCAGTGTCTGCTTTCTCTTATCGTGTTGATGTGATATGAATCAATTTCTCTTGGTCTTCGAGTCGCGCGCGAGACGGAGTATTCACTTTTTGCCTATGTCGTCAGAAGCCCTGAGCTTCGGATGCATCGTCATTGTTAGCCGACGAAAAGAGATATGACATCAGAGCAATTGACCAATCATTTCAAGACACCAGAAACATACAAATGAACAGGAAATGCAGAGTAGGAGGTAGCATAGCAGGCTTGGTGTCATAACGAAATGTACTTGGGACACCAATGCAATAGATTCAAGCAAGAAACACCCTCGACTTGAGCAGAGATTGGGCCATTAAAGCCTAGTCAAGGGCCCAAGAATGCGCAATTCCGACTGATCTCAAGCATTACGAGGATGACTCTCTGCTCCAGAGGGCCTTTATGCTGCGAATTTCTGGTTTTATAGCCCTCACAGCTGCCACTTGGATTCATACCAGGCGGAAAAGTCAGAACCAAGTCGAATGTCAGAGCAGAACCTATCCATGTTTGAGAAGCCACTATGTTTTTCCTCAAGACTTCACAAACGGAATACTTTATGCAAGTTTACAATTCGATTGATTGAATCTTGAACAGCGTCTATTTTCTGTGAATCGAAACGCAAGCAACTTTGCTGTAATGTGACCCACAAATTCAAGTACTCTGCCACGCTGAGTGCGGCCTGTTCTTGTAGCAGAACCCCGTCACTGTGAATATGTCGCATTTCGCCGTCAATCTTGGTGTCCCGTTCGAGCGTCCGGTCACGACTTCAGCACTGTGAAGACTCCTCCTGGCCTCCTGAAACCGTCCTGGAACTTTCGACGCGTGGGATGGTTTGGGACATCTCTAATTGCTAGCCGTTTGATGCTAGGAGAGTCCTCAAGAACCCTGATAAAAGGCTTTACCTGCGCAGGATGTTAGTATGTATTAATCGAATCAAGGTTCAGTATTCTCGTCACCAATAACTCGTCGGTAGTTGTCAATTCCCATTTCGAAAAATCCAGTTCTAGATCTTGGAGCGCAGGAAAATTTAACGCTGAATAGTCCGACTTGTCTTCAGAGAACACGGTTCTTGACCATTCTCGCCAACAGCTATCTCTATTAACTCGTCTGGTTATGTTGAATTGGCCACCGCGCTGAAAGCCCAGACAGACCTTCCGGAGTAGGGTTAATCGGCCGTGGGACGAGGACTTCAAACTGAAGGCTGTCGATCAGTTAGCGGCTAAGATAGGTATGAAGGACACTGTGGGGAATACTTGGGTGTGCACGACGTTCACTTAGACCATCACGTTGAAACGCCCTTATTTGATCAGGATGTTGGAAGAGAAATGTGTTGCGTCCATAGAGAATTGGGAGAGCCTCTTCGTAAATCGAGCGGCAAGTCCGCAAGATCGCTGCATCCAAGCCTGGAATAGGATGGTGATTCTCTGCGAGCACAGTCTGCACCCCGCCGACGAGTTCGTGCGCGTGGCTGATAATCTCTGGTGTCACCAGGAGATACCCATAGATCATGTTTCTGACTTCCATGGGGAGCTTGGTGAAAAGAGGACATTCAGCAATAGAATTTCCACAGTTGGTAGACATTGTAGGGATAGGACAAGCGGCCCGTGGTGTTAACAAGCCGGATAGGACGGAGACATGCTGCGATTTCGATTTCTGAACTCTGTCAGCCAATGCTAAGTAAAGTACGTTGCATTGCGATGATGTGTATCATGAAGCGGTAGCATAGAGAAAGGAGTAGTGCAAACGACTTATCAATTGAGGTAAATGTATTACCTTCTTGCCATCGGATCGCTGCGGCTTGGCTCGAGTGATTGGAATAAGACTATCCGGATCGATGATATTTTGGAGGTCCTTGAGCTTGATGAAAGTGTGGGAGTCCTTGGTCTTCTGATCTCCCTGCTCTGGAAGAAGCTCTTTACGTTGACCTTGGATTACATCTGAAGACGCCTTGATTGATGGGTTTACGTGTGTCAGTGGAGCCGCGCTCTCTGCAGCCTGTCCAACGCAAAAGCTGAAGTTGAAGTAGCTGCCAAAGCCAAAGGCAAAGGAGAAGTGTCCTGGCATTTTGGCTTTCTGAGCACTCTAGACAGACCAGGTGCGGTCAAACAACTCGATAATTCTCTGCAGAAACGTTGTACACCTTTCTAGTGGATATAGATACATGGAAGGACTAAGCGACCATTAGACCATGTGTTGAGGCAGAGAGGTACACAACATCACAATACTTGCACTAGATGTGAGTATCACAGGGACCTTACCGTGGCCTGGTTGTCTGCGTTATCTCTACCTTAGAATTGTACACTGCTCCTTGGAGCCTAGACCTTGAGGTTTGCGGGGTTGTCCAATTCGGCAACCTGCGACCCTAAAGGTCGACCTCGGGTTCACCTAAGGTATGACGCGGACAAATCAATAATATGTCTGATTGGCACGACTGATGTTCGCTTTTCTTTTGACTTCAAAGACATCCTCTCTTCTTGTTTCGTCTGGCTGTGATAATGAAGCCTGCCGTTTGATGGTCGCACACTTGGATAGAAAGCTCGTCTGACGACTTCCTATAATCATGTCTGCAACACCTCTATCCCCAGCCAAGCGCAAGCAGATATTGCGTGTCATCTTCATCTCCTTGCTCCTGGACCTAGTATGTGAATAGATTACTCCTTGGGCCAGACTACTAACATATCTAGATCTCCTTTACATTTATCCTTCCACTCTTTCCCAAGCTCCTCGAATTCTACCGCAACCTCGAAGCCCCCAACGATTCCTCATCCCTCCTCAACCGGGTCTTCGCCGGCCTCAATGCCTACAAGCAATCCTTCTCCCGACCCATCAGCGACCGCTATGATATAGTGCTCCTCGGAGGGGCCTTGGGCTCGCTCTTCTCTTTGCTTCAAGCAATTGCCTCACCAATCATCGGCACTCTTTCCGATAAATATGGACGGAGGACAGCCTTGCTTTGGTCGATGGCAGGCAACATTGCATCGGTGGCTCTGTGGGTAGCAGCGATTGACTTCCGGACTTTCTTGGCCAGCCGGGTGGTTGGAGGTTTGAGCGAGGGGAATGTACAATTAGCCACAGCAATGGCAGCTGATGTGAGTGACGACAAACAACGAGGCGCCACAATGGCATTGGTCGGCGTCTGCTTCTCCATCGCTTTTACCTTCGGGCCTGCGCTTGGCGCCGCGCTGGCAAACATTGAGACGGTCATTGCAAACCCTTTCGCAACGGCCGCAAGCTTCTCTCTGTTCTTGATTGTCACCGAGACCGCCTATCTATACTTCTGCCTGCCGGAGACTCTACCTTCTTCACGGACCAGACCTGCAGTGAACGGCTCTGTTGTCAAGACCGGAGAAGAGCAGCAGAGACACATACGCGCGAACTCGCATACACTTTTGAATTTCACGCATTTTGTATTCATCTTGTTTTTTAGCGGCATGGAATTCTCTCTACCTTTCATGACTTACGACTTATTTGCATATTCATCTTCCCAATCAGGGAAGCTTCTGGGGTACATGGGCTTGATCGCATCGATATTGCAAGGATCAGTCACACGGCGATTACACCCTCTTCGAGTTGTACAGCTCGGGGTTGTAGCCTGTGCGGCAAGCTTCTTCATGCTTGGCCGATTGACGACCGAAACTGGGCTTTGGGCAGCTGCGACTTTATTAGCGGTCACTACCGCTACTGTCGTGACTGGACTGAATAGTCTGAGTAGCTTCGAGGCCGCAGAAAGCGAAAGGGGTGGAAAGCTAGGGAACCACAGGAGCTGGGGTAAAGTCATGTCCCTGAAGGCAACGTTCATGAAACTGACATCTCGCGTGTAGGCCAAATAGGGAGATCTTGCGGCCCTCTATTGTTCTGTACATTGTACTGGTGGGCAGGTCGAGATGTAGCCTACGCCATAGGAGGTGCAGGCATGCTGGGAGTTTGTGGACTCGTCTTCGGGTCATTGAAAAGTCCACCGATATTAGCTTAGAAATAGTCCGCAAACGTTCGCACTTAATAAACAAATAACCTCTGCTCGTCACTCCCGAGCTGGGCGATTACTTTAAAGAGTGACCTAACTATGTGACTACTACTATCCGGTCCTTCTTTCTTCGCTCGACCTCGAGATGTATAATATAGGGTTGAACCTGACGAACCCTGATCTGGGTAAACCTCGGTACAGAATTTTGCGGAACCATTGACGCCGACGCTAAACGGATAACCCGCGCACCAAAATTTGGGTGGCACAACCACCAACGTCAAGTAGAATAAGAGACCTATAATAAGGTCAAAAACGGGTACATAGTAGAGTGATAGACCGATATATATTAGCTTCATAGTAGAGCCATAGTTAGTGGTATAATAGAGCTATAGTAGGGTAGGTAATAGGGCCAAATACGGCGTATACCATAGAATAGGCCAGAATAGGGAATACCATGGAGCAATCATAGAGCAACAATGGAGCAACTATGGGGCATACCATGGAGCAACAATGGAGCATGCTATGGAGCAACAATGGAGCATACCATGGAGCAGCAATGGGGCATACCATGGAGCAATCATAGAGCAACAATGGAGCAACTATGGGGCATACCATGGAGCAACAATGGGGCATACTACGGAACAACAATGGGCATACCATGGAGCATACTATGGAGCATATCATGGAGTAATGCATGCCCCATTGTTCCTCCATAGCATGGCCCATTGCTGCCCCATAGTATGCCATATTACTGATCCATGGTATGCCCTATTCCTGCCCCATGGTATGCCCCATTGTTGCCCCATAGTATGCCATATTACTGCTCCATGGTATGCCCCATTGCTGCTCCATGGTATGCTCCATGGCATACGGAGTACTCCATAATGGCCTATTCTTTAGTATACGCCCTATATAGCCCTATTATCTACCCTATTAGGGCTCTATTGAACACCTATTTATAGTCCTACTATGAGCCTACTGTATAACGGTCCATAAATCTATGATATACCTGTCTATAGGTTCCACTTGACGTTGGTGGTTGCCCGACCCAAATTTTGGTGCGCGGATTATCCGTTTAGCGTCGGCGTCAATGGTTCCGCAAAATTTTACTTCACGACGCGATTCACGTTCTTAGATTCTCACTACCACCTCACTTCACTGTGAGTTGTTCTGTGGGCGATTCAGTACTCAATGGCTCGTTATACCCTCGATCATCTGTCTTCTGCCCGCGTCGTACTCACTCCCACCACCTCCAACGGATCAATCTTACCCCATTACTTACCCCGTCACGAACTCGACGTTCCAACCCATAACTCCTAGGCAATGGCATTTGTACAGACCCTTCTACCGAGTAGTATCATTGATCTCACCGAAGATGATGAAATGGTGGACGCGGATGATGTTCAATCGGCATGCGCAAAATCCACGACTCGGTCGGCTATTGGTGGAAGTGATAGTTTGAAAAGGCCAGAGATCCAAGAGACTTTGGACTTGGCTGTCTCGCGGGCAGAGACTGCTGGGCTGCTGCTAAGCAGTCGATTGAATTCATGGAAGGATCTCACAAAGCCCACAACTCACAACAACAACGCCGCAGCGAATGAGACGCCCTTTGCAGATAAGACACTCAGGTCCACGTCCAACGAGTGCGAAAGGCCCGTAAAGATAGAGGGGCCTCTAACACCTCGACTTTTACCGTACCGATCGCCGAAATCCACCTCTCTGCCGCGCGTCGGAAGCTCTAGGCCACAACCTGGACTGGCCTCGTCAGCCAATGCCCACCAACGAGCGAAAGATACAGTGTGGGATTTTCCCGACTCTGATGTGGATGACAATAGATCTCGAAGCGCGGAGCAGAGGCGCGATACGCCAACCACCACTCCTGAAGAGACGACGCTGGCTTCCGATCGCATTCCACGAAAGGCTGCTAGCAGTGCCAATCGAGCGATTGCCGATTCTTACAAGATTCTCAATCCTCTAGAGACACAACTAGAGGCTCGAGTCACGACGCCGAGAAAACCAGGGAGACCCAGAAAGGATGAATGGACGCCAACGAAGCAGTCGGGGTCCGGTCGTGATAGAGGAAAGTCTGAGATTGGAGGGCGATACATTGGAGGAGGCCCGATGAGCCCGACACCTCAGAGCAAAGTACAACCAATTACAGCTGTGAAAGATGGCACCATACTAGCTGGAGCCAGGGCAATTGATATATTGTCGAAAAAGCGGAAACGCTCGAGCATTTCTGGCGATGCTTCGGCTCCACAAAAAGAGCCCGGGACCCCTTTACCGCAGGTGATGCATTCTGAAAACATCGCTACTCCCGTTCAACAGAATCGTGAATTTCTGAGTGCAGCAAACCAACATGCGCAAATAACATTATCACCCATAGACGAGAGGGCCTCGAATATGCCAAAAGACTCCTCCTGCATGCCTAGGCAGCCACCGGTAGTACCACCGTCCTTTTTCCCTACAGTTATCACTCCAGTAATAGATAAAATGTCACAATCGAGCACTGCTCCTGTAGTGAGCGCAGCACAAATCAAGGTATATGAAACGATCATACACCCTACTATAGCGAAGGCAACGAAGCCTCACAATGGGATCCTACCCGACGATGAATTGACTTCGATTGGCAGGAAGGTGAGCGTCCCATCAAAGTTTTCATGAGGTTGATCAGCGGAAGGAGCTAATGAAACTTTCAGACTGCCATTGATATTATGAACCAGGATTTGACGCCATACGTCTTGGGAAGCTTGTCGCACGATCAAAAGAAACAACTCAAGCGCTTGGTGAAGAAGACTTTCGAACAAAAGGTCAAGGAGTCCTCGTTGCCAGCGATCGCATCAGCAGGGGCTTCTGGAACGGCACCCTGCAGTCAAACAAATGATCTCGGCCAATCCAATGCGAATAGTATTCAGGAAATCTCGCCGAATGACAATCGCGTTCAAGAGGCTAGTACCAGCGGACTTCGAGTCGCCAAAGAGTCACAAGGAGACACGATTACCGACTTACCCGGGTACCTCAAGACTCTCGAAGACCAGACCCATGAAAGTGATTTTGAGCTCTTTGATGAACCTACCAATCTTCCCAACGGACCTCTTAATGTTCCCCACGAAACTATCAGCCTTCCGCGGGCGGCCTGCCATGACTGCCGGGAAAGACATGTGAGTTGCGCTTCACGATACAACTTGACATGAGCTAATGATAAATCCCAGCGCCGATGCACACATCACGAAATTGGTAATAAACATCCGACGAAGGTCCGCCTGTTTGCAGCTCCAGAGCTCGATTCGCACAGGTTAGACATGCAAGCCAAAGCTACCTTGTCGGCCAAGGAGGCTGTTGGGCTTGATGATTCACAACGGCATCATTCACTTCAGAGTGCTAGTAATACGCAATCACCGTTCATAGGAAACACCTTACCAGTGAATCCAAATCGACTTGACCCCAGCTTTGTTTCGGATGAACCATTTCCAGCAGGGTTTGATCGTGGTCGATACCCGGCCCAACGCCGAAGACGGGGAAACAAATTCTATACCCCAGAAAGACCACCCACAATTTCCACGGTCTTTTTAACTGAAGCAGAATTGCGGGGCGATCGCACGACTCGACAAGCAATGGGCAAAAGCGGTGTCACTAACAAACACAGCGTTCGTGACAATTCTGCTTTCAGACCGAGCAATAACATCCTAGATCCTACGCCCTCACACTCACAAGACCTGCTCAAACAAGAGTCAGCGAAACGCCTCAACTCTGATCAGGCACTGAAGGAGTTGACCCAAGCCGTTGCCTCTGGCAAAGCCACACCCTCACAGCTTGAGGCTTTCCGAAAATACGTTGCTGACGTTGATGCTATTGTGCACCAGCAAGCGATGCCTTCAGTATTTATGAATCAAGATATAGTCATGGAAGATGAGCTTCACGAGAGCCAATCGGCTACAGGTTTCAGCTTTGATGGTGAATCTAGTAGAAATGAGCGCCACTGGCGAACCAGCCAGAGGGATGGGCTTAAAATTTTGAGAACTTGGGCAAGTCGGTATGGGAATGCTGGGCTACCTCAAGGACAGTCAGTGTACCCAAGCTCCCTCGTTACACCTGAGGAGCGAAAGGTATCACCAGTGCCTCGGACTTTGGCTACAGCAAGCGACCATGGCCTTGAGCGCTTAGTCGCCGTCTTCATTACAAATGACTCCGCAACCCCTCGACCGTATAATAAGGAGGTCCGGTACAGTATTACATCTGAAGATCAGGAACGGCTTGTGGAGGATCCAGATTTCGTCAAACATGTCAACGTCACCGGGTCAAAGCTCGTCAGAATTGAGACCAAGGTCGTCGATCCGACGTATAGGCCCCAGCGCTCTATATCTTCCTTACTCCGTTATCGGGAGCTTGGTTCGGGTGGCCGTGGAAGAAATATCGACGAGCTGCGTCTGAGAAACGCGGAAACCATTGAGACCTGGCGATACTGGAAAGGAGCTTCTGGAGACATCGTCGCAGCTGCTTGGGCGCCCGACTCTACGACGTACGCCGTCGGTGCCGCTGCACATACTAATGCTGAAGATCTGCAGTACAATCGACCATGTAATCTATTGCTGGGCGAGCTCACCTCCAACATCTTAACGGAATTGCCAGATCATAGGGTTGATCGTCCCAAGCCTGAGACAATCTCTACTGGACCGAATGCATCACAAGCTGTGTATGACGCATGCGATCCCAATGTTTATCAAACAGTCACTTCGATCGCGTTCGCGCCATCAGGAAATCGGATGTATACGGCAAGTCATGACCGGACTGTCAAAATATGGGACATTCCTCAGAAGCGGTGCCTGGCCACCCTCCAACACAATGCATGGGTCACGAGTATTGAGGTTTGCACGCGGAGGGCAGGGCTCTTTGCTACTGCCTCGAAGTCCATTCAGGATTCTATCCATATCTACTACTCGCAGACTTCGGATGACTCTCTTTGTCGCACTCAATTCTCATCTTCGCGTGCGCTAATGAGACCTCTTCGACAAATCTACCCGGAGTGTTTGCGGTGGGGTCCAACGCCTCAGACGAGTCACTTGCTATTAGCCGGCTTTCAGCAATGGAGCGACGACGGCGAAGACGGTCTCGGAGAAGGTCAACTATTACTCTGGGACGCTAATGCTTTTAAAACCATAAAAGTGTCGCCGTCTTCTCAGAGTGTGTACGCAGCAGCGTGGCACCCCACCCAGCCTTTCTTCGCCACTGGTGGCGCCCCTGGCAATAATGTCACTGACAAGTGGACAACTAAAAGCGTGGTGAGGACCTGGGATGTCCGTACCAGTAAGCATTATACCATGGAATATGAGTGTTCTGCTATGGACATGCAAGATATCACTTTCTCGCCATCAGACTCAAATATTGTCACTGCTGGATGTACCGATGGTACCTCGTTCGTATGGGACTTTCGACGCCCAGACCAGCCTCTACACCGCCTACGACATGGGCGCCCTATTGTCGGCTGGGACCACGGCGAGGAGGTTGACACTGGTGTGATGATGAGCCTTTGGGGTCTTGGAGGTACACTCTTTTATACTGGATCATCTGATGGTAAGGTAAAAGCTTGGGACATCAGACGACACCCTCAAGACGTACTTGTCAGGAATGTGGCCCAATTTGGGGCTGGTATACAAAGTGGGGCCTTCTCGCCCGATGGTACTAATCTGCTGGTCGGCGATGCAGATGGGGGTGTGCACATACTATCGTCCGCTCCCTGCGGGCCCCGAACAAAGCTGTACGACCGCGGTAGTCATTGCAAGGAGGAACCCATTCCTCTTGTGAGGGCTCCGGATGGTAGTGGTCTGAGACTAAACCAAGATAATGACAACCCGGGAACCGAAGGACGTGAAGCTGCGGACGAGCTCATCAGGTCTGGACGACTGGAGTACCATCCCGACCTTGGCGTCGGCAAAGGTCCCAACTACAGTGGTCCGTACGCTATTCACCATCGGAAAGAACCTAAGGCTCTAAATAAAAGGGGCCCTTTGAAACCAGAGCATGACAAAGATCAGCCGTTTTCCAGGCACGGCGAAAGGCGCGATGAGATTGTTGATGGTAGGCGTGCGTGGCTTGAAGCGAGGAAACAGACGATCCTTCCTGAACGGAACAAGTCTAAGCTGCAAGATGATAAGGAGACGGCTCATGTGATTGGGAGATTACGAGAACAACTGATGCAACGCGCTGCCTCAGAGGCGAGTACTTCTCGCTCGTCTTCGATAGCCAGGCCCCCGAACGTCAGTGGCACACCTAGTGGATCGCAGCCCTCTCGCCTCTTCAGACCCGGTAGTGGTGTGAGGCAATCCACCTCCTCGAAAGCGTCTGACCTCGACTCTACATATTGCTACAGCGATACCGACGTCACCGAGAGTGAGATGGTGGAGGAGAATTTTTGGTGGGACAGGTTGGGAGAGGACGAAATCAAGATGGCAAGGGAAGGGAAGAGGCCAGTGGACCAGGAACTCTATTGAATTCGTTGGTTCTGGCTATCATTGGAGCGGTCATTGGTGAATCATGGCTTGTGACCATCGTTTCGCACACTTTTGGGGCTTTCGAAATTATTGTTCAGGGACATGTTGTGGAGATTGCTAAGATATCCTGTCCCATCTACGGACTGAACATGTTTAGAGCTTCCTTGTTCTCTCGACACATATTGTCATAACAGTGCTCTTTACACTATGGAAGTGAAGCCAACTGAATGTATTCAATCATTGTTTCTTACGTCGTAAATCACCAAGCTACCGAGGCTTTAGACAGACCTCTGAACTCCCTGTGGCAGTTCAGCTATCCACCTCGCCACTATTCCCAACCGCACATCTGCCTAGCAGAGCTTAGAGATGGCTGCGCAAAGAACAAAATTCGCTCAAGGGTATATCGCTCATCATCTCCGCGTACTTCTCCAATCCACACATCTTCTCTCGCAATCCCATAACCACCCTCTCCCCCTGCCCGTCCCTCTCCCTTCCTCTCTCTCTTTCCCCATTCCACTCACACCTGCGCCGTCGCCCGCTGCTCCCCACCCCGAACCCAACCTTCATGACTCTGGCCACTCCCCTTCTCACCCCTGGTGCGCACAACATGCAACGCCGCCAACACCGTCGTCGCAAGAAAAGCGAGCCAGGCTAGTGCGCCGACGACTACGCCGCCGACCATGGTGGAGCAGACGTGCCCGGCACAAATGGTGAGGTGGTGCTTGAAGGTCGAGAGGGCGATGAATCCTGCGAACCAGAACAAGCATGTCAGGGCATCGAGGCCGAGGACGGCGTATTTGTTGAAGTATCTTCCGCTGGGTTTGGAGTGGTGGGTGCGGGAGAGGGGCGGGTTGAGGAAGAGGTAGGGGAGGGTGAGGAGGGTGAAGCAGGCGGTGAAGATTAGAAAACGGGTGGAGGAGGGGGCGGAGGAGGGGTGAGTGTGCGCGTGGTACCATGATGTTACTGGAGGGTTTTAGCGGTTTGGTGAGAGAGGGGAGAATTGGGGGAAGGGAGTTACCGTAGCCGTTTAGACCGATTGAGATGATAGCAAGGATCGCTTGGATTGCGCGTAAGGGTGTATTGAGGTTCAACATCTTTGCTGAGTCTTTCTCTTATACCTCGTGCATTGAGTAGATTACTGGACTTTCGTGCAATTGAGGTTAATGCTGTTTGTGCGGAGGTTATTCTGCCGTTGCTTGTATTCTTCTCGTTCCTCTTCTTGCGGATGAAGGGCGACGAATGTTACTTTCAAAGGAATGACTGCTGGCAGTGAAAACGAAAGTGATGGTGAATGGCTGGAGAGCTGTCAGTGTCACGAGCCCTGAGACGAAGCAAGGTTGGGTTGACGCTAAGCGCCATGCCAAGATCCAGGGATGCTTGGCGGGTGCAAAGCTCCTGGATCTTTGTTTACGCGCTGGGTTTCTGGTAATTTTAGATAAATGTCATCATGATTTGGCCGTCCTTGAACGTTCAGTGTTTAGGATCTCGAGAATTGCTTTGTGAGCTTCTCGTGACCGCCCCTGAATTGTGTTGCCCTGTATCAGATGAATCACATTCCCAACGCTGCACTTTCTGTTTCCTACCCTCGGTTTTCGATGGACACTCGGATGCGTCCTAAGGCCAAATGTTAACTGCCACCGTCTCCCCTCTTGTGCAATTATCGTTGGTGGCTGTAATGGACTGCTTAAGGTATTTTAATATTCCAATATATCCGCCCAATTCGGATGCAATATCTGTATTCGCTATAATCTTGTTGAGGATCTTCACCGTACGCTTTCGAACTGCTTCAAGACATGATAAATTTCTTTATTTTACAAAAAGCGAAGGCCGCAGGCAGAGACATATTGATATTCCAGAAAGTTGCTCGAATATTTTCTCGTTATAGCATGGAGCTGGTCACGTCCCATGGGCAAATACCATCACCATGATGGATATGGCTTATGGGCAATAATGTATTGCAATCGAAGGTCTTGTCCGAATCTCGGTCGATGTCCATCCAAAAATCTGTCTTAATTTTTCAAAAGCTCAAACAAGTATAGCGGATGATCGTGCCCTAGTACACTGAATCTTGCATGAGGAGGAGGAGATGGGAGAGAAGCATGGGGCCGATTCGAAAGCCTCACTCAGATCTCGATGAACTTTAGCGAGGAAGCTTGCACGGCTTGGGTATAGCCAGAAATGGGCCCTGCAGGGTCTTGGCACGTGATAGACATCTCTTATCGCCAGGACCACCAGATGAAACGAGCATGACGAGGTGCATTAGCACAACGGTCATTTACGTGACTTCTGCAATATGAAAATCTGAGGATGACTGTTCTCTTTACATTCGAAGTACCTTGTTGCGCATTCGGCACAGCAATGGCCTGAGTAGGCGCCCATGACACATGGCGAGAGAATGGGGATGACGTGCTCGGCAGCACCCGGGGATTTTGGATGGCATCATATTTCGCGATGGTGGTCTTACAGGAGTACTCGTAAACAGAGCTCCTTCTCCTATGTTGTGATCATTTCTCTCCTAACAAAACAATTATTTTCCTCCCTCTGTTTCTGTCTCCCCATTGAACAAGGCTACCAAAAAAACCCTCCCCCCTCCCGCTCCCCATTCTCTAAGCCAACCATCCACAGCAGCCAAAATGAGATCGGAAGGCCCACCACAGCAGAGATTCGAAACTCTCCAATTGCACGCCGGACAAGAACCAGACCCAGCAACAAATGCTCGCGCTGTACCCATCTATGCCACAACCAGTTATGTCTTCAATGACAGTGCTCACGGTGCCCGCCTCTTCGGCCTCAAGGAATTCGGCAACATCTACTCCCGTATTATGAACCCCACTGTCGACGTCTTCGAAAAGCGTATTGCAGCGCTCGAAGGCGGTGTTGCTGCCGTTGCTGCGGCTTCCGGTCAAGCCGCCCAGTTCATGGTATTTGCCGCCCTTGCACACACCGGAGACAACATTGTGTCAACATCAAACCTCTATGGGGGAACATACAATCAGCTCAAAGTCGCTATGCCGCGTTTTGGCATAGCGACCAAGTTCGTGAAGGGCGACGATGCGGAGGAGTTTGAGAAGCTGATTGATGACAAAACGAAAGCCGTGTATTTGGAGTCGATTGGGAATCCGAGATACAACGTTCCAGACTTCGAGAAAATTGTGGAGGTGGCTCATAAACATGGTGTGCCGGTGGTAGTCGATAACACCTTTGGAGCTGGAGGATACTTTATCAGGCCCATTGATCACGGTGCAGATATCGTTGTGCATTCCGCTACGAAGTGGATCGGAGGACATGGCACGACAATAGGTGGCGTCGTCGTCGACAGCGGCAAATTCGACTGGGGCAAGAACGCAAAACGCTTCCCACAATTCAACGACCCCAGTGAAGGCTATCACGGCCTCAAGTTCTGGGATACGTTCGGCCCCATCACATTCGCTGTCCGCGTGCGTGTCGAAATACTGCGAGATCTTGGCTCAGCACTGAACCCGTTTGCTGCGCAGCAGCTCTTGCTGGGAATTGAAACGCTGAGTCTGAGGTGTGAACGCCATGCATATAATGCGTTGAACCTGGCGCAGTGGTTGGAGAAGCATGAGAATGTGGCTTGGGTTAGCTATCCTGGGCTTGAGAGCCATCAGTCGCATAAGCTGGCGAAGAAGTACTTATCTAGAGGGTTTGGAGGCGTGCTTTCTTTTGGTGTCAAGGGTGGTCAGGATGCTGGGAGCCAGGTCGTCGATGGCTTCAAGCTGATTTCGAATTTGGCAAAGTAATGTCTCCTACCTCATTGCATTATAGTAGAATTAACACGCAGCAGTGTCGGCGACTCAAAAACTCTAGCCATTCACCCCTGGAGCACTACTCACGAACAGCTCAGCGACCAGGAGAAAACAGACAGTGGTGTGACAGAAGACCTAATTCGGATATCGGTTGGCACAGAACATATCGATGATATCATTGCTGATTTCGAGCAATCGTTCGCTGCGAGTAAGGCTGCGAAGCCCGAGGCGGAGGCGGAAGAACAGAACAAGGAGGTGCAGGGGAACACGAATGGGCAGGCTAAGTTGAGTGGTGCGACGTGAGAAGGGGGGTATGTGCTTCGGTGGGAACAGGAATTGTTGCGACCAGGGTAATGCAAAACCATATTGAAAAGAGACAGTTCTACAACATACGTCAATTGATCTTGGTCAGAATGGATTTTCACGAGCGGCCAAGCACAGTCACGTGGAGATCTGGGTTGGCAGGGCACATTCACATTTTCGATACGTACATCATTGCATACTCATCAGCTCTATCTTTTGCACATCAAGAAGGGCTTCCTACCGCTCTACGTCATCGCTGTCAGCTCATCGCTCAACATAACACCTCCTCACTCACCTCATCATCCCCATTCTTCGTCAGCTTCCCTACTCATTAACACCCTCCAACGCGTTATACTACACTCTCTAACCTATATTAGACGTCCAATATACCGTCTAGAAGCTATACATCACATCCGCGCTGCTCGTAACTTTGCTGGTATTCACGATCCCGGGCTCTTGGTGATCGGACTCGTGTCAGATTGGCGTGGCAGTAAGCCTATCAATAGCACCGTTCTGTCACACTAGGGCGCCATGGAGCGTGCTTCCGAGCTATCTAGAGCCACTAATGTGCCTACTACAAGCGGTATAATACCCACGTTCAACATTTCCTCGACTCTTTGATACGTCATTCTGTCCCTCTTTCTACTCATGATTATCATTATTTTTATCATTCCTGAGCTACCCGGAGCGTGGAAAACGCAGTTCAATGAAAACATGTAATAAAATCTCGGCTTCTTTTTATCTTCTCCTGCTCCCAAAACCACCGGTGTCCCGGCTTCTAGCCCTTCCAAAGACACCGATACGGCTCTGGGATCCCTGCACCTCCTGTAGGCAATCAGACCTCTTTCATAAATCCCATCTGTCTAATATTCAATAATGCATCGGAATTTTGACGGATGCTTCTAGCGTGTCGAATTACCCTCCCTTAAATTTTCCATAAACGTACGCAATGCGCATTTACATTGACTTTCCGGTTGAGCTATTATGGTCGAGCGAGCTTGACTTTTGGTCACGAAGCCATAGGATTGATGCTCCTTTGGTACAATAGTAGCGAAGTCGTTCTAACATCGATTTCATACTCTATTGCTCGCATGCCCAAACAGAAAGTTTTCACGGAATGAGTCCGATGGCGACTCGATGGACGTGAGTGGTAAGAGATGGTTGACGAGGGGGACGAATTTTCGATAAAAAGGGGGAGACTGCGAGCGAGATCCTAATTAGCGAATCTGTTTTTAAGTGCTAGTCTATTCATTGACGCCTTGAACTATTCACTGAATCTTGTCGACGAAACAGATCTAGACCCCAGCTTCGAAGCTATATTACTGGCCTCGCTTACTTTGGTGTCTTCCCTTTACTAGAATACAGTTCAAGCCTCTGGTCATGATAAAGGCGTTACCGTGAAAAAACATAGGGCTATTGTGTGTGGCTTTATTCGCCCACAATGTTATTTGTGCACATGAATCAGTCATTATCATCCCAATATTGTGAAAAGACCCACAAAGAATCGCTTTATGAGCGTGCCCCGCCTCGTATGTGCTCAAATATCAGCCATTCCCAGCGTCATTCAAATCAGCAGCCTGCCAAACAGTCGTACCAAGACGTCCGACACAAAGGTGAACCACCAATTCAGCACTACAGATTCGGAGCATCCAAACATCGAAATGTCGTGCCCAACGGCCCACCTCGCACCCGACCAATCCTGCTGCGCGTCCCATTTCCTCGCGAGCCTGGTACCGATCAAGAATTTCAATAGTGTTCTGAAAGAGGATCGTGAATGTTGTATATGCCTCCAGACCTACGGAAATACCACAACCGACGGCATCCAACCCGAGTTCCCAATCCGCCTACCGTTCTGCAACCATTTAGTTGGCTTCAAGTGTTTGAAAAAGTGGCTTTCGCCTGATATAAGCACTTGTCCGATTTGTCGGCGGGCCTTTTCTCCCGCTCCAGAACAGGAAGATGGTGTACTTTATGACAGTAATGGGTTTCTAGCCGTAGTAGACGCTGGTGATGGTGACGATATGGATTGGGAGGGAGATGAGATTGAAGATGATTGTGAGTCAGAGGCCGATGATGAGGGTGCGACTTTCTATGGGGCTCGGAGGGATGCGGACTTTGAGTCGGAGTCGGAGTCTGATTCTGACGCCGACAACGAGACTGAAGACGATTCTGACGATGATTAAGCTTTTAATCATGAAGGGGCAATTGTATGTCGTGGTTGGGCATGTAAGGCTTGCGAGTCTGAGTCTGAGTCTGCAGATGGTTCTGAACATGATGCGGGCACTGGAAACGAAGATTCTTTCGACGATGAAATGGACGTCGATTTCGACAACGAGTCTTACAACGACGCAGACGGCTAGAGCCTGGCCAACCTCGCGCTCTTCTTGATGCTCACTTTGGATGTGGTTGCTGGCAGAGTTCTGAAGGTCTGAAATGGCTTTCGATGTCGATAACAATGTTTCTCTAAGGTACTGGCTGCTCTCGACTAGGATATGGACATAGCGCGCTTGGTTGAGCTTGTAAGTTTGGCTAGATTACCCTAATAGCTTACTTTTCAATCCCTCGAATACAAAAGCATCTAATTTAATGCCACTGGTACTTGCTCTGCCATTTTGTCTTTTGGGCCAAATTACGCTCCCATTAGTTTGGGATAAAGACCAAAGCTTTGTAGTCAATCAGAATTCAGCCCCCTGTTAGCAGCCCCTTTCTCGTACAATGCCATTTTGAGTTAAAAGTGTCAACCGTTATCACGAATCCTACAATGTCATTTGTGTTTGTACAGACTCGCTTTCACCCTCGAGCTGCTCACTATTTCATAATAGCCAATTGTCACTCCATCTAAGCCGAAGACTTACCGATCAATCTAACAAGGCCAAGACAACAGATTCGGGGACAGAGGGAGAAAGCGCATCAAAAAAAGAAGACAACCTGCTGGTCCAAAGCATGGCATGTCGAACTCCCACCGACCCGGAAAAGTTTTGCTGCGCAGAGCATTTCCTATCCGAGCTACAACCAATCCAGAACTTCAGCAATCTGCCCGAAGGTACAGAGTGTCCAATCTGCCTAAAAGACTATGGTACTTCCACTGACGGAGGCCCAGGAGATTTGCGTGTCCGTCTCCGGCATTGTGGTCACCTCTATGGCTTGGAATGTTTAACGAGGTGGATTTCGCCAGAATGTGGAAATAAAACCTGTGGCTATTGTCGCAGAGCAATTATAAGAAAGCATTCCCGATATTTGCAGGTACAATCGGAAACACTAGTCGCAGGATCAAAGCTGACTAGTCAGATACTTATTTTGCTCAGGAACCGAAGATGCCGTACAAGACAAAAACCCCTTCCAGGAGAAACCTGCTCTCCTGAGCCGGTCGTCTGCTCACGCAGCCTAGGAGCTTTTGAGATCTTCATACAAGGGGGTGCAGGATAAGCAAACGGAGGTATCCTGCGTCCAAACCGTCGGTGGAAGTGCCATACCCTTCGTGGCATGTGAAACAGAAGGTTTTTGTGCCTTCAAGCAGGTCTGCAAACTTTTGGATCGGCTGCAATGCCTCAACAATTTGTCGTTCGTGTTATTACGGGAATAACTTTGATCCCTGCCATTTGTGTCCTTTATTCCTGATTCGGTGTGCTACTGATAGGATGTATGGCTAAAGTTCACTAGTACTTGTCATGAATTGATGATTGTGTGGTCTTGCGAGCCTTGGGTATGGGTGAACTCAAATATGGAGGAGCCGACAGCCATTTGATTGAAATCTTGCTGGCTTGAGAGACAATTTCGTTGTCAGTGACCACCTTTGCTGCAAAAATACCCCTTTGCCTGCCAGAGTAAATTTTCAGTGTACAATAGCAGTGTTTGAGGCAGCATTACCATGAACCTAAAGCTTCCGAAGCCAGGTTACCTTGACGACAAGGAAAATCTTTCATGTCTACCATGACTTTTCCATTCGACGGGCCACGGCTTGTGCCCTTAAGCCCTGGGCTATTTTGTAGCTGAGTCTTTGAGTCTCTGATTGCACAGAATTCGTTGATACCGCCCGTAAGCGAGCATAGAGCCACGTCTGTGGTAACACACAGACTGAAGAGCTGTACAAGGTAACAAGTGCTCGAGGTGGATGGCTCTGAACAATGAGATGGAGGATGAATAGGCAGGTCGTCTGACCCCATCCTCGGACATATCTCGGATATCGTCCGATATATCCGACGTAACAAGAGTCCCCAATCGAAAACCTATAGGGAACTAGAATATGGTCATTCCTCTTCCTCTCAATTAAGCCCTCAGCACCGCCGAAACGCTTTATACGCCTAAAAGCGCCCCAGAATGTGCAAGATTGGAATGTGTACCAGCTGCCGTACTTCCCACCCGCGCCTCCGTGCGCGCAAACTACTACTGACACTCTTTCCCGTAGAGAAGTCCTCTTGGTTCGGCTGCGGCCTACACGTTCCCATGGTCATGGACAAGATCCCCAAAGCATCCTGGTGCATCTGTGAGCCACAGATTGAGAAAGAGGGGAGGCGATATCCGCCCATGGCGCCTAAAGGAAATGAATGCCGGCCTGGGTGTATGGGATGTTTGAACAAGGGAATGGGCATAGAGCATAGTCAGGCTGACATAGTGTAGGGAGGTGCAAGGAACATATTGCTATAGATTATGAGATATGAAACACGAGAGATGAGACACGAAATACGATGTGTGGCATTGGCATTGAGGAAACATCGCTTTGAACCTGCTCACCTTGCCTCAACCATTGCCCTTCGTTTTCTAGCGTGGCGCCTTCAACCAAAGTCATGAGAGACTGCGGCAAATCCATCTTTCAACTTATCATTCTCGTGCCATTCATTGTTGTTGCGGTCGCGTCTTCTTGTCGCATTCGTCTCTCGACGATCTGATACAAAAAGATCGAAGCTGTCAGCTTTTTGGTCCCAGAGAACATTGACAGCTCATTCTCATCTAGACCTTGGACTCGGATTGATGAGAACGCAACTGTGTGAAAGCTCAAAAACGTCGAACAAACGAAATAAAGCCATTGACCACACGTTATGAAGGATTCGAGAGACTGAAGAGACGTGATAGGATGACGCGGACCAATATCTAGAGGACGCCTTTATGTTTGGACTCCGCTCTACTCCCCTTGACGATCAGCCTTTTGCTCTTTATAAAACGCGCGGTCGACCTCCTTTACATCTCAAATACCATACTCACTCATACGCTATCAAACGATTCCTCATTTGAAACCATGCACTTCCGAATCTCATCTCTAGCCTCATTGGCTTTTATCGCCACTACAACTTCTGCATGGACTTGGACCAACACCGCCCCCCACAGTTCAGACCGGAACAGATATATTCTCTGACCCCTCTACAACACAAACAATAGTATTTACCGGAAGCATCCCGGCCGCCTCTGTTATCTATCCAGAAATCGCTGCTGCATCCAGGAGACGGGCCACAGCAACTCATCGTGCTTGAGTAATCTCTTCGAAGTCGTTTGCTTTGATGTTTTGGCATTGAGCATTCCTCGAAAGAATGGACTTGATTTCCGAAACGATTTACAAATATGGTGAGCTCTCTCTAGAGAAATCTCATTTGTTATATTTGCTTTGATATACATACTTCGTGCTTTCAATTCTGACCTTTTCCCTCTCAAGACCGCACCGGCGTTCTTATATCTCTGCAACCGACTATGGAATCATTGACCAAGCCAGTCCTTCATCTTCACTCTGACCAGTCCGCGATGAGAGCTACGTTGTCTGACATCAGCCATTTCCGAGAAGTAGGCAGACTCAAAAGACTCGAGTGTTTCTCCGCCCACCAAGCATCAGCTTCCTCCCGAATATAAAACCCCGCATCGCTCTTGTGGAAAGTGACTGGTACCAACTCGTTGTCGGAATCCGGTTGGTAATAGATAACAAGCCTTTCTAGCCGAGGATCTGCCACCGGAGACAAGGCCATTATCTTCGCTGTAAGGCTTCAAGGGCTTCCGAGCTAAAGGAGACAGGAACGGACAAGTGAGGCTATTGAAATGTTTTGGAATTTGGGGTATACATATGTTTTGTTGACAGGTGTTAGTGGTTAGTCAAGGCATGGAATAGCAAAATGGCAAGCAAAACCAGACCAGCTACAGACTGGTCTTCTAGAGCTCGCTCACACCACCCTCCCCTTCGGTCAGAAAAGTGTCCGCTCGTCCACGAACTCTTGCCCCTCGTGCGCATAAGGCAACGCACACCAAGATCCTTCATCTCTTCGTTCCCCTCAGAGCGTCCAAATAAGGAAGAGGTGAGATGCTCCTTGTCCTATACCATTGAGTTATCAGCGTCTCTGAATTCGTCCAATTTAATGAGGGCTGCAGGCGGCGAAACCTAGAAATGAATTTGGAACGAGCCGGAGGAGCAGAAACGAGGAGGAAACAAAATAGAAACGAGGCAAAAACGATGCCATCTGGCAACGGCAATTAGTTGGAAATTCAGCTGGCATTTGGGCATGAAAAGCCGGGTTTTTCTGAAATATCGGGAGTGGCGACAGCATGTAATATTCATGTTGTCGGCGAGGTAGCACCAGCGAGGTCCGAATGGGAGCGTTAGTGTTGACCCTCTTCGCATGCTAGGATTAATAGTCAACTCCATAGATTTTGCTGACATAATCAAGCTCTTTAGAAGGGGCAATCATGTCTAACGCAGGCGGTCGGATAAATACAGGAACGTTGAATAGTATTGAGGTACTGCATGCAATGGTGGGCGTGTCTACAGTTGTGGTAGCTCATCATACCGGTAAATATCCCTCAAGGAGGTAAGAGAACATAACAGCTTACCATGTGTACGTGCAAGACTGCGGCATGACGCACATCAGAGATGAAGATATCAGAAAGGGGTTGAAGGAGAGGGCGCCGAAGAAGGCAGAGGACATTGATGGCATGAGGTTTGGCGAGTTTACAGAGTATGTCCTTCCGTTCTTGCATTTTCAGGTTGTGGAGACTGACAATTTTCCCTCGCTGTTTGAAGCAGGCCGTCGTAGACGATATGAAGATCTTGAAAGTTTCGCTTTATTTGAGGAAGGACTTGAACGTGCTGGGGTACATTTATGACATCACCTATGGGACTGTGGAGGAGATCAAAGCAGAGTCTGCTGATTAAACGAACGGTACAGTACAGAAGTCATACGATACTAACGACTTCAATTCTTTGACAGTAGGTGCGGTAGCAAGATCGTACCGAAGCTCAACCCTGCAAAGAACATGCCGATGTTTGATCTGATATCTATGAATCATGAACAAAGATGTACAAGATGTACAACCTTGACTTTTCTCCTGAATGGTGGAAGGCAAATAGAAGCAACAGCAGAGTCGCCCGAGGCCTGGTGTGCCTCGGCTGCGCTCTCGGGTCGGCTGCAAGCCACCCGCGAGTTGGTCTTGGCACGGTCCCAAAGCACGACATCAATGCAAAGCTAGAGAGGCCTGTAACGTGAGTAACATATCATTCTATTGACCTGTGGACACTCAAACGACATGCAGAAGTTCTTAGCTTACATGCAAGAAATCAAACCGAGCCCATCCACTCGTCAACCGCATGTTGATTCGCTTCAAGCCGGATCTGCAGTCGATGACAGCACTGGCGTCTTGGAGTTGCCGAGGTTCAAGATGGCCAAATCCCGAGAATATGTTTGGCCACATAACCACATGACTTCCTAACTCCCTCTGAGCTCCTATATTCATGAATTACCTCGTTCACAATGCCGACACCGACACAGTCGCATAATTCTATGTGCTCTCCCTCGAACTCATAGCGTGTGCTGGTAAACCGTCCCTCCGAAATTCGCAACGGTGGCTCGGAGCTGACTTCATCCCGGGGCAGATTAATTGTATACCTTTCGCTTGAAAGCTCTGGACGTGGAAAATTGATCTTCAAATAATTGACCACCTTTCAAAATGTCCCACTTAGAGGTCGCAAAAGACTACCATACACCACCACCAGCCGGCGCTCCCTACTCAGTAACCGTCATTGGCTCCGAGCAGCCAGGTCGAAGCGCAGTATACAGACACTGGAGATTCAGAGATGGAATACTCAAGACTTTGGATCCAAATGTCACAAATGCCCATCAGATGTTCGAGAACACTGCGAACCGCCAGCCAAATAACAGGTGCCTAGGGAGTCGACCATACGATCCAGTGACCAAGAAATTTGGCAAGTATGAGTGGACGACCTATGGTGAGGTTCAAAAGCGAAGGGCGAACTTTGGTGCTGGCATCGTCCAAGTGAATAAAAAGGCTGGTGTGCTGGATCAAAAATATGGAGTGGGGTTGTGGTGCCAGAACAGGCCCGAATGGCAGATAACAGGTAAGACTCAGCTTCAATCCTGAGGCCGGTCGCCTGCTTACGTGTCTCAGACTTGGCATGTACGTCGCAGTCACTGTTCACAGTCTCCCTTTACGATACATTGGGACCTTCAACGACCGAGTACATTATCAATCATGCTATGCTGCCATGCGTGGCTACCTCTCTGCCTCACATACCAACCCTCCTTAAGCTCAAGCCAAGGCTACCTTCTCTGAAGGTCATCATCTCTCTCGACCCTCTCGACCATGGAGAGCGGGACGGACACTCAAAACACGCGATACTGAACGCCCTGGCTTCAGAGATGGGCGTCAAAATATATTCGATCTACGAAGTAGAGGCCATAGGAGAATCCAACGGCCCACCTCTATATCACCCGCCATCACCTTTAGACATCATCACGATCAACTATACTTCTGGAACCACTGGCCCTCCCAAGGGAGTAATTTTGACCCACGCCGCCGCAGTTGCAGCAGCTTCTGCATCCCTTATCATGGCGAATCAAACTTCGAGCGACAGCATGGTATCCTACCTTCCCCTAGCACATATCTACGCCCGTATGACCGAGCATGGTGCCCTCTGGGCCGGTGGTAAAATTGCTTACTTTCATGGCGACATTCTCTCCCTTGTGGATGACCTCCAACAAGTCCGCCCCACAGCTTTCACGTCGGTTCCTCGCCTGTACAATCGCTTCGGTGGTGCCATTCGTGCCGCTACTGTCCAGCAGCCTGGTGTAAAAGGAGCATTGGCACGCCACATTGTCTCAACGAAGACCGCTGCGATGGAGCCCGCCGACCACCCTTCTGCAACTCACACGCACGCGCTCTACGATCGCGTCTGGGGCCGCAAGGTAGCCGCTGCCCTTGGTCTTGACCGCACCAAATTGATGGTATCTGGCTCCGCACCTTTGGACCCAACCCTCCACAAATTCTTCCGTGCCGTCTTCGGCACCCGCTTCATCCAAGGCTATGGCCTCACCGAGACATACGCCCACGGCCTCTGCCAACTGTACGGCGATCTCTCCACCGGCAACTGCGGGGCTGTAGCCCCAACGCTCGAACTCTGCCTCCTAGACGTCCCAGACATGGAATATTATTCAACCGACAAGCCACAACCGCGCGGCGAACTATTAATCCGCGGCGCCTGTCTCTTTGATGGCTACTACCGCAACGAAGAAGAAACCAAGAAAGCCATGCTCCCCGACGGCTGGTTCTGCACCGGCGATATAGCGACCGTCGATTCGCGCGGCCGCTTCCAAATCATCGATCGCCGGAAAAACGTCCTCAAGCTCGCGCAAGGCGAGTACATCTCCCCCGAGCGTCTCGAAAATATCTATCTCTCGCATCTCGGCTACCTAGCTATGGCCTACGTACACGGCGATTCGATGCAAACCTTCCTTGTAGCTATCTTCGCCGTGCAGCCGGATATGTTTGCGCCGTACGCTAGCAAAGTTCTGGGTAGGACGATCGAAGCTATGGACTCGGCAGCGTTGGCTGCTGCTTGTAGAGATGTTAAGGTGAGGAAGGAGGTAATGAAAGACCTCGATAAAGTCGGCAGGAAGAATAAGTTCGCGGGCTATGAGAGGGTTAGGGATTGTTATTTGATGGTTGATCCGTTTACGATTGAGAATGAGCTGTTGACGCCTACGTGAGTTCCCTGTTGAATTGGTTGTGGGGGAAGCGAGCAAATCTGACGAATTCATGAACAGGTTAAAGATGAAGCGCCCTCAAACAGCGAAGATGTATCGCAAGCAGCTTGATGAGCTGTATGCTGAGGCTTTGGCTGAGGAGGAGGCTGGGACTAAGCACATCAAGGCGAAGCTGTGATACGATGTAATCATGGTCGCAGTATTCTCGCTCTGGTTCCGCTTTCCGGAGACAAGGATGTTTGCATGCGTTACTTGTGAGGTACTCGTACATAGAGTGTGCTCAATGTCCATGAAAACTTCACAACGACCAAACTCATTTCCTCGATACAGTAATTGCTCCCATCATCGCCCATAACTCAATATCACATACATTATGCACCAACCACAACCCCCATAAAAACCACCGATCCCGTCCCGTCCCCACAAAGCCCTAGTAACCTCTCGCACTTCAGCACCCGCCCTACTTCGCACCAATCCCCACCAATCTCGCCCTCCTCGCCCTTACAGACGCCTCATAAAGCGCATCCTTAAACGCAAACAAAAACGCCGCCGTAATCACACTCTGCGTCACCTTAGGCGCGATTCCCTTATACAATCCCTTCCACCCCTCGTCCCCCACAATCCGCCTAAAAGATCGGATCACACCATCCTGCGGCCCTTTCTTACTATTCGCAACATGCATGCGACTCTTGACCGTAATATACGGATACGTGATGCTGGTGGCTAGAAGCTTCCCGATAGCGCCGAGGAGGAAGGAGTCGCGGGGCGTTACGCGACGCCGCGTTGAGAGCAAGTCTTTGAGTTGTTCGAAGATGGTGTACTGAAGGATGGGATTTATGACGAGGACGAGGGCGGGGAGGACGCCGGCGAAGAGAGCGGTGGGTCCTTCTTCCCGGAAGAGGGTTAATAGTGTGGCTAGGGTTGAGGGCTTTCGAGCGGGCTTCTCAGTCGCACCACCAGGTCCAGGCAGTTCATCGCTTGACGATTCGGATTGCCGTGCCGTCATGCGCGTGTTTACGACCCAGATTGGATTTGTGATTAGGACAGTCGCGGACCCGGCGATGGCGCCCGCAATCATACTCTCAACCGTTGTGAGCTTAGAGGAAGCCCGCGATGTTCGGATGGCAGCGCGCTCGAAGAATGCCCGCGTCCATTCGTACCAGTAGTAATAAACGAAATTCGTAACGCTGATCCCGAACAGGGCGCTGTCGAGACCGGAGTAGAGACCTGTTATTCCTTCCCGTTGCACGATATGCCGGATGGCGTCGTAGGCGGAGGATTGGGCGCGTTTAGACTCCACTTGGGCACGCGTGGAGAGCGTTATTAGGGGATAGCTGTGCGTTCAGTCAGTCGGCTGGCGGTGAGCGTGGTGGTGCCTGGGGGGGAGGACTGACGTCAAGGTCATGGAGAGGAGACCGCCGCCGGCGCCGGCGAGCGCGTGGGCTATGTTGTCGCCTTGTTGCGCGGCAGATGTGGGTGCGGCCATTGCTGATTTCTTGAAACGGCAAATTGAGATATAGAGTTGGGGAGATGGTGGAACAAATGGAGGAGAAGGTGGAGCGTTTTACCTCGGCTTTGCGGGGAATAGTACGAACAGGACCGTCCTTTACCGAAGACATCAATCTATTCAGACCCAGCCACTCACGCCACTTCAACTACGAACGTCTAAACCGCGCTAGCACTCGAAGAAGTATATCTTCAACTTTCACCACCTCTGGCTCAACAACGGCAGGCTTTGGTATCTGAATCTCGTTGAGGCCTTTTTAGATGAGGTCTCTAAATACAGCTTCAGTATAGACTACTTCTACTCAAACTTCCTTTTTAAGGAAATGTTTTAAATTTCCGCGAAATCGGTACTTCTGAAAATGCATCCACCAAAAATGACAAGCTTTTCGTAGTTCTGAGTTCCGAGCCATATTTCCTCCAAGTTGAGTGTCGAAGTACACCAGCGACTGCCAACCTATCTTCATTTTGGCGAGGTTAGTCTTTCAATTATCACGCAGAGGCCGCTCTCAAATCTCGAAGCCCGAACCTCAAAGTAGAGTAGATCACCCAGCGCCAGTCTCCTCTGGCCATAATGCCTTTGGAGGCAATTCACTTTCCACTGCTTGTCGTACATTATCAGAAATTGGTATCTGTCGATGTGTGCTAATTCAATGAGACCTTGACTACGTCTTGGTAATAAGACCCGAAGACTGTGAAACACAAAACGCAAACACATCCCCACCAGACTCACGGATTTTCTGCCGTTCTTCACACTGATCACGAAACCAGCATTCCGACTCATCGCCGAAGCTACCTAGATGCCAACATCTTCTGCCTTCCATTGAGCTTACTCGCAATCATACTCATGTTGACCCCATTCCGTTCAGCAGCTATGTCCGACACATCAACATATTCTTATACGCCCTGGTCCGAGTTGTTCTGGGACTTGATATCCTGATGATGCTCCTTCTAGTATGTTGCCAGCATCTGCTGATCTTGTTGATACTGGATGCGGAGTCTCACCTGGCTGTTTGCGTTGTTCTAGTTAGGTTCCTGCAGTTTCTGCTAGTCTTTTTGTTGGAATTTTCTGATATTGAGTCTTCTGAGCCTGAACCTGCGCCTCTTGATCCTGGAGCGGGGATTCGGACCAAGAGATCGAAGATCAAGATGCACATGTAAATGAGGATGAGGATGGGCATGACCATGACCACAGCCACGAAAATCAGGATGATGACGACCAAGATGATGGCAACGGGGAAGGTAGCCAGAGTGAAGACGACTAAAGTGACGGCAGCGAGAGCGAAGATGAACACAATGATAGCAGTGAAAGTGGCAGCCACAGCGGCATCACCAGCGAGAGCAACCAAAGTACCAGCGAGAGCGAGGCCAGTCAGAGTCCCCGCGAGAACACGAGTCAATGCGAAAGTGAGAACGCCCAGGACGACGGTGGAGATGATGGCGACCGTAACTAGTATCGCAGATCCTAAGCTCTGGCGGGGTGAGTCTGATGTTCAAGACGACCTTCGTCTGAGAATTAAGCATAGATCAGGCTGTGACTGGGAGACTTTAACCCTGTACTATTTCATGTCCCCGGGATGACCAAAATTCACTTCGATAACTAGTGTAGCTGCGTATAAGCAGAGTTGTAGCGATATGCGTGGCCAGACGCCCTGGGTGCAAAATCTTTGTATGCTTTCTTATCATCTAACATAGATACCGAAAGATATGTTTATACAGAGTTGTAATGGAAAGCATGCAACCAGGCGAACTGTCCTACCTGTGAATGCCATATAAGGGTATTTTCGCAAGCCATAAAGTCGTATCAAAAATCTCGGAGGATAGCTACCAGGTCGTCCAAGCGCCCAACTTCTCCCCATATCTTCCCCTCCACATTTCGCCACTTTATCAAGGCTTCTAGCTCTTGAGGTGCCAAAAGTTCTTCTTCTCGACCGACGACATCACTCCTGGTGGCTTTCTCGACTGTTCCCTTGACCTTGTCGCCTTCGACCCTAGCCCGTTGCAGACACCGGGCCATAGCTTTGTAAATCTCTTGCAACAGCTTTGTCTTGCAGCGCTCTATATCGAAATACCAAAGAAACATTGTCCGCTGAGGATTCCTGGAGTTGTCTCGTGGTACTTCTTGTAGCTGGATCATGCCGGCTCTATGCAGTGTTGTAAGATAACTTCGCATCGTCTTCTGATTCATAAGGGAATGAGACTGAAGATTTTTCTCATCGACTTTGCCTTTTTCGGAGAGTAGGCGAGTAAGGCGGGCGGCTGGCATGCCATACCGGGCGGTAATCGTTTCGAAGACTGCATGATGAGTGAGCTTCTTGATTGATGGGCGATACATGACAGTCCATCTTTCTGGCTCATTTGGAGATTCGGGGAAGTGTACGAGGAATCCGTGGGGATGTCGCGCGAGCAGAAGAAGATGATTGCGGATGGTCTCGTGATGTGACTCTTTGGATACGATTGGATGTGCATCGGCGTTATAGTCCGCATTCCCGTTGACTTCGTTGGAGTCGTGAGAGACGCTTGTAAGAGATATATCCGAATCGGAGTCATCATCGTCCTCGTCGTCCTCGTCTGAACTGGCGTCACCGTCGACCATGACTTCGTCCTCGCTGCCATTCCCTTTTTTCTTGCGACGCTTTTTGGGGTGATCAGCTCTTGTTGGACCAAGCGGTGAAGTGTCAACTTTGGCTATAGCGGTGGCAAAGTCCTCAAAGTCTTTTATGGCATCAACCAGTGTGCCTGTAGATACTTGGGGTAGAGTGCTCATGTCAAGGTCATCATCGAATATCTCATCATTATTGAATTGATCTCTACAGGCCCGAGTCTCCATCTCCAACTCACGAAGTGCCACAGCATAGATTTTTGAAGTGCTGGCACAGATGGACTCCTCGGCAAGCTTGACGAGGCTGCTGTTCCTCATGATAACACCAAATTTGACATGATTGACACGAAGGACGAGGTTGTTCTAGAAAGAGTTAGTCTTTGGATTTCGAAGGACCCTTTTAGAATTTCCTTACGTCTAAGAAGCTCACATCCTCTGTCTTAGGCTTATGATTCGAGCCTGTTGAGCTGATTATTTCATTGGAGCGCCCCAGCTTGAGTCTTTGCCGCTTCCCTGCTCTTGAGCTTTCTATATCTTCAAATAGACGCTTTTTCCCCTTTACTATAACATCAACGCACTCTTGTTCGGCTGCCGTACCGAACCGCCACTCCTTCAGCTTGTTTTGGATTGAGGCTTCCCATTGCGCGTCATTCTCTTTTTTGCTCTTCGCCTTATAGTATTCTGGTGGAGGTACCACCTTCTCAGCTTCTAGTCGGTTGTCGGCGTCAGATCGAAAGTGCGACTCATTGACGGGTGAAATCAGCCCTGTCCGAAGCAGGTCGCAAAGCGTCAAATGTACTGTCTCGAGAATGACAGCATTGTCTCCCGTATGAGCTTTCGTTTGGTTCAGTCCATTTGACAATGGCTTACTAGCGATGGCGTTGGTGACAGTCGCAGGAGACTTGACGTCTTTCCTAGAGTTCACGCCGTATGCCTTCATGAGATCTCCCACTTTAGCATGTCCGAGAAGCAGCAGATTCGAGATAAGTGCGCCAGCAAACTCTCCGAGTTGGTCTTCTGCAATTACGGCATATTTTCCTGAGCGAACGAGACTGTATGCAGCTTGGGTGTTGGCCTCGTAAACGGTTGGCTCCTCGGAAGATGTGTACCAGACGACGAGCTGTTGCTGAACGAGGACAGACAAACCGTGCTTGATTAGTCGAGGGGACAAACCGGCGTGATGATGAAGGGCTGGGATCGAAAGGCGTCCGTAGCGGAGAAGGATTTGAAAGATGCGCTTCACTTCGTCAGTCACTGTCTGTATATGGGGCTGTCGTCGGATCTCTCTTTCACTCGTTAGTCCTTCAGATTTGTGCACTCACCGAGGTCAATTCTCCATATACATCATCCACTAGCAGAACACACAATTCGGAGGCATTCTGAGAGAATATGGTCAGCTGTGCACGCATGAAAGCATTTTGGGGCTCCAGTGATTTGTACGACCAGAGATTTCGACATACTCGAGACATACTGTTACATCTAGAGACTATGTCAGGTTCTCTAGATGTATCACCGTCGTCACCGCCGTCTCCCCTTGAAAGTGTTAAGTTGCAAAGCCTTCATCTCCTCATAATCTCGAAAATTTCGCCCTGAAGCATAAGTTTCTCCAAATTTTGACGGTGGGGTGACGACTTCAAAAGCCGGAGTTTCACCGTGCAGCACTCAGCCCTACGAGTAGAGAGAGACCTAAATCTTCCCCCGGCGTCGATTGGAGGTGTCTTGTGTCTACACCTGACCATTGAGGCTCTTTTCTTTGTTCTCTTTCGCTCGTCGAAATGATATATCGAGCGAAGATTGCCCGTAATGGACAGCGCGCTCTCCAATGGCACATGAGGTCGTGCGACAAGCGACGCATGGCAACGGCAGCTTCAGGAAGCTTCTCATACGATACAGGAGACGCTGCAGGAATCAAGGTTGCGAGCCGAGACCTCCCAGGACCAACAACCCATCTGGCCGTCGTTGCGAAGGCAGGAACGCGATATGAACCATTGCCCGGTTTCTCCGAAGGCCTTGAAAAGTTCTCTTTCAAGGTTTGTCATTGCTTGCGATGGTAGCTCAGACAATACTCACCCAATTGAGCCATACCCCCCCATGAGAATACAAAGCTGACTCTATTGTTTGCGTGCTCAGAATACTTACAAGCGTTCTGCATTGAGGATCACGAGAGAGACGGAATTGCTAGGAGGAGAATACAGCTCATACCACTCGAGGGAGAACCTGGTCATTGGCGCAAAATTTCTCAAAGATGACCTACCATACTTTGCCGAACTGATTGGAGAGGTCATCTCCATGACAAAATACACAGGTGCGGCTGGTGTAAGGCCATGTGGAGAACACGCAGAGCGCTGACATATGACCAGCCCATGAACTTCACGAAGAGGTTGCACCTAACATGGACATGTCACGAAAGGCACTACTCGGCAAGCCCTCCGAGTTCGCCATAAACTCCGCACATGCGGTTGCTTTCCACCGCGGTCTCGGGAATTCTCTCTACCCATCTTCATCCACGCCAATGAACAGGTATTTGGACGAAGGGCGTCTCCAAACGTATAGTCAAGTCGCCTACGCGAAACCGAACTTTGCCGTCGTTGCCAATGGTGCCAACCAGCAAGAGCTCCTCAAATGGGTTGGAGAGTTTTTCAGTGAAGTGCAAGACTCGCCGCCAGAAGGCTTCCCTGCTCTTGGTATGGAACCCACAAAATACTACGGTGGTGAGGAGCGAATTGCACATGACTCGGGTAATACCATTGTTATTGCTTTCCCTGGGTCAGGGTCGGTCACGGGAGGTTCGTACAAACCAGAAAGCCAGGTCTTGACAGCGCTACTCGGAGGCCAGTCGAACATCAAATGGGCACCTGGATTCTCATTGCTTTCAAAAGCTACCGCAGCCTACCCAGGCGCACACATCTCGACGACACACCACACCTACTCAGATGCCGGACTTATGACCATCTCCATCTCAGGAAATGCTCAGCAAATCCGCGGAGCCAGTCAGGAGGTAATTAAGACCTTGAAGAAAGTGGCTACTGGCGACGTCAGCAAGGAGGACATCACGAAAGCTGTCGCGACCGCGAAATTCAAGGCACTGGAATCTGGTCAAAAAATTGACACTGGCATTGAATTGACCGGCGCTGGCCTAGTTCAAGGTGGGAAGGCTTTCCAGATCGATGAGCTTGGGAAGGCTATTGACGGCGTGACTGTGGACCAGGTTAAAAAAGTAAGTACCGTTTTAGAGATGAATCTGATATGAAGCTGATCTGTGCTTTTTCTAGGCTGCAAAGCAACTGCTGGAAGGCAAAGCGACTGTTTCCTCCGTTGGTGATTTGTACATCATTCCGTTTGCAGAGGAGCTAGGCCTGAACGTCTAATGGACGATCAGCCGGCGGGGGGCAGCCGGCGAGGGGGGGCCGGGGGGGTGGGGTTGTTTGTGTACCATCAGCAATAGGTGATGGACAAAAGAAACCACACTGTACAACTCATACACCTTTTTCCTTAACTACTCGACAACACGACAGTATCAGAAGATACCTGCAGATGTAAAAGAAAGGCTTGGAGAGCGTGTTATGGACTATTTACAGCATTAAAGAACCATCTGCCCACATTTCTGCACAGTACCACCCGTCACCGTATACTGCAATTTCTCTTCCTCCAGTACACTTGAACCCTGATCAGGATCCTGCACCATGAAGATTTTCGGATTTTGCCCTTCAAGCATCCGGACTTTTTCAGAGATCCCTGGAGTTGAAATACAGATTTCGTCGATCGAAGCTCCTGACTTGAAAGATCTTTGAGGACCTCGGACCGTGAGAGTTATGAGTACAGATCGGAGCTGGACTTGCTGAGAATTCTAGCACTCGGACAAGTATCTTTCAGATCTCTACCACCTGTAGGAATAGAATGCGTTCACTTGAAATCAATTCTCGTCGGGACCTGAGGTTTCCACGAGAACGGTACGTCGGTAAAGACCTCGCCAAAATCGACGTCTGCCAAGACCAGGCTGGCTGACTGACTAATCAACCTCAGAATACAAAGCTCCAAACAATCCACGCAACAGCCGAGGTGCCATCGACCATTTGCCAGGATTCCCATCCTCCGACAAGTATAGTCATGTCTTCCGCATGGAAGGCTGCAGGCCTAACGTATACATTGAGCTCAATGTTTTCCTTCAATGGCTGATGAAGCGCAGCTACAACCGTTATCTAGCCGTCGCAGCCCGCGTTGTCCGCCGCTCACTCAAAGAAGAGCCACGACTGAAGGCCGAGAGGAGAGGGGAGATGGAGCTGAGATTTGCAAAATGGGAGGTGAGTTTCGGATGTTGATCGAGGGGTTTAGGATGGAGCAGGCTGACGACGAGGGTGATTAGAATGGCAAGCAGGGAGAGAACAAAAGTCTAGCGGAGGGGAACGCTACTGCGATGGCGGAGCATGCTGGGGAGGGATCGAAATAATGCGGGCTTTGAAGGTCATGGGAAAATTTGGGGAAGCATTAGGATCGAGAGAGGGCCTGGGAACGTTCTGATGGGAAGCTGTACATAGGCGGAGGAGACATGCTTGAACAAGGGTTGTTCGCTGTAGACCATACTGTTACCATAGCTTAAAAGCCCGAATACTCCTCAAGTCTATATAAAACTTTTGGTATTGGCTGTCTTTTGCTTGGCCTAATCGCAAACGAATCGAATCTCAAAACCGACTAGTTAATCTCTCCTCCAATAATTGATCATCATGCTTTGCACGATTTCAACACACTCGGAAGCCCCATGATCCGATGGAGCCTGTGTCGAAGCCCAATGAATTCAAAGGTGCAACGCTTTCAGTCCCAGACTTTCCTCAATGCTAAAATCTGCGATGATAGATGTATCGAAGCTCAGCATCGCAGAAGAAGGACCGCGGGCCACAAATGAGCAAGACAAATTCCCTCTTCCAATGACCTCAAGATCTACGAGGCCTCCAAGGAACTCAAAAATGGCTCGAGACATTACGTCCGAGTTCAGAGCAGCGGCGTCGGGTTTGTGCATCGCGCAGCCACAGGTGGACGATGCTGACTGAACTAGCTCTCAACACTGGGCAGCTGGTCAAGGATGAATACTTTACGCTCTTTGAGTCGGTGGCAGCACTCGAGGTACGCTCTAAAGCCCAAGGAGAGGGTTCAATCGCAGGCTTGAGACGAAGGACTATGGCTAAGTGTATATTATAGATCATGGACCCTAAGATGGACAGTGGCCACCTCGAGCCCGGCGAAACACTCGAAGACGGTTACGATGTCCTTAAAGAGCTATTGCCGGAGGAAGTCATTGGGATCATGGACCAGATCCTATGCTATGAGGTGTGTTTTTCATTATGAGCACTATAAGGCTAGAAACAATTCTGATACTGATCCCAGGCATCCTAGATGGCCTGGCATAGGGGTTCCCCGCTCTCACAATCCCTTTTCACCTCCTTGTACCTTGATCGGATGCTGTGGCCGGAGCCGAAGACCTTAGAAGAAGCGCGATTTGACCGGGAGAGGACGCCTGGTCCATCGAATAGAATGCTACATCTCGTACTGAGGGCGTATTGCTTAGGCTTGATCAAGACTTGCGACTTCGTGCATCGAAAGATTAGTTCTGAGCACTACTACGAGGTCAGTCCATGCGTACTCCAGCGAGATGCCTCTGCCTATGAAACGACGATCAGACTTTGCCAGACGCTTGCTAATCCGAAAAAGGAAGAGGACTTCGTAGCCAATCTATATAATCGGAATTTATTCACCGAATTCAGTGTGGCTGACATCAGCAAGAAGATGGACGACGCCATCGCGTATGTCGAGAAGGACAGCTCCACATCTATGAATGAGACCCTCAAAGCTGGCCTTCGTAATCGACTAGAACTGCGCCAAAACCTTTTACGTGCAGTCCAACTGAATGATATTGTCGACTCGCAGAGAGTGATGTTCTGGGAACGCTGCTTAGAGCTATTACCAACACTTTCGCAAACGAACAAGCTCGGCAAGCCAGTTCTCGACTCCTTCAGCATCAAGATACAGCGGAGATTGGCTAGCAGTGTACCTCCAAGGCCACTCATCAGCATCAGCTTCGATGACGCCTTCACGCACCTAAGCAGACAGTGTCATAATGCAAAAGATGCTTACCGGGTCCTCGACTATCACGGTGGAAGTCACTTACTGGTCAGTACCCATAATATCGACTTCCGAAAGGATCGAAGCTGACATTGATGCAGAATTTCGTCTGGGCATATCAATGTCGAATACCACAGCCATCTATTTACATACGATGCTTACTTCAGTCCCTAATATTCAGCGAGATGAGGGTGCTCGGGACCATGTCTTTTAAGCAGCTCCTCTTTGATGATCTCGACGAACTCGTACTGCCTGCAGATCTACTCTTGGATCTCACCAACGGAGATGTCGAAGCACCTCAAGATCCGCGGTTCCAGATCGCAAAGAAGATGGATGCGTTTGCGATCCGAGCAGCAGACCCGTACCTCGACATATTCAGGACGTTATGTATGAACAGGTCCCGGTTACGGCGGATGCTCTGTCATCTTGTCCTCGAGTGGGATAGCGTGCAGTTCGAAGCTGAAGGGGTTGACACGGATCTGCGAAATTTCACCAAAGAGCAACCAATGAAAGACTCGCAGACCTCCAGCGAGGAGATCTGGGCATTCCCTTTATCGTCATGGGCATACTACCATAAACTACGTCAGATGGAGTGGATAGTCCAGATGGGCTTCGAGCTAGATATTTACCAGGTCGACGAGTTGGCTGGGATGTACTGGTACCTCCAACACCTGGCTAGCATTCGAATCCAGCACTTGGAGCGCATTCGAACATTTTCAATACGCCGGATAAAACGGGTCTCTAAGCCAACGTTCGAGGAAAAGACTGCTCATAGCCGCTCAATTTCTTTCTTAGAATTCGCTATGCTGGAGGCATCGGCGACTCAATCTTTCGCTGATGGACTCTCATGTCTTTTCTCATTCCTGGCGCATATGGGTCTTGTCCCGGTGCCTTACCATGCGCTAGCGTTTAGTACGCCTTCGCAGCGCTATACGCTTCGAATGCGACCTTTTCTGCCGGTGTCCTTGCCAGAAGTGCCTTCTTACAGAGATTTTGCCTCCCTGGTATCGCTTCGTACCCCGGACCCTAGTAACGTAGGTAATGCAACGCCTGCCTCGACGACGCAAGCTGAAATCAATGCACAAGCGGTGTCCATTCTTGATGTCGCAGACCAAGCGCTGAAAGTAGCGCGACGAGAGTGGGAAGCTCTGAGTAAGGCAAAAGCCGAGACAGCGCGCTGTGTTCCGTGTGAAGATTGGTGGAGAACCTCGGTTAAGGACGTACTGAGGGCTTGTATCACTGCCAATATCATGGTCGCCACAGCTAAGAAAGCACTCGCTAATGCTGGGTCAAAGAACGCTCACGATATGCTCAAAATAGAGATCGGGGAGAGTGGGAAGGGGTATCATGCATGGTGGATCGTGCCGAAGATCGCGATAAAGTAATTGATATTGTGGTAAGGTATAGGTATCATGCCCCAATGAGGCTGGACGCCTCCCAAGGCCACGTCATTCTTCTTAAATGTCCATAGCTGTGAATATCACATTGATGAACTGATGAGAGGAGGTTGGCAGTTCAATTTGGATTGATGCTTGCTCAGGATCCTTTGCAGTCCCTTCCTGGGAGTCCTGAACTCCTTGTACTGCATGAGCTCTCATGTTGAACGAACGTCAACATCATCAAGAGTCAAGCTAAGACGCATCTCCGGAGTACGCCTAGATAATTTGTGGTCAGCAAGGCTAAAGCCCCTATATCCATAATGCCGATATCCCGGGCCCTATTTTCATCTCCTCTGCCAAGGGCCGAGGGGCGCCCACCTTCCAGTATCATCCAACCACGTCATGTTAAAAATAAATTGCAATGAGGTGGCCCCTAAGCTAACCCCCCATCGAGCCCCTAAGCTGGCCTTCGGGCGCTAGAATAGGGATCTCCCGGGGGCGGTGCCGGGGCGGCCCTAGGGCCCTCATCGCAAATCATTCTTAACATGACGTGCCAACCCAAGAATAGGTATTCGTCAACGGAACAACATCGCATGTGGAGCATGTCAAAGCAGCATTGGTGGCCATTTTCCCCGTCCCCATCGAGATCGTCTCCTCATTCGCTGCGCATCTCCTATTCTGAAGCTTGTGTCTATGCAAACCATCCCGTTGTCGTGAACTTACAAATGATTTTCGCCGGCACAACAGCCAAGATGGGAAGCTCGAAATGCACCTTTGCCAGACGGTTATGGGTGGTGACCGTGCCTCGATGCTGCTGTTGGTGTCATAGTGTGATTTCATGCGGGCGAGCTTTGTCAACTCCGTGCATTGCAGACGGCACATGGAGGGCTTTGCGACTCCTATTTTTTTGACCGAGGTTGGGTAAGGTAGGTGAATTGTGTCTTTGCCTCGTGTCGCACTGCAAGGGGCATATATGTATGTCCTTGGCCGCCTCTCTGTTCAAGCTTCCGCCTCTCTGCTCAAGCTTCTGCCTCTTTGCTCGAACTTCGTTGGTTGTCTCAGCGCGAAGGGATCTCTGAAGATAGTTTCCATTTTTTCTATTCATTATGGCTTGCTTGTATCTCTCCAAGGTAGCTATAGCTACTCTGTTCCTCATCTCGTCCGGACTGGCAAATCCAATTGAGACAAGATGTGAGTACACACCAAACAACAACTCCTCAAATTCGCTGACCCAGTATCGCAGCCATCGATTCGGGTACCTTCGCGAACCTCCAGCTCTTCGAACAATTCGCCGCTGCGGCATACTGCCCCAGCAACAACAACGTCCCTAATGGCGGCCTCAAGTTGACCTGTCCTACAAGCAACAATTGTCCACTTGTCGAAGCAGACGATGTCACCACCGTCTACGAGTTTCAAAAGTACGGCTCCCTCCATCCGTTTTTCCCTCCAAAGCACCACTGTACCCGGGCGCTGACATTGAATTCTTGCAGCTCTCTTAAGACAGACGTAACAGGCTACATCGCTGTCGACCACAGCCGCTCCCTTACTATCCTCTCCTTCCGCGGCTCCAAATCAATCCGCAACTACATAACCGACGTCAACTTCCTCGCTACAACCACAGATATTTGCTCGGGTTGCACAGTTGATGAAGGCTTCTACACCAGCTGGAAAGAAGCCTCCGCCGGCGTCACCGCCGCCCTCAAAGCCACCGCAGCCGCAAACCCCTCCTACAAAGTCGTCGTGGTCGGACACAGCCTCGGCGGCGCCATCGCAGCGATTGCTACGGCTGAGATACGGAATGGAGGCACGAATGCTGATTTGTATACGTATGGGCAGCCAAGGTTTGCCGGGTCTACGCTGAGTAATTATATCACGACTCAGAACAAGGGTGGGAATTTCAGGGTAACGCATTATGATGATCCGGTGCCGAGGCTGCCGCCACTGGCGTTGGGATTTGTGCATATTAGTCCTGAATACTACATCAAGACTGGAAACGGGATTGCGGTCACGGCAGCAGATGTCACGGAATTGACTGGATCGATAAATTTCCTTGGGAACACTGGGAATCTCAAAAGCTTGGATGACATTGCTGCGCATGGATGGTATTTCAACAACATCAGTGCGTGTGACACTAGTAATAGTTTGGAGATTTTCAAGCGATGAGAAAGAGGATGGTAGGGAAGAACGGGTCTGGCGTCCTTGAGTATGGCTTTTACGTGGAGTTTTTTAACACCTATAATTCAATCTACGTCGTTCACTCCTGCTCGAGAGATACTTGCCCAATAAGCCCAACCGCGACTCCGCTACCTCGAGGGTAGGAACCCTTCGCATTGCCCACAAAGACCCTGACGCATTGCAGGATGAGGAATTGAAAAAAGGGTCGAGTATAGTAACATGACTGATTCGTTGCTCGGTTTCCCAGATTCTAAACTTGGTAATGTTTGGGATGTCTCATTGACTAATTGGTGTCCAAGTAGGAAAATGAAAGAGCATACTAACAATTATGAAAGCGAATCCAGAAGATGGAAACCCCATTCCTTTCGCATCGAAGAGAATCTGACAAACTTCTGCATGCAGAGGAGACCGTTCACCAGATTGCTGGGACTACGAGCGAGGACTGTTCAAACCAAGGACTGCGAAAAGCAGTGATGACTATTCTCTGCATAAGACTTTGTGATCTGGTTTCAAGCAATATGGGCCCCTATATCCACGCTTCCTTTCGGAAAAGTGATTGTGTTGGAGTAATCGCTAGGTCACAAATCTACGCTATGGCATCTCAAATCGGAAGTCAGCTGTTTTCAGTAGCTGTCCTGCAGTGATCTTTGCCAGGGAATGAAGCAGATAAGGAAGGGTTACAATGTTTTGTGGGTTTCGCGTGCCAAGAAGTTTTGTTTGCTGTGAGTATAGGTGTTGTCGCGGTGACTGTGTTAGGTGCGTGATAGCGCAAGGGACATGTATGTATGCTGGCGCCATGGGTGAAATAGCCTCTCAAGATCTGGAACCGCTAAGGTTGTGGCAGGATCTGATGTAAGCGGTTATCCTAACTCCTTTCACTCTTAGCTTTTGTGCTTGTAGTTTCAATGTTAGGACCGGATTGATTGTATTGTCTTAAACAGGTTAGCCAGCCTGTACAAAAGATATGAAATACGATATCTTTTCTTATGGGAGCTTTTGTGGCTCAATTCCCATGATGCCTGCAAAGTATCCACAACACTAAACCTCTTTATTATTAGTATTTGCCAATGTAGTTTCAATGTTAGGACCGGATTGATTGCAACACCCTTAATATGTTAGCCAGCCCTATACAGAAGATATTCTATTTGCAATACGTTGTTGTGGAACTCTTCATGGTCCAATTTGATGTCTCCACACAAGTTTCACACTATACCTCTTTGTCGCTAGCAATTGTTAGTGTAGTTTCAATGTTAGAATGGGATTAGATGAAGCATCTTGAATCGATTAGCCGGCCCAGTACAAAAGACAAATGATATTACTATGTCGAGTTATTTCTGTGGATGCTTGCTTGTTTTCAAATAGGACAGATAAGAGCAGCAGACGCAGACATTCCCGCGACAGAGCTTCGAGCAACGGCTTCGCTTTGAAGGAGGTTACACACGTTCTACCATTCAGCAGAGCTCTGCTTTCCAAAGAGACTGTGCTTGGCGCAATTCCCTCCAGGGATTCCTGGTTGGGGCAGTTGTTCAGGAAGCAGAATACATTTTTCAAAGCTCTCAGGGCAAGAACATCATATTTTTGAAGATTTCGATCATTGCCGTTGAGAAAATTCACACTAAGTGTACAAAGAGAAGGAGTGGGGGATCCAAAGACTTGTGGGCTTCCATAGTCCCCAAGGGGGGCATTGCGAGCCTGTACAACTTAATGCAGTGAGCTGTCGTTGGATCAATTTCAGTCTGACCAAGGCTGCATTCATTCTACATTAGTGGCAGAACCCCAACGAACGACGACCTCTGATGACACAGAGAGGTCTGGACTTGCCATCTGCTGTGGCAGCCTCACGATCCTTCGATGCCTCTCAGCGAGTTCTGAGGTAATATACACCACGTATCAGCCTGTTTTATGGGGACAGCGCTGTCTGTTTGTGGCCCTAATGCGTCTTGATCCTTGCCATCAACCCCAAGGGCAGATGAGAGAAGCAGAAAGAGCCGCAGCACATGAATATTACTCATCTGGAAAAACTTATCTCAGGTTGATCGCGAATTTTTTTAATGCTCACAAGCTTCTTCAAATTCTGGACAACGGAAGGATTGAATTGGGGTTTCAATCCTCAATCCGCTAAGATCTACCGATTTGGTTTAGGGTCCAGTGAGGCTGCATTGTTGGAAGCTCACGGGGTGGCCGATTTTGCCGATGTTCTCTGATATAGTTCCTAGCTCTCCCAGAACATCAAGCTAAATCTAGCGTGTAGGAACCTTGGAGAGTAAAAAAGATTCCGGACCTTAGATATTGGATGCTAGATCTATAAGATTTTATTGAGCTAGAGTAGGGATAGCGGTCCAGTCCAGATTTGATATCCTTACCAGACAAGTAGGACATCGTCCTATCCACAATTGTGCCACGCGTCAAAAAAACCCTGCTAAATCCCCATTCGCGATTTCCTGTTCCAGACCATTTTATCCAGGCAAATGCACCATAACAACCAAATTATCCATCATCTCATGTTGTCCATCCTTGCGACTACTTTCGCAAACCTTAATCACGACTAAGACTTCATCAACATCAACATGGAAGCTGTCGAAGTTGCTGAAGCTCTGGGTTAGAGGGGAGCGGTCGGGGCGGCCGCCCCACCAGGGCCACCCACTGAGGCTGTGTAGACAGCGCATCAAACATTCACGCCGCGATTCATATAAAGACCCCATTGCAGGTTTGAGCGCAAAAGTACGACACACACCTGAGACATGCTATGTTTGGATGAATCAATCCGCCCAAAATGATGAATCAATTCTACCAGCAGAACAGCCCGCTGATGCCTATTCGGCGGGCGACCGAACCCGTGACTCTGGCGCCAACAGCTTCGATGATAGATCCCAATCTCGAGAACCATCGGATACAGCATTCGCAGTTATCTCCTAGGTATGGTGGGATGCAGATGGGAAATCCAGTGGGGATGCCGAACCAAGGTAATGCGAGTATGCAGACGCATCCGCATAGTAATGGAGGTATTGGGAATCACAGTAATGGGACGACTCCCACTTTTCACCATACTCATAGTGGACCGCCGGAGCGAGGTTTGCCATCGAGAGACGTCAATGATCTAAGTATTGATGATGCTTATATTCAATTCATCCTGTATTGCAATCCGTCTGTCCCATTAGAAGTGGATACTACCGAGCTGAGGAAAGGGTTTCGTGCGCCGCCGAAGAGTGATGGGAAGAGCTTCAGTCCGTTTACGCTATATCAATTGATTGCCAGACTGGAGGCTAAGGTTATCAAGACTTGGACTGAGCTTGTGATTGAGTTGGGAGTGTCGCCGCCGGATGTGAGCAAGAATCAGAGTACGCAGAAGGTGCAGCAGTATGCTGTGAGGCTGAAAGTATTCATTCCTATCTTATATACGTCTCGTCGTCTTTGCGAGCTTCATGTTTCTAATTTTGCTTGTGCTGATATAATGACTCAAAGCGTTGGCTTCACGCTTTCCACGTCGACGCATTTTTCAAGTATCTATCTAACATCCCCACACCCTACATATCAGAGCGACCCGCACCCAACGACACCCTCATCGAGCGCGACAGTATTCCCCCGGAAGAAGATCTGGCCCTTCGCGCTCTCCTCCCCGAATGGCGCCCCAAGCGAGGCCGCCGAAAAGCCGACGACATCGAAGCCGAAGCACAGGAAGCTGCCTCCGCCAACAAAAAATTGCACACCCGCTCCAGCAGCGCCGATTTCACCAGCATGTTCGAAGAGCAATACTCCGCCGCTCCCGCCAGCGCTATGCCTTGGAGTGCCCAACCCCAACAGGCAGATCTCTGGGCAGCAGCACAAGTAGCTATCGCACCCAAAACACCCAGTACAGCCCAAACACCCACCACGAACCAATTAAACGCACAAAACGTAGGCCAGCAAATGCGCTGGCGCTTCACCAGTAACGAAACACCATCATCACCCTACCCGCAATCAGCCATAACACCCCGGCACACCTTCTCCGCCTCCCCCTCCTTTGACGAGCCCAATTCCGCACACCCTTCAACCTCAACCAGCAAATCCCCCTCTCGAGCCCGCCGGCGTCACGGTCCCGCCGTCTCTTCCGCCTGGCCATCAACAACCAGCACCACATCCGGAAAACTGCGCGGCCGTCCACCGAGCAACCGCAGCGTCCAAGACGGGCCATTCTCCACCTTCCCTGCAAACCCGAACGGAAAAGACGTGTCAAATGCAGCAACGAGTATAGGCACGCCTACGCAGGGTAGCGCGAGTCCCAGTCGCGAAGCAACACCCAGCACCCAATCTGGTATCACATTCACCCAAACGCCCACTCTCAGTAATCCCAGCCTCCCGAGAAAACCCTCGAAACTCCAATTGCAAGTCCCAGAGCACTCGGGCGGACCTGTCCGTCTCGCTACTCCTCCACGAGTATTGATTAATGGCGAGAGTGATGGGCGACAGGGACTTGAGCGGCGGAGTTCGGCAGATTTCTTCAATCAGTTGGATGAGGTTGAGGAGGAGGATGCGGTAGAGGAGGAGGATGAGGACGCTGGTGTGGATTGGAAGAAGAGGGCGCTTACGCTCAAAAGGAAGCTGATGGAAAAGGAAGAGGAGCTAAGATCCATGAAGCGTCGCGTGCTTGATGCTGTCATGTGATCCCAGCCCAGCCTATTTGAAGTCATGACGATAAACTTGCCTTGTGATATGGACATAAGCCTCGACTTTCAGAAAGCGAGAATTGCGACGCCACAGATGCATGCTCTGCAGGAAGAAGCAGCAAGACGGAGAGCAGCGAGAGATGCACCCGAAACAATTGAGGCTGCAGGGACTGCTTGGTCTATTAAGTATTTGCAGGGCCTTATTCGAGAGAGTGCGATGAAGGTCCTGCCAAACGCAACGGAGTTTCACTTTGGACTGGAAATCTGGGTGGGAAACCCGAGAAATGGACGAAATATTAGGCACAGAGCCCAGAGATGGCAAAGAAATTGAACAACCGCCTGCAAAGTTGGACGGTCTTGACACTGGAAGAGCACGAGACGTGCACTTTTAGGACGCAAGTTCTGCTGGCTTCGGACACTTACCACGCTGGGAGAGCGTGGCGTGGATGCTTTCGGGGCGCAAATCCTCGTGGAGACAGGGATCTGGGGGTTTTCCAGATAACGAAACAGGTGTTTCGCAGCTCAAGTTTGGAGCAATATGGACAGTCTAGAGGCAATAGGCCAGGCCTGGGCGATCGGCCTAGGCCGGCATGAGCTATGAGTGGAGCGATGTGGCCCGCACGATTAAGGAATTTTACTGGTAGATGCGCAAACATGAGCCTCTATATGCAGCATGGGTATCATTCACGTTCCCTAGACTCCATATACCTCCAACCCTTTCATGACGCCCGCTCGTCTCATCCTTCGTTAATTGAGAATCCCCCATCTAAAACGTCAGCTACTAGCGCCATTCTCCACTCCCTCCATCTCGCCATGCCCACCATGCGCACTAGCAGCCATCAATTCTCCCTCCCTACTCTGACACCCGGGGCAATTATGCACGACCTCATGCGCAAATACATCGCAATCGATACAGAAGCACCGCCTACATGTCTCGCATTCGTACCGTCCAGACTCGGAGACGCCGTCCTTACTTGCCACGGGAGCTTTGGCCAGACCTTTAGGTGCTTTGGGCTGTCCACGAGAAGTGCCGAGGGCCACTCTCTCGTGGTTTTGCCCGCCTTGTGTACCGGAGTTGGGATTAGACGATTGGCGCCTATGCCCACCCTCTGCGCGGACCGGGAAGGGAGTTTGACATCCAAAGCAGGAGATCTGTTCTGAAGTCCTTGCTTTCACCCAGCTTACTTCGCGCCAGTTGCGGAGCGGAAAGAGATGGTGGTAGCTGCGCGCGAGATGGGTACTCAATATAAGGGTCAGTCCGCAGGCCGGACACTGCGTTGGTAACGAGCAGACTTTACTGCTGCAGCGCGAGCATAGATAGCCGCCGCGCGTCGGGCGCGAGTGACACGCACAAAGAGTAGAAGAGGGGTCAACGATACGGGAGGGAAACCCCATCATGAGAAGGGAGGACTTGACGCCGCTGTCACCCGAGGCTGTGGAGGGGGTGGTGGGGGGAGTCGTAGCACTCATGAGTAAGTCGCGGTAGTGTTGCTCGTTTAGAGCTACAGTGTATGTCTGAGATGGTGGTAAAGAGGGGTTGGTGCGGTTTGCGAGGGTTTGACAGATGGCTACTTGAGCCGCTAGGCCAATGATTTGGACAGTAATGTGCGCCGCGACGAGGGCGGTGATGGTAGTGTGGATATCGCCGGGATCGGAGGAGAGAAGGGAGCCGTACAAGATTAGGACCTCACGCGTTGTGTGCGTGGGTGCATGGTAAAGTGCGGCTCGAGCCATGTCGAGGGCGTTTTGGAGGGAGGGTTGCCCTTTAGGATCTTCTTTTCGTAAAGTCTGAATGGCGGTTATGTGGTCGCTGGGATTGCCAGAGAGAGGAGAGATGGTCAGCGCCAGACCATCGCGCGTTCCGATTATACCGAGCTGGGAAATGGGGTTTTGCTCGAAGAATTCGGTTATGAAGGCTGTGGTGTAGCGAAGGGTAAGGAGGTACCGGGTTGGGCGTAGGTCTTTCTCGGTCATGGCGGTTGAGAGGTCGAGGATCAGGATGAGGTGCCGTATAATACCTCGTTGGAGTGGTGTAGTATCTTTGAGGAGTCTACGATCCGTTAGTAACAGCGGTCTGTTCATGGTTTGGAAGGTGTGATATCACCATGCGTCTCTCACCTCTTCCTCTTGCCTGCCTCAAGAAGCCCCTCAACTGTAGAGCTGATGGTTCCGTCTGCTCCCTCCACAACATTCTCCCATGTTCGTGTCACTACCCAGATTAGTGATCGTACACTAGGTAGAGCATTATTCTTTCGAGAGGCTGGAAAATGGGCCTGGACATGTGCTTTTCTGGACGAGGAACGAGCGCTATTTGTACGTGTATCGCGAAGAGGAAGAAATACGTAGACAGACGAACGAGTCTTGTTGTCACATACCTTCCCATCCTCCTCCGCGACTACCTTGACCAGTCGCCCTCGAGCCTGTTCCTGCACCACGGGTGACGTGGTGGGCTTCGACTTCCTCGTCCGAGATGTCCTGCACATACTCGTCGTCAGAGTCTGCCATCCTCTCAATTATATCACCTATACGAGTAGTATCGTACAAAGTCAGAACAGGACGAGTCCATTCTCTGAATAAATTGACTGATTAAGAAATGAGATTTCAAGAGTATTTAGCCGCATTAGATGCCAAGATTTGTCGCTGGATATTCTAGGCGATCTAGTCCTTGCATTCACTTCTGATTAAGATTTGTGCATTGTGTTTAAATATACATCTATGTCCTGCACCAGCATTCGATATCCCCTCGTCTACCACTTCCCTAGTCGAATCTTGCCACATCTTGCAAGCAAGGGAAGCATCTGTCTGGTCTCTGGCAAAATAATGCGAGGTCAGAGTATTATCTCCTGTACAGACCAACAGATGCAAATAAAAGTGTGGGATAACACGCTAAAATAACGTCAATCGTAAAGACACGCACAAGCAGCCGCACTATTATGTGTATGTACTTTCTCCTGAAACTGGCATGGGCCAATCGTCCTCCGTGATGCTCGACCAGAAGACCCAGATCATGATGACGGATAGGAGGGTGAAGAGGGTCTCGAAGAGTGCGCCGTCGATCTTGCCGTTGGTGCCTTGACAAATGTGGGTACTGATTACGTATTGGAAAATTTGGCCAATGGCAAATAGCAAGGCGGCGCCAATCAGGTATACTGTTGAGAGGTCAGCAATATGCCTGGAATATCGACAAGGCTACACCGACGCATGGGTTTCCTCTCGCCTAGCACTCGCAGAACCAGGATTATCTCAAGGATGAAAAATCCGGCCAAGCATATTAGGGGCCATAGCTGGTAAAGCACGTAGAGCGCTATATTTCGGTTGTCAGGGGGATTCAGACTCGAAGCGAAGGTAGTTGTGTAGCCGAAAGCGGTGTCGAGGGCGATGAATCCTGTGCCCACGAAGAAAGCGATGCCAGAACCTAGTATAAGCCCCAAGGATATTGGTGTTCCATCATCCAGAAGCTGGAAGCCGACGAGGCCGTTGAGGAGAAGGACCCAAAGCGTTGCAGTTATTGCACCTAGATGGACCGCAGTGAAGCCCTGTAAGGGTCAGTATGGAGCCGGCGGGCTGCTTTAAAGGGGAAGCATACCAATCTGACTTTGCGGTCCAAGGGGAAGCCACCGACTGTGAAGATCTCGCATATTGAAACAATTATGTAGCCGATGAGGAACAGTTGGAATTCTCTGTATTTTGTGAGCGGCTGGTCCCCCATCCTGATAGCCAAACGTACCTTCGGCCTACAGCTGCCTGTTTCCTGTTTGATCTCCATAGCAGGAACAGGGTCACGAAGACGGCTATGCCACAGAATAGTATTGAGCCTGCTCCAGTCAGATGATGTCTCTTGTCCGGATCCCAGCCTCCACATACCAAGATTCGACAGATTCCGGCCATGGCTTAATGTTATGCCTGTCAAGGGAGTCCCTCCAAAGCCAGCTCCGTTTAATTGACTTCCTTTGTTCGATTGTGTAGGCGACTCAAGGAATAGCTGTGTCTTCAGTCAGCATCCCTCCACTGCAGGACCCATGATTCTTCCAGCTAGGCGTGGGGTTCTGAGGTGTAGAAGAACGTACGTTGCAGACTGGGAGTGTAGAATCGCGACAGAAGTTCTGGGCGCGTCAGTGACTCCGATGGCCTTAGACTAGAAGCATAACATACGTGGAAGTTGCCAAACTGAGTGGAACCCATTGTGAGTTTGTCGTAAGGTGCCCGCTACCAACGACACGCCCACAAAAGATGATTCCTCTCGAAATGGAAGCAGTCGTGGTCATAACACTGATGAAATCCGGATCAATGAGGGCTTGATGTCACTCACAACAGCTAATGGCCGCTCGCAGTGCCGTGACCGTCAATGAGCTGGCAGGCTGTTCTAAAACAAGAAAGAGCGACGCGATCGGCAGGGCAACTACAAACGGAACGTTAAGGAGCGATTGGCCTCTGTCGAGCAGCACTTTCTTGAAGATGATGGCGAGGTAAGGGAGTGCTGCTTTCTTTGATGGCGACGGCGAGGTCCAATGAAGAAGAAGGGAGAAGATGTTGTGCAGTAGAAGATTGTTCGGGAGTGGGAAATTGGCTGTCTGGAGCTTCACGGCACGAAAAGTACGCTAGTTCTAGTGCTGGTTTGCCAGCCACTACAGAAGGCTGAAAGCCGCTACTTGGCAAGATCTTCACTTTCGACTTATTTTTATCGACTTCACGCTGATCTTTATATCTACATTCACGTATGCCCCGAAAGAGTAGGTGCAAAACCGCAGGAGAATGAGTCCTTATGGAGCAAAGATTCAATAGGGAAAACACCACAAATACTATGTCATGTTGCGGTACCAATGGGTACGAAACCCAGAGCCACCAAGCACCGGCGCGGACGATATGGCTGTTGCTTGCTCTAGACATTGAGTTTTTAGCTCATTTACTATGAGCTGGAAATCAGTAGGTATTATCGCAAGCTCAATGATATGATGCAGGCCAAGGCGAACAGAGGGCCATCCCAGCGCACGAATGTGCTATGTTTCTGAAAGCTTACCAATTGTATGGAGCTGGAGACAACGCGCAGTCGCCTGGACGGTGGAAATATAGTGCGATAAAGCTGCGGAGTGTGTCATGCCGTTGAATCTTCTGTTCAAATATGTTGAGTTGGTTATCTTTTTTGCCAGTTATGTCCATGAGTTTGGCCAAAACGATGTCCTGTTGGCCTTTTCATGACTGAGTCATCAAGCGGTGCAAGCCACTTGAAACATTCTACTATCTAGGAGCAGGGCTGCTTCTAAAATGTCACGATTCTTACTCTGTCACTCATGAGATCATTCCGTCCTCTTGGATGAGCCATCGTAGGCCTGGTATTGGATTCTTGAGTGCTGGCGTCCTGACAACTTGACGAGTCAACCGGTGCGTCTGGGAGGATCCACGACGCTGGCTTGAATGCCACTAGAAGAGCTGATTTTGCGATGCCTATCAGCATTGGAGATGGAATTATGCAATTCCGCCACGCCACCCAGATCTTCACACTCCGCTACTCACGTGAGTGGAGGTCGAAGATTTCCACGGCGAGGCGAGGTGAAAGTACGGGACTGGTGGTACCTTACGGAGTACAAGAACAACCACAGCTGATGTTCCACCCCCTAAGGTCTCCTGTCTAAGCCTTGTTTCCGGGCTCGGCCGCGGGGTGCCGCCCAGATGCACAAGTGTGTAGACCAAGGGGGATAAAACGTGGCCCTATCTAGAAATCTCAAAACTCCGCCTTGGAACGCATTAGCAGAAGGTACAACTGTAGCCGTAGTCATAATCTTTGTAAGACTCTCATGGTAAAGCCCAGAAAGTGGAACGTGAAAAGCTTTCTATGTGGGGAACTTACGCATATTTTGCAATCCGCTAAAAGTCAGCCTAACCCTGGCTTTCTAAGCTGACCTCGACCGCTGCAAGTCAACTGCACCTGCAAACCACGCCCAACAAAATCACTACTGTGGGTCTCGTGCCAGAAAAACGAATAACGACCTTTGCTCCACCTTAGTAAAAGGCAGCTGCAGCTTGTTCAATGTGCGGTACACACCCAACGTGATCCCCGACTCCACACAAAGAAGCGCGATCTAATCCCTTGTTCCCCCGCGTGCACACATCAGACCCTGATAATTCTTTAAAATACATCGTTTTAATATACATGAGGGCTGCTTCCCGGCCAGCCCACTACCACCGGCATCATTCCTTCCTCAAAGAAGCCTCACGACCTGACGATTCCCCTTCGAACACTCGCATCCCCTTCTCAGCCCAGAGACGAAGATACATCTGCTTTGATCAACGAGAAGCAGGGTAGCCGGCGGTCCTCCGATTCTGCGGGCTCAGACTTTTCACTCTGGAGTGACACTGGTGACCTCGCAGAGCAGCTTGCGGACGAGGAGGATCCTCTACGAATACAGCTCCGGGGCTCTGTTGACGGTCAGGGTCTTGGCGCAGAAGAATCAAGACCGTTACAACGGCGGCCCAAATACGTTCACTACACAGAGCATAACCATCTAGAGCACAAGACTACCAACCCTGGACTCAGTAAAGAGGCTATTGAGATACCGAGCCCTCCGGCGAGGCAGATCGGTCGTACAGAGAAAGCCCTCGCCGTCATCATGACGGGGGACCGACAGAAAGCCCAGATGCAAGGGCTCACGGGGAAGCCTTTGCTGTATGTTCGGGCCATCGAACAGGCATTATGGACTCATGCTGACATTGTCCAGGTACTTTACGAGCGTCTTTGTTTCGTTAGGAGTTTTTCTATTTGGATACGATCAGGGTGTGATGTCTGGCATAATAACGTAGGGCATTCCAGGACAACTCTATTAGAGTCACTCGCTAATCGCTTCTGATGGTGTATAGGGGCTCGTATTTTAAAGACTATTTCAACCAGCCGACTCGAGCCGAAATTGGTACAATGGTTGCCATTTTGGAAGTCGGGGCCTTCATTGCTTCACTTTCCGTTGGAAGGATAGGAGATATGATCGGGCGACGACGGACTATACTGTTTGGCTCAATGGTGTTCTTCGTTGGTGGGGCTTTCCAGACATTTGCAAATGGTATGCCAATGATGATTTTCGGACGAATCATTGCTGGGTTGGGTGTGGGCGCCTTGTCGACAATCGTGCCGGTCTACCAGTCTGAGATATCGCCTCCCCACAACCGAGGAAAGCTTGCTTGCATCGAGTTCACAGGCAATGTCTGTGGCTACGCTGCGAGCGTGTGGGTGGACTACGTTTGCAGCTTCATCCCAAGTGACCATGCATGGCGGGTTCCGTTGCTACTTCAATGCTTCATGGGAGCGCTCCTGGGAGTAGGAAGTCTGATCATCTGCGAATCGCCCAGGTTGGTGTCACAAATGTAACAGCGACAAAATGTGGACAACGTGACTGACGTTACCTAGGTGGCTCCTTGACAACGACCATGATGAGGAAGGTATTGTAGTTATTGCCAATCTATACGGGGGCGGGGATATCCACAACGACAAGGCTCGGCAAGAGTACCGCGAAATCAAAATGAATGTGCTTCTCCAACGACAAGAAGGGGAAAGATCCTACTACGAAATGTTTAGGAAATACTACAAGCGTCTCTTTATCGCCATGTCAGCACAGGCCTTGGCACAGCTCAATGGAATCAACGTCATATCATACTATGCGCCTTTAGTCTTCGAGTCAGCTGGATGGGTAGGACGCGACGCTATTCTCATGACCGGCATTAATGGTATTACATACCTGCTATCGACAATCCCGCCGTGGTATCTCGTTGATAGATGGGGTCGACGTCTGATCCTACTTTCCGGAGCCGTCGCCATGATAATATCGCTTTCCGCCATCTCATACTTTATCTTCATTGACATACACTATACGCCAGTCCTGACCGTCATCTTCGTTATGATTTACAACGCCTCATTTGGCGCCTCATGGGGTCCAATTCCATGGCTTTACCCTCCGGAGATTTTACCACTAAGTATCCGTGCCAAGGGTGCAAGTCTGAGTACAGCAGCCAACTGGGCTTGCAATTGGATTGTGGGTGAGATGACGCCAGTTTTGCAGGAGTGGATCAAATGGCGGTTGTACCTTGTACATGCTTTCTTCTGTGCTGTCAGCTTTGTACTTGGTACGTCTTGCCTTTCTCTCTATCGTTGCACTACAGAAAGCTAACAACTCTCCAGTATACTTCCTCTATCCCGAAACTGCCAATGTCCGCCTCGAAGACATGGATCAACTATTCGGCGACGCCACTACGGCCATGCCGACCCCAGCCCAACACGCGGAAGTCGAATCCTTGATGAGTGGTGCCCGTTCACCCGTACCCTCGCTGGATATACGGCGCCCGAGCAACTTCACGTCAGACAACGCAATCCCAGGTCTTGACATCAACCCGCCATCCGGTGGCGTGGAGAACGGCAAACCTCAGCTACCCGACGATACACCAGCACGAAGTGAAGGTCTCGGTGGCTGGATATCGCGTATGGCGCAAAGAACCAAAGGCGAGGGGAAGAAAGGCGGAGGTGGAGGCTACGGAAGGCTTGGGCAAGACGACGACTGAGCCTGCTCTACTGATGACTTTCCTCTGGCTAGAAGACAGAATAGACCTTTCCTTTGTTTTGGACGGCTGTGAAAGAGTGATACCAGCCAATTTCGGACCGCTTTTAGATGGGTCCGATGGCTTGCTTCGATTTGGTTTTGCAGGGCTGTAATTATCTTCCCATTTGAGCAATTGGATGCAGCAAGAATATTCTCATGATGCAGGACCTTGTTCCAAAGGATATGCCCTTTGCTTGTCTAGACTTTCTGACAAATTCAACAGTGGGAAAGTTGGAAGCCGTCTTGGCAAGATACCGCACCTTAACGTCAAGCATTGAAGAATTATCGCGCTGCTGCATGACGAAGAGCTACCTGCTGATCTCTGCCTCAACATGAACCGATGCTCTTCTGGCAGTACCAGCGACGACTTTCGGCAATTTGGTTCCTGCATATATTTTCTCGTATCGTCTGCCCATTCGTTCCGAAGATGCGGAGACTTCAACGGAATTGAAGTATAGTGAGACGTACTCACCTACCGAGTACAAAAGGGTCTCCCAAGCCCTCCTATGACCTGCGAGTCTTCAACATCTCCCACTGCTTCTGCGCACGTATTAGCCCTCCAAGCTCACCTCCTCAGTCGCAACCCCTCAAGGCGCCAACGCATCCACTTCATCAACTTTCCACCCGTCTCTCCGGCTCATCACCATGCACTTCTATTCCCTCGGGGCCTTCCTCCCCATCCTCTACGCACTTACGAAAGCAGTCTGCGCCCGCGCTCAAGTGCCTGCCCTCCCGCAAAATCCAAATCCGGCGACATGCCCGAACTTCACAACCGCCCAAAATTGGACGCTACTAACTTTCGAAACTTTCACCGCCAACACGCCCAACGTTAATAGCTATCTTCACTTTTACTTTGTTGATGAGGCGAATGACATTCTGGATTATTGTGGTACGCATTCTTATCCCTACAAAAACCCTGCTCCTATCAGACCCCAATCTTGCTACTGACCCTCTTTTATCATCAAGTCCGAACTCTTCCCAACTCCACCGATTCCCTTACCGATCCAGTCAAATTCTATGATTGCGAAGAGACGGGAGTCTATTTCAGGTATCCGAATGATACGTGTATCGAAATGGAGGAGGTTGAGATTTGTGGGAAGTATGTTCCGCCGATGTGATCTTCTTGCGAGGGGAGGGCTGATGAGGGGGTAGTGAGTATTATGTTACGATGGGGAATTCGGCGCTGGATTTGGTGTGCTTTGATGTGACGGATGGGATTTTTTGTAATACTACTACGGATGTGCTTGTGAATGTGGCGGGGACGGAGGGGGTATAGGGTTGTGAGCCAGGATGGGGATGTGGGATGGGGGCATGAGGAGGGGGATTGGAGGGGTGGATTGGGAAGGCGGTGAGGGTAGAGGGGTAGGTATGAGGGTTGTGGGGTTTATGTAAGGTAGGATGACAAGATGGAGGCGCGAGGTGGTATATGCAGCCCTGCCTATCTCAGTCCGGACGCGCGTTTTCGTGCTGCTTCATCTGGGTATGATGCTAGTGCTCACCACGAACCAACGGATGCCGCCATTTTCTGCCATGATGAACTACCGTCGGAACTGCCTTCACTTGCATGAGAGGACTGGGATCGACTGCTCATTCATCCCGAGGGTGCGTGAATTATAACGACATTCCGGTACGTCGAGACGAAGTCCGGTACCGAGTACAAGAGAGTCCTCCAAGTCCTCCTATAGTCTACTAGGATTAGTATCTTCGCCTGCTTCTACGCACACGTTCGCCCTACAGGCTCTCTCTCATCAGGAACTGCAAGACCTATCTATACCCTTGATCAACCATGTATCTCACTTCCTTTGGGGGCTTCCTTCCTCTCCTCTCCGTACCTCTCTTACTCATCCACCCACCCTTCGTCCTCCCGCAAACCCCCGCTCCCTGGCCCGGAAATGCAAACGAGACAACATGCCCTTACTGGACTACCCCGGCATATCTCTTTTGGGTTTGGACTCTCACGAACTTCACCACTTTCACTGCAAATCCTGCAGCTGAAGGGGGAGGGGAAGGGAATAGCTCTATATCTTTCTACTTTACCGATACAAATAATCTCGATGTCCAGGAGGGCGAAGATATCCAGGGCGTGTGCGGTAAGCGATACCGGTTTTCATCCTCTAGGGATTCTGTTTTTTTTGGTTTGAGGGGGGATGTTGTTGAGAGCATACTATATCCCGGTGTTGTGAGAGGCGGCTGTGATGCAGAGAAAATTTGAATTTGCTAAATCTTTAGAGCAGGTCGCACTCTCCCTTCCGGCTCCAATGAGTCGATCACCGACCCAGACCTATTCTACCCGTGTGAGCGGGCGGGTGTGTATTTCAGGTATCCGAATGATACATATATCGAGGTGCAGGAGGTCGATATTTGTGGAGAGTGAGTTCACTCATGTCTTGATGCTACCTTTGTCATGACACCTTCGTCCTTGTCCTTGCTGTCCTTATTGTGAGAACTTTTGGGATAGGAATACTTTGCTGACGCGATGTTAGCGAGTATTATATTGCGACGGGAAATTCAACATTGGATTTGGTGTGCGCAGATTCGTACAATGGGACTGAATGCCGAAGTACTGCGACAATTGTTGTTCTTACCTCGGGTGAGTTGGGGGTCTAGAGAGTTGTTGCCGCCACTGTGGAGGGATGGGGTCATATGAAGCACGGAAGGGAAATGGGTATTTTGGAGATGAGGTCGTGCATGTTGACGAAATACCGTGGGTCAGCTTGGCATTAGCACAACTTCGAAGTAACAGGAAATGCGACTCTAACGGCCTCGTGATGTTTCGTATGAGAGTAACGAGTACGAGATAGAGCTTTGCCATGTAGCGGCCATCTAGTTTATCCGCGATAGACTTTGTGCTTTTCTTAAGCACGTGAGTCCGGGTGAGTATGCATGCATACCTTAGTCGTATCACGGTTCCGATGGTAGGCTGACATGCATGGATTGTGGTTCGGGTTATGAGGAGCGGTCAATTTAGAGGGCAGGCTTCAGCGTTGCAAGGTATGGTAGCGAAACCAGGTAGGAGTGGGCCTGGATGGCTCACCGATAACTGATGGCCGGGCACATGATAATACGGAATTCAATGTCAACGGACCGAGTCCGAGGTTGCACAAAGGTGTGAATCTTCGAGACGGCAGAGTTTGGAACGAACTCGAAAAGCATAAAGGCAGGCTTCCTTTCAGGATCAACTTTGCTTCCCCTCTATAACAGCTCACTGTTATTTCCTCGAACACTGCGAATCTTCATGCCCTCCTAGTTGAACTCACCAGTCCGACCCATCCATGCATCCTCACACTCTTCTCCTCGTCCCCTCGCTCGCCCTGGCCACTCTCCATTTCAAGCGCGACAGCTGCCTCAATCCTGCGCTTGAATGTACAATCAATGGATTCTCCAACTTCACCCAAGATCCCTCAGCCGGTTGTGCAACCCTGACAGGACGACCCGCAACGTGGCTCGATCTCCTTTGGTGTTTCCGATCCCGTCACAAATTCCAACTATACCTGCCAGAGGGACATTGCGAAACGGTTCACCCTCTACTCCGATCGACCGTGATAATTTTTATCCCTGTGGCGATGAGAACAATGCGACAAGCTTTAAGTGGGATGGGTATAGTTTGTTCCTACGGGAGACGTATCAATGTGGAGAGTGAGTGACTTCATTTGTTTTCTGAATTTTATTTCTAGAGCACCTATGCTGACGAGACAACGCAGCGATACTGACATTGCGAGTGGGAATACGGCCTTGCGAGGATTGACTTGCGTCCTCGTCGAACAACAGGGTGTCGATGGGACAACTTGTGAAAATTCGCATGGGGACCGTTGGACCATCCCGGTGGTTCCGAGCTGAGGGTTTTGAAGAGGAAGGGCCAGTGGTGCGAGATGGAGAGGAACTGCTGGAGGGTAAATGACCAAATGACCACATCACATATGAGAGACTATGAAACTTGAAATGCAGTTTTCTCACTTTTTCAAGGACTAGTCACGCTGTTTGAAGTCCAAAGCTTACGAAATATTAACTTGGTCTTTGCCCTGCACAATAGACATACTTTCAATAAGGCTGTGTCTCTTCACCCACCGAGCCTGCTCCATCCTCCATCAGATTCATCTCCGCTTTTCATTCCAGCGAGACCGATAATGATCCGAGGAGGGGCTAAAAGAAGAGTGAATGAAAGGGAAGTCGGGAAGAATTTTGGCCAGTAAGTTTCCCAGGTTCCGTCTGCGAATCTAATATACATACGCGCGACCGATTCATCAGTTTCCAATTTCTCTATCTCCACATAGGTTCTCCATCTCCACATAGAAAACCAATTCGAACCCATGATACTTCTCCCCCCTCATCTTACAATACTTTCCCTGGTGGCCATCAAGATAAATCGTGTTTCCCAGGAACCAATTGGTCTTCGACACAGCAGACCAAGTAATAGCAGTCCCCTTCCCAAACGCATATATAATCCCAACATTCAACATACTATTCGTCGCCGCCTGTAACGTCGCAGATTCCGACGCATCAATCTGATCCGCCTTAATATTCCCACCCCACCACCCCATCTGGCCCCTCATCAAGCCCCCAACATAGCAGCGGTATCGGGGCCCCTAGTTGAGGAGGCAGCCATCGGGTTGGTCGTCGCAGTACGTGGGGGCGGTACTGCAGAAGGCTTGCTGGAGGTTGTTGGCTGCGCTAGTGCTGATTCCTTGGACGACGCCTGGTGAAGAAGGCGTCGACAGCTGCACCGAGGCCGCCGCGAGGGGCTAGGGCAGTGAGAGGGAGTGGGGTTCTAGTGTAGAGATGTCTCGTGTGGCAAAGCGGAGGGTGGAATTTGGGGTCGTGAGAAGGAGGGGGTGAGGGTCGTGAGGAGGGAGAAGGTTTCGAGGGAGGACATGATGAGGGTTGCCGTTGAGGAGAGGTGGCTGTTGGTTGTCTTGAGGTGGAACTGGGAGATTGAAAAGGGGTTGTTTGATTGGAGTGGAAGCTTTTATAGGTTGTTAGAGTTTGCTGAAGATCTGATGTCGAGGACAACTCTTGCGGCCTCTGGGTGTTTGTATATCTCTCAAAGGAGGCACAGGCATTTTCTCGTTATAAGGATTAATCAATGAACAGCCTCCGTTTTACAGGAGATGTTGCCAATATGCAATTGTCGCGTAGACATAGCTTTCAACCTACCCTAGCTTGTCCCTAGGTCTCTTTTTGCATGGGGAGAGTGATCTAGCTCAAGGGTCATCGTTTCCGATAGAGGTGAAAAATGTCATGACAGCGAGTGATAGTATACCTTTTTCTGCTATAGTTTACGATAAATTTTGGAGGCTTGCGCTGCTCGACGAACGATCCAGGCCGCATAACGACCAGGCACTTGGGAGGCCAATAGAAAAAACTTGATATCCCAGCCTCGACGTATGACGATATTGATGTCGTTTGATCACTCATACAATCTGTATGATGCTGTGTCAAGCAATTCTGGGGACACTAGCTGGTCTATGCGTCAGGAACAGCGGCTCAGGACCCTATCAATCCAAGGCGTCTATCAGACACTTGTTGCAGTCCTGGCTTTGAAAGACCCATCTGTAACGTCCCCAGTCCTAGGGTTGTAAGTTTGAAGAATCCCAACGAATGTCTTGCTACTGCCAAGTCCCTTCTTTGAAATTCCATCTTGCCGCCCTGAAATTGGACAATAACGGAGATCGAGCTCACTGAGTGGCCTTTGGCTCTGCAAGATAGATTGCTATAATGTAACGACATCAACATGCCACAAAAGACAATACGTTCCATCCTCACCCCAAAAGCTTTAGATCATAGCTCAGCCTTTGCTTGCGTGCGCTCTAGCGCTGACCTGTGGATATAGTGAATTAGAGTAGATGAGGAAGCGCGTAGCCATGAAATCGTAGAGAAGTGAGTCTTGCATATGATGCATGTTACCCATGGTCAAAGGCTTGTCCATGGACGCGGACGTCGTTATTCATGGACCCCACCTTCCACGGGACGAATAAAAGGGTCGACGACGATGATGCTGTGTCTATGGATAAAGCTCCCCTCGACGGATATTAGAAGTCCATGGGGACCATGTACTCTGTAACACCTACCTAGATTGCCGTCCAGAAACATTTTGTGCTATCTGAATTCTGTTAGACGAAATCCGCTCTAGCTTACCCTCAATCATCGCCTTTGTTGCACAGATTAATGTGAAAAGAGACCACTCCAAAAATATCGTAGAGATCCGGATGTACGTCATTGAAAATCACGTGCAACAAGGTGTGACAACAATCTTTTCTCCGCCCTCACGCCTGACATTCAATCCAAAGTCTGAACTTCCTATGTCTTACCACGAACTACGGTGACCCATCCTGATGAGGAAGACATCACTTCCGAATCTCCTCCTTGCGCCTCGCCATGCCCTGAAGCTGAGGCCTCGCGCCTTAAGCTCTGGGCTTCCGTACCAACGAACCACAGTATTCACACCATATCGCTCTCTCGCCCAAGTCCGCTCAGACCGCGGTGTCTTCCCTGAAGTCTGGTTCACGAGCTCGAGTCCGTCCCATCGTGCGCCTGGGGATTTCGACGTCAAACCACCCCAAGATCCCCTACAACCCGATGAGCGTACTCTGAAGCTTGGGAAGAGTACGCCCTCTCTTCTCCCAATTCCACAAGCTCACAACAAAAAAACGCTAACCCAATACACCATCCAGCTCTCCGCACCCTCCAAACCCTCCTCCCCACCCTCCTCGCCTCCCCCCTTCCCCCCAAAATCCTCTCCCCGCACATAACCCTCCACCTTTTCCCCTCAACGCACCCCCACCTTCCCACGGTCTCCGGCCGTGTAGCATATCACGCAGCACTCTGGACCGCGCCGATGGCATGGGGCCGCGTGCCTATTGTCGGAAACGTCCGCTTGACCATCCTCTCAGAACGCATCCTTCGCAACGGCAGCTCCTCATCCTCCACCCACTCTGCAGAACGGCTGATAGTGCGATGGCAGACTTGCGGCAAGACGCGCGGCAAGGGGATGGGCGGGCTGTATAGGGGGATTGGCGCGAGCGAGCAGGTGGACAAGATTACGGAGTGGCTTGGGGGGGACGCACGGGATGATGAGGAATTCACGGGGTTGTTTATTTTTGAATTTGACAAAGAAGGCCGAATAATCTCGCATACTATTGAGCATGTGGAGGAGAGTGGGAATTGGGAGAAGACGAGTAGGGTGGTTACGGTGACGGATTGGTTGTTGGGACGGATGAATGGGAGAAAGAAAGAGCCACAACTGGCGTGGAATTATGTAGGCGAAGAGAGACATTTTCACGGTAGGAGGGAAGGGGTTTGGAGGTGAAATTGATTGGCGTTAGGGGGGCTCTTGGGATTGTGGCATAGCCAGCGGAGTCATGCGTCTTGTACAGATTGGAATTGACAGCATACGTGAATATGCGAATGAATGTTGTATCATCATGCGAGGAGCTTAAGCCCCATTACATATCACGCAACTCATACTCTGTGCCAGAGATGACAATCCGCTGATAAGACACGCGAATACCCTGTCTCCATTAATTCTAGCATTGGGAGTACTAGTCGCAACAGATTGTACGTATCTCACGAGCTCACAAAGGTATTGGAGTCCACATATCACTTGAATGTTTCATTGCGTGAATAACCATTCCAATAAGTAGTATAGTAAGGCATTCCTAAGAGCAGCCATCCAGCTACCGTGTGTACATGCCTATGAGAGACAGGCTCTCCTATCACGATTGAGAAGGAATGGTACGGCTAGATTCTCTGCTCAAACCCTTGGGCTGTGAGTCCAGCTTTGATGGCCTGTGGCAGTCATGAGTCCTCCACGGCACTCTTGTGTGTTTCCATATCGTGCCTATCCAACGCCGATGGTTTTCCTCGATTGCTTGACTTTGCACTTGTGTTTATCTCGATCTAACAGCGCCGTAAATTTCATCATCATCTGCTTGCTTAAAAACGCCTGATCCGTCGCTTGGCTCTTGCTGAGCCGGGTTATCGTAAAAATTCCGGTGAATTCCGCCTTCGCTATGCCTGTCATAATACACGTTCCTCCTTTTCGTGTTGCTTCGTGAATAGTGTTCGGTGCTGCGACAAGAAATTTTCTCGTTGTGAGAAGTACCGCCATCGCATCGTTGGTATCAAAAATTGCCCTTGAATCCTATACGCCGCGAAAAGAATGGAGGTTGATTAATAGATGAGTATGAGTCGAATGGACTAGAGGATGAGTTTCGGCGTGAATCCCACCCCATCATTTTTACAAAGTTCCGCTAACAGGCTGTTTCCGTAATTGATAGCTTCGAGTTTGCTCGTTGCCGAGCTCAGTGGCAGAGTGAAGGTTCTCTTATAGTCGCCGAACGTGATGGCTTCCCATCCTTTGCCTAAAGGAGGACGATCTTCGCGCTTGACCCAGGTCTCTGGAAATTTCGTGCTTATCTCCTCGAGATTGAGACACGTCCAGCTCTCACGTAATGCACCTAAAGCCCTGTCGGCATTCTGGCGAAGCTCACGAAATTGGAGGGCAAACTCTGCTGCTTTATTGTGCTCTGCCGATTTCGCAGGATCCTTGATCTTGGAAATGTTGAAAAATTCATCCAATGGGTTTCGGGCCAGACGGTGAGTGTCAATGTGCACCAGTATGTCGCGAATGACGCTTTCTATCTGGAAGGCAAGACCTGCTAGATGTCTCAACCCTTTGGCTTCATAATTTACCTTGTACAGAAATGGAAGGATCGACTCCCAGCTCGTACGATCGCCAACGTGCGTGATGGATTCGGTCACTGAGAACGACAGCATAAAGCAGAGAACAGATTCTATACCCAGAATCACGCCTTGCTTGCGCTCGACATTAGACATTGGGGTTAGTTTCTTGAAGAATACGTCCGCCTCATGTTTGAGATCAACCCCAGTGCGCGAAAGTCTTTTAGACTCTGCCCGCAGGTCATCAAGATTTGGTTTAGTAGCTGACGACATGTTGAGAGGTATGCGTGAGTTGCCAGTGTCTGGTGCAGTGGGGGTACCATTCATGGCAAGCTGGTGAGGAGTATGCACAGAGGATCCGCCTGAGCCAGCGCGCACCATCGGCGTACTCGTGAGACCAATATCGGGAGTGGCCAAATGCGCCTTTTGTGCACTGCTTAGGTGCGACAAAGCTGGCGAACTTATAGATGACTGCTTGGGCGTATGTGTCTTCTGCGGAAGCCCCCCGGGAGCTTTCTGGCGCTTGGTTGGAGGCTCGGTCGTGTCCCCGTCCTCGTTGTCGTGCAACCTACGGCGTTTCTCGCCACCCTGGGATGCTTCCAATTCGTTCCGGGTTTGGTTGACTTTGTCTACAATTTGGTCGACTTCCGATCTTGGCACCTCTTCACGGGTCTCCTGCATCCAAGAAGGATACTTCCCCGCTGTGGGCTTCATTCTCAGATATTGACTCAAAATTCTTCGATTACTTTTCTTCTTGACTGGAATTGTGAATCGAAGCCTCAATTTTCTGGAAGCATCAGGTACAGTAGCTTTGACGACTGGGCTAGACACCTTTGGGACGCCATTTGAGGTAGGCTTCGCGGGTACGACTTTTTCCAATGCAAGGTCTTTGCTCACTTGGCGAGGGGCTGATGTTACCCCTTTCAGCTCGTGGGGCTCCTTGGTAGGGGTAGAGACATTCTTCCCGACGGTCTTTTGGAGGACTTTGGAAGCTGAAGCCTTTTCTTTCGAGCTTGGCGTACCATTGAGACTAACTCGGGAAGCTTTCGATTTCTCGGCACTGGATGTGTCACCACGAATACTGGGACTAGGGGTACGCTTAGCGAGCTTGTCTTCGATATTGGAAGACAGAGGTGACAGCATCGGAGGAAGGCTGAGGTGTGGTGATAGCATTGGAGGAAGGCCGAGTGGTGAGGTCTTCTCCATCGTTGGAAGCTTGAGCTTGACTTTGAGTGTCTGGGCTTCTTTTTGGGCTGGATCTCCTTCGTGATTGATCTTGTGAGACAGCACGTTGTATGGTTCAGTCTTCGCATAGCAGACTGCCGGATCAATGACTTTAGGAAGAGTCTTTGGCTGGTCTTTTGGTGCAGCAGAGTTGGGTTCAGGAGTCGTCCGAGCCTTCTTCGCTGGCGGGAGGACTGGACGAGCTTCAAGAGTTTGGGGCTCATTGGCCGCTGTCATTGTGTCGGCAGATCTAGTGAGTGTTAGTCTATGACATAACTTATATAAGGTTACTGCGAGTATAGTATACCTCTTGGTTCCGTGTTGCTCGGAAGCTTGAGATTTGGTCGGGTCCGGAAGCGTTGTAGCCTGCTCCGCACGTTTCTCAACGGCTTTTGCAACCTGTTCGGGTTCCGTAGCTCGCGCTCTTACTTCTGCTACCGTGAACCTGCTCTTATCCTTGTTTTTGTATTCTGCAAATGTCATCTTCTTCTTAGGTGGGCCTTGGTTGGGGTATGGCGTTGCGGCATCGCTGCTGGTCAGACTGGCCCGCCCTTCTTGAACTGCTATATTTCCCTTCCCATCGTCCCATGCACCGACAGCATGCATCCCTTTCCTTTCGAGATCGCTAGATCGGTCTTTGAATGAGAGGTATTGCAATTGCTTCTCGTTGTCCTCGAAGCGGGTGTTCTTTCGCCAGCCGTTGCAGCTATTCGGGTATGCGTGTCTGATGTAGGCCGTGCTGAGTGAGTTGTCGGCGGAGATAATGTAGGGAGCGTGAGGAAGGACGGTGTCTTTGAGTCGTTTGAATCTTGCGTCCAGAATGTTCTGGGCTTTGGCTGTTGGCTGCTGGGTTTCTGTTTGCTTTGCCGCGTTTGGAGGAGCTTCGGTCGGGACAGACGACATGTTTCGGAGAAGATGCAATTTCAAAGAGATAGATAGGATGGTGGCCAGCACCCCTGAGAGTGCCGGAGGATTGCGATAGGCGAAGCGGTGCTTGAGATTTAGCTGCTGTACTGGATGTGGTGTCGCGCTGTAAGATGAGGAAGATTTCGGCGAGAGTGAATCGGTATGGGTGAATATATGAAACGAAATGCGGCGAGTGTTTTACAATATTGTCAATGGGTTTGTACGGATAGGGTGAATGATCGTTATTGCTGTTGTCGTTCCATAGATCAATGCGGGTCACCACTACCTCCCCAACAGGCGTAGGTAATAGTCACTCTTTCGCTGATTCATGAAGGTGCCAAGTGGAGAGAATACTCGAAAATGTGGATTCATCGAATAGCGAACGAGTAGGGAGATGCGCTGAAGGTCGGTCCTCCAAACGTTCGGCGAATAAAGGTTCTAGATCAATGAACAATGAGCAACAAAGGCTAGGGCCGCAATAGCAGGCAAGTAATGCCTGTAGAAAACGGCGAACACATGCAGCAAGAAGACGCAAATTTTCTTTTGCTCAAGGCGGTGTCTGTATCGGCCTGACTGTGCCTGGCGGGATGTCATGCAGTGAGCGCAATGGAAGCCCACCGCACTTTGGAGCAGCTGTCCATGATCGCCCTTTAGCGCGGAACTGGCCCGACCTCAGCCTTATGCTTAATTCTACAAATAGCATCATTGTTTGGGGGCCCCGAATTGGTGAACTGGTATACATTTAACTTCTATCTACCTATTGGAAAGACGCGATCGCTTGGCCCTCCTAACAGTATCGCTACGCTGCTGACTTCACCACCACCGAACAATGTTCCTCTTATCACTACCTCTACATCCCCACCAGCCTCACTCAGATCGAAGTCGGATTCCTGAAGAGGGAATTCATTGCAGTATGCTTCGCCGATTTCTTTTCCACCAACGACCACAACAAAGTGTGAGAACGGACCAGTTGCGTTGCTCCATGGTAGGTCAATTGAACGAGATTTATTGTAGCATGACCCAACCCACGTCCATCCCACTCGTCGCTGGATCCCTCCACCATATTGTCGTTCCCGTATTCGAACGTCACTGAATGCCCAGGATTCAGTTGGCAGATCCTTTGGTTTGATCGTGACTTTGGACACTCGCAGTAGTCTATCATGCTTGACCATGCCTTTGTGGCCAATACAGAAGACACCCAATTCAACCAACCGAGATCCAGCAGCCTCTGAAGTGATATTGACGGCCTTCTGCTCCCTCTTTCCAGGATCCGGGTACCATATAATCGAGTCTTGGTACTCTATGTTCGAGCCCGTCGGCATTTTATAAGCAGTGTAGAAGCCTATTGTTGATTGGCCCCTTTTCTGCATAGCTGTAAAGTCGAACGTTGCCTCTAGAGAACTATCGGCAGGCATATCGAGCTTGTATAGACATAGCCGCAAATGCTGTTTTGTTGGCATTTCTTGCTTTATGGCTACTGCGTTTGCCACCTTGGCCTTAATCATCAGGCCTTGAGAGGCTTTCTCTGGCAGTTCTGTGTACAAGAAATTGTTCGGTGGTAATCCCGGATTAGGCAGTACGTGTGGTAAAACCGCCTGAGAGCCAAGTCTGGGTCGAAAATGTGAATCCTCTGATTCTGTTGTCAGTTCGAACGCTCCTCGAAAGTCTGTCTCGAAGAACGAGGACGAGCCCACAGGATATTGGCGTGCGTATTTCACGATTGGGTTTAACTGATAGTCTTGTGTATGGTGAGGCTTGCCCTTGCGACAATCGCACTTAAGCTCGTCTGGTAAGGTAGTTCCTTGCCACATAGAACGTTCAACGGACTCCGCTATACAATTGCCACGAGGGGAAGAGTTAGAAAAATGCTCATGCGTCCAACCAGGTCCGAAGACCGCTGACGAATATCCACTTTCCGCGAGCGTACCCAACCCCTAAATTCGAATATTAGTGGACGAGAGCTACAAGTGAAGGAACATGCAGTTGAGTGTATTCAGGCTTACCAGACCAGTATTCGTGCCTCCGCCAACCTTGGCAGGAAAAGTCACTCGAGGAGGCCCTGGCATGTCCGTGTTTTGAGCCCACACATCTATACCGAATTGAACCTCCTTAGGCGTTATACCGTGCCACTGGCTAACGATCTTCGCTTGTTCCAACTTTGATTTAGTCCATTTATAATTGGTGAACAAATAGTCTGCAGCAAGGGCAAAAGGAACATTCTTCTCAGTCAGACCATTTTGGTAGTCCACTCTGTTGTCAATATTCAAAGCATCATACCAAATAACAAGTCCCTCGGACCCCAGCAACCGTTTCAGACTGCGGATGAATCCTGTCAATTTTTCCGTGGGATGTGTGACAAGGTTGGGAAATTCAATTTCGACGTTTAGTAGCCATCCATCGAACCCGAATGCGCCAGCAATGGCAGCCAGCTGCTTCGCCACGACAAATTCGCCGTCCTCCTGGTCAAGCATTCGTCCAGGCTGGATCTTTTCGGACTCAACAATGAACGTGCCCAGGACCTTGACCCCATTGCGATGCATGGTGTTCGTCCACGATGAGGGCGGTACGCAAACTAGCTTGTGAGAGAAGTAGACAAACGTGCCGACGTATTGGAGATGGTTGCAGCTGTACAGCTTGTCTTCGACTAGAGGTGGACGGACACCTTCGTAGTCACGATAGCCACCTGCCTGACATCTCAGCATGATGGCGGTGTCAAATATTTCACATAAGAATGCAGACCACTGTAGTCATGACATAGTAATACTGAAGTAGTCGGACCATTCTGATCATGTACAGCAGACGCTGAGCGTTTCAAAAGAGGTGTATTGGCCTGCTGAATGGGATCGACCTCATTTGTAGACCAGGCTTCGAGTTCGTCAAAATCGTCAAAATAAACAAACCCTTTGAGGCTATCGCGAAGTCTTTGGGCACGACGCTCCTCTCTTGAGGGGCCAGTATCCACAGGAGGGTTGAAGATATCCCTGAATTTCTTGCCAACCTTCTTCCAATCTGGATATCCTACAAGAGACATTGCAGACAATGACTGAAATCAGGACACAAGTGACAAATCAGCACAAAAAACATGGGATCCATGAGTCGCCCCTAGCGCTATCCGCAGCAATCTGCTCCGTCACGGCCATAGATAGCGTTGAACGTGTGGGACTTTTAGTCCGTGGAGGATAGAAAGAGCTAGCCCATAGCCTTTGGCAGGTCTTAGCAATACGGCGAACCACACGGTAAGTCGCGCAAAAACGTGTCTGCAACTTTTTTGACAGCTCAGCTCAACGTCGACAGCGACAACTAGAGATGACCAATTGACTTCCGTTCAACTTCGAAAGTTGCCCAATCCAAAGTTTTGACATTAGCCAGTCACTCTAAAGGCTGCTGGACCTATATCAGCCACCACCTCTATCATGAACCTCTTCCGCCTACTCGGTAAGCCTTCAGAAAGTTCTCGAGCTCCCCAGCTCTCCTAATACTTCGCCCACTGCTGACATTAGCTAGCGGACTTCTCCCATCTCGTCTCCATCCTCATACTACTCCAGAAAATGAAATCATCACACGTCCGCTACCCTGAACCTCCAAGTCCGGCGCCCCATGCTAAAGATTTTGCCAGAGCTGTTCTGGGATATCATTTAAGTCGCAAGCACTATACATGATGGTGTACTCGACACGCTACCTTGGTTTGCCTTTCCCCTGTCAAACATCGGTGCGGAACCCCGAGCTCACATACTTTCATCAGATATCTTCTGGACCTTCACATCCGGCTCCCTCTACAATACAACCTTCAAACTCCTCTTCCTCGCCTCCCAATCCTACACCATCTACCTAATGCTCAACGACTACAAGCCCACACACGACCCCAACATCGATACTTTCAAAGTGCAATACCTCCTCGGCGGCAGCGCAGTCCTTGCCGCGCTCTTCCCCTACCGCTACGAAATCACAGAAATTCTCTGGGCTTTCTCAATCTGGCTGGAATCAGTAGCCGTGCTGCCCCAACTCTTTATGCTGCAAAGGACTGGTGAGGCTGAGACGATAACGACGCATTATCTGTTTGCGCTGGGATTGTATAGGGCGTTGTATATTCCGAATTGGTTGTATAGGTATTTTGCGGAGGGGTATGTGGATCAGATTGCGTGGGTTGCGGGGATCATTCAGACGGTGCTGTATTCGGATTTTTTCTGGATTTATTATACCAAGTGAGTGCTGCCCTGAGGGTCAGGGAGAAAGTGGTGGGCCAGACTGACACTTTGAAAAGGGTATTGCAGGGCAAGAAATTCAACTTGCCGGTGTAAGAAATTGTAGGGAGAAAACGTGGTTTTAGAAAATCCATCACGCTTTCGATGATCGGTAGGAAGACTTCTTGTATCATAATGACTGTTAGGGCAACAAAAGGCTTCTTCATAGTCTCATTGTATACGCAGGTATATGTACAGGTAAAAGGCAATCGTAGCTAATGCTGACATTACAGTGGGTCCAAAAGATGTCAGCCGTTCACGATGAGCAGCTACACTGCATCATCCTCCCATGTCTTGCCACGTCACCGCACCACCTCTCTTCTTCTTCCTTATCGCCTCCCCAATCCTCCTCAAAAGGATGCTCAGCCATAGCCATGGCTCTCATGAGAACGTCTCGCTCACCCTCATGCTCAACGCGTTGAATGATCTCGTCCAACACCCATGATCTTGCAATGAACTTTGGGTTGACCTTCTTCATTTCGGCTTCCCGTTCGCCATCGCAATCAGAGCTCCAATCCTGCTTGACTCTTTCGGCCCATTTACCTAACCAGGCGCCTACGCGCTCCTTCGCTGCGGACTCAGTAACGCCGCTGGTAGCAGTCATGCCCTCTGCATGGAAGAAAATGGCAGCTTTCTCTTTCCTGGACTCGTCGCCTTCGAGCTCCGAGACTTTGACTGAGGAAAGGCGGCGGAAGAAATGGTTAAAGTCCAACTCCAGGGCTTCGAGAGTATCTAGCAGCTCGGAAAACAAATCCTCGAAGTCTGTCGCCTGTTCCGAAACCAAGCCAAGTCTTGCGCGCATGAGGCGGGAATACTCTGCCAAGAAGACAGCCTTGTACTCTTCACCCACCTGGCCGATGACAGTCTCCGCCCTCTTGATAAGTTCAGGCGCAAAGGCCTCTGTCACGCCCCGCTCAACGAAAATTTCATCGTCCACCCTTGGTCCGGCGCCTATCAGCTCTCCAAAAGTTTCGCCTAGCCGCACGAGGTTCCACCAGATGACACTTGGCTGGTTCTTGTAACTGTATCTTAGCGCATGATCATCGTGGTTGGGTGTGTAGTTCGGATCGAAATTATCAAGGAATGCAAATGGTCCAAAGTCAAGTGAAAGGCCTAAGAGGGATGTGTTGTCCGTGTTCAGTACGCCATTGGTGAATGCGTACGCTTGCCACGCTGCGACAGTCAACGCGTTCTTGCGGCAGATGGCGCGGTAGAGACGGGTGTAGCGGTTCTCTTCTAGACCTTCTGAGCCCTGGATCTTGTCTGCGGGGACGCCTCGCGAAGGATCCGAACCGGTAGGCTTAGAGGGGTCTACGAGAGCCGCTGGGAGCGATTCCCAGCCTGGGTAGACACTTTCGGCAAGGTAATTGGCTAGGATGCGTACTAAGTTCCTGTCGCCGCGAGCACGCATTATGTCAAAGGTGCCAATCCGCAGCCAGGACTGGGCGAAGCGAGCTACTATAGCACCAGGCTCAAGGCGTTCGCGACGAACCCTTGAATTGGGCGTGAGGGTGAGAGCGAGAGCGCGGGTTGTTGGAATGCGGAGGCCGTTGAGGGCTTCCGAGACGATGAATTCTCGAATACTGGATCGCAGGACAGCTTTGCCATCAGCGAACCTCGAGTATGGGGTTCGCCCCGCGCCTTTGAGCTGGACCTCGTAACGAGTCTTCGTAGAGGGGTTTGTACATTCGAAGAGGGATATCGCGCGACCATCTCCAAGCTGACCGGCCCAGGAACCGAATTGCCAGCCGCCGTAACATTGTGCCCAAGGATATATGCCTTCTCCCGATTTTTCGTCCCAAAATATCTTGTTCCCAGCCACTGTTTCTTTGAAGTCTTCTGTGTTCTCTTGACCATGTAACAACCCTATGTCTTTCATAGCCGTCTGGCTCACGCCCACCAGCTCTGCGTTCTCGGTCTCCTCGGGCCTGACGTATGTATACAATGCTCCCTTTACCATTCGAGGTCCCAGATCTCCTCTCGGCGCTTTATGGGAAGCTGTCGGCGTCTTGAATGCATCATCTGAGGGGAGATTCGAGGTGAAGACATTGGACTTAGAAAGTTCTGGCAAAGAAACACCACGGAAGGTGCCGTTGTTGGAGCCAGTGGTGGCGCGGTTCGACATGTGGGACATCATTTGGGTTACGGGAATGATGGGGAGCTGAGAACGACGGGTTAACCCATAGAGAAGCATATATAGCAGCAGGTAGTGGTGCTCATATAGTCAGAAGTTGAGAAACCGCAAAGCGGAAATAATATGGAACAAAATCGAGATCAGACTATCCCATGGTCCGGAAAATCAACGGGATGACGCCAAAAAACCCGCTTATTATCTCCGCAGTCTTATCATATCTCCAGCCGCTAGGCCGCGTATAGCCGGAACTCTCGACCGAACGTCGCCGGACCAACAATATCTGAAAACATCTCAACTCAGACACTTCCAGAAAGCCACTCAAAGCGCTTCCTGGACCCTATGACCTCGTTCTCAAAAACAAGGATATCCTCGATCGGAAAAATCATCCTAAAGACAATTCTATAGCGAAATAATTGCGTGCAAAGCACACTTGAAAGGAACTCAATCTCCACTGAACGTGTGCAAACCTCCTCGAAGTAGAGATTGGCTACTCACAACACCCACACAATGCCTCCGATCATGGAAACTGTTCTCCGAGACTATCTGCATTTGGTAGCCTCAGGGAAAGTCCGCGAAATTTATAAGCTCGATGAGTCCAAGCTGCTGTTTGTGGCTACAGACAGAATATCGGGTATTTGTCTGCAATTCGTCCATTGAGCCATCGCTGATCCGCATTCAGCTTATGATGTAGTCATGAAGAATGTATGACTACCCGGCGTTGCAGTGGCCGAGAACGAATGGAATTGAGCAGATGGCTGACTCTGATCGGGAAAGTCAGGCCATTGATCAGAAGGGCGCCATCCTTACGCAACTTAGCAAATTCTGGTTCAGCCTCCTTCAATCTGAGATTCCCAATCTCCAGACACATTTCATCTCCCTGGGCATGCCTCCGGCTCTGCAGCAACGAGTGCCACCAGTGATGGTGTCTCAGCTGCAACGACGAAGCATGGTGGTCAAGCGGCTCAAAGTGTTTCCAATCGAAAGCATTGTCCGTGGATACATTACCGGATCTGCATGGAGTTCGTATCAGAAGGACGGCACCGTTTGCGGTATCAAGCTTGGCCAGAACCTACGGGAATCGGAGCAACTGCCAGAACCGTTGTGGACACCAAGCACGAAAGCCGGATTAGGAGGCAAAGACGAGAACATCAGTCCCGCCGAAGGTACGAACTGAACCCACTTCCCGAGTTGCCTTTTGCCGCCCGTTCAGCTCCTATAGAACGATTCGCTGCTGACTCTAGCCCCAAGCTGCCAAAATCGTGGGGCAAGAGTTTTCAGATCAGATCGAATCTCTATCATTGCAAATATACAAGAAAGCCAATGCCTATGCTCACAAGCGAGGTATCATCATCGCGGACACTAAATTCGAATTTGGACTTGACGAATCAGCCTCACCGCCCACTGTGGTTCTGATAGACGAGGTGCTTACTCCGGACAGTAGTCGCTTCTGGAGTGCCGGCACTTGGGAAGTCGGCCGAGGCCAGGACTCGTACGACAAGCAGTATCTGCGTGGTATGTTCAGCTGAGCAGGGTCACGTTTTTGCTAATTCTCAGCATAGATTGGCTAGTGCACAACGGTTTGAAGGGGAAGGAAGGGGTCCAGATGCCACCAGATGTCGCAGCAAACACCATGACCCGTTACAGAGAGGCATACCATACCCTTACTGGGAAGATCTTCGATCCAGCCGCATAGGAGGCTACACTTGATTGACAAATCAGATTCGTCTCCTTAATACGCCACACGCCACACAGATCATGCACGAGTGAGACGCGCGATCGGGTGGTCCTGATACGGCCCCAATGTGGGCCCAAAGACCACTGCATCGGAGAAACCTTAACTTCAACCCACCCCATGAGGCTATTGGATTCGCTTCTCCACGCTGCCGTCAGACATGTCAAGACGCACGCGCCGGCATTGGGCAATGGGTACATACATAAACAGCCCGAAGTCGTACCTGCCTCTCCGAACTATACCCAACGCACTCTCGAATATAAGAAGCCTCACAAATCTTCATCTGCACCTCGTTGCCCAGGTCACCCCATCAACAATATAAAAAAAGTCAAATATTCTCTCCTCTCAGAAAACGCTTTATATCCGGTATCGGCAAAGCAACGAAAACAACATACGCACGTATACATCCGGACCACACTCCGTTGCGCAACGCCAATCTTGAATTAGTCCCCGACTGATTGAATTGGATTGCGTGCGTTCTTCCGAATTTCATGGCCGTCGCCCATAATCCACTCAGTTGACTAACAAACGTCAGAGATCGTCTAAGCAAATAAAAGCTGGAGCGAACATCAACACATATCTTGGTCGCACCTTACCGTCCCAAACCCACCGCCATTGCAGACATCCCAAGCGACGAACCAGCTCATCGGCGATCTCCCTCAGCATACAACCATCTCAAACATGTGTACGTCTTCTCGCCATCATCGCTTCCCCTTACCATCTGGGATCTAGAGTTGTGACCCACGCTCGAGGATTACTTCCTTCGCTTCTTGACCCCACCCCACGACTCATCATATCCGTTTATATGGCACTGCTGATATGAAAGCGACGGTCAGGCCACATGGAAAATATCCACTTCTCGTGCGGTCACCTGGAGGATACCCGATACGAGATGTGCCCGCAAGCCATGACCGAGATGAACCACGTCACCACCACCCACCAGAGCACGAAGAATTACCCCTGCGCAGCATGCTTCGGGAGAGGAGTGGAGGAGAAGGCGAAAGCTGCCAGGGAAGCGCAGGGAAAGAAATGATACCAGTCGAGCTTTGAGGCGCTGCCGATCGTGAGGCGGGGGGACAGCCGTACCATGGACGAGCGAAGATTTGAGCAACTAGGCGAAAGTTCTTCCTGGCGAGGAGCATATGGTGTGCCGTACTACTATTCATGTACATAGTTTGAGGGGTCTCTCGGTATTTTGATGGAAATTTCGAAGTCAGCAGAGGAAATTACTTTCGGCTACTGATATATGTGCAACGTCAATTGGGGCATTAGGAAATACTGTATTGCTTCACGTGACAGGGTTAGATGTACTCGTACAATAGCTTTTCCAAGTTATCGAAGTAGATGGCAAGCTCAAAAAACATTAAAGGATATACTCAAACGCACCAGAAGATCCAATGCAAGCCATCTCCGCGCTCTCCCATCCCATCTCTCCACCCCTCTCCACCACCACTCCCAGCTCAAGAGGTTCCATTAACCTGACTTCCATCGGCGCTCTCATCCTCCTCCTTCTTGATATGCTCCTGCATACTACTCCCCTCCTCCACCTTCGAAAAGCCAATCTTACTCTCCCCCCTCCCCCTCTCCGGCCCCACACTCGCATCCCGCGCATCCGGCACGCTCCGCCCCTCAAGATGCCATTGCTGAATACTCCTAATAATATCCACACTCAACTGCCCATTCTTCTTCAGTGCGTTCTCCCAATGCTGCGGGATGGCATCGCTAAGCGTGAGGAAACGCGCGATCGAATTCACCATCATCTCGCGCATGATGTTGTCTTCGTCTGTGTTTGCGTACACGTATTGCACACGCCTCAAGCCCGGGTATGTCTCGTTGTTGTGATAGAACGCCCTCACCGTCTCCACGACATCTTCGCTCAGCTTGGCGATCTGGAATTGCTCGCTCAAGAAGTAGAGGTCGAGTAGTGGTCCGACATCTTTCTCCGCCTCGGGGTAGCGCAGAGCGCGACTGTAAAGCCAGCCGACGAAGAGCTCGAAGGGGAGGTCGTCGGAGTCGGGGAGGCCGAAGGTTTTGGAGGAGGCGGATTCGTGGGCTTCTTTGTTGTAGAAGCGGGCGCGGAAGAAGGGGGAGTGGTGGCAGAGGAGCTTTTCGTGGAGGACCCAGTGGGTGTTTTCCGGGCCAACGTAGATGTCTACTAGGGAGGTTGTTAGGAGTCTGTGAGTTTTGTTAGTGGGTGTTTACAGGTAAAGGATTGACAGAATCATAAGACGTACTCGTGAAGAGGCTTGTCTGGAGGGGCGGAGTTTGATGCTGTAGAGGACATGGTTGGTTGTAGGACGAGCTCACGTGGGGCAAAGGGAATGCCTTTTAAAAACAACGAGGGCTCTTGATATGAATATTACTAAATCACAATGGGTGTATGACGAAGGGAAAGAAGAGCTCTTGTTGGCTGGGTTTGTCGAGAGAGGCTGGGATGAATTTCCTTGGAAGATGGCGGGGGATGACGATTTGCAATTTTGTGCAGGGATCCCACGCGACGCCAAGGCTGATCTCCCTTCTTCAAAATTTGGGGGCCATTTCAACTTTCGCAACATTCATTCATATCACATCACCTTCGAGGAAGGTCTGGAAAGGATGATTGGATGGACGACTCTCTCCATTAGAAGCAGAAGTGTTGCCATTCAAGGTCAACGCCACAAACCTTTTTGTCCGACCTCGCTCCTTTCTCTTGAGCTGAAACCTTCAGCTCTGCTTACTTTGCCACCACATAATTTTGATCACTTGGAAGGTCATGGGAGAGATGATCTCGACTTTTTCCAGGCTAATCGCCAATCACTGTCGCTGCCTCAGTATGTTTTAACAAGTCTATAGGAGAGCCTTTCGCCGTCGACCAAAATGCTACGCATACGTTGGGGTTTTTTCCCCTGGGAAGATCTTACACTCCCGGAGGCCAGGTCTTAGCCAGTAGCCCTTTCCGATACCATCCATCATGATCTATCATTCGCATCGAACTTTGCCTGCCAGAACCCCCTGAAATGCTTCTCGAGCCCCGCTTCCCCAAGATCCTTAACCTCCTTCGGCGTCAGCTTGAATGTCATGGCCCGCAGGTAATCACTCAAGCGCTCCTCTTTTCCACTTGTCGTGATGGCAACAATATCTTGGTCAATGCACCACCGCAGAGAGATTTCCCCCTTACTAACGTAGTACTTCTTCGCCAGCGCAGCCAGCATATCGTCACAGGGCCCAGGCTTTGCCTTGGTCGCAGCCGTCAAGGGACCGTACGCGGCTGTAGCGATGTTTTGTGATTGTTGATAGGGAAGGAGATTCTTGTGCTGTAGGTAGGGATGGAATTCGATTTGATTGACTGACGGAGGTACCTTCGCTGTTGCAAGCATTGCTTTCAGGTGTGGCTCGAGGTAGTTCGATACCCCTATCGAACGAGCCTTTCCTGAAGCTTTGACTTCCTCCATGGCAGCCCACGCTTTCTGGAGATCTTCGTCTGTCTTCGCGAAGAAGGGTGAGTGAATCAGGTATAAATCGACATAGTCCACCTGTAACTTTTTCAAGCTTGCGTCAATCGCTTTAGGTATGTCCGCAATGTTTGTGATAACTTTGCTGGTGATAAAAAGATTTGCCCGGTCCACCTTGCTCTCCTTGATCGCGACGCCCATCTCGGGCTCGGTGTTATATAATTCTGCATTGTCAAGATGGGTGTAGCCTAATTTGAGGGCTGTTTTCACTCCTTCGACTGTCTCGCGGTCGATGGAGCCCCCGGAGGATTTGTACCAGGCGGTTCCCGCTGCGGGGCGTCAGAGGTGGGTATGGGTGATATGGGGATGAAGCTTACTGCCGTATCCAAGCTATTGGAACGTCAGCTCCGATCTCTTGTGAGGAGGATGGCCTGTACCCACCATTGGAATTGAGGTACCATCGTTGAGCTTCAGCGATGGTATGGGAGTATGAATGTTCGCCATTGCGCCTGTGGTGCTTAGAAATCGTCTAGAGACTGGATTTGAGGTGTTCGAAACCGGTGAAGTGCCTGTGTATGGGAAGCTTTCCACAATGGGTTGCAGACGCCTGAACGTTGGAGTCTAGAAGGATGTTTCGTGGCACAAAATGTCCCCACCGCTGGTGGAGATAACGGATATAAAGTAGGCACAGCCTTTTCGAAAGCCTGGGCAATCAAAATGCGCGGGAGAAAGACTTACCAAAACAAACCAAAATCAAAATTTTAACTCATCGTAATGTACATACAAGATTATTAGCTAGATCAGTATTTTTCAAACAGTAAGTACAGCTAACCTCGTTAAAACCTGCAGCTTAAACCTCGTATTTCTTCCTGCAGGAATGCTCGTTGATTGCTCATCATATTTGATTTGGCAATTTGGCTTGTTCACTCATACAATCTACGTGCGAATGTGCTACGGTCATACATTGAAAGAACATTACCTTTATCAGCTTCAATGTGACCTCGAAGGTCGCCATCATCACAATGCCTGAAATACTTCTATTCTAGTCTTTCGTAGAAGCATTATCACAGCTATGGCTACGTGTTCCTTCTTAGGCCAAATAGCTACTTCAATTGCTAATTTTCCGTTGATCAGCCAGGCGGTTTCCCCACAAAATTTCAAAGCAGTATTTGGCAGCTCTCCAGCTCCTCTAAAGATCGATGTAGCCCAGCCTTTCTCGCGGAAACAGTCTTAAAGGCCTCTCTCACTCGCTATGTGGTGGCTCCATCACCGCTCGAATCGCACCGACGCCATCCCATTAATGTTCATCCAGAGGTGGCCCCGTAACTTCATGGAGGTCGGCAACATCCTCCCTGGCCTACTCAGTGCGCCCAATGCCTCCATGCCAGCCTTCCACGTCGTAGCGCCCAGCATCCCCAGTTTCTCATTCTCGCCTGCTCCCCTAAAGCCAGGCTGGGGAGCCCGCGAGTTAGGTAGTGCCTCTAACGCACTCGTGCAGCAGCTCGGCTATAGCAAATTCGTGATCCAAGGCGGCGATTTAGGCGGCGCCATTTTACGTCACATGGCTGGAGATGACCTTTCATCTGTGGTATCTGTGATCGAGAATATGCGGGTTGTAGCGCCTAATGCTACTGATTTGCAAAGGTCTGTGGAGGGTTTCACAACAGCCGACGAAAATCTTACTATCACGAATTTGATTAGATTCGACACTGAGGTTTCCCGGATATCTTCTCGAGCAAGAGACGTAACCCCTGCAGGTCGCGATTGGCATGACAGACAGCCCGGTGGGGAACGCGATGTGGATCTACAGTTTGAGGACGCCATCACTTGGTCGACGATGTACTATATCCAAGGACCGTATGGCGGAATGCACTTCTACAAAGGAATGTCTGAGAAAGTTGGCTATAGCTTTCGCTTCTTCCATTGTCTTCCTCTGCTCTAACAGGGAAATCAGGGGACTTTCAGCGGCTACGGATTTGAGAACGCATACCCCTACGTCCATCAGGCCGTGGCCACAAGCGAGTTTCATGAAGACTTCTGGTTCGGAAGGGTAAGCTCATAGTCCTCTTAGCTACTAGATTTGATGCTAATACACTTCTCTAAAGCCGTTGGACTGGGCTCGACGCAAAGGTAACGTACTCGTACGCAATGTGCATACTAGTGGAGGTCACTTCGCGGCGCTGAAGTTCCAGATCTCCTCTTAGGAGATATCTGGGCCTTTTGGGGAAATGACTCGCTGTCGAATACGGGAGTCTTTCGCAAATGAAGCTGATGGCTTTTAGAGGTCATAATTTGTGAAATAAAGAGAGCGTATCTAGATGTCCTTTGTATCATTTCGGCTTTGAGCATGTAATGCAGGTTCAGCAAAAATTCCTCGTTCCTTTCTCCCTCAGACTTAAATGACTGCACCCAACAAACGTTCTTCAAGAACCATGATCTCTACCCATGAGTCAGTGGAATTCCTTCGCAGCCGGACAATTTACATGCGTAAAGCCCCATGCCCATCAGAGAACCTCGGACCATTCTTCAAGCATGGTCGACCAAATTACCCTCTGCCCCGTAATCTCGGATCTCTACTAGCATCGTAAGTACTCCTCCTCTCGTCCACCCTCGCAGTAGAGACGTTCGCTGAAGCCGGCACAATGGCACTACTGCCCCCATAAAAATGCCCTCCCTGCTGCGCCTCCTTAGCCTTCTCCACCGCCATCTTCAACGGCCTGATCTGCGCTTCATAACCGTTCAGGTTAGCCACCGTCCTCTTCGCGATTCCAACATGATCGTTCGATGCATCAGCATTGGGATTGGGATTGAACACTGCCTGTGATCTGCGGCTTTTCTTGACTGTAGGCTTAGCAGATTTGACGGTCGAGTGACGCTTCCAGGGTTGTTTGGCGGCGGCTTTGAAAGCGTCGGGGTGGGGTTCGGGTTGGTGGAATGTTGGATTGGTGGGGGTTGATGGGGAGGCATATGTGAGTTGGCAGAGGCCGGCTGTGCGGATTGTGTCTCTGTGGATGGTTAGTGGGAAATTGGTTTCGGTTCGAGGGGGAGGGATACTTCATGTTTTGTTCATGTTGCTCGAGGTGGAAGGCCGCGAAGGCGAGTTTTAGCTCGTGAGTGGCAAGTGGTGGAAGGGAGAGGCTGATATGCTTTTAGAAGGTATTGGAATATCCGGGTGGGCTTGTGTACCTTGCAAATGGTTGGAGAACGAGAGACTGCATTGAATCGTTGGTTGTTCCCAAGCTTGGATTTTGCATAGAAGGCTTATGGGTATCAGTATTATAGAGTAGTCAGAGCATCAACGAACTCACCATCCTAGCTTGACGCGATCAGACAAGTCTATCTCTGCTGAAGTGTATGTCTGACAATGAACAGTCCGAAGTCAAGTTACGAGGATATGGAGAGCTGCCTCAAAGAACATCGAATCTTCTAGATTTGCTCACTCGCACATGATGTATCTTGAGCATTGGCAAAGCCGATTGTGAGAATGTTATCGTTCACCAATCGTTTAGCTTGACCATAAATGACAACGCCAAGAGGTGTAGATTGATACTCGACGATAACCAATCATCACATGACGGCTAAGCCCGCGAACTAAACTAGTCGGAGGTTTGGGTCTCAGAATTCTCGCTTGACTCCGCTCGAGAACAACGAAAATACAAAGACAAAATTCAGAAGAAAACTAAGCATAGTGTAGTGGTACAGGAGAGATCGATCTATCCTTTGATCCGCAAGCTTGTGGTTGTAGAAGCTCTATCCATAGACTTGAACAAATAGTATGGCAGCTTGTGTCAAATACCTGTCAAAGTCGCAGTTGTAAAGCATGGCTATCCGAGGACGGGTCTAACCTGTTGTGGCTTTTCAAAATTCGAAATGCGAGGTCGAAAAACCTGACCTTGCAAGAATGGGTATATTTTAACAACAACGAGACCTACAGTAGAATTATCCATAACAAAGTTGTAAAACAGAGGTAGGTCTAGAATTCACGTGGCAAAATGCATACCTCAAAATCAACTGTTGTGAATCTACGAAGGGTTGAAGTTAAACAATTCTGCTCGCAATTTGTAGATGTTCGAAGTTGGATCCATATCAATGGTTTCTTAAAAGTAGGACCACTCCTTTCTTGGCAACGTGCCAGGTAGCGTGGAGTTAAGACCGCAATGTACACAGAATTCCCAATCCAAGTACAAGGAACAACCCATCGACTTCAACCTAGTCCCAAATTCTGACACGCGGTGTATAATGAATCCCGATCAAAATGAGACTTCACAACATTATTATTCCTCCAACGCTACGACCAGATTTCAGGAGTCGGATGAATATCCGTCATGCTTTATAGGGTTTCCGAAATTGTTGTGGAACCAGCCATGTATATCACTGAAGACGCCGGGCGACGCCGAGCGCTTGATAGCCGTACTGGTTGCTTGTAGCGGAAGCGGACCAGCCGCTATCAGGAGGGAAAACGATGCTATCATAGGCAAGATGGAGAGGGAGAGATGCATGTTGACGTTAACCGTGAGTTCTGATGTGGAGGCCAAAAGGTATGAGATGGAGAAGGCGTAGGATAAGAAATGTGATGGTAGGAAGGTGGAAGTTGTAAGAAGGCTCGACGTTGTAGTACTTGTGGCTGAGGTGAGGAGTTCCTCAAACCCTTTGTTTGCGCATGTGATCTGGAAGATAATGAATATCTGACGTGAGGCGAGAAAACCCGTTGGTCTCTTAAGACAATGGATTGCGAGAACAATAGATCTTGGTCACATTGATTCGCCATAGGACTCATTCACAATGGTCACTGGTCGGTTGAGATTATGAGTCTTGCTGTCCCACGTGCACGAAACCTGGAGCTTCGGACTATTATGCCTACGGCTGGCTCAGCCAAGTAATCCAATAGTCATCTGATCGAAGCCACTTCTGTAATTGATCACACAAATGTTTGTGCTACTTTGGTATCGCGAGATAAGCGCTTGTTTTAGATCTATCTTGGGTACAAGAACTCTGCTTTATCAACCTTCTCCACTCATGAAATCTATCATCAATCCGTCGACTCCTAAAAGGGAGGGACAGACGATACAGAAAAAGCGTCTCGTTAATTTACCAGACGAATTGTAAGGAATTCTTCGCAGAATTCTCTTCCTATTAAATAACAATCCACAGTCTCAAGACATGAATTTAGAGGAAGATTGCGAGATCTTGCCCCAAGACCAATCTCGAGACATGTCTTGCGACTTGCTTCCCGGCCTAGACAGGTAATGCTAGTCCTCGAATGCCTCAGGCTTAGGAAGGTCATTTCTCACCTACCTCGAAATGACAAACGACTGTGGGTTGCACTCGTGTCGAAAAGATTCAGGGAAATTGCGGAGAAATTTCTCTACCATACTATGAGTGTGGACGCTCGATGCTCAGAAGGAGAAGCCAACGGCATGCAGCCAGCGGATGAGATTGTATCTACGTCCTAGTTTCCCCACAGCTCTGTTGTGGTCTCCTCCGCCCAGCGAGCAATGTTCGGGCCAGTCACCCGCCTTACCGACCGCCGGAAACGAGACTTCAAATTAGCCTTGCGTGTTGCCAACCTGTCTCTGAATGTCCGAGAACACCTCTGGTATCATCCCCTTGGGGAGCACCTCCGACTGCCTAGATGTCTATCGTCTCTGAGACATCTATGTCTTAGGCCGCCGCCATTCACCCAAGGCTATCCGGCTGGCTTGCCAATAGAATCACTGCGGCTGGAGTTTAACGAGTTCGATTTAGGGGAAGACGCAAGTCCAAGACTCAAAATAGCGAGTAAGTACCTTCATCTTCTTGTACTATGTCGGCTGGAAGCAGAGAAAATCACCTTCATCCTAGAGTCCAACCTCAAGCCTTGATTTCCAGAAGACTGTCGCCGAAGCTCTCCTGTCGAAGACCTTCGCTTACTCAAAGTCTACAGCCATTGTGGTTCTCAGCCGTTGACATAATGTCTATCCTCTTTTCAAGCCTTGAAGCGTCCTGTCCTCGACGTAGAAATGGGTGAAGATATACTAGACAGATTTTTCGGCTTTAATGACGGGCTCTTAGCCCAGAATACCTCACTTGAAGAACTTTAAATCCGTGCTAGTTGCATACCCCACCTCTTTGAACCCTGCTGGGATGCGGTCCATTTCAAAAGCTTCACCAACCTCCGAAGGCTAGCTATCCGCACTGCGTGCTCGTGGAGAGGAGCCATTCGGGACTGTACAACCTCCTTCCGCCTTCTTTGGAAAATTTGCAGCTGGAGATTGGCGTACAATTCGTCTAAAATTCCACCATGGTTACCGTGAACTCCATCTGCAGGAAGTGCAGACATTCGCAAGCAAAAAAGACTGATGTTGCCCCAATCTGAGAGACGTGATCTGGTGGCGTGTTACCACTGACAACGACTGGATGATGGCCAGGTATGCACAGCGCAAAAGGAACGCTCGTAGCGTGCTGGAGAAACTTCGACTGGCTTTCGAAGACATTGGCATCAAATTTGATACCATAACCACGCCATCCTTCGAAGAGACTCCCTTCGGACAGACTTTGATTCAGTAACTGAAGACATGACTTTGTCGATATAGAATGGCAACTGAATGTCGTTTATGGCTTGGGCGAGTCTCAATAAAGATTGACACCTGACAAGAGTATTCATACATCTACATAATCGGCGAGCTTGCAGGGTGACAGTACCTCAAATGTACAATGATCACTTAATGGCGCCATAGAAGTTGACTAATATTGGGGTAACAACTCTATGATCATGTATTTCAGACGGTAATGCGCCACCACACTTGGGTGACCTTACATCCAATAGTACTTCGTCATCATTTAATTATATGTCCGTCGATTACACCACCTTCAGTGCCACCGTTGTTGGCCAGCTGATTGTTAGTATCTTACCAAGTATCCAAAGGTCTGCATCTATCTCCATCCACCTTTCTTTCAGAACCCTCATTCACTTGCTATAGAGAACCCAAACAGGGCCGCAAAGCTTCACCGACTTCCCAGACGAAATCCAGCCAGGGCTCCTCGCTCAGCTCCCTCGTGATGGCGCCCTGCCACAATATCTCTCGTGCCACACCGCTTCCGAAATCTCGTTGAGGAGTTTCTCTATCAGTCTATCCAGCTATACGTCCGCTTCTCGGAAGACGAGATCCGTAATCCACCTCCGAATGATCATGATTTCCCAAGCTTCAAACATTTCTCCAGGCTCAGAGGTCACATTCAAGTCAATCCAACATTAGCGTCTCCGGTCCAGGCATTGCATCTGACAGTCCCCAACAATCTCTGGTATTGGGTGCCATATTTTGGACACGAGAAATTGACGATGAGCCCGCCAGCGCTCAAGCATTTGTCATTGAGTTCGCCTCCTCTTCTAATGGCTATCTCAAGTGAATCTCTACCTCTGCTGCAATCTATCAGGTTCGCTTTCGACAAAGATGGCGACCATTGTCCTTTGTACAGAAACTGGCTTGCGGTTGGTGCACCTTTAGAGATTACGGCGAAGCACCTCTACATGCCAACGCTGCGCAAAGTTCAGGCTGAGAATGTATGGTTTTCACCTTTTTCGACCGCGAACGCTTCCTCCCACCACAGAATCAACGCACTTCGCCTGTGACCATCTTCGATTCCTCGATTGCCCAGGAGGCGTGCCGGACGAGACGCTGGAGGCTCTCATCCTTTCGATCGAGCGATTGAAGCGCCTGGTTCTAGCTTCCCATGTGGAAATCTATCTTCCACCGCACTTTACGGCAGAAATGGATACCCATGTGGATCCAATGTACATCAGCGTCTTGGAAGCCGCTCATAGCGCATCTTTAGAAGAATTGGCCGAAACCTGCAGTGATAACGGTCAATCAATGCTGTCATTGGGCATCAACAGTCTTCGATCCTTCACTTGCCTCAAGAGATTTTCAATACCAGAAGATCTCCTGGTAGATGATCCCTGCTATGCTTTTCTGTTATAGCTACTACCCCCTTAACTGGAAGAATTCCAACTCCAATACTCTAGAGGAGACGCGCAAGATAACGACCCATTGCATTCGAAGAGTGTTGGAAGAATGCAATGCCTAGCGGAGAAAATAACTGTCTATTTACCGAAGTTGAAATGTGTGGTCTGGTGGTATCAGCAGTTCGCTGGCTGGGCAGTCGAAGACACTAATGGACCGCATTATTTCGCGGCTGATGATTTCATAGTGCTGGATCGGGCGTTCGAGAGAGTGGGGGTCAAGTTTGAATAGGTGTCGACACCATTCTTCAAGGACAATCCCTTCGGGGCACCACTGTATGCGTGATTCTGCATTGTAGGCCTTTGGGGACCATGTTTCTTGAAGCAGCGGCATCGGATGCAGCGAACAGTCATGCCCACGGCGTGAAGTATCGTCTGAAAGAGCTAGAGATCCTGATTCACAAGACATCAAACACACGTTTGCCAAAAAAATCAAAGACATTTCGGGTCAGCCACGCGTCGACGTTTGCGTCAGTTCAATGTTGTAGATAACTCCCTATAAGCTGCTGTTAACTTCGCTGATAGTCTACATCAATCCCAAACTAGTCCAAACAGTACCTTTACCTCCACCTCCACCTCAACAACCAAACCATCCTAGCAACCCACTTCTCCCCACCTACACATAACTGAGCAAACACCCCCCAATCTCCCCAACCCCCGAATCCTCCACGAAAATCCTACTCCCAAAACTCCCATACTGCTGCGCAAACCCCACAATCCCCTTGACCACACTCGCCAATACATCATACGTCATTCCCGGCCCCTTCCTGTCCCCAGCATAAACGATGAAGAAAGCATGCTGATAATGAAACTCTGTATCAATTCCAAACGGTACGTCCCCGCCCGCTTGGACAATCTTGTCGATGCTGACGAGGAGGGTTTGGATTAGGACTGTAAGGACGTTCGAGAGGGGGATATTGGCGGTGTAGGCGGAGAATTTTAGGGTGAGGGAGGTGGAGGGTATTTCGAATTCGGAGGGGTCAGGCGGGCGCGAGGTGAGGGGGCTGAGGATGGGATTAGTTGTGGAGTTAAACGAGGTTAGGGAAGTGGAAATGAGGGTGCACCCTGATGTGGAGCTTGTCAGTGCAGTGAGGTTGAGTATGGAAGCTGCGTTAGCAAGCTGTGATGGTAATGTGCGGAGATTTGTTTGGCCGGGGGATACGGCCGTCAAGATGTCTGGTAGTACTGGAGGTGCTGCTCCTAGACTGAGAGCACAGAGGCTGATCAGAGCGACAAGATAGGTGGATCGAGGGAACTCCATCATTACACTGAGGCAGCCAGTGGTCGTGACGTCTGACTCGGAAGATATAGGGGACACAGGTCTCAATTTGAGGTGTCCTTCGCAGCCAGCAGATGCGATTGACGGCATTTGCTACAAGAATGTCGCTTGTTGAATAACGCGACTAGCCGTCAGCGCGTAGCAGTAGAACGTATCGCATGCGAAATCATGCAGTCGATGGAGAAGCGCGTCAAGCAGGTCAAGAGCAGACGGAGTCTGGAATCATAAGTTGGCAACGTGATTGCGCATATATTGCAGTAATCCAACGCAGTCTTGTGGGGACACGTTTTAGCCACGGTCAAAACAACGAATATTGTGCCATAGATGTTTTCGGTATAGGAGGGTGTATTTGGATAGCAGACTGTAGAAAGAAAACCAAGTTTGAAGGCTCTTACAGAGGGCATCTCAAAACCAATCACGATCTTCAACAGTCAATGATATGTCACCTCCGACAAATCAACCTTACTGGCTATACAGCGTCGTTCCCCCCATGGTTTTGGAGTGGACTCCTTGTCGAAAGGTCGGCCTCATCTTGGACGATCCTGTTGGTAACGCTTGTGGAGGAGCTCGGCTGCTCACTGGTCGCACCACTGTCAGGCTGTCGCACGTGGTGACCGAGCTCGATATGATCGACGAGTGCGTCGTGTGTACCATTGCCTGTGGTTGGCGAGCTAGGTGTAGATGTGCCCGACCGAATAATAGAGCCGCCGATCTGAAATACAGGACGAGCAGGCTCTTCTCGCCCACGCTGTCCATTCCCTTGACGACTCCTATCACTTACATGTGTATTCTTGACCCGATTTCCAATGCGGAAGGGGGCATCGGGTTCTTCCGGATCGTGGCTATTGGAACGAGAACCAATCCTGCTAGACATTGTGCGAGGGAGATGATATCCTAATTTGCCAACCGGAACACTCAGACCATGAACGACCTATGATGTGGGTAGTAAGTCAACGTTTTGGCATTGGGAGAGAGGGTTACTGACAATACTGCACACAGCTAAAAACCAGATGACGACGGTGAAGATATCCTTTAACCTCGCTGCGTCTTCCCTAATAACACCATCGACGGTGATTTGCCCGAGGAATTCGAGACTGACGTAGAGATAGAAAACCGCGCTGACTCCAATAGGCCCGAAGAATCCAACAAAGAGAGCTTGCTGCTTTTGTTCAATCTGCCAGATGTTCCAGTGCATGGCGAAAACGATGGGAACTCGGCGAAAGAGTAAAATGAGGATACCTAGGAAGACAAGTCGATAAATGGGTATCACATCATTATTCACGAAGCTAGACCACGGACAGACGGCACCGAACCACAAGAATATCGAAAGATTGAGTAACATGTCTATTGTGGGTTGCAACGAGTCGTCTAGAGTCTCTAAGCGAAACCAGTCACTGCGGTAAGTAATGTCAGACTTGTCTGAGTATTCTTGGCTACAGAGAAGCTTTCCGATAAGGATTACGGCTGAAGAGTGAGGGTGACTTACTCGAGTGTGAACGTATTGCCGGCAATGAAACATGCCAGGACATCATCACTTCCAATCATACCGCATGTGCCAGTAATGAAAAGTGCCAAAGTGATGGCAAACACAAGAAAGCTCTCTCTGTCCACGAACTTTCTCTGCTCGGCCCAGTGCAGCAATTCTTTGGCGATCCAACCCACAGTAGCTCCATAAACGACACTCAGTAGGATCGTGTACCCCCAGGTCTCCCCAAACCAGTAAGCCATGGCCAGTCTTGCGCCGCCTGGTTGGCCAGCCCCCCCTGAGTCCACGTACTTGATGAGATACAACGCGAAGAACAGGAAGGGGTACCCCAATCCATCGTTTGCACCGGATTCAGCAATGATGATCTTCTGCAGATCTTTGGGTATATTCTGGTCTGCAAACTTGCCCTTTACGATTGAATTGGAGAGGACAGGGTCGGTGGGGGTCACGCACGCTCCTATTGCCAGAGCGTGCAGAAAGGATAATTCCGGGACCATTCCCCAGACCAAGAGGCTACTGCTGATCCACATCGCAGTCAAGCCTGGGCCAAGCAGAAGGGCCAGACTCTTCCATTCTTTCTGTAGATATTTGCTTGGCAGCTGCACGCCGGCCAACACCAACTGTACGCCTAGAACGAGCCTTGTAAAGTATAGTGTGGCTGCATCAAGGTTGTCTTCGGAGCCGAGAGCGTAGTCTAAAGGCCTGATGAGGTTTGTAGCATGCGGCGAGAAGACGACGCCAGCGACCAGGGATATCAGGGCTTCAGAAAGGTAGAATCGCTCCTTGAAGAGGTAGGATACCAGACCGAATATTGTAATGAACCCGCCGAGTACGGCTATATGCACGTCAGTGCCAACGGATTTAACGAGGGGAAACAATACTTACCACAGACGATGTTGAAGTTGGTAACAGCGAGTGTAGGCATGCTTGCAAAGGTTATTTGTACTCACCCAAGGATATACTTGACGGTTACCCGCGCTGTTGCATCCAATGTCGTGTCAAATCTGCTTCTTCTTTCCCGCTGCGGCCGCAAGAGACAGGCCGTAAAGCCAGGGTTATTGCACTCCTGATCGAATGAACTTCATTCTTATATAATAATTGAAAGACCGCAACTCCAAATTGTTTGCAATTATAGAGAACGAGGAAATGAACTGCTATGTTTGACTCAGTCCTGTGCACGATGGAAAAAGAGGGGATCTGTTTGGCACCAAGCCCTCAAAGTAACTTATTGGGACTACCCACGCTCATCATCGCCAAGATGATTTGCAAAGTGAGCCCTAAAGGTGCCCGGAGCCGCCCCCGGAAGATCGTCATTCTATCGCCTGGAGGGCAGCTTAGGGGCTAGCTTAGGGGCTACTTTAGGGGCCCCACCTTGCAAAATATTTTGGCGATGACGAGCCACGCTATCGACACAATAATTTGCAAGGAGGGGTCCCTAAGCGAGCCACCAAGCGAGCCCCTAAAGTCCCCTCGCGGTAGCTCCGGGGCTCTCAATGCAAATTAAAGTATCTTGTCGATAGCGTGCTACTGACGCTACTGCAAGTTTGACAAATGCACTGACCACGAGGCCAACTCCAATGCCTGTATCGTTTGGATGGCTTTTGTCAATATCTATGTCTGATACTGCATCCCAGTAAATGCGGGGCTGCATGAACAGTGGGTTTACGCAATTGGTGTTGGTTGAGGCTCCGAGGATTACAACGACAAGCATCTGGAAAGGCAACTCCTCGCTTGCACTGCGTTTCTAAGGACACTCGATTGCGTGCTCATGGGGTTTATCACTAAATGACCTTGCAAGAATGGCCGTCCAGGCACAATATGCAGTCAGTGGCAGGGGAGGTCCTCCTAAAGTGCATAGGTAAGGATACCTAATCTCTATGATGCTCGATGACCATTATTTGATCTAAGATACTGCTACAAATAGTGACATGCGAGTTACTGAAGGGAATACAAAAATTGAAAGAATGTTTGTGATAGTGGAAAAAGCGGGAGATCACTGCGGCTGTATTCCCGCGCGCTTGGCAGGGCTCCAAGATAGAGTCTCACCAGAGCTCACACAGCATCAAAACTGAAAGCTCTTGTCCGTTGTCCGCAGATTCATCCAGAGCCTGCAGCTATCCCAGATCGTCTGGCCCAGGCCTCTAAAAGCTTCAAACATCAATATTGCTGCCGCTTTCCAAATCACGAAAAGGCCAACGCTTTTATGGGTTCGTGACCTTGTTTACCGATTTCCACATGCTATACCTAAAGTTTTGACACGGCTTGAAAATAACAACATGGATGACACAGCTTCAGTAAAGTCCGCGTCCTCAAACGGAACGAAGAGGAAGAGAGAGAAGGAGGAGAAATTCTACGCAGTCCGCGTTGGAAAGGAGCCAGGCGTATACCGCCAGTGGAACCAGTGCTTAGAGCAAGTGAAGGGTTACAAAGGGGGGACTTGTAAGCTCGGTACATTTGACAACCAGAGCACAGGAAGCTGATATTTCACAACCAGTCAAGTCCTTCTCCACGCTTACCGACGCAGAGCTCTTCGTCGCGGGCGAGAACCCCACACAAACCGCAACCGATGGCTCATCACCGCCCACCAAGTTCTACGCCGTGAAGAGTGGGAGGATACCTGGGATCTACTTGGATTGGCCATCAGCTCAGAAACAGATCGTTGGCTGGCAGGCACCCAAGCACAGGAAATTCGCAACCCGCGCTGAAGCCCAGAGATTCTTAGACGAAGATGATGCACAGAAAGAAGAATCACCTACATCAGCCGAAGCAGACAACCTCCACTCAGTGACCTATCATACATCCCCCGTCGAACCAGACGAGCAACCCCCTGCGCGAAAGAAAACAAAGAAGAACACCAATGGCACAAAAGCAGCAGTAACGCAATACAACGAAACAGACTATGAGCCTGGTACTGCACCTATGCCTCTAGATGCAGAAGATGGTTTTGATCCGAACGTGGTCTACGATTCAGAGAAGGCGCAAATCGTCTACAAAACCCAAGAGCAGCGACAAGCTACCAAATCAATGTCTTCACGAGATTCTCAGACGGAGCCAATACGTATCTATACAGACGGTAGCTCATTAGGCAATGGTACAGCGGGAGCCTTCGCCGGCATAGGCGTCTACTTCGGTCCAAACGACAAGAGGTACGTCCCACCCATTCCACTTGTTCTCCCCGTTCCTTACCAACCACCCCTACCCCATCTTCCAATCCACTAACCCCCTCCACCTTCTAGAAACATCTCCGAAACCCTCTCTGGCACCCGTCAAACTAACCAACGCGCCGAACTAACCGCCATCCTCCGCGCACTCGAAATCACCCCCCGCAACCGCGACGTCGTCATAATAACCGACTCCAAATACGCCATCGACTGCGTCACCGTCTGGTTCGAAAATTGGCGAAGGAACGGATGGAAGACGGCGGCCGGTAAAGCCGTCGAGAATAAGGATATTGTGGAGAATGTGTTGTCGAAGATTGGAGAGAGGGATACGTGTAGAGTGAAGACGAGTTTTGAGTGGATTAAAGGACACGCGAATCATCCTGGAAATGTGGAGGCTGATAGGCTGGCGGTAGATGGGGCGAGGAAGGGGCCGGGCGAAAAGGTGTGAGGGTTGGTGGTGGATCCATCAAAAGTGTCGCTACCGATATCATAAGGTAAGTATCAGGATTATTGTGCATAGAGAATCTCAGAGCTATGCCGTCATGCTCAAGACTAGAATCTCGAAGGGATCAACACAATGCAGCACGCAGTGCGATCATATAGCAGCATGTCCGTTGCTGGCCGTAGCAAAGTCGAACTACTTTCGAAGATCTTATGACATTTCTTTACGTCGCTTATGCTCTTCAACGATTCCTCTACAACTTCGGTCTTACCCGCAACACGTTCCCCTCCAACCCAGCAGGCCTATCATAAATCACCTGCTCCAGAGCGCGCGTATTGACCTTCGCATCATCAGCTCTCAAATTCACTTCCTCAATCCAAGCAAATATAGTACTCACCTATCTCACCCCCAACCCCCTTAACCTCTCCACACCTAATAACCTTATTGCCGTCTGTACCTCCGCATCCAAAATTTCAAACGTCCTCTCCACCCCCTTCACGCCCCCAGCCGCCAGCTCCCATAACGGCGCGCGCCCAATCCCAACGCCTTTGGCGCCTAGACGTAGCGCTTTGACGACCTCTGTTCCTCGCTTGATACCGCCGTGGACGAGGACGTCGAGCCTAGAGAAGACGGAGGGGCAGTATTTTCTGATTTCGAGGAGGGTGTGGATGGATGGGGGGGAGTGGTCGAGAGCGCGGCCACCGTGGTTGGAGAGGATTATGCCGGGTATTTGCGGTACGTGGAGGGAGGCGAGGTGGGTGTCTTCGTCTGTATGGGTGGCATTAGTACTTGAATGGTGCGGGTGGAATTAATTGACCAAAGATCGCTCGGAAGTACGTACCTATTTGAATGCCTTTTAGGACGATTGGGAGCTTGGTCTGTCGTGCCAGCCAGGGGAGGGTGTTCTGCCACGTCAGGTTTGGCGATGTGCCTGCAAATAGTTCTTTACCGATGCCGCCCATGGAAGTTTTGCTGGCCGACCCCTCTTGGACGGCGGACGAGACGGGAAGGTTCGAGGCAACGTTTTGGCATCGTTCGTCGTCCTGCATAGTGGATTTCTCAGCTTGCAAGTCCCAACTTCCTCTGATCGATGCTTGACCATAACTTACCTCTCTTTTACCAGGTACAGGAGCATCGAGCGTTAAGACGATAAACTTGATATTCGGCAGCTTGTTGATCCGAGCAAGCATACCCTCGCTCTTCTTCCGATCAACCTGCACGTAAAGCTGCCACGCAAAATGCTGATCCGGCTTGTCCTTCACAATCTGTTCAGGCGTCATTGAAGCATTATTAGATATCATCTGAAGAGCACCAAACTTGCCACAGGCCTGCGCTATACCCTTCCTCACCGGCCGGATGCGCTAGCCTCGCCATCGCTGCTGGGCTCACGTAAATTGGCAATACGACTTTGCATCCCACGATCGAGGTAGTAGTATCGCAGCGCTCGCAGTCGACGAAGACCAGTGGCCGCAAGATAATGGAGCGGTAGGCTTCGTTGTTCTGTCTTTTTGAGACCAGGTCATCACCACCGGAGTAGTAATAGACCCGTGCCTTCCTACTTATTTGCTTGGAGCCGACTGCTTTGATCTCGTCTAGATTCAGGAGACTGTCGAGTTGTGGTGGGCCCTTCGCTTTGAGGTATCTTTCCTCTTTTGGTGCTTCTGCTCTTGGTAAATTGTCTGGCTCGACAGTCCCAAGTTTGTCTTCTGGTCGAAGGTGTTCTTCCAAGGTGCCGGGTGGATGGACTGGGTCGTACTCTTTTGTGACATTCTGACCAGCGAAATTCAAGATCTACGATTGGAAATGGTCAATTTTGTCTCGAAACTACTGGCGCACGAAGTTTATCTCACAATTTTGCTGCCACCCGGATGATGCGGGAGGAAGTTCGTTATCTGAATTCTGAAAATGTTTAGAGAAGCTCCTCATCCAAAGAGAACACCACCAACATCGTAAACATTACCATACAGTATCACCTTCACATGTAAGGCATCAGAAGATGTAATACTGTTGTCTCAATTCAATGCTTCTCTCACCCACAGATGCGAAGGAGTATTGTGACGTGCCACTGATTGTTGAACGTTATCAGCGCTTATTTTTTTGAGACGACAATTGTGGTACTTATCGTCGACACATCTCGACAGTAATAAGACAGCATCACCGATACGACAGAAAAGCTGAAGCTAATATTTCAATGCAAGACAATCCTCAATTTAGTAACCTACCTTCTGTAGCGTCGAAGACCTTTGCCATTTTTCTTACAGGATTGCTTCTAGGCTGGACAACTTTAAGTTTAATTATACGTTGTAGTAAGTATGAGACCTCCTGCTGGCCAAACATTTCATTCGTCGAATCAAGGCCACTCAAGGTCATTATTTGCCACTAAGGTACCCCGCCAAGCCCTTTCTCTGCGGGGTTCTGCACAAGAGCGAACACAAAATCGCAGACCTTGCAGTCAACAATCCTTCATGAGTCCGATGGTCAGAGTTGATAGCCATGGTGTTTGAAGTATGCTGCCATCAAAGAACAAGCTCGTAGAGTATTCACTGATGGTGTAGTTCCATGGAGACGATCGCTACCACCTCAGACTGCACCGAGCTCGCTCGGTGAGTTCGCCAAATCGCTTCGACCGTAGTGGTTGACCGCTAGATCTTGCACGTCTGACTCGATAACAGGTAGTACTTACAAACGAGGAACTTGTCGAGATTCGAGCTGGTCAGCGCACTTTTGAGGTACTCACCCGGACAAATCTGCTACCAAGATACTTAGCTAAATCTCGCGAACAGGGTGCATATATACGAACAGCATTAGGTCAATTTAGTTTCGCCCTCGTCATATTGAAAATCTTCACTGCCGAGTTCTACAGTGTGGGAGCGCTGTTCTCCATTTACGGGGCCACAATCTTACTGATCTCCCTATTCCGAAGACAGCAAGGGAACAAGCAGTTTTTTTCCGAGTAAGCAACAGTGTTTTCCGTGTTGACGGCCAATCGGCCAGTAAATTACTGACACCGAGGGAATGCTAGGATTGGGCATGATGGATTGAACCGGAAGAAATTTCGGACTTCGGGGAATGTGGTAGTGCTCCTCACCACGATTTCAGTGGCCGCGTATACATGTTTGATGGTTTTGACGTTGAGGCTGGGCGACTGATGATCGATTTCCCAGCGAGCGTCGTCGGTTTCGACTCGAAGGGTGGATCGGTGACTGTGCTAGAGCTGCAAGAGCTGGACTCGACTTTGATCTTATTGGTCGCCTTGTCTAATGTCGGACAGTAGATCGCTGCGTCGTAGAGCAGCAAAGCCGTTCGGGCCGAGGGCGGGTGACAATAAAGTTGGCCGCGCAAATATGATGATCGACGCCTTAACCAGATAATTCATTCCTCACCACCGTACCACGTAGGGGCAACCAGAACTCAAGATTAGGATTAGGCGAGCGTTATCTCTGAGCGATATTCTAAATCTGTGAATCTTCTCAGAGTTTTTCCATATCATTCTGGTGTGTGGGCATAATGAGTAGATTTCGCGTGGCCAGCTTTATTGACATGCGCCCTCGTCAACTGGTTGTTTAGAAACCTGAAATGGATGTTCCACGCTCTCAAAAGTTCCCCAATGATTGGCTGGCGAGGGTGCAACAAGTTACGCTTAGATACCTTAGTAGATACCGACACATCACTTCCCTCTGAGCCGCATTGGAAAGCGCAATGCCATTGTGTCTTCTTCATAAGGATTTCCATAAAGCTGTCCAATCCCACTTAAGGCGTACGTGCATAACGCTAGAAGCTCCACTAAAGGAGCACCGCCATCATGCTTCTGCAAGGGCGCTGAGCCGTTGAGGTTCAGCAAACTTTGAAAAGCTTCAATTCCATTTCTTAGAACTCCTGTACCCCAAGTTCACATACTTACACTTGTCACCAAAGAACCGCAACGCCGGCTGCATACGGAGTAGAGCCCGCTGGAACAGCCAGCATCCTCGCGCTTTACCAACCAACTTCGAGGTTGTACTATCCAGAACTCGAATACTGGCCTTTGCTCGCCATGCCTCTATTGGGCAATGGCGAGTACAGAGAAGTCTTTCCACTCGGTGACCGTCTCTTGGATTCCCAAAACCCGACGCCTCAGCCTTCCCCCCCTCGGCCCCCAAGGAAACAAAGCCAGCACTCGGTCATCGCCAAAAACGCAATCATGAGTCAAGTCAGCACTCCAAGTACAGATGGCGCAAGGACACCCGAGGACGCCGAAGCGCCAAAGGACAAGTACGTTCAAGCTCTTGGTGCACCAACTTCAGCGGCTGGCCTGTCAGCCCCAACAAATGGTGCAACGCGGGGCCAGTCCAACGGGGCAGCTCTCACAGACACGCCTCTGACCACAGCGCCTAACAGCCCGACCATGTGAGTTTCCCTTGTCCTGGCGTACCTCTGAAAAAGATCTGACATTTTCAAGTCCACCGCGCAGGCAAGATTCTGGCGCCTTGACTCCTCGCTCTCGTCCCACAACTCTAGACATTCCTGGACTGACCAAGTCCAAAGTTTCTCCAGATGGGAAAATAGCGCAACGAGATATCGGTTCAAAGATAGTTATTGTCATGGTTGGGTTGCCCGCTAGAGGAAAGAGTTACATCACAAAGAAGATTGCTCGGTACCTCAACTGGCTTCAGCACGATACGCGTATATTCAACGTTGGCGAGCGAAGGCGAGTTGCAGCTGCTGCACCAGTGCCGAGCCCTCGGCCCAAAGACGCACGGGCTATAAGTGCTACCACCACATCTCTGAATGGGATCCCCAAAGCCCCTGCTACACCCCCAGCCAAGATCCACATCAACGGCAAGACGCCTCCCGAGACACCACTTGAGAAACTCCCAATGCCTGCGCTGGATTTAGATGACCAGCCAGCAGAGCCCATGGATCCCCAGACCGCACAATTCTTTGACCCCAACAATGAGAAAGCAGCACATATACGGGATGATATCGCAATGGCGACTCTGGACGAGTTACTGGATTACATTCTAGATCACGGGGGGTCAGTGGGTATATTTGATGCCACAAATAGCACGCTGGAGCGGCGAAAGATGGTAATGCAAAAGATTCGGGACCGCGCTGGCCCAGAACTTGGAGTCTTGTTTCTTGAATCTCTCTGCATCGACGAGACGATCCTCGAATCGAACATGAGGCTAAAGCTCTCGGGACCTGACTACAAGGAGCAGGATCCGGTAACAGCGTTAGAAGACTTCAAAAAGCGCGTGGCCTTGTACGAACAGAAGTACGTGCCTCTCGGCGCGTATGAAGAGAAGAACAACATGCCCTACGTCCAGATGATAGATGTGGGGCGGAAAGTTGTGGCTCACCAGGTTGGAGGATTCTTGTCCGCTCAGCTGGTTTCCTACTTACTCAACTTCAATCTCGCCGCAAGGCAGATCTGGATTACCCGCCACGGAGAGTCTATAGACAACGTGAACGGCAAAATTGGCGGCGACTCCGATCTGTCCGATTATGGCCATGCTTATGCCCGTGCACTGACCGCGTTCACAAAACACGAAAGACAGGTGTGGGGTATTTACCAGCGCGACAAAGCTTTGTCAACCCATTTCCCCCCTCAAGAGGGCGACACCACTCCACCAAACCCAGACTACAACCATGGCGAAGAAGATGGCGTCCACGCCAGCAAGAGCTTTTGCGTATGGACATCCATGCTCAAACGCAGTATTCAAACAGCCCAATACTTCGACGAAGACGATTTCGACATCAAGCAGATGAAAATGCTCGACGAACTTAACGCTGGAACAATGGAGGGTCTAACATACGAAGAAATCATGACCAAGCATGCCTCGGAATATCAGCTACGGAAAAGCGACAAGTTGCACTACCGCTACCCAGGAGCGGGCGGAGAAGGCTACTTGGATATCATCAACCGCCTGCGCGCCGTAATCGTGGAGGTCGAGCGAATGACAGACCACGTTCTTCTCGTTGGGCATCGTTCTATTGCCCGCGTGCTCCTGGCCTATTTCATGGGACTCAAACGCGAGGATGTGGCGGATTTGGATGTGCCGCTTGGAATGCTTTACATGCTAGAGCCGGTAAGCCCCCCTTGGGGACCCCCTGGAACTTTCCCTAGGCCATTGACTCACTTTGATATTCAGAAACCCTACGGCGTCGACTTTAAAGCTTACAGATACAACCACAATACCGAATGGTTCGATCACGTACCCGATTGGCAGATGCAGCGAGCTACGACGCATACTGCCTCCTAACACATTCCACTTCATGCATGGTTTCTGAATGATTTTAGCGAGGTGTTCAGGTTGGTGTTTGGTTCATGGACGACGGCCTGATACCCTCATCTCTTGGTGTTTCTGTACGACTAGGGTGGCACGGGCATAGGTGCTAGACGGATACTAGATATGGTGTACTTATATAGCATGTTCCAGCGATGGCTATAGATGGAATGTTTCAACAGGCTTCAGACAGCGCAGGACAGATGGAGCGGTAGCTCTTGATACACATAATGTCTAACTGGCTTTTTTGAGAGCACCCACAAAATGCTATTCATCCCTCATTGATGGCGATGCTGCCTGCCGTGCTGCATAACCTCCATAACCATCACAAAGATATGTCACACTCATACGCCTCGCGGCAGCAAGCTGATCTTAGCCATCAAGCATGTACCGTCTGGTCCACTGCATCCTCGCTTCGATGATGCTCGTCCACCCATTGCCACGCTAAGAGCTTCCAATTCAGCTCCGGACGCCACCATAGGCCATAAGCTGAGCTGTCAACATTACGGCTATCGTTAGAGCCAGCCGTATCACTCTCCAATTGATCAGCCGCGAGACCTCCAGTGTGTGGCATACGCCGACCGAAGATCACTCTTCCGAATCTAGAATGAAGGATGGCCATCGAGCACATCATGCAGGGCTCGTGCGTGAGGTAGAGTTCTAGGTCTAGGCAGAGGTAGCCTCCTGGTGCCAGCGTGGAACCTGAATAGACTTCCTTCTCGAGGGTAGTAATTGGCGCATCAGCGAAGAGTTTCGAATCGTCCTCATCTGAAGCAGGTCTTTCTGCCGGGTGGTGAAGAGCCAGTCTCTGCTTCGCAACCATGCCAATCACTCTCATAACCGCATGGGCCATCGCATTCCCATTGCCACCTTCCTCGGGCCTGGCGATACCATTCCAGCGCGCATCGCCCGCCACTGCAACGACTGAAGGGCCGTTGGGCCCGCTGCGATCAACGACCACAGCCCCAATAGCTTCCCCGATGCCCTTCCTCGATGCTGCTAATCCTATGCGCATCGTAAGCTCCATATATTGACCAGCATAATCCTGTATCTCCGCAGTAGCACGAGCGAGGATCGCGGGATGTGGACCGTATAGATTACCGCCTTTGTAAACTGTGGGCCAGTATTTTTCGCTCCATATTCTGGCTTGGTCGTGGGATCTTGGGGCGGTTTGGGGGACCCAGATGGTACGAAGTTGGTGCGCAGAGGTGTCTGCTAGGGGGTGATTGGTGGATGAGAGGATGTTCCCTATGTCGTATTGGCTTAGGACGGACGTTGAGCAGATTAGGAAATGGAGGATGGACTGCTGGGATTTATTAGCAGGCTTTTCGGCTGGTGGATTTGTCGTGCAATCGTGACCTAGTGCGGGGTCCCCGACGAGACTCACCGAGTCTGTATCCGTCCTTGCAGGGTGGGTAACTTCTCCGTCGTATGTTAGGTGAGAGGGCAGATGTTCTGGCTTGCAAAATCGCCTCAGATGGTCCAGATTGAAAGGTTCGAGTTCTCCAACAGTATCGTTGACGGCTCTGACGGCTCTTAGTAAGACTCCTCACTGCACATTCGGCATGCGAACTTCAAAGTGGTACTCGCAGCCTTGAGTGGTATTGCGGTGATGTACACCTGAGTCGACTGGACATGGGCTTGCTGTAACTCTGCCTTAGTCTTGAGGGCGATGAGACGCCCGCAACGACGTTCAGGCTGGAGAGCGCCATATTTAGGCAGAATAGAGTGTTCTACAATGGCTCCTGGGCTTGTGGGAGAGCTCATCAGTTGGAGCATGTAAGAATGGAAGATTGGCATGAAGTCAGAGCGCTATGAAACAAAAGGAAAGTTTTACCGATCTACTGTAGCAAAAGCCTCAACCTAAGTACCTTAGCCGAGCTAGCCACCACAATCGCAATATATTTCAAGTGCTTTAAGGAGGACGATTTCCTTATTTGCGAGTTCTGAACACTTCAAGCTACAGTCACTTGCCTTCCCAATAACGACAGACGGCTCCCGCTGCCTTCAGAGTTTCATACTTTGGCCATCACCGCCTACTTTATGGAACTCCCTTTCCTTACCCCTATTCCAACAATGATAGATCGTTTTTCAATTTTCGGAATTTTGCGCACCCCACCAAATCCAAAATCCCAAAATCACCTAATCAGACTACCATATCACAACCACCTATCTTAAACTTATTA